>JACCDZ011506490.1_pt1 | contig 24048 bp, 33 predicted proteins | sample 7449551 | NCBI WGS metagenome assembly JACCDZ01 (sample SAMN15323452, study PRJNA562643) | freshwater metagenome | isolation source: river surface water | place: USA:Blue River Watershed | collected 2017-08-18 | reverse complement strand
TCATGCACCGATATGCTTGAAAATCGCGCCACGAAGTTCAAATGCGTCACATCTAATTTTTGCCGTAAGTAACTCATCGACAAAGCCTTCTAAATCTCGATCATCAATTTAACCGGACACCCCTGATTCTGGCATTTTAACCGGAATAAACGGACATTCGGTCATGCCTCGCTTGCCGTCATTTACGGTCACCTCGACCCCGAAAGGATGGAGAGTGCGCGTCCCTGCTTCTGTCTCAGATACGGGAAAGGATCAAGCCCGCTTTTTCAAGTCCCGCCGCCTCGCCGAATCATTCGCCCAGGAGCAACGCTCATCCTTCCGCGCCAACGGCGAAAATCACTCGGTCTTGCCTCCTCGCGTTGCCGATGATGCTCTCGCCGCCTGGAAGCTAGTTGAGCCCTTTGGAATCACTCTCCTCGCGGCCGCGCGCGATGCGATCGCTCGCCGCGTCATGATCGATCAAAGCCTCACCGTCTCCAAGGCCGCCGCAAAGTGGCTCAAGATGAACGAGCATGAGTGGCGGCCGCCGACGCTGGAAAGCTACACCAGCACGACAAAGCTTCTCATCGCCGAGCACAAGGACACCTCTCTCGCCACGCTCACCGGTGATCAGTTGGAAGCCTGCATTCGCGGCAAAAGCTTTGCCCTTCATCGCCGGAACCTTTCCGCATTTTTGAACTGGTGCGCCGCGTCACCTCGCCGCTGGTGCGATCCCGCCGTCCTCAAAGACATTCCCAAAGCGCCAAGCAAAAAGGACCATGACATTTCCGTCCTTTGCGTCGAAGAAGTCCGCGCCCTGCTCACGGCCGCCGAAACTCACTATCCCGAAATCGTCCCCATCTATGCCATCGGCTTCTTCGGTGGGGTCCGCGTTGAAGAGCGCGGCCGACTGGATTCATGCGACATGACCGAGGACGGAATCGACATCGGGATCACCATCGCCAAAAAGCGCCGGCGGCGGTTTGTCCCCCTCTCCCCTTCCCTAGTTGCCTGGTTGACCGCCTATCCATTCGCCAAATGCTCGAACCTCATCGAAAAGGACAAGGCCTGTCGTCGCCTTGCCGGATGGGATGTCTCCGCTCGGATCTTGAAAAATCCTCCCATCCCGCATCGAGGCCCATGGCCTCACAACGTCATCCGCCACACTCACGCCTCCGCAGAGATTGCACATGGAGCCGCCCTGGAGGACTTGCTTTTCAGATTCGGTCACACCAGCAACTCGGAAACCCTTCGATCTCACTACGTCGGCAGATACACCAAGCGCGAAGCTGCCGAGTTTTTCGAGATCCGGCCCGCGCTGAAAAATGTCATTTCAGAGAAGGCTTGAATCTGTTATTGATTCCGACATGACCCGCGCACCTCGCCGCCGCAACTACATCACCAGCACTCTCCGGCCCGATGAAAGGCTGCACGCGATTGGAGTGTTTCATCCTGGGATTTTTGTTTGGCCTGCAATCTGCGCTCTTTTGATTTTGCTCATTGGAGGGATTCTCCCGTCCTATTGCGTTAGAGCGTTTGGCGTTCCGGAGCCTATTGCTTTTGTCTTCTCACTGGTCTTTTATGCCATGGCCATCATTCCCATTGCTCAAGTTTTGAGCGTGTGGCTCTCCACCGAAACAGCAATCACAAGCGCGCGCGTTGTGCTTAAAAAAGGAGTCATCGCTCGCGAGGCTCATGAAATCTCAATCGGAAAAATCGAAACTTTCACGCTCGATCAAAGCATCATCGGGCGCTTGCTCGGATTCGGAACCGTCAAGATCATCGGGACCGGTGGGCACTGCATCGAAATTGCAGGTCTCACCGATCCGCTTGCTTTCCGCGATGTCTTGCAAGACGTGATTGCGAGCAATACAACCGCCTGATTAGGTAGGATCTTCTTCTTCCGCGATCCGCAGCGCTTGTCTTTCTTTCTGCGCATCTTGCTCCATGCGCCAGCGTTCCGCCGCGTCATTGAGCTTGTCGATTGCCCAGGACTTCACGTCCTGATTCTCCGCGATCGATGCCGCTAGATAGGCATTCATCCGGTATGGGTGGACCTCAAGCGTGATTCTATCAGGGAGTGGTGGAGGAGCCCCCATCGTGTCCTTGATAGACTGGATCGCTTCGCGAAAAGCGCGCTCCATTCGGGTTGATAATTTTTTCCCGTCAGGAGCCAAACAGTCCCTAACCGAGAAATACGAATAGCCACTCACCTCAGCCAGCCACTTCCGGTCCTTGCCGATTTCCGAAAGGGCGTCATCGATTTGTTTTTTCGCATCCACTCCTCTTTCATAGACCCGAAGGTCTAAAAGGAAAGAAAATGTTGACCGTGCAGAAATTTTCTGTTTTTTTGGGTTCATGACCGACCTCCCCGCCCCTGTCAGCAAGGAAGCCACTCCCGAAAAACTTCCTGGAATCCGACTCAGCGAGCTCCCCGAAACGACCAAGGACTTCCTCCTCGCCTCCTCGCTTGCCGGTGAAAAGTCCATCTCGGCCGTGATCACCGAAACGCTCGATGGAGCCGCCAAGGATGCCGGATTCGACCCCGAGCCCAGCTCCGAAGCGCCCGACCAGCAGGCCGCCTAGTCCATCACCTCACCCTAAGAAGTCATGGAAACTACACCCTACGCACTCTCCATCAAAAACCTCGTAGAAATGATGCGCGACGCCAGCGCCCGCACCTTCGACGAAGACCTCCGCTACTACCGCGAGACCGACGCTGTCCTCTATGGGAAAATCCACCAGCTCTATGTCATCGCCGAGCCTCACGGCTGGTCCAATGACCTATCCGAAGAGGATTCCCGCGCCCTCAGCCGCGCCAACGAAGAGCTTGGAAAGGCCTTCAATTATCTCGCCGCCCGCGTTTTCCCAGAAACCCACCCCTAAGAAGTCATGGCCACCCCATCACAAGCCCTCGCCCCGAGCTCCGAGACCTACGTCGGAGCCGATGTCATCGCCGCGAAGTATGGCGTGACCACTCGCCACATCACCGGCCTCGCCGTCGCCGGTGACATCCCCGCCATCCGCGTCGGCACTCTCTGGAGATTCGATCCCGTGGCCGTCCATGAGGCTTTCACCAAGCCCTTCACCAAGCGCCTCCCCTCGCTCTCATGAGTCCCTGCATCCTTCACCTCATCATCCAATTGAGCCCCATGAAGACCAAACTGAGCCCCGCCGCCCAAGATCGGATCCTCTCCGCCTGCCCGTGGACACCCGATGGCGAAGTCCTCCTCACTTGCACCCATCGGACCGTCGGATTGCTCCGCGATGCCGGAATCCCATCACCCCGAGTCCTCCAGGCCTACCCCGTGCCGGTGCACCGCGAACTCAGGTCCGGAAAAATGCTCCTCCTGCTCGGACCTCCGAGGATGGGCGCGATTGCTGAAAATGAGCGGGATTCCGCCGCCTGATTCGACGCCGTCGAAAACTTCCACCTTCTGCTTTTCCTCCTCATGTTTCGCCAATCTGCCTCCTCCATCCCTTCCGAAGTCGCCCTCGATCGCGCCGCGATTCGGTATGCAGAGCGAGACACCTATGGATCCAGCGCCTTGCATGGCCTCGATCCCTCCGAAATCGTCTGCCGCCTCGAAGAATCCGCCAACGATCCCGCCGCACACGTCGCCCAGGAGAAAGAAGCCCTCCGCCGTGAGATTCTCTCCGGCTTCATCGAATACGCCTTCGCCGATGGTCCCGATCCCGAAAAAGTCCGCGAAAGGCTCGCCGGATTCATCCAGTCATTCTCCCTCGAAGTCCATGCCCGCATGCGCGGTCCCGAGTCCTGGGTAGATCCCGCCACCGTCCGCGCCATCCTGCGCAAGCCCGCTTATGCAGCCAAGCTCCGGACCATGGCAAGCTCCCGCCCCGAAGCACGGTTGGCAGAATGGAGCATCCACCTCGATTCCGAAGTCGATGTCGCGACCGTCCGCCAAACCATCTCCGCCATCATCGCTCTCTTAGTCAGCGAGGCCCCCAGGTGGAAGACCGTCGTCGCCTGCTCTTTTGCCATGGCAAAGGCCTATCACTCACACCTCCTCGCCGGGATGTCGCTCGATGACATCGCCACCCTTTGCGGGGACAAGGGCCGCGCGACTCCGAGCGATCGCATCAAGCGTCTCCACAATCGCCGAGTTGAAGCCGCCGGCGCAAAGGCCACCCACGTCGCCTTCCAAAAGTCCGAGACCACCGTCCGGAAATACAGCGCCGCCCAGCTCGGGAATTCCAATCGCTGCCTTCAAAAATCATCCAGTCGCAAAAACGCCAAATCCCAAAAACGCAAAGTCGCATGAGCCGCCCCGACATTCAGCCCCTTTACACATCCCTCCCAGGCGGCCGCCGTGCCGAGATTACGATCGCCATCATCGAGGAGCCGATGCCCACCCCGTTAGAGATCCCTCTCATCCGGCCCGCAAGCGCGCATGAGCTCCACCTCATCTCCCGCCAACTCGAAAAGCGCGCCTACAACTTCACCATCGATCCCGAATGACTCCGCCCGCCGTCATCATTCTTCCCTGGCAAATCCAAGAAACACCCACCGGCCTCGTCCTGCTCACTCACAAGGGAACCATTCGCTCCTGGTTACGCGGGCCCGCTGCCATCCCGACCCTCTCCCGCCTCGCCCAGATTCTCAACAAATCCACGATCCAACAATCCACGCATCAAACTCCAACACCAAATCCCCATGCCTCCTAAATCAAAAGCAACCATCATTGCGGCCGCTGCCGCCGAAACTCCAGTCATCCAGCTCATCCCTGCCGAAAAGTTTTCGCGCTACCCCACAAATCGCATCCCAAGCGATGCCTCGGTGAAATCAATGACCGAGTCCGTCCGCGAACATGGAATCATCCAAGCCATCCTCGCTCGCCCCTTGCTCGATTCCGTCAATGGAGATCCCGTTCCTGACGACGCCACCCCATCGCTCGAAATCATCTTCGGCGAAACACGCTGGAGAGCATGTCTTGCGATCGATCCGAGCTATCCCGTCCCCTGTCGCGTCGTTGAGATGGACGATCGCCAAGCCGCCAAGATTCACGCCATCGAAAACTTCCAGCGCCTCGACCTCACTCCAATCGAAGAAGCCAAGGAAGTCCGCCACCTCATGGACGTCGGCTGGAATCTCGATGAGGTCATGACTCACATCGGCCGCGCGAAAGATTGGTGCTACATGCGACTAGGTTTGCTCCAACTCTCCGAGGATGGACAACAAGCCGTCAACGATGGCTCTCTCAGTGTTCGCGTTGCGTCGAAGATTGCGCAACTCCCCGAGGAAAAGCGCGATGATGCGATCAAAGCTTGCGTCACTCCCACTCACTCATCCTCGCCGCTCACTGAGCGCGACGCCCTCCACGTCATCCAAAAACAATTCCTCGAGCCCCTCAAAGCCGAGAATGATTGGAACGCAAAAAAGCGCCTGCTTACCAAAGAGAATCCCGGAGCCACCTTCCTCGATTACGATTCGGCAAAGGCAGCCAGCTCTTACGATTCCGAATTCGAGCCGGTCAGCGGCCGTCCTCATTATCATCTCCTCTGCGAAGCCGCCCAGGATGACGAGATGGCCATCCCCACCTGGGGAGAGCTTGCCGAAAAGCACAAGGCTCCGCTATTCATCGGTTTCGACTACTCAGGAGACGTCGTTCTCTACGTCAAGCCCGAGCCGCTCATCGAGGCCGAAAAGGCCGCCTTCAAAAACAACCCGGGTGATTGCGTGTTTCGTCATGAGGACGCCATCGCCAACGATCGCAAGGAAGCCGAGCGCTCCCGCATGACCCGCGAGCGCGAAGAGGAAGAGCGCGTCAAGCGCCGTGAAGCCCTCGAAGCCGAGACGCGTCAGATCGTCAGCATGATTCTCAACCCATCAGGCAAAGGAAAAACCATCACTCGCCAGCGCAATCTGGCTGTCGCCGCGTTTGAGTGCATGCTCGAATATGGAAACATAAGCATGTCGGAAATGCTCGAGCTCGAGCGCGAGGAAGATGAGTCCGATGATGATTTCGAAGAACGCGGATTGGCCGCCGTCAAAAAACTCATTTGCGCCAAGGATGCAAATCCATTTGAAGTCTTCGGCCGCATCTACCTCGCCAGCGAAGTCTTCGAAAATCCGAGTGTCCTGGTGCGTTTCCTCGGAGATGCCGACATGATCGACAAAGTCCGCTTGCCACTGCTCCACGCCGAAAAGGTCGAGCATGACCAGCGCCTCGCGGAGTTCAACAACCGCCGCGCCGATCAGATCGCCAATGGTGAGGCCGATGACCAAGAGGACGCCGCCTGATTTCATCTATCAACTCCAAGCCCTAGCACAGATGAAAGAACGCACCATCCATCACGCCTCCACTCACTGCTCCGCCGAGTGCAACCCGATCCGCCCATTCCTGGGAGACTTCTCAGGAATGGTGCGGCCGCTGCTCGTCGCCGCTGGAAATTGGCAGCAATACGATGATTTCGTCGAAGATCAATGCCTGCTCAATCCCGAGGTCCTGCGCCTCATTGGCTCGCAAGCGAAATTCGAAAGAATGCCCAATGACAAGATTCTCATCCTCCTCCCTGGTTGGGAGGACAGCCCCCGCACAAAGGATCTTGTCGTTTGGTGGATGCATCACCTCGATCGCCATACCATCGAGCTGTCATGGCCGAAGTCATCGAAAGCAAAGATCGAGCGCCGCGCCGATCTCATCTTCCTCGCCACCTGCTTTCTCATCATCGCGGCCATCTTCCTCGCCCTCACTTACTAACCGCCGGCATGAAATCCCTAATTTCAAAGCACATCATCATTCACTTCATCCTTCCGCTGCTCTTGCGATGGAAGGCCAATCAAAGATCCGCCGCGATTGGAAGCATCCGCCATCACTTCCAGTCCTGGGGATACAACCTCGACCACCTCACCGATGACGAGATCGAAGATCGATTGCGCGAAGTCGGCAAAGTCGCCAAGGATTCCCTTGCATCAATCACTCAGGCCGCCGCCATCATGCGCGGCCTCGCAAGCGGCCGAGTTGAAATCATTCAACGATCGCGGGAGATCGACCGTTCCATTTCACAGCGCCGCGCCCTTCAAGGAGGTTGCAGATGAACGCCATCGCTATCGGTCAAGCGCCGCTTCCTCCTGTTTGGGTTGAGTGGTTCAATAAAAAAACGGTTCCGAAGTGCGGGGAGTTGCTCAATGCTGGAGAGCTTGGATTCGCCGCTGTTGTTGAGACCCGAATGGAAAATCAGATCGTCCACTCATGGGTTGATTATAACGGAGAAATTCAGCGAGTCACCAAGCCTAGAATGTTTCTCAGGGTTGATTTTTTCACGCGCAAACCCATTCCAAAGTCATGATCAAGCGCCCTCTCAACTCACGCTTCAACGCCGCGATTCTCTCCGGCCGCAAGGTCACCACCATTCGCTCTAAGCCGTGGCCGGTATGGAAAGACGTCATGCTCTACAACTGGAGCGGCCTTCCTTACCGCTCAAAGCAGATCGATCTCTGTCCCGTGGTCGTCGAGTCCGAAACTCAAATCATCATCTCCAACGTCAAAGGCGTTCTTTCGTTTTACCCTGACAAGGTTGACGGCACCTCGCTTTTCATCACCGAGGGATTCAATTCCCAAAGCGATCTTGAAGAATGGTTCTCCAAACTCGTTAAGCCCGGACAAACCATCACAAAGCACCTCATGCGCTTTCGCGTCATCGAGACCTTCGCGCCAATTCAATTCCAGAAAGCGTCATGAAAATCGCTACATGGTTTGAAAAAGAGTGGATGTTTCCGAAGCGCTGGTCCCCTCGTGATTTTCCAGGGAAGTTGGCCGATCTTGGTCTCACCTGGTATGAGGACGCTGATTTATCCAAAATGAAAACGCTAACAAATCACGGCGCGGAAATCTCATTGCAGCGCTGCTCTAGCCCGCGAGATGTGAGCCATCCTTTTCATTGGGTCAATCGCATCGGCAAGCATGATTTTGAGCAATGCGAAAAAGCCGCCGCTGTCGCCGCATGCGTTGTTGCTGATTCCCCTAGCTCTTCTTCTCCATCTTCTGCGTTCATGAAGTTCATGGAGATCGAGCTAGAGAAAATCAAGAAGACTGGAATCCTTCCTGATTATGTGATTATCGGAAAGCCCCCGAAATCCGCTTGCGATACTCCTGAGACAGAGAGCAGATGGGAATCACTTTGTTTAAGCGGCACTCCGTGGAGCTACAAAGCGGAGCAAATGCTGGAAGCATGCGAAGACATGGAGTTCGAACGCAACGAAGCAAAAGCCCAGCGTGATCAAATGGAAGCCGCTTTGATGCTCGCCGCGCGGTGGGGCATATCGAGCGACGGATACAGCGCCGAAGTAGCGAGCCGGATTCGATGCTGGATCATTGGCGGTATGCAAGGGGAAGCGCCTAAAGCTCCCGATTATTATCCCTCGAACGCAAGAACTGAGGGACCGCCGACGGAAACCTCCACCGAAACCAACCAATGAATGATACCCCAAAACTCGACAACCCGCTTGAAGGCGGTTCCTCTCCAGTGCCTTGTTCGGCTGGCTGGATGCCACTCGAAACCGCTCCAACGGACGGAACTGAAATCCTCGTCACAGGTCTGGACGATGGAAAAGGACCAACACGCCACCTTCTAATCGCCCGATGGGAAAAAGGGAACGGTATGTGGCAAGATCACTTCACGAATCAATCCGGGTCAATGCACCTCTGCCATCTGACGCACTGGATGCCTCTTCCGTCTCTGCCGAACGCACAAGCGATACCGCCCGAAGGGTCGGAATCCGCTCATTGTTCGGGTTCTTGAAATCTAGCAGCAATCACCACCAAGAACTTTTTTCATAAATTTTACACCTACTGCCACAAAGGACTCCTAATCGAAATCTTCCGAAAAGAGGCTGAATTGAAAAATAACAGAAACCCGAAATGCTATAATGACGCTGCCATGAAGAAAATCACACTCAAAGACTGGAAGAACAAAACCGCGCCAAAAGGCACAATCTACACGGGAACTCGTCAGCCGTATCTCCGCACGCAAAGCGGCGAGCGATACGACATCACGGATGGACTGGCGCGGGAAATCAAACGGATCAGGCGGGAGGTGCTCGCGTGAAACTCCAATGCTCTGCGGGCCACCAATGGGACAGCGAGAAAGCGTCTGACCGCTGGTGGAAAGGCGACAAGCAAATCGGATCACGCTGCGGGATGGAACTCGCCTATGACCGAATGAGTGGAACGCGGCGATGCCGGAAGGTGCTGCGCAAGGTTTCTTCCCCGAACAAGTAGTTATCCCACCCATGGCAAGAAACAGATGGCAACGTAAATCCGGTCTAAGCTCCATAAAAGCTAGGCTAATGGGGATTGCATCCCAAGCGGTTCAAAGAGTAAGGCGCGATGCCGATCTCCCCGAACGCATGCGAGAGCTTGCAGAGATCGACACGCAGAACCTCCCGCGCAAGCAAGGTGATGCTTTGGGTTATTTCCAATGGACAGATATCGCGACAGGACAAACGCGGAGGTGGACAGTCCGCCTAGGAGATCGATCGGACAGGATAACGCTTAGCACAGCCGATGGCCGCAATACCGAATCCCATGGATGGACATGGGCACTTGATCATCTGAGGGGATTTCTTTGCGGCAACAAACAAATTACCACCCAAACGCATTAACGAGAGCAACCGCCGAAGATGCTCTAAGTTTACCTGTTTGATTTTTTATTATGGACATTACCGAACGCGCCCGCCGCTTGCTCGACACGATGGAACCTTCCGTTTCCGGTTCTAACGGTCACTCAAGGCTTTTCACTGCGGCCGCCGCTGTCGTCATCGGTTTTGATCTATCGGACGAGACCGCGCTTTCTGTTCTCCAGTCTAATTTCAATCCGCGATGCTCGCCGCCATGGTCGGAGCGAGACATTCGCCACAAGATCGCGCAAGCCCGCCTCCATTCTACCGAGCGCCCAGGCTACCTCATCGGCCGCCAGCGCCCAAATTCATCTTCATCTTCGCCGTCTCATCATTCGCCAAGTCCATCCGCCCCTGCTCAAGAGCGCGTCAAAAAGCGGCAGGACTACGAACCGGCCGCTTTGCAGTCGATGATGATGCGCGGTTTCACTCCCTCTTTCGAGTGGCTTGCCGAGCGGTCGCCCTGGGATCCTCGCCGCGTCACTCCGCAAGGCTTCCTCGATGCCATTTTCCAACCAGGGGAAAAAACCATCCTCTTTTCCCGCTTCGCCAGCCAAGGCCAGCTTGGCCACGTCGCAGGCTCCCCAGGGAAAACTTATTATCTCGAAGACCGCCCCGGACCGAAGCCGACAATCTGCGATGAATTCCCCACCAGTTGTCGCGAGGGCATGTGGTTCCTCCCCTCGCCCCTCGACGGCAAATGGTATCCAACGGCCGCCACATGCCCCGTCACGGGAAACCCGTTGCTCTCGCGCCGGTCCGGAGCATCGATCACAGCTTGGAGACATCTCCTCCTCGAAAGCGACAACGCTCCCGAGGAGGAATGGCTCAACGCTCTCACCAATCTTCCGCTCCCGATCACCGCTCTCTACACATCCGGATCGCGATCGATTCACGCGCTCATTCGCATCGATGCCCCGTCGAAGTCCGCCTTCGATGGCTTCCGCGATCGCATCACTCCCCTCCTCTCCAAGCTCGGAGCCGATCCCGCCGCGATCTCCGGAGTCCGCCTCACTCGTCTCCCAGGAGTGCTCCGCGAAGGCACCGTCGATAAAGACGGCCGCTATCACAAATTCGACACGCCTCGCCTCCAGCGTCTCCTTTACCTCAATCCGACTCCCGAAATCCAAGCGCTTCGACTCATGCCGAAGCTGCGCCAAATCTCCACCGAATGAGTGAATCACCCCTATCGATCTCCGCAGAAATCCTTGCCAAGCTCGCGCCCATCGCGGCCGCACACGGGATCGACATCGGAATGGCACCCGCAGGAAGCGACGTCGAGGACATGCGGCCGACCTTTCCCGCCGTCAACCTCAACCGCTCGGTCTCCGAGATCGCACACGAAACCGGCCTCAACCTCAAATCCTCCGGCCTCTACCTCCACGCCGGTCAACTCATCACCGTCGAGGCCGATGGCAGCGGTGCCAGCATGGACAGCGATCGCTTCCGCACATGGATCGATCAGCATCAACTCAATTTCTACAAGCGCCGCAAAAACGAAAACGACGAAGGCCCCGGAGCCCCCATCAAAGCGACACTCAAAAAAGACGTCGCCAATGTCCTCCTCCGCTCCGATGAGTTTCTCAATCACCTTCCGGAAATTTCCCGCATCCTCCCCGTCCGCCTCCCCGTCTGGACCACAGATCCCGAGGATGGATCCCGCCGCATCCGCCTCCTCCCCTATGGCTACGATCGGGAGTCGAAAATCTACACCGTCCCGACCGGAGTTGATTATGAGGAAACCATGGAGCTCTCAGCGGCCGTCGATCTTCTCCGCTCTCTCCTGGGAGAATTCCCCTACGGCGACGAAGGCCGCTCGCTTGCCGTTCAAATCTCCGGCATGCTCACCACCTATTGCCAATTCCTTTTTGCCGAGCGTGATCGTTTCCCGATGATTTATTTCAACGCGAACCAACCCGGATCCGGCAAGTCGCGCTTGGCAGAGATGATGATCTATCCGATTTACGGCACGGCCGAGCCTCTAACGTATGCCGACAATGATGAGTTCACCAAGAAGCTCGACACCTGGGCTCAATCCAGCGTCGCCTATGCCTTCCTCGATGACGTCTCCGGTCTCGTCAAAAACAATGACCTCAACCGCTGGATCACCTCGCCAGTGTGGGCCTTCCGGTTCATGCACTCCCAGCGCAACGGATCAGTCCTCAATCAAAAGCTCACGCTCCTCACCGGCAACCAAGCCACACTCTCCGAAGACTTGACCCGCCGCTCACTCATGGTCGATCTCTGGTCATCCGAGCTCGCCATGGACCGCCAAAAGCGAATCACCATGCCCATCGATGCTGAGTGGCTCGCCGCCTCCGCCAACCGCGCGCACATCCTTTCCGCTCTCAACTGCCTTGTCCGTCATTGGACGTCCCAGGGATCGACATCATACACGACACTCATCCCCTCATTCGAGGGATGGTCTCGCATCGTTCCCTCAATCGTCACAGCGGCCGGATTCGCTTGCCCGCTTCAAAAGCCAAACGTCCAAGACGCCGGCGGCAAACAGGAAGTCGAATTCCTGCGACTCATCGAAGCGGCCGTCCGCGATTACGACCCGCCCGGAGGATGGATTCAAGACGAGCCCCGCGACATCCTGCTTTCCGATTGGTGCCGCCTCGCTCGCTGCATCGGTGTCTTCCATTCCATTGTAGGCGATGCCTCGATGATGCGTGAGGTCCTCGATGCCAAGCCCGCGCTTTACAAGCCAGTCTATGACAAAGACGGATCCCAGCGCACCCTGCTCGAAAGCGATCGCGATCTCCAAGCGCATTCCTACATGGACAAGAGCCAGCAAACCAAATTCGGATCGATGCTCAACAAGTTCTATCGCGGACAGATCCGCGAGATCAACGGCCGCAAGTACCAGTTCGCCAGCCGTGAGGCTCGCCACAGCACCTTCGCGCTCACCTACCTAGGCCCCGCTGCCCCCGTGGATCCTAGCGTTCCATTCTGAGTTCAAAGGGAGTCGGTATTAGCGACACCCTTGCGGGCCGAGATGGGTCAATCGTTGTCGCGATTACCGTAGGTAATGCCGACGGTAATCAAGGTCGTCTGCCATTACCCTATCTATTACTTAGGGTAATCCCCCCCGATGGGTAGCCAAGCGACACCAGTCGCGCCCATCCGTCCGCAGGACCACATCCGAGGAGCCCGCTCTGACGCTCACCGCGAAGCGCCCTTGCCGCCGCCATGGGCTCCGAAGGCTAGAACAAAGGGACTCCCCTCTTCGAGTCCCTCCCCCTCCTCCCCCTTGATCAAGTAAGATTGCGGACGTCAGGTCTGCAAACAGGCTCAAGAGCCGGATAGGTCTGCATGCCATCGACTGCGCCGAAAACGCTCAATATCAATCACTTGCGTTGTTGTCCTTCGGACCTTTCAGACCTGATCACCTAAAAACCAAATTAGCTACGCCAAACACAAAACTTGTAGGAGAAATGCCAATTGCCCCGAAAAGGTCCGCAAGGTCCCCACCCTAAGGAATCTATTTCCCTTTTTAGATCCCCCTGAGGTCACCAAGCCCCACCCTTCGCCCGTTTTTTCCCCTTTTCCCAATACTTCCCCAAGGTTTGACACTCCCTAGAGGTGTGTGCTCACCCCTTGCCGCCGCCGCTGCCGCCTTCCGTGCTCAGGAAGCGGATGTTCGCGGCCGCCATTTTCCAGTGGCCACCCGGGGAGTGACCGCGCATCGCCGGTTTCAGCTTTCAAAGCGCCGCGATCGCAAGGCCGGTCGAGCTCTGATCAAGCCGGAGAATGCCGACCAGGTGATCGATCGGCTTCCGGAGCACCCGGAGGAAACGCTTCACTCGCTGATCTCCGGTGACTTCATCTTCTGCGATTTGCTGACGCGCATCGTGGAGCGCCTGGGACCGCCGGCCAAGTTGACGATTGCAACGCTTTCGCTGTCGATGCCGAACCTCGATTCACTCGTCGCGATGCTGACGGCCTGTCCCGATCTCCGTTTCCATCTGGTTCTCAGCCATTACTTCCAATCGACCAACAAGGAGATTTTCACCGCCCTCGAACGACTGGTCATGGAGACCTTTCCGGATCGGGCCGAGCTCACCATCGGCCGGAGCCATGCGAAGATCGCGGTTTATGATTATGCGGACCGGGATCCCATTGTCATCGAGACGAGCGCGAACCTCCGCTCATCAAGCAACCTTGAGCAGCTCGCCATCTTCCGAGGCCGCGAGCTTGCTGATTTCCACCTCGCCTGGATCGAGGAGTTCCGGGCGTTCAACGCAGCCCAGGAGAAACAGTGACCGATCCTCCCACAGATCAAGATCCGCCACTGGATGCCGAGTTTTTCGATCTCGTCTTGGAGACCGATCTCGCAAACATCGTGAAGAAGGCGCGCGCTGGACAACCGCTCACAAAGCGCGAGCGCGAGATGATTGAAGAAGAGCGGACCCGCCGCTCTAAAAGTCCCGCGCTTGCTGACTTTAAACTTGAGGGGGAGGGCGAGATTCCTGCGCTCGAGCGGATGACGCAAGCCGAGCTTGCTGAGCTTTGGGGATACTCGACAAAGCAAATCAAGAATTGGCTGCGCGATGGGAGAAAGGCGAACGATCCGGCGCCGGTGACCAGGCCTGATTTGATGTGCTCTTGGTTTGCGCGAGTTTATGCACCGCGAGAAGCCCCGGACCGGATGCGGATGGCCGCTCAAAAGATGCTGGATGGCTATCGCGGCAAAACCGAAAGCGCTCACACGTCCTCGCCGCCGGAGAAAATCGAGATTGCCGAAGAGGAAAAAGGACTCTTCGCCATGCTCGATCGCTACCGGACAGCGGAGGTCACGCTTCACAATAAATACATGTCGGCAATCGACGCCGGCGATGAGAGCCGGGCTCAGTTCTTGCTCTCTGAATGGTCTAAAATGGGCGAGAAGGTGAGAGCGCTCGAAAAGTCCGCGCCGAAAGTCCTGGAAGAGCTTGGAATCTATGTTCGCCGCGATGCCGTGCAGCGGGAGCTTGAGCCGCTGCATGCTGCCATCTTGAAAGCATTCCGCCAGGAGTTCCGCCTTGCTCGCATCAAACTCAAAGCCACCACCGGTCCCGATGATTGGTCGATCGCCGTCGATCAAACCGTTGAGCGAGTTGCTCAGATGCTCATTGAGACCGAGTTTCGCGAACCTCTTGAGCTTCAAGTCGCATGAGCAAGGTCCGCGATTTCCTTGTGGGGATTCTCAAGCGATCCTATCGCCAGCCCGAGAAGATTGCCCTGGAGAAATGGGCAGAGGCTAACATCTGGCTTGATAACAAAGAGTCGATCGATTCGCCGGGACCTTACAAAAAGACGCAATCGATTTACGCGCCCCGCCTGTTGGATCTCTTCATGAACGATCCTCAGTGGAGGACCTTGCTTGTGATGAAGTCCTCGCAATCCGGATTCACTCTCCATTGCTTGATTCTGATTTGTCGGAAAATCGCCGAGATTTTCACATCTATCATCTACGTTATCGACTCCAAGCCGAAGGCCGAGGATCTATCGACAAAGCGATTGCAGCCGATGATCAAGAGTTGCAAGGCTCTCCTTTTGAATGCTGTCGCATCGATCGATGCCAAGCTCCAAACTCTCACCTATGAGCTGCCGAATGCCATCATCCGCCTTGCCGGTTCTGGATCCGCCGGTCAGGTGTCGAGCTATCCGGCCGACATCGTCTTCGGCGATGAGTTGGACAAATGGCTCAAGGCCGCTCGCGAGGCCCACAAGTGGCTTCTGCTCATCCAGCGCATCAAGAAATCCGAAAACGGCAAAGCCATCGGATTTTCGACGCCAACGACCGAAGACGGAATCACTTCGCTCGAATTCAATGCCGGATCGCAACACCGATATTTCGTCCCTTGTCCCTTTTGTCAGTGGAAGCAACTCGTCGATCTCGATCACATGGTTTTCTCTCACTGCAAAGATGACAATGGCACCTATGATCTAAATCGAGTCCTTCGCGAAACTTACATGAAATGCGAGGCCGAGGCCTGCGGAGGCCGGATTGAAGAAGATCACAAGCCCGACATGTTCGACGCCGGCGAATGGAAACCGACAAACTTCAAGGAAGTTGAGGTCGATGGACAAAAGCAATTGATCCCCGCCTGGGAACCCGGAGCGATGAGCGCTCACATTTCCGACTTCTATTCGGTCCACTCAAAATCGACCTGGGGAATCATCGTTTGCGAATTCCTCCAGGCTCAAGGATCCGCCGATAAGCTCCACAACTGGAACAACGGCCGCGCCGGCATTCCGAACAAGAAGACGGTTGCGAATATCCAGATGAAGCACGTCCTTCGCCTGCGCGGAAATTACAAGCGAGGCTCAATCCCGGTCATGCCATGCGTTGCGACGCTCCAGGTGGACAACCAGGGAGACCATCAAAAATGGGTTTCGATCGGATGGATGCCGAATGGCACCCGCTACGTCATCGATTACGGAATCACGATCAACCGCGCGGAGATCAAAGACGTCGCCCGCCGCGCGATCAAAACTCCGGAGAGAGAAATCATGATTCAAAAGGGAATCATGGATGAAGGCGGAAAAGATGGGACAAGCTACGAGGTCCGCCGTTTCTGTCATGATCTCTACCCGCATTTCGTACCCGCCAAAGGCCGTGGCGGAATTCAGGTCAAAAACACCATTTTCTTTTCAGACTCGAAGCTTGCGAAAGGTGGAGACGAATCGATCCCCGTCTGTCACTTCGACGATGATGCTTTCAAGCGAGAGCTCTACATCGATCTCATCAAAAAACACGATGCCGAGAAAAGCAAAGAGCTCAACCTCCCTCGCTTGTGGTTGCCAATGGACATCGATGAGGACTTTGTCCGCGAGGTCTGCGGCGAAGAATTGGTCAAAGAGATCGATTCCAACGGAGTCGAGGCCTATGTCTGGAAGCCAAAGCCGCCGAACGACTACGGCGATTGCATCAAAATGGGTGGAGTGCTTTGGAACGTCATCGCCCACAAATTCAATCCAAGCGGATTCTAAAGGTCGGAGCTTTGACAAGGCCTCCCATGCGTGGCCGTATCTCGCACCGTCATCGCCGCTTATCGGCGACTCTACTCTCAGCAGCAGCTTGAGGATGCCCTCGCTGTTGCTCTTAATGATCGCGCAAATGGAGTGCTCGTCACTCAAGTCAGCTTCCAGGACGGCAGCGGATCGGGATCACCAATCTCCGGAGATCCAAATGAGATCATCGAAATCCTCGAGCTCGCATTGCAGTCGATCGACAGCGGGACCACCTCTCGCCCTCCCATGGCCTCCGTCATCAACTTCAACACACGCCGCTCCGAGACATGAGTTCCGCTTCCACTTCCCGTCGTCGTCGCCGTTCAAACGCCGTTGCCAAAGCGCGCGGCGAAATGGAGTCCTACCAACAAGCCGCAAACGCTCTCAAATCGCTTTCCGGCTTTGACGGAGCAAACAATTCCAGCCGTCGCGGATGGATCTACTGGCCGACACTCGACACCAAGCGCGAAATCGACAGCTATTCGCGGACCGAGCTCCTTAAAAAATCCCGCTGGTTGCGCGCCAACTTCGGTTTGGCAACTCGCATTTGCTCCGGCCTGAGTGATCTCATTGGATACCTGACGCCGGTTTCCATGTCCGGGGATCCCGAATGGGATGAATTGGCCGATGATCATTGGGAAGACCGCGCCGGATCGCCCGATGTCATCGATGCCGCCGGTCAATTCGATATTCGCCGGATGCAGATAGAGCTCAACAAAGCAGCATTCGGCGATGGCGACATTCTTCCCGTCCTGATCCGCACCGAGGCCGATGGAGTGATGCTCTCTCTTTACGAATCGCACCAACTCGCCAGCCCAACCGGAGCGGACCGCACCTGGATCGATGGGGTCAAAATCAACAAATTCCGCCGTCATGTCGCCTATGGCCTGCGCGAAGAGGGAGATCCGAGCAAAATCAAAACCATCTCCGCCAACGATGCTCTTTATTTTTCGCACCCGGACGCCGCCGGCCGGATCCGCCCGCCGACAATTCTTGCGCATGCGATCAATCACATGATCGACATCTCGGAAATCCTCGCCGACGTCAAACTCACGATCAAGGTCGCCGCTCAACTCGGCCTCTACCTCAAAAACGACAGCGAAAACCCTGGCGGCAATGATGGCCCGCGCTCTCTATCATCTTCGCTCCGCGATGAGCGTTTGAGCGATGGCGATGGCACCGGAGAAAACCCCGCCGTCGATTACAAGATCGAGGATCTTTATCGCTCGCAAGGTGGAATGGCAAACCTCCCCAAAGGAACCAGCGTCGGAGTGATTCAAGATGCTCGCCCACACCCGAACCAAGTCGCTTTGCTCGAATATCTGATCCGCGACATTTGCTGGGGAGTCGGAGTGGCCCCCGACATCATTTGGGACATCGCCAAACTCGGCGGAGCAAACACCCGGATCGTGAATGCCGACCTTGAACGCTGGATTGCATCGCGCCTCTTGCGTTTGAAATCTTGGCTCAAGCGCTTTCGCGCCATTTGGATCGCTCAAGAAATCAAAGCCGGTCGCTTGCCCGAGCCTGCCGGTTCCGCGCAATTCTGGAGATCAACCTTCATTCCCCAAGCATCGATCACCGCAGACAAAGGCCGCGTCGGGAATCTCAATATCGCCCTGGTTCAAAATCAACTGCGCTCGCTTCAAACTCACTTCGCGGAAGAGGGGACGCATTGGCTCAAAGAACTTCGGCAAATCTCTCGCGAAAAAGCCGCCATGCGTGAGCTCGGAATCGCCCTCGGTGATTTGAATATGAACACTTGATCAAATTCGACTGCGTCGAAAAACGCCTTTTCAGTTATGAAACAAATGCCCCAAGTCTCCTCGCTCCTCTATGGTCAACCATGGGGGATTTTGCCGCAAAATCATATCGAGCTCGGTTTGCTTTATCGATCGTATCTCCAAGGCACCCTTGCTCCACAGTCTCTCGCCCCGAGTGGCGAAGCCTGCTATGGTGTCGAGTGGGAAGCCAATCACGCCGCAGGGATTGCGATTGTCACCCTCACCGGTGTCGTCACCAAAAAAGCCCCGGCGATGATGTGCGGACCCAAGCTCATCGATCTTGCCGCTCTCGATACCGTGCTCGATGAGATCGATCTCGATGCTGGAATCCACACCGTCATTTTTGATCTCAACTCCCCAGGTGGCGTTATGACCGGACTTGAGGAAACCGCCGGTCGCATGCGCGAGCTTGCCTCAAATGACAAACGCTTGATCGCTTATACGGACATGCAGATGTGCTCCGCCGCCTACTATCTCGCGGCCGCCTGCGATGAGATTTACGCCGCCCCCTCCGCATGCATCGGATCGATCGGGGTTTATTGCGCTGCGCTCGATGACTCCCGCGCCTGGGAGATGGAAGGAATGGAATTGATCCTCGCGAAATCCGGAGACTTGAAAGCCATGGGACACCCCGGGAAAGCATGGTCCACCGAAGAGCGCGATTGGTTGCAAAACATGGCCGACGATTGCGGAAAAGAATTTCGCTCGCATGTCACTTCCCGTCGGGGACCGGTCGAAGATTCCGCGATGCAAGGCCAATGGTTTTTCGCCAAAAACGCCCCCGCTCGCCTCATCGATGGCCTCTATCGAGACCTCCCCGCATTGCTTGCCGACATCGTTCCCGAGGCCTCGCTTTGACACTTTAGAAAAACTCGCCACTCGGAACCCCGAATTTCCACTCATCCAACATGAAGCCAATCAATTCTCCTGCCGCCTCGGACGAGGCCGCTCCCGCAACACCGGTCGAGCAGCCCGCCGAAACTCCAACCGCACCGGAACCTTCGACCGCTCCCGAGCAGGACGAAGACGAAGATGAGGAAGAGGAAACTCCAGGAGAACAAGAAACGCAAGCGCCCGAAGCGCCAGGTGCCGCAGCCACGCCGCAGCGCCTCACCGCCTTCGACCGTGGAGCACTTCGCTTGCTTGGCAAAGGTGACCTTGTCGCCCGCGTCGAACTCGCCGAAGGAGAAGCCACCCGCCTCAACGCGGAAGTTTCTCGCCTCACCGCGCTCAATGCCTCGCTCACTGCCGAGGTGACCAAGCACAAAGCAGAGACTCCGAAGAAAATCGCCGCAGCGGCCGCCGGTCGCGCGAACGAAGTTTCCAAAAACGTCGCCGCCGAACTGCAAGGCCTTGGCCTCAGCCCCGAAGCCGCCCCTGGCAAAGTGGCCGCCGAAGATGCTGAAAAGATTGTCACCCGCGATGACGCTCAAGCCGCCTACGCAAACGCAAAAACTCCCGAAGAAAAGCGCGAAATCTACAATCAACACCGCGCTTTGCTTTTCTGATTCAAACTCTCTCACCCATCCAATTCTAACTCATCCATATTATGGTTAACACCCTCGGAACCCTCGCTCCATCTCTTGTCGCCCAACGCACCTTGGACTACCTCAAGGAGATGTTCCCGCCCGTCCTTCGCCTGTTCATCAACTTCACTCCTCAACAAGTGCTGTTGAATCAGTCGATCAACACTCGCATCCCTGGCGCAACCGCCGCTTATGATGCCTCGACGGGTTACACCGCCCCCGACGTCACCGATGTTGACGTTCCAGTCACCGCGACGAACTTCAAAGCCGCTTCGGTGAAATTCACCGCCGCCGAAATGAGCTCGACCAATCGCGACTTGGTCAACGAACACGCCGCCGCTTTGGCCAACAGCCTCGGAGCCGATCTCATCGATCAACTGTGCGCGCTCTTTGTGGATGCAAACTATCCGCTCGCCTCGCTCCGCACCTCCGAAGATGCCGTCGGATATGACGACGTCACGCTGCGCGGCATCCGCAAGAAGATGAACAGCCGCAAGGTGCCATCCCTTGGCCGCCTCGCGATCATCAACAGCGACGCCTTCGAAGCATTGTCCGGTGACTCGCTCGTCACCACCATCGACTCGAACGCCAACGCTCATGACGACTACGCGCTTGCGCCGATGCGTCTCCGCGCTCGTGGTTTCGAGATCATCGAATATCCTCAGCTTCCCGCCAACGCCATCGACCTCAATGGAGTGTTCCTCGCTCCTGGTGGCATCGTCGGAGCTGTCGGTGTTCCTGCCGATGCCAACGCTGCCGGGATGTTCGATGGAGTGCCAAACGTCGCTCAAGTCGAAGTTGTCACCGATCCGGACACCGGCCTCTCGGTCCTCATGCGCCTCCACAAGAATTCCAACGGTGGGATTCAAATGGATCTCGCCTGGGTGTTCGGTTTCGCCAAAGGCAACACCAACCTTGTCGAGCTCGTCACCGAAGCCGCCTAAGCCATCCAACCGGGAGCGACAGATCCAACCTCTGTCGCTCCCTCATCCTTTCAATCTCCATGATCCGCAATCTCAATCTTGTCGTCGCCGAAGAAGCCGCCACCGGGAAAATCGTTGTGCTGCACGTCAGCAACGATCGCGGCAAATCGCTCGCCGAATTCGAAAAGGCCGCCACCAATAAAAAATATGAGTGTGTGGTCCAACTTCGGAACCCAGTCACCTCGCGCCGGAAATACCCCGCTCGCGCCGCCAAAGTGAAAAAAGAACGTCTTGAGATCCAAGCCGCCGAAGCCGCAGCCATTGCAGCAGAGGAAGCCGCCGCCCAAGAAACAAGCCCCGAAGATACCGAACTCCCAGCCGAATAAATCTCGCTGATTAGGGCAGCAGTCCAAACTCCAGATCGTGCCAGTAGTCGCGATCTGGAGTTTTCTTTTTTGACTCCATCTCCATCGCATGAGCATCTCATCCTCTTCGATCAATCGCTTTCGCGCGCGCGTCGATGGCATTCTCGACGCCGTCTTCCCGGTCACGCTCATCATCGGCGAAGCCAGCGTCCCAGCCAGTGGCCCCGGAGGCCGCACCATGACGGATTTCGAAACCGGCGGACAACCCGAAACCTTCCGCTTTCCGTTCCGCATCAAAATCTCCGATTTGCCCGAAGGATGGAGCGCCCAAATTGGAGCCTCGATTGACTGGCAAGTTTCCGAAAGCCTCACGATCCCGATGGAGATCAAAGAAGTCTCGATCCGCCCCCATGAAGAGCGGATTGCTATCCTCTGCAAAAAGCGCCGCGTTGCATGAGTCGCTCTTTTTCCATCGATCAAAGCGCCCTGGATGCTCAAGCGTCCAAGCTTCGCCGCATCATGGAGAGCAAAGCTCGCCGGATCCGCGATCGCCTTCCCGAGCCGCTTCGCGTCGTTGCTGCCGAGACCGCCGGAGCACTCGCGGAACGCACCTTCCCGAGCTCCCAGGCAATCGGTCTCGCTGTCGCCGCCCTGCGCCATGACTTCTCGCTCGTCTATGCTTCCCCCTCCAAGGCCTACAAGATCCTTGAGGAATCCAATCCGCAAACCGCCAAAGCATTTTACTCCGCATGGAAACGCGGTGACCTTGCCCGCGCCGGCGAAATCATCCGCTCCTCCGGTACCTCGATCGCCTCCATTCAAATCGGGAGAGACTTGGATCCCTCCCTGCGCGACAAATACCGCAACAAAAACGGCCGCGTCGTCGTCCGGGCCCCACTGCAACTCGTTACCTCCGAGCAATACTCCGCAGCGCTTCAAGTTGCATTGCTCGAGATCGGCAAAACCGCCAGCGGATGGCTCGCCTGCGCTCAAAAACTCGGTGGAGATGGAAACGTCATCAAATGGAAAGGGATTGCCATCCATGGATCCGAAGGAGGAGACATCCAACTCCAGATCACCGAGTTTGGAGCCCGTCTCATTCTCCACAACCGCCGCCCGCTTGCTCGCAAACACATCTCCCCAAGCCAAGTCGCCGCGATTCGTGAAGCCGCAAGGAATCACATGGCGAACCTCATGAAAGACCTTGTCCGCTCCAGTCAGGCCGCATGATTGACACCCTCAACTCCACATCATGACCGATACAATCCCCGAAGCATTGATGGCCGATCTCCGCGATCTCTTCCTCGAAGCCCAGCCCGTCGATCCGGCTTTGCCCGAAGCATCCGTCCGCGAGCAATTTGAGACCAACGAACTCCCATCCCCTCGCCTGGTCTTCATCCCTGCCGAGCCCCGCCGGATCCCCGGACAAGTCTCCACCGCTCGCGTTCCATTCACGCTGGAGCTGATTTCATCCATGGATCGCCAAACGCCCGCAGCTCATCGCATCGATGGCGGAAAAATCGACACCTGGTTGAGAGGCCTGCGCCTCACCAAGCGTCGCGAAGTCCTCAGCTCTCGGACCTATCTTCATGATCTCTACAACCTCCATCCGGTCTTTTCGATCCGTGAAGAGGATCGTGAACAAGTCGCGCGCATTCGTGGCGAAGCCATCGTGACTCTCGCCATCACAGAATGATTTGACATGCGCGGTCTCGCATGTCCGCAACACTAGTCGAACTTCTCGGGGACGTCGGAGTCCATGGCATCGCCGCAGATGAAACCGGCCTCATCCTCCGCAGCATCAAGCAAAAGACGCGCAAGCAATCGAATTTCTTGAAAAACCGCGTCGGGAACCGTGTCGGCCGCGCCGATTACGATCACTCCATCGAAATCTCGATGGAAGGTGAAGTCACCTCGACCGCCGCTTTTGCTCAAAAGGTTTCCGCCGAGCTCGCCATCACGAATGCCATCGCATCCACCCACCTTCCCACCGGAGCCGGGACCGGCCTCACCCTCATCGATGACGTCGAAGTCACCCTCGAGCGCGAGTCCTGGAAAGACCTCTCCCTCAGCGCGGAAATGCTCCCCGCCTTCGGAGTCGCCGTCTAATCCTCCGCCTTCCATCTCTGAAAAATCTCCGCTGCCATGTCATCCATTGCTCATCTCTCCGATTGTGAGACGACCAACACCGATCTAGCAGCAGCTCTGGCGGCCGTTGGAATCCCGCTGCGCAAAGGATGCCCGGTGCGTCTCCTAACCGGCCATGGTGGAGACCGCCGGGCATTCTTCTTTGAGCCCATCTCCCCTTGCGGAAACTACAATACCCTCGAACTGATCCGCGCATGGGACGACAAGGAATGGCATCGCCAGCACTCCGAGCACCCGTTCGCCTACATCAAGGTAGCTCTCCAGAATCGCAAGCGCCTTGTGGAATACTGCAAAGGCTCCACTCCGATTTTCGTCGCCGAGAAACATGGCAAACTTGCCTTCCTCTCGATGAACGCCTCACCCGAACTCGAAAAGCGAGTTTTCTCCCGCCTCAATAAAGCCCGTTGACTATCAGAACCTAACCACTCGACCGCATGTCCGATAAAGCAGAACCTACCGTCAAGCTCACCGCCGAATTCAAAGTTGGCGAAACCGTCATCCACGCCGGAGAAAAAACCGAGCACAAGATCCCTCTCATCCGGCCCGCAAGCGCCTTGTGGAATACTGCAACGGCTCCACTCCGATTTTCGTCGCCGAGAAACATGGCAAACTTGCCTTCCTCTCGATGAACGCCTCACCCGAACTCGAAAAGCGAGTTTTCTCCCGCCTCAATAAAGC
>JACCDZ010037697.1_pt1 | contig 24051 bp, 25 predicted proteins | sample 7449551 | NCBI WGS metagenome assembly JACCDZ01 (sample SAMN15323452, study PRJNA562643) | freshwater metagenome | isolation source: river surface water | place: USA:Blue River Watershed | collected 2017-08-18 | reverse complement strand
GCGCGCGCGGCGGCGTGCTGTATGTGCTGGCCGATGGCGATACGCGCATTGCCAGCGAAGAGGGCATCAACGTGATTCGCATGCCAGAGCACTACGGCGTGTTGTCACCCATCCTGCACGTGGTGCCCCTGCAGTTGCTGGCCTATCACACGGCTTGTGCGAGGGGCACGGATGTGGACAAGCCGAGGAACCTGGCCAAGAGTGTGACGGTGGAGTGATTTCGCCCCGTTTTTTCTGGTCATTTAGGGGCGAGCAGATTTCAGTGTTTTAGTGAACGTGACGTAGCCCCAAGTAGCTGTACCAACTGCGGATAGTAAAGTCCGTCAAAGTGGGGCAAAACGGACATTGTGGAAGGCTTATATCAATCTAACCACATACGAGGAAATGCAGTTTATGGCAATCGTTAAAACAAAGCCAACCACTAGTCGAACCCATGCATATTTTTTGGACTTTTTCGCCTCGTCAACGATTTTCTCATCTCCTCTATTTAGCTTGACGTAAGAAAGCTCTGGGAAATTATCAATCGCTTTTTCACATATCTTTGCAAATATCCAAGCAAGTCGGATTATTATAAATAAACCAACCATAAAAAAATTACAAACTTAGCCAAATTTCCAGCTTCATCTGCACCGCTAACGATGCCAGGAGCCACTAGGTACGCACAATACCCAAACACCCCCGCGGTTGAGATTTGTAAAAACTCAGGAATAAAGTGGGAGTATTTCTGAATTTGGCGCAAAAATGTACTACTCGACGTAGCTTTGCAACCTGCGACCCATTCATCAACAGCTTCTAAAAAACCGCGGGCAATCACATAATCAGCATAGTCCACTGTTACCTCAACCACGGGACCGGTTAAGAAATTCAATAGAGACCCATTTATGAAAGGCGGGGCTTCATCTTTAATTTGCTTAAATAAAGCTACTTTAGAAGTAAGCCTAATATTGACGACATACTCTTGTGGGCGCTTGGCGTTTGCCGGAATTATGGAAAAGTTATAACGGAGCACCAAGCTGACGGTTGGACTAGCCGAGTTTGCGTTATAGGTTTTAAACCCCTCAAAAGAGTTGAACTGCTCTTTTCTATCTTTAATATAAAAAACGGCCACAGAAATATTACTGGCTACAAGATTGTGGACGGCGAATAATTGACAAATCTTATAATTGAGTTGCTCAATCTCGGTAAATTCTATAAGCAAATTTTCCGAATATCGTTTTCGAATCTGCTCAGTTCGCCCTGTTAGCTGATGATATATATCCTGATACATTTTTAACATATCTGGTGTTTGACCATTTCCCGCATGTACAAGGGCTGCTTGGGGGTCTCCTTTACCGCTGTCTGTGTGTTCTACCAATTCACTCATATTTCACCTTATTTAAAATAATAAGTATTAATTATAAAGCAGAAATGTTATTTCTCCAAGCTCTATTGATAAACGATTTCAAGCCTGCTAAACCGGGGTACACGCTGGGATAATCCAACATCCTCTGTGAACGAAGTTTCAACCATGTCCACCCCTGCTTCCTCCATTCCGTGATGGCTGCGCCAGCTCGTGGTGCTCTTGTCGGTGTTCACCGTGTCGATGGGGGCATGGGCAGCTCGCCCGCTCAACACCGACGACGCCAACATCGTGGACGAGCAGTCGTGCCAACTTGAAACCTGGTTCAAAAAGAACCATGACTCCACCGAATACTGGGCTGTGCCGGGCTGCAACTTTGGCAAAGACATCGAATGGTCTTTGGGTGAACAAAAGCAATGGAACCAACAAGACCCCAATGGGCAGGTGGGGCACTTTCAGGCCAAGAAGCGCTGGAAGCCCGTGAAGGCGGGGACTTGGGGCTTGTCGACCACATTGGGCATCTCGCGCAGTCGCTGGGGCGATGGCACAGCGGATCAACATCTGGACCGTTACCTCAATGTGGGGATGGTGAACCATGCCGACCTGGGTACGGTGCGGCGAACCTATGGGCTGGGTGCCGAGCGACCCGTGAGCGCCAGCACCTATCTGATCGCCGAGACCTTTGGTGAAAAAGATCAGCCCAGCCGCTACCAGGTGGGCTTGAGGGTCTGGCTCATTCCGAAGCGGGTCCAGTTGGACACCACCTACGGCAACAACGTGTAACGCACCGACAGCCAGACCCGCTGGTTCTCGATTGGCTTGCGCTTGCTCAGCCCCCCCTTCCTGCCCTGAGCGTTGCCTGGGTGGCGTTCAAGCCCCAGCTCGGTGGGGTTTCACTGCACCTGCAGTTGCGTGACTTGCCCGGACTGGATGATGTCGGCCAGGGCATTCATCACTTCTTTTTCCTTGCCCCTGAATCCATGTTCGGTGAAGGCGGCGCAGACATGACCTTGAAATCCTGACCCCCCCGTGACGCTCACCAGCGGGATCTTGTATTTCTCGGCGATGCCTTTCGCTCCCGAGTACGTGGTCAAGGGGCAGGGGTCTGCCACGTGGTGCACAAAGACCTGGGGGACCTTCACCTTGCCATAGTCAAAGCCACCCAGTTCGCGGTAGGAGTTCTTCGCATAGGGCTCGGTGATGGATGCGGTGTGAATCGCACCGGCATAGCCACCGGGGTTGTGCAGGGGCATGAAGGACGACGAGATCGTGCCTTTGCTTGTGCCCACCAGCCAAACCTCGGTGATGGAGGGCTGGCGCTTTCTCACCTCGGCAATCAGGGCGTCCACGTCCTCTTGCCGCTGCTTGGAGGCCTGGTAGTGGCTTTCGCAATGGTCCCCGCTTTCCGAATGGCAATCGACGATGAGGCTGGCGATGTGCTCATTCACCAAAAAGCGGCGCGCACGGATGAGGAAGTTGCCGTTGAGCCTGGATTGGGTCATCACGCCGTCTTCCACCACCGGCCTCACCACCGAGGGCGAGCCGGGCAACAGCACGGCGAGTTTGAGTGGCTTGGCCTCTGACCCTTTGAGGGTGGAATACACGCCGACTTGTTTTTTCGTGGCGGTGAGGTCCACCGAAATGAGGGTCTCGCTCAAGCCTTGGGCATGGGCAGGGACGGTTTGCGCCCAAGGGGTTGAAGCGGCGGCCAGGGTCAGCAATGCAACGAGGGCACCGAGCCCGCGCCGCACATCAGAGCCATTCGGGTGAAGCAGGGTCATGTGGATGTCCTCATTCAACAGGCCAAGGCCAAAGCATGCAAGCCTGGCTCAGTGCTTATGCTCGTGGTTGTGCTCGCGCGCCTTGGCGGGACCGCCCATGGCACGAACCGGCACGTCCAGGGGCATCTCGGTTTTTTGCCCCTTGTCGTTTTCAAAGGTCAGGGTCAGGGCCACTTTGCTGTCGGCCTTGAGGGGTTCTTTCAAGTCCATGAGCATGACGTGATAGCTGCCGGGGCGCAGCTCCACCGTCTTGCCCGAGGGCAAGGCCAGCGACGCAATGGCGGCCATCTTCATGGTGTTGCCCTCCATCTTCATTTCGTGGATTTCGGTGACGCCCGCTACAGGGCTTTTGACGCCCACGAGCTTCATGTTGCCATTGGCCGTGAGTTGCATGAAGGCGCCGGTGGCCTTTTGGCCGGCCACGGTGGCGCGTGCCCAGGGCTCCTGGACTTGAACGGTTTGGGCTTGTGCCAGGCCAACGCCCGAGGCGATGAGGGCGAGTGAGAGAACGAGTTGTTTCATGATGCATCTTTCAAAAAGGGGGAGAACCAGGGCCTTGCGCGCGTGGGTGGGTTCACGCCACGCCGGGCAAGTCCCCTCTGGGAGTCAGTGGACTGAGCTCAATGGATTGCGGTGGATGCAGCAGGGGGACCCCGCGAGGGCAGGGGTGCTCGCGCAAGGGGGATGGGCTCGTGCACCACAGGCGGCGACATGGCCAGCACAGCGGGCAGGGCTTGAAACCGTGCGGTGGTTGGCAGTGCCGTGACCCCCAAGGCCGGTGCGCAGACCAGGCAATGCAAGCCCGATGCGACAGGGGCTGTGCTGGGGGCAGGGGCATCGTCTGTTGGGGGCACCCACACCATGCCGGCGGAGGTGCAAATCGGCTCGCCCGCGGGATGTGCGCCGGCGGGTGCGGCGGTTGCGGCGGCCAGGGTGAGGCCAAACCAGACCAGCACCCACAGGGCAAAACGCTTGGGCAACGAGTTCATGCACATGCAGTCATTCTAGGATCAGGCCCGATGCGTTCGCCCACACCCTCGATCGTGGCCGTGTGTGAGCCTTCATAATCGCCCATCTCTTTTGGACCGATGAGCATGAAAACGCTGTTGCATGTGGGCTGTGGCCCCAAGCGAATTGACCAGACCACGCGGGCTTTCAACGACGGCAGCTGGCAAGAGCAACGCCTGGACATCAACCCGGCGGTGCAGCCCGATGTGATTGGCACCATGACCGACATGTCCTCTGTGACCACGGGCAGTGTGCAGGCGGTGTTCTCCAGTCACAACATCGAGCACCTCTACCCGCATGAAGTGCCCGTTGCCCTGGCCGAATTCCATCGCGTGCTTGACGCCAGCGGCTTTGTGGTGATCACCTGTCCCGACCTCAAGTCGATTTGCCAGCTGGTGGTGGACGATCGCCTCGACGAGCCGGCTTATCAATCGCCTGCTGGCCCCATCACGCCGCTGGATGTGCTGTATGGACACCGCGCCTCCATGAGCCACGGCAACCTCTACATGGCGCACCGCTGCGGCTTCACCGAGACCGTGTTGCGCAAAGTCCTCGCGGCCAGCGGCTTTGCCCAGATTGCCACGCGTGCGCGCCCCCAGCATTTCGATCTGTGGGCTTTGGCCTGCAAAGACCGCCGACCCGAGGATGACGTGCGTGCCCTGGCTGTGCAGCACTTCCCCGCTTAGCGAGGGTCTCCCTTTCATCTTTTTTGATTGACCCGCCATGACCACGTTCACCTTCCACCAAGTCGATGTCTTTTCGGATCGCCCGCTCATGGGCAACCCGCTGGCGGTCGTGCACGATGCCGATGCCCTGACCACCGAGGACATGGCGCGCTTTGCACGCTGGACCAACCTGTCGGAAACCACCTTTGTATTGCCCCCCACCGATGCGCGCGCCGACTATCGTGTGCGCATCTTCACGCCCGGACAGGAGCTGCCCTTTGCGGGGCATCCCACCCTGGGCACGTGCTGGGCGTGGCTGCAGGCGGGCGGTGTGCCCGCGCAAGATGGCGTCGTGGTGCAAGAGTGCGGCATTGGTTTGGTGACGGTCAAAGTCCAGGGCACGCAACTGGCCTTTGCTGCGCCGCCCTTGTTGCGCAGCGGGCCTCTGGATGAGGCGCTGGTGCAGCGCATCGCCCGCGCGCTGGGGGTGCAGCGCGCTGACATCGTGCATCACCAGTGGGTGGTCAACGGTCCGGAATTTTGCGCGGTGATGTTGCCCAGCGCCGAGCAGGTGCGCGCACTGCGTCCCGACTTTGCCGCCCTGGCCGATTTGAAGCTCGGTGTGATCGGACCTCAAGCGCCGGGTTCACCCACAGACTTTGAGGTGCGCGGCTTTGTGGTGCCCTCGGGGGTGAACGAAGACCCTGTCACGGGCAGCCTCAACGCAGGTTTGGCAGTGTGGCTCATGCAGTCGGGCTTGGCGCCCCAGCGCTATTCGGTCACACAAGGGACGGCCTTGGGTCGGGCGGGGCGCGTGAGCCTGCACAAGGAAGGCGACACCATTTGGGTCGGCGGCGCGGTGAGTCCGTGCGTCGAGGGTCGCCTCAGCCTTTGATGCGCCAGCGCGCCACCCACGCCAGGGGGTTCACGCCGGTGACCAGGGCAGTGCCCAGCAAGATCACACCCATGCCGCCCATCGTGGCGGGGCTGGGCCATTCGCCGAGGAACACCCCGCCCCAAAAGCTGCCAAACACGGGGATGAGGTAGGTCACCGACAGGGCTGAGGTGGGGCCAACGTCTTGCACCAGGCGAAAGAACAGCAAATACGCCACGCCACTGCACAGCACGCCAATGCCCAGCATGGCCAGCATGGCCGCGGTGGTGGGCGGATGAGCCAGCGGCCAGATGGCCAGCGAGGGCAAGACCATGATGGAGGCACCCGCTAGCGTGCCAAAGGCATTGAGGAAGGGCTCGCGGGCTTCGCTGCGCTTGGCGTAGTTGGCCGCGATGCCATAGCAACACGTGGCGCCCAGGCACAGCAGCGTGCCGGCGAGGTCTTGGGCGCGCCAGCCCGATGCACCGGGCAGGATCAGCAAGGCCACGCCCACCAGACCCAGCAGCAAGCCCAGGCCTCGGCGGGGCGACCATTCCTCCTGGCGAAGCAGCAGGCCAATCACATAGCCCCAGGCGGGTGCGGTGGCATTGAGCACCGACAAATGCGCGGTGGACAAGGTTTGCGAGGCCTGGCTGTAGAGCACAAAGGGCACAGCCGAGTTGAGGCTGCCCAGGATCAGAAAGTGTTTCCACTGCCCTTTCAGTGAGATGGCGCGCCGACCCAGCCAGGCCAGCGCCCAGAGGAAGACGCCGCCCAGCACCACACGCCCCAGGGTCAGCACGGCTGGACCCAGCACGGGGGTGGCGATGCGCATGAAGAGGAACGAGCCGCCCCAGATGGCGGAGAGCAGGACCAGGCGGGCCAGATTTGCAGAATTCACGAGGTGAGGGCCTTTGATGAGGGCAGCCAAAAGCGGCACGGAGCGGCACGAAGCGGCACGAAACGGACCGTGACACCGACTTTGGCACCGGCCGGGGCATCATAGGTCAGAATTTGGCATACTGTACAAAAAACCAGGTTTGCTGTCCTGCCATGTCTGCCCCGATTTCCTCCCTTGCTGTTGTTTCATCGACCCACCCCCTGCCCCTGGCAAGCCAGTCTTCCCCTGCGCTTGTGCAAACCCTGCCCGCTCGCGTGGCGGCGGGCTTTCCATCGCCTGCCGAGGACCACGCCGTGCATCGCATCGACCTCATGGCCGAGCTGATCCGCCATCCCCAGGCCACGTTCTTGCTGCGGGTAAAGGGCGACTCCATGCGCGAGGCGGGCATCTTCGATGGCGATGTGGTGCTGGTGGACCGCGCCATCCGCCCCCGCTCAGGCCAGGTGGTGATTGCCGTGGTCGACGGTGAATTTGTCTGCAAAACCCTGCTCATGCGCGCAGGCCGCGTGCGCCTGAAGGCTGCCAATCCCACTTTTGCCGACATCGAGCCGCGCGATGGGCAAAGCCTGGACATCTGGGGCGTGGTGGTGGCGGCCATCAAGCAGTTTCGGGTGTGAGCCGGCCATGTACGCCTTGGTCGACGGCAACAATTTCTATGTCTCGTGCGAGCGGGTGTTTCGCCCGAGCTTGCAGGATCGCGCGGTGGTGGTGCTCTCCAACAACGACGGCTGTGCCATTGCCCGCAGCAACGAGGCCAAGGCCTTGGGCATTGCCATGGGCGCGCCCTGGTTCCAGATCCGTCACCTCGAGGAGTCGGCGGGGCTGGTGAGCTTGTCGGCCAACTTCACGCTGTATGGCGACATGAGCGAGCGCATGATGAGCCTGGTGGCTGGCCTGGGGCACAGGCAGGAGATCTACTCCATCGACGAGAGTTTTGTGGACCTCACGGGCATTGCGGGCGACTGGGGTGAGCGTGCGCGGCGCGTGCGCGAACGCGTGCTCACCTGGGTGGGCATACCGTGTTGCGTGGGCCTTGGTGCCACCAAGACCTTGGCCAAGCTGGCCAATCACATTGCCAAAACCGCCGAGCGCAAGCCCGGTCTGTACCCCGCGCACCTCGCGCAGGTGTGTGCGCTGGGGCAATTGAGCGTGGCCGAGCAGCGCGCGCTCTTTGAGGCCACTCCCGTGGGCGAGGTCTGGGGTGTGGGGCGGCGCATCGCGCAGCGGCTGCAGGCGGCGGGCGTGCACACGGTGGCCGACTTCATGCGCTGTGAGGTCTCGTGGGTGCGGGCCAATGCATCGGTGGTGCTCGAGCGCACCTGGCGCGAGTTGCACGGCATGCCCTGCATCGACCTCGACGACGTGCCCAACGACAAGCAGCAAATTGCCTGCACGCGATCCTTTGGCCAACCTGTGCTGACCCTGGGGGACTTGCAAGCGGCTGTCACCACCTTCACGCAGCGCGCGGCGGAGAAGCTGCGCGGCCAGGCCAGTCGGGCAGGGGCGGTGTTGTGCTTTGTGCGCACCAGCCCATTTCGGCAGCAGGACCGCCAGTACGCCAATTCGGTGGTGGTGCCCCTGGTGCGCCCCAGCGCCGACACGCCTGAGCTGGTGCAAGCGGCGCTGGTGGGTTTGTCGCGCATTCATCGTCCGGGCTATCGCTATGCCAAGGCAGGGGTGATGCTGCTGGACCTGGTGCCCCAGTCCTGGCAACAGCATGAGCTCGATTGGGGTGAAGCCATGCCGGGCGATGCCCAGGCGGCGCAGGTAGCGCAGGCAGCGCAAGTGGAGCGTCCACGCGAGCGGCTCATGGCGGCGCTGGATGCCATCAACACACGGTATGGGCGCGGCGCGCTCACCCTCGCGGCGACCCAGGCGGGCAGCGCCGAGCAGCCCTGGCAGATGAAGCAAGCCCGGCGCACCCCGCGCTACACCACGCACTGGGAGGAGCTCGCACAGGTGCGCGCATGAAGGGGCGCGCATGAAGGTGCGCGGGCGCAAGGGCTGCACCTTGGTGTCAGGCCTTTGGCCCGAGGTGGCCTAGACTTGCCGCATGCTCAGTTTGTATCGCACCGTGCTCCACCGCTGCCAGCAACGCATTGCCGCTTGGCCGCCCACGGTGCAAGGCATGTTCTGGGTGGCCTTGAGCGGCTTCATTTTTTCTGTGCTCAATGCCTTGCTGCGCCTGCTCAGCCAGCAAATGCCCACTGGTCAGGCGCAATTCCTGCGCTACTTTGCGGGGACGCTGGTCATGCTGCCCTTGTTGTGGCGACATGGCATGTCCAGTTACTGGCCGCGCGACATCAAGGGGCAGTTCTGGCGCGGCGCAGCCCACACCCTGGCGCTCACGCTGTGGTTCATGGCCTTGCCCCACATCCCGCTGGCCGACACCACGGCCATCAGCTTCACCGGTCCCATCTACGTGATGATTGGCGCGGCCTGGTTCCTGGGCGAGCGCATGCGCGCCGACCGCTGGATCGCCGCCCTCATTGGCCTGGCCGGGGTGATGGTGGTGGTGGCACCCAAGCTCAGCGGCGAGGGCGGCTACTACAGCCTGATCATGATGGCCTCGTCGCCCCTCTTTGCCGCGTCCTTTCTCATCACCAAGGCGCTCACCCGGTCTGAAAAATCCACCACCATCGTGCTGTGGCAGTCGCTGGTCATTGCGCTGCTCAGCGCCCCCTTGGGTTTGATGGACTGGCAGCCTTTGAACCTGTGGCAGGTGCTGGGCTTTGCGGTGGCAGGCGTCCTCGGTTCATATGGGCACTACTGCATGGCGCAAGGCTTTGGCCTGGCCGACATCTCGGCCACGCAGTCCTTGCGGTTTTTGGATCTGGTGTGGACATCGGCTCTGGGCTGGTTGATGTTTGCATCCATCCCCAGCACCACCACGTGGCTGGGTGCGGCGGTGATCATGGGCTCGACCCTGTGGATCACCCAACGCGAAAAGCGAAGACGCTAGCCCTGCCAGCGCCGCCAGCCCTGGGCGCGCAATTCGCAGGCGGGGCAGCTGCCGCAGCCATAGCCCCAGTCGTGGCGGTGCGTGCGGTCGCCCAAATAACAGGTGTGGGTGTGTTCCTGAATCAGCTCGATCAGGGCTGCGCCGCCCTGGGGGGTGCCGCTGGCCTGGCCTTCGTCGTGCGCCATTTGCCAGGTCTGGGCCTTGTCGATCCACATGAGCGGCGTGTCGATGCGAAAGCGCTTGTCCATGCCCAGTGACAAGGCGATTTGCAAGGCCTTCATGCTGTCATCGCGGCAATCGGGATAGCCCGAAAAGTCGGTCTCGCACACCCCGGTGATGAGCACGGTGATGTCACGCCGATAGGCCAGCGCTGCGGCCAGGGTCATGAAGAGCACGTTGCGCCCCGGCACAAAGCTGTTGGGCAGGCCAGAGCTTTCCATGGCAAAGGCCACTTCGCGCGTGAGCGAGGTCTGGCTCACCTGCCCCAGCACGCTCAGGTCCAGCACATGGTCTTCGCCCAGCACCTCGCGCCAGCGGGCAAAGCGCGCGCGCATCTGCGCGAGCACCTCGGTGCGCGCTGCCAATTCGATGCGGTGGCGTTGCCCGTAATCAAAGCCCACCGTCTCAACGCGCTCAAAGCGGTTGAGGGCATGGGCAAGGCAGGTGGTCGAGTCTTGTCCACCAGAGAAAACAACCAGGGCGTGGCGATGCGGATGAGGATGCATGGGCAAAGGAGGCCTGCGCCTCAGGTCGGATTGGTGATGCCTTGGGCCACATGGCCAGCGGGCACGTGCTGCGCTGCCGATTCGATGTGACCGGTTTGATCGTCAAAGAAAAAATCGGGCTCGAATTCGCGCAGGAATTCACCCTTGGGCAAGCCGCCGAGGAACATGGCCTCATCGACCTGGATGTCCCAGGCCATGAGGGTGCGGATGGCGCGCTCGTGCGCGGGGGCGCTGCGCGCGGTCACCAGCGCGGTGCGAATGCCCACCGAGCCGTCGGATTGCGCCTGCATGCGGTGCAAGGCCTCGAGCAAGGGCTTGAACGGTCCGCCCGACAAGGGCAGTTGGGCTTTGTCGCGCTCGTGCTGCTGAAAGGCATGCAACCCCTGGGCTTGAAAGACGCGTTCGGCCTCGTCGGAAAACAGCACCGCATCGCCATCGAAGGCAATGCGCACTTCGTTGGGGTGGGCGCTCGACGCCCGTGCCGAGAGCGGGTAGACCTGCGCCGCAGGCACGCCTGCATCGAGGGCGGCGCGCACATCGTCGAGGTTGGCCGAGAGGAACAAATTGGCATTGAGCGCGCGCAGGTAACGCCAGGGCGGTGCGCCCCGCGTGAAGGTGCCGCGCTGGATGGTGAGGCCGTAGTGCTGTGCCGAGCGAAACACCCGCATGCCACTGACCGGGTCGTTGCGCGAGAGGATGACCACTTCAACCCGCTGCTCCTTGTCGGTGTTGAAGCGCAAGAGCTTTTGCACCAGAGAAAACGCCACGCCCGGTTTGGCAGGGGTTTCGAGCCGCTGCAACTGCAACTGCATGTAGGCACGGTCGTCGGTTTGTTCGAACACCTGGTTTTCCTCTTCGAAATCGAAGAGGGCGCGCGAAGAGATCGCCACCACCAGTTTGCCTTCCAAGCTCACGCCCATCGATGTGTTCCTTGCTCGCGGGTTCAGCGAACCAGCGCATTCATTTCAACAATCGGCAGCATCACCGCCAGCACAATCAGCAACACCACCAAGCCCATCACCACCACCAGCACGGGCTCGAGCCACGTGGTCAGGGTGAGGGCACGCCGCTCTACATCTTCGCTCATGTGGGCGCTGGCTTGCGCGAGCATGCCTGACAAGTCGCCAGTTTGTTCGCCCATGCGGGTAAATAGCCCCAGCACGCGCGGCCAATGCGCCTGGTGCTCCAGCCCGCTGGCCAGGGGTGTGCCTTCGCGCACCCAATCGGCCAGCGCCAGGGCTTGTTCGCGCAAGGCGGCGTTGCCCAGGGTGTCGGCGGTGGTTTGCAAGGCGCGCAGCAAGGGTACACCCGAGCCGGTGAGCAAGGACAGGGTGGCCGCCATGCGGGCGCAGTGATAGAGCAGGCTCATGCGCCCCACCAGCGGCCAGTGCAGCACAAAGGCATCCCAGCGCACTCGGCGTTGAGGCTGGCGTGTCCAGGCCTGCAGACCCAGCCAGCCCAGCAACACCGCCAAGAGCATCCACGGCCAGCCCGAGCGCACCACCGCGCTCATCCCGAGCATGCATTGCGTGAGCCAGGGCAGCGCCTGGCGGCTGGCGGTGAACACCTCGGCAATGCGCGGCACCACCGCGCCCAGTAAAAACATCACGATGGCCAAAGAGATCAGGCTCACGATGGCGGGGTAGAGCATGGCCGAGAGGATCTTGTTGCGCAATCGCAGGCGCTGGTCGGCGTCGCGGGCAAGGGCATCGATCACACGACCCAGCTGGCCGCTTTGCTCGCCAGCGGCAATCACGGCCACGTCCATGGGTTTGAACAGTCGCGGGTGATCCCCCAGGGCTTGCGCTAGACCCTGACCCGATTGCACCTCAGCGCGCAACTGGGCCATGAGTTGGATTTGTTCGGGGGTGCGCGCCTCCTCGGCCAGCGCAATCAGGCAGCGCTCCAGGGGCAAGCCCGCCAGCAACAGGCTGGCCAATTGGCGCAACCACACGGCGCGCTCGCTGGCTGAGAGCACGGGCGCGCGCCAGATCACGCGCTGCAAGCCCTTGCCGCCGGGCAGGCTGGCGGCCTGGACGTGAACCGGCACCATGCCTTGCGCGCGCAGGGCTGCGCGTGCGCTGCGGGGCGAGTCGGCCTCGATCACCCCTTGGGTCTTGCGCCCCTGGGCATCGAGGGCCTCGTAGAGGAATGCGCTCATGGTGTTCAGTCGCGCGTGACGCGCAGGATTTCTTCGGCTGAGGTAAGGCCTTGAGCCTTGAGGCGCTCACCATCGTGCACCAGTGGCCGAAACCCCTTGGCCTGGGCATGCGCCATGAGGTGAGCCTCGCTGGCTTGGGCGTGGATGAGGGCGCGCAGTCCCTCGTCCACGTCCAGCATTTCGTGAATGCCGGTGCGGCCTGCATAGCCTTGCTGGCCGCAGTGGGCGCAGCCCGCGCCGTGGCAGTGCACGCACAGCTTGCGCACCAGGCGCTGGGCCATCACGCCAATGAGCGAGGAGCTCAGCAAATAGGGCTCAATGCCCATGTCGGTGAGCCGTGTGATGGCGCTCACCGCATCGTTGGTGTGCAGCGTGGCCAGCACCAGGTGGCCGGTGAGCGAGGCTTGAACCGCAATGCGCGCGGTTTCCTGGTCGCGGATCTCGCCAATGAGGATCACATCGGGGTCTTGCCGCAAGATGGCGCGCAGCGCCGTGGCAAAGGTGAGGTCAATGGCCGGATTGACCTGCGTCTGCCCCACATGGGGCAGCTCGTATTCGATGGGGTCTTCCACGGTGAGGATGTTGAGCTGCCCATCGGCCAGCTCGCGCAGCGCCGCGTACAAGGTGGTGGTCTTGCCCGAGCCGGTTGGACCGGTGACCAGCACGATGCCGTGGGGCTGATGCACCCAGCGCAAGAGCAGCGCATGGTGCTCGGGGCTCAAACCCAGGGTGGCCAGGTTGAGGCGATCTTCGCTTTTGTCGAGCAAGCGCAGCACCGCGCGCTCGCCATGGGCATTGGGCAGGGTGGAGACGCGCACATCGATGGCGCGCTGGCCCAGGCGCAAGGCCAGACGTCCGTCCTGGGGCAGGCGCTTTTCGGCGATGTCGAGCTCGGCCATGATCTTCAGGCGCGAGATCAGGGCGGCATGCAAAGCACGCGGCGGCTGCACCACCTCGCGCAACTGACCATCGATGCGAAACCGCACGGTGCAGCTGCGCTCGTGCGGCTCGATGTGGATGTCGCTTGCGCCTTCGCGCACCGCCTGGGTGAGCAAGGCGTTGAGCATGCGCACGATGGGCGCGTCGGCTGCGCTGTCGAGCAAGTCCTCGACGGCGGGCAAGTCCTGCATCAGGCGGCGGATGTCGGCATCGTCTTGCACCTCGTGCATCACACGCGCGGCGTGGTGCTGGGCTTGGCCATAGGCCTGTTCGATGCGACGCAGCAACTCCTCAGCCGGGACTTGCTCAAAGCGCTCCACCGCATGCGTGCGCAGCACCTCGCTCCAGGCGCTGGCGTGCACCTGCGCCGTGTGCCATAGCGTGAGGCCATGGGCTTGTGGCGCGAGCAACAACTGGTGCTTGCGGGCAAAGGCATAAGGCAGAGCAAGGCTCATGGCTTGGCGCGGGCGGGTTGGGGCACGGTGACATTGTTGGGAACTGGCATGGCGGGCGTGCCCGGCGTGTGTGACTGTTGCTGTGCATCGTACATCTCGCGGTAGCGTTGCTGCGAGAGCACCTGGGTGCTGTTTTCGTCGCGCAAGACCACGGGACGCAAGAACACCATGAGGTTGGTCTTTTTGCGGTTGCGGCTTTCAGACTTGAACAAGGCGCCCAGGATGGGGATGTCGCCCAGGCCAGGCACTTGCGAGGTGTTGCCCTCGTAGGTGTCGGAGAGCAGGCCGCCAAGCACCACCACCGAGCCGTCTTGCACCATCACATTCGATTCAATCGAGCGTTTGTTGGTGATGAGCCCGGCGTTGGAGGTGGTGCTGTCCACGCTGGAGACCTCCTGGTAGATGGTCATCTTGACCGAGCCAGACTCGCTGATTTGCGGTTTGACTTTGAGGGTCAGACCCACGTCCTTGCGCTCGATGGTCTGAAAGGGGTTGACCGCGCCCGCGCTTGCATTGTTGGCGGTGTACTGGCCTGTGACAAAGGGCACGTTTTGCCCCACCACGATCTTGGCTTCCTCGTTGTCGAGCGTGAGCAGAGAAGGGGTGGAGAGGATGTTGGCCCCGCCTTGCGACTGCAAGAAGTTGGCCAGCGTGCCCAGCACATACACGCCGTTGACCGGGCGCGCTGTGGCCAGGTTCAAGCCCTGGCTGGGCAGTGAAGCCGCGGTCGACGCGGTGGAGGTTGCGCCCTGGGTGGAGAGGTTGAGCAGGTTGTTGCCGCCGCTGCCAAAGTTGGTGCCCATGATGCCCACCGCCGAGCCGTTTTGTCCGTTCACACCTTGCCACTGAATGCCAAATTGCGCGGCCTTGCTGGCATCGACCTCGGCAATGATGCTCTCGACCAGCACCTGGGCGCGGCGCTGGTCCAGCTTTTGGATGATCTCCAGCAAGTCGCGGTAGACGGGGTCGGGCGCGGTGATGATGAGCGAGTTGGTGGCGACATCGGCCTGGATTTGCCCCCCCGTGACGTTGGGCACGGTGCTGGAGGCAGGGTTGCCAGTGCCACTGGCCACGGTGGCGGCGTTGCCCGAGGCTTGCGCAGAGGTCTGGCCAGCCTGGGGGTTGGCGCTGATGGCGGCTCTGAGCGTGTTGGCCAGTTGCACCGCGTTGGCATTCTTGAGGTAGACCACATGCAGGTTGCCGCTGCCTGCGAGGCCGTTGGGTTGGTCGAGCTGGTTGACCAGGGCTTTGGTCTGTTCGAGCTGGGCTGAATTGGGTGCGCGGATCACCACGGCGTTGCTGCGCGGGTCGGCAATCACGCTGGTGCGCAGTGGCGCTTCGCCACTGGCGGGTGTGCCTGTGCTGCCTGGGTTGACGCGGCTGTTGTCGGCCAGCAAGCGGGTGACGAGGTTCACCACATCGCTGGCCACGGCATGCTTGAGGGGCACCACGGCGGGTTCCACCGCGCGCGGCACATCCAGCGACGCGATGATGCGGGCCAGGCGGTTGAGGTTGTCGCTGTAATCGGTGACCACCAGGGTGTTGGTGCCCGGGTTGAGGTTGATGGTGTTGTTGGCGCTGATGAGGGGGCGCAGGATGGGCACCAGGTTGGCGGCGCTCTCGTGCGTGAGCGTGAAGATGCGCGTGCCCACCTGCCCATCGCGTGGAGCGGCTGTGCCGTTGATCACCGTGGCGGCACCGCCTTGGAGCTTGGCGTCGATCTCGGGCACGAGTTGCACCACTTCGCCCGAGGCGATGACGGCCACACCGCGCAGGCGCAAGGCCTTGACCAGCAAGCCCCAGGCCTCCTCGTGCGAGACGGCACGTTCGGATTGCAGGCTGATCTGGCCTTTGACCTTGGGATCCACCAGCAGGGTGTGGCGGGGTTTGGTCATGCCCATGACCATGCGGGCAACGGCTTCGAGGTCCGCGTTGGCAAAGTTGAGTTGCACCCGCCCCTTGCCCTGGGCAACCAGCCCACTGGACGCGGCTGAGCCTTCAGCCTGGCTGGCCGTGGGTGCGGCCACGGCAGGCGCAGGGGTTGAGCCCGAGGCAACGCCGGGGTTGGCGCTCGGGCTCAAAGCCTGAGCCGGCGACTGGGCCAGGGCAGAGCCACCGGTGAGCACCAGGGTCAGCAAGCCGCCCACCCAGCGCGGCGCGGCGAGCCAGGCGGGCAAAGCGGGCTTAGAGAGCAAAAAGCGAGCGGGCATGTTCATCCATCAGAAATTCAACTGGGCCTGCGCCCCCTGGCGTTGTCCGAGCACGCTCAACACGGGCTGCAAAGCCTCGTGATGGGGGTCGTCGGCACTGGCCAGGCCACGAAAACGCAGGGATTGGCCCACCCATTCACCTTCACCACTGATGCGCAATGGACCTTCCTCGGTCTGAATCGACACCAATGCGGAAGATTTCAATGCGATTTGCACCTGATAGCGCCCAAGCGGGGCAATGGGCGAGACCACAGACGACAGCTCAGAGACGCTGAAGCGGGCTTGTCCGCTCGCAAACTGCAAACCCGACATGCCCAATCGGCCTTCGATGCGGTCGGACTGCCAGGCCAGGCGCGCGCGCAGGCGCAAGGTGTTCCAGGGCGACCCCAGGGACTCCAGCCAGGCGGCATCGGCCTGGCCCTGGGTGGGGTGAAGCACCCAGCGGCTTTGCTGCAGGGGCATCCATTCCCAGACCAGTGGGGTGTTTAAACAACATTCACTTTGGAGTTGCACACGCACAAGAGGCTGACCTTGCCAGCCAAGCTTGACCTGCCATTGCCAGCGGCCGGGCAAGCTGTGCCAGGCGCCCTGATCGGAGCCCAAAGCCAGCTGAGCCTGGCCTTGCCAGAGGCTGCCCTGGGCTTGGGTCAGGACGAGCCGATGCTGACTGAGCTCGCTCACCCAGGGTGACAACCAGCGCGCCGGGAAGGCCACCAGGGCGGTCAGCACGCCGCCCACCAGGCTGCTCAGGAGCAGCCAGAGCCAGGCGCGAGGCGCACGCGCCACCCTGGCGCCACGGGGCAAGGTGGGGGAGGGAGGCGGCGGGGTGAGGTCAACGTAGATCGAGGCCATGGCGGGGCTTTCTTGGGGACTCAGGGGGTGGGCAGGCGCAAGTTCATCTGGACTTGCCACTGCGACGCGGAGGCACTGGCCTGAGCCTGCACCACGCTCACGCGGGCATGGGCCGGCCAATCGATCAGCCATTGCCCCAATTGGGCGGCGCTCACTTGTCGGGCTTGCAACTCGGCCTCGCTGGGGGTGAAGCGCCATTGGCCTTGCTGGTTGCCCAGCGCGGTGAGGGTTTGCAAGGCGGCGCGGGTTTGATCGGGGTTGCGCGGGCGTTCGCGCAAGGCCTGGATGCGCGCAGACAAGCTTTGCACCTGCTGGGCGCGCTGGACCAAGTCCTGGCTGGTGCCTGGCGTTTCAACGGGCCGCACGCGCAGGCTCACCTGGGCGTTGTCGAGCTCGGCTTGCAAACCCCAGGCCGCCCAGTTGACGGCCCGCGCGGCTTGCATCGCGCTGGCCTCGAGGTTCTGTGCCTGCAACACATCGTGCTGGTAGCGCCACTGCGTGAGCGGATGCTGGGGCATGGCCTGCGCCCATGCCGACAGCAAGGCGGGCAAATCGTGGGGGCTGGCCACACCATGCATTTGTTCGAGGCGACGCAAGGCCTGAGCCAGTTGCGCGGGGGCATCGAGCTGGGGCGTGTTGGGCAAGGCGCGGGCAAACGACCGATCGATGCGCTCTTGCAGGTGCGACACGCTCACGAGGTGCTGCCATTGGCTCAGACCCCAGCCCAGCACGTGCACACCCACCAAGCTCACCCATGCCCAACGATGGGCTTTGGCCTGGGCATCGTGCCGCAGCCATTGCCAGCGCGAACGCAGCGCATGCACCCAGGGGTGTTGCGCCTCAAACTTGCCCTGAGCCAGGTTCCAGGGGCTTTGGGCAGCTGACAGCAAGCGGGCGTTGAGGTCTTGCACCTCCACCTTCACCGTGCGAGCCAGACGGGCTTGCCAGGCCTGGGCTTGCGGGACCAGGGCGGGTTCGGCGGTGAGGCGCTTCAAGTCACTCAAGGGGCGGCTGGTCAGTTCTTGCGGCTCAAAGGGCAGTTGCTCGGGCAGTGCCATCAGACCCAGCGCATGCGACCACACGCGCATGGCCTGCGAGGGGGTTTGCAGCCAATGCAGTTGCACGCCATCGCTGCAAGGCCACAACTCGGGCACGATGCGCTCGGGCAGGCAGCCCTGGTTGGCCAGGTCTTGCCAGACCGCTTGCAGGCGCTGCTGCTCGCACACGGCCACGCTGATCTCGCCGCCCTTGCGAGCCACGGCATGGGCGTGGCTGTCAAAGCTCAGGTGGAGCTGGTCTGGGGCTTGGAGCAATTCGTCTTCGAGCAAGCTCGCGGCAATCGCCCTGAGCTGGCGGTGGCTGTTGGGCGGCACAGTGATGCGATGCCAGGACAGCCAGGACCACGGCACCACCAGCACCGTGTCTTGTTGCGCTTGTGGCGTCGATGTGGCCAGGCCAGTCGAGGCCTGCACGACATGCCAAGCGCCGGGGCTGTTGGACATGGGCAGAACAATTTGCATGATCAAGGCACTTTGGATGGGCGGGTTGAGGTGGGTGGTTCAAATTGCAGGCGGGTCAAGCGAACCGAGACATCCTGCCGTCTGACCAAAGCACGAGCCTGCATGTCCAAATCGGTCCGAGTGAGCAAGCCTTGAATCTCAAACCACTGACTTTGAACCCCAAATCGTTCGGCAGGCAGGGCGGTGGCGGGCAAACCCAGGGCCTGGCGGGCTTGTTCCAGGGTGGTTGCGGGGGCGCTTTGCCGTTGCATGGCCCATCGCCTGGCCTGGGTGAGCGAGAGGCCACTCATGGCGGCCAAGGCCTCTGGGGTGGCCGTGTTGACGTTCAAGGTGCTGGGGCTGGGCAGCATCACCACGTGCGCAGCCAGCCGCGCCAGGCTTGACGAGGACAAGCCCAGCCAACTGAGTTGGCCAACGCGCTGGGGCAACAAGGGTGCTGACGGCATGGACTGGCGGGCCAATTGCCACTGCGCCACGACGGCATCGGCCTCGCTGGCTGGCAGGTTGAGGTGGGCGAATAAGCGCTGCCAGGCCTCGATGGCAGCGGGCTGGCCTAGGCTCAGGTCGTAGAGGTTGAACTTCGATTGCGCATCCATGATCTGGCCTGACAGCCAGAGGTCTTCGGAGGCGGGCACTGCGGCCTGGGGCGTCGCCCCTGTGGCGGGCTGCAAAAAACGCCCCAGCGACGTGGGCGCCAGCGGCAATGCCCAGGGCTCGGCGAGGTGGTCGACTTGACCTGCGCGGGCATCCTCGCGCAAGGCAATGCGTCCCCAATCCATGGCGCCCAGCAAAAGCCACTGACTCTGACGGCCATGCTGTTGAAGTGACTGCAGGCTCACCTGCCGCCAGAGTTGCCACAAGGCCATGGTCGAGAGCGTGGCCACCAGCGCCACGGCCAGCATGGCTGCCAGCAAGGCCGATCCCGAGGGGTGGCGGCGCGGCGGGTTCATGGACGCTCCAGGGCCAAGGTGGGGCTGGCCACATCGAGGTTGAGGCGCTGGCCATTGGTGACCTCCAGCTCCAGGCGAATCGCATCGGGCGGTGTCTGGCCCAGGGCTGCGCTGGGGTCGGTGCCAGATGTGGCGCTGCTCGAAGCGGGGTGAGTCCAGGCGCCCCCGCGGTGAAACAGCACCCGCCAGCTTTGCGCGGCCACCAGGGGTGAGGCGAACTCGCTGGCTTGGTTTTGTTGCGCCCACAGCTGGGCGGCTTGCCAGGCCTGCGACAGCTCGCCTTGCCGGGTCAGGGGCGTGCTGGACCAACGCCACCACTGGCCGTTGCGCACCGTCCAGGCCACGACCTGAAGCCCTGGGTCTTCATGAGGGCTGGCCTGGGGCGACTGGCGCACCATCATCAGCGACTGCCCATCCCATTGCAAAGAAGGGATGCGAACCCCCGAGGGTTCGGACCACAGGTGCTGCCAGTCGATGCGCCACTGCGCCATGGACAACTCGCGCGCCTGGGTCTGGTCCACCTGGGTTTGCACCTGATCGCGTGTGCGCAAGAGCGTGGCGATGCCCTGCCATGACAAGCCCGTGAGGATGGCCAGCACCACCAAGGCCAGCATCACCTCCAGCAAGGTAAAGCCCGATGTGCGTGGGGGTGCACGCATGGTCAGTACCGTCCCATGACCGTGGTGAGGTGCAACAACGGCTGCTCAGCCAGCGAGACATTCACATCGATGCGCATGACCGACGGATTGGGCGTGGGGCTCAGGCGGGTTCGCACGGAGAAGACCTGATCGAGCTGGGGGCACAAGGCTTCGCGCTCGCCGGGCGCGAGCCACACGGGCGAGAGGCGAAGCGCCACCAGCTGGTTGTCGGCACAGATTTGCGCCAGGCCGTGCAGAGGGTGGCGCTGGGCTTGCTGGGTGAGCGATGCACTCACACGCAGGCCTGCGCCCAGCGCAATGGCCACCAGCAGCAGTGCCACGAGCACCTCAACCAGGGTGAAGCCCTGGCCAAGGCCTGGGGCGTGACGCAGACGCTGGTTCATGGCGCCGCCGGGGTGTGCAGGACCACGGTGAAGGGCGAGAGCCCTTGAGCCTGGAGGGTGGCGCGCCACTGAGGGTTGGCGCTGGAGGTCAGCACCACCTTGAGGGGACCGGAGACGGGCTCAGCGGGCAGCAGCAGGCTGGGGGTGGCCGAGCGGGTTTGACTGGAGAGCCAGCTCACCTGGGGCGGGGAGGTGTCGAGGCGGGCGAGGAGCGCGTCACCCGAGGACCAGCCATAGCCTTGATCATTGGCGACCCACACCAGGGCTTGGCCCTGCGACCAGGCTTGTTGCCGAAGGATGTCGAGTTGAGCGGCCAGGCGCTGCGCATCCAGGTTCAGATCGCGTTCGGGTTGATGTTCAAGCCGCACCACCACCAACGCGGTGACCAGCCCCATGACCAGCAACACCCCCATCAATTCCAGGAGGGTGAAGCCCGCGCGGGTCAAGGCGCGCAGGCGTGCGGGGTCACTGCCAGTTGCCGATGTCGGCACTGGCACCGTCGCCACCTGCTTTGCCGTCAGCTCCAAACGAGAAGACATCGATTTCACCTCTCACACCTGGGCTCAGGTATTGGTAGGGCCTGTCCCAGGGATCGTTGGGCAGCTTGTCGAGATAGACACGCCATTGGGTGGGCTGGGGCTCGGTGGTGGGCTTTTGCACCAGAGCCTGCAAGCCTTGTTCGGTGGTGGGGTAGGTTTTGTTATCCAGGCGATAGAGCTTGAGCGCCTGCACCAAGTTATTGACATCGGTTTTGGCAGCGGTGACGCGGGCATCGTCAGCGCGGTCGATCAGGCGGGGCACCACCAGCGCGCCCAGGATGCCCAGGATCAGCAACACCACCATCAACTCAATGAGCGTGAGGCCCTTTTGTTGTTGGGGCGAGAGAAGGTGGGCAGTGCGCCGTTGCCAATGGGTTTTGTGATCAGTCATGATGAAATCTGCAAAGATTGGGGCATCATACAAATCTTTCCTGCCCCTCGATGGGATGATGAGCTCGAGATGAACACAACACCTGTGCAACGCACCCTGATCTGGCGAATGGGACTCGTGGTCCTGGGCTTGGCGCTGGGCGCGAGTGTGGTGGGCTGGAGCCTGGCCTTGTGGCCAGCGCCCGAGCGCGAGAGCACGCCCATCCAGGTGCCCGTGCAAGCGCCTGCAGTGGAGACGGTGGTGAAGTCCTTGGCCGGCGGCAATGAGGCCGGCGCGGCTGTGTCGGCTGATGCAGTGGTCGAGCCGGTGGGGGGCACCTGGAAACTGCAAGGGGTGGTGGCTGCCGCCGAGGGTCAGGGCCTGGCCTTGTTGTCCAAAGACGAAGGCCCAGCGCGCAACTGGCGCGTGGGGCAGACCTTGCCCGATGGCCTGAGCCTCTTGAGAGTCAGCCCCACGGGGGTGGAGTTGGGCGACGCCAAAACGGGTGAGGTCAAGCAGCGCCTGAGCCTGCCCAAGCCGCCGACTCCCTAGCCTGCATCGGATCCGATGTCCCCAAAGACCCGCTGGGTCTGTGCGCGTGCCTAGCGCTTGAGGAACATGCGATAGGCGGGGTTGTGGGTTTCGTCCACATGCGGGTAGCCCAGCTCCTTTAAAAAGCGCTTGAAGGCGGCTTCGTCCCGGGCGGGGACCTGGAGGCCAACCAGGGTGCTGGCGTGGTCTGCGCCCTGGTTGCGATAGTGGAAGAGGCTGATGTTCCAGTTGGGCTTCATGTGCGAGAGGAATTTCATCAGTGCACCCGGCCGCTCGGGGAAGGTGAAACTGAGCAAACGCTCATCGCTGGCCAGCTCCGAGGCGCCGCCCACCATGTAGCGGATGTGGGACTGAGCGAGTTCGTCGTGGGTGAGGTCAATCGCTGCAAAGCCTTGCTTGTTCAGGTGGGCGGTGATCTTGGTCGATTCGCCTTTGTGCGTGGTGGTGATGCCCACGAACACATGGGCTTGCGAGGCGTCGCCCATGCGGTAGTTGAACTCGGTGATCTGGCGCGGGGCTTTGTTGCCGCCAAACGCAGGCAAGTCGCCCAGCAAGGCGCAAAAGCGGCGAAAGCTCCCGCGCTCCTCGGGGATGGTGACGGCCATGAGGGCTTCGCGCTCCTCGCCCACACTGGCGCGCTCGGCCACAAAACGAAGGCGGTCGAAATTCATGTTGGCACCGCACAAGATGGCGGCATAGGTTTCGCCCTTGGTCTTGTGCGTGGCCACGTATTGCTTGATGGCCGCAACCGCCATGGCACCCGAGGGCTCGACGATGGAGCGCGTGTCAATGAACACGTCCTTGATGGCCGCGCACACCGCATCGGTATCGACCACCACATAGTCGTCCACCCATTCGCTGGCCAGACGGAAGGTTTCCTGTCCTACGGTTTTGACAGCCGTGCCATCGGCAAAGAGACCCACATCGGACAAGGTCACGCGCTCGTGCGCCTGCACCGATTGCAGCATGGCATCGGAGTCGCGGGTTTGCACGCCAATCACCTTGACCTCCGGGCGCACGGCCTTGATGTAGGCCGCCACGCCGGAGATGAGGCCGCCTCCTCCAATGGCCACAAACACCGCATGCAGGGGGCCTTGGTGCTGGCGCAGCATCTCCATGGCGATGGTGCCTTGGCCGGCGATCACCTCGGGGTCGTCAAACGGATGGACAAAGGTCAGCCCCTGAGCTTTGGCCAGCACTTGGGCGTGCTGCTGGGCGTCGGAATAGCTTTCGCCCTCGAGCACGACCTCGCCGCCCAAGGCCTTGACGGCCTCGACCTTGACGCTGGGCGTGGTGATGGGCATGACGATCACCGCGCGCGTGCCCAGGCGTTGTGCGCCCAGGGCCACGCCTTGCGCGTGGTTGCCCGCCGAGGCGCAGATCACGCCTTGGCGCAACTGCTCGGGGCTCAGGTGAGCCATCTTGTTGTAGGCACCCCGCAGTTTGAAGCTGAAGACGGGTTGCTGGTCTTCGCGCTTGAGCAGGACCTGGTTGTGCAGGCGGCGGCTCAGGTTGTGCGCCACATCTAGACTGGACTCGTGCGCGACGTCGTAGACCTTGGCATTGAGGATGCGCTTGAGGTAGAGGCTGGCGTCGCGGTCGGACAGGGGCTTGGTGGGGGTGCGGGAGGCGGGCATGGTGTGATTCAAAGCAGGATCAGCCCCCATTGTCGCGGGTGTTGGGGGTGGGGCGGCAAAAGGGCGGGCACCAAGAAAAAACCCCGCCACGTTGCCGTGGGCGGGGTTGGACGTTTCACATCACAAGCTGGCTAGGCCAGCGTGGGATTAGAAGGTCTTGCGGGCGCCGAGGTAGTAGGCGGTACCGTTGCTGGAAGCGCCTGCGCCAGCGTTAGAGGTGTTGGAACCTTCGAATTCCAGAGTCGTGGTCTTGTTCAGGCTGTAGTACAGCTTGTAGCCCACTTTTTGCTGCTGGGTGGTTCCGTCGGTCTTGGAGCTGTCGAGGTCCTTGTCGTTGCGGTGCATGGTCACTGCGCCCACGAACTGGCCAAAAGGCACTTCCACGCCGTACTCGGTGGTGGTGTGTGCGGTCATGCCGGTAGCGCCAGAACCGATGGCCTTACCTTGACGGTATTGGCCCACAGCCAGCTTGGCCATGCCCAGGTTGTAGGTCACGCCCCACTTGGTGTTGGTGTCGTCGTACAGACCGGTGATGGAAGACACTTGAGCGAAGATCGGGCCGTTGGCGT
>JACCDZ010608937.1_pt1 | contig 24061 bp, 19 predicted proteins | sample 7449551 | NCBI WGS metagenome assembly JACCDZ01 (sample SAMN15323452, study PRJNA562643) | freshwater metagenome | isolation source: river surface water | place: USA:Blue River Watershed | collected 2017-08-18 | reverse complement strand
GGAGCGACGGTAGCCACGTCAAACTTGGCACTCTTACCTGCCAGAGTGCCACCCAACAGACCATCCAAGCTGCTTTGCAGAGTAGCCACAGCGTCTTGACGAGCCGAGACTTCAGCAGCCAGTGCATCAGCCAGAGTTTTGGTCTGTGCGTCCAGCAGACGGGTAGCCTGGTGGATGCTCACGGCGCTGTTGATGTAGTTGGTATCGGTGTTGGTGATGTAGCTACCATCCGAGTTCAAACCAGCACCAGAAGCGATACCAGAACCCAGGGTAGTGATCGCGCCTTGCAGGCTGCCATCAGCAGCTTGGAAGGCGTCAGTAACTGCCTGGATAGCAGCCAGACGCTCGGCGTCGGTGGACATGGTATCGGTGATGGTGGTGATGTCAGCACGCAGGCCATCCAGCACGTTGGTCACGTCCACACCCAGCTTCGCCAGAGTAACAGCACCCGGAGCCAATTGATAAGTACGAATCAGGTTCATGTTTTTTCCTTGTTTTGTTATCACGAAAGTGTGACAAGAGAAAATACAGTCTACCCAAACAACAGATCAACTGCCGCGCCTGCTGGAACAAACCCTTCGCTGAATGGGATAGCCAAGGTCAACTGCGAACCTGTCAAACTAACGTTGTCTTTGTAGAAGACACCGTTAATAAAAGCACCAATTAGCGATTTTCCATCTGGCACCCCAATAATTCTTACGGTATCAGTCGGATAAACATCCGAGGAAATGTCAAATGACAACGTACTTACAGACGAACTGGCATTAGAAGTCCGGTACATCTCGTTAGCCATTGCAGCAGCAAAAAATCCTGTGCCTAATGTCGGGTAGATTCCCTCTGAAGGAATAACACCAAGGCGCGCAGAACCTACTGCGTAGCCAACGGCGCAGTCTGCGCCAGACAGTGGAAGGAAACCCGGCAAGTCTGTCTCCAGGTATAGCACCGCAGAAACCAAAGTCCCTGTCAGTACAACGGAAACCACAGCAAACCGCAAAACAATTCCGGGAACTGGGAGAAACATTGCCGGATCAACTGCTTGCGCGTATACCAGACTTCCGGTATCAATATTGTACAAAGCATCCCCGAAAGGGTCAGTGTACGTCTGAAACTCCACAAGGTCAACGCCGAAAGTTCTCTCGTCAATCTGATAGAAAACCGGCTGCACCAGAATCCCGGAAGATTTCATTTAAAACCTCATGTCAAGCGCCAACGGCACAGAGGCTGCCGGTAGCGAACCAAACGTGATACCCGTGGTTACTCCACCAACTTGTAACTTACCCACGGTAAGCGCGAAAGCTGCGTTAGCCGTTGAGTTCTGGCGACCCGCAAAAACTGCTGATCGGTAATTCAAATCTTCTGTGAACGGCTGAGGGAACGTTAGTGCAAACGTAGTCCCGCTCCGGCAGTTCGTATCGAAAGTTATCGAGAAGGATTGCAAACGAAAGGTGGGGATGTTTTCCAGCTCCCCGGACGTAACGTTCACAAGAGTATTCGTGTGACCAGTGTACGTATCATTGTTGAGGCGAAGGCGTGGAATCTTAGCCATGAACGCCACATCAGCTACGACCGAAGACGCGCGTTGCAGCGTCAGCGTGAAAGTATTCGCGTCGATTGGATAGACGTCACCGTGAGCCGACAAACCTCGCTGAATCACGATTACATGATCTCGGTACGAAAAGCCGTGATTATACGCCATCACGGTAAGATCGTTTCCATTAATGGCGGTAATCTTGCAAGAGTCCGTGAAGGTTGTTCCAGCAATACGTGGTCGAACCTTGTCATAAGTAAAGTCGAAGTATTCAACGGGAATGTACATCGGGCGTTCCGCAAGTTCCCCGATTTTTCCTACCAGCGTGGACAGCCCTTTTTGCATTTTTATCAGAGCAGCATTGTACATACGAAACCTCCAAAGAAAAAACCCGGTGCGGCGCTCTGCGCCGCACCGGGTTCTATTTCACAAGGCTACTGCTGTTACGCAACTACCGTGATTGCCGCGATGGCGGTGGCAGTCTGGTCGAACGCCGTGCCCTGGCTGGTGATGAAGCCATTGATGTCACCCAGCATGGTGTCGATGGCAGCCAGTGCGGTTTGCACATCATCTGCCGAAGTCAGTGCCAAGGTACTCAGCGCGTTGCTCAGGGTGATCTTGGCGGCGTCGTAGTCGCCAGCAGTCGGAACCACGTTAGACGCGGTGCGACCGTTGAACGAAACCAGCCCCGCCTGGCCGCCGAACGGCATTCGAACCCATTTGCCGTCGATGAACAGAACCCAGTCGCCAATCTTGACTTCGGTGATGTCGTCAATGGTCAGGCCGGTAGCCGCCTCAGTGACAATGTAGATTTCGCCGTCCTTGCTGCCGGAACCAGAAGTGATCTGAGTCGGGTGGGATTGTAGGGTCAGCGCGCCCTTCATTTCCAGCAGATCATTGATGGCGAACGGCAGCAAGTTCGACTTGATCTTGCCGTTACCGTCGTACAGATCAGCAGAACGAACGCGGTTGCCGACCGCAGTTGCCAGCTCTTGCAGTTTTGCGATCAGGTTGGTGTTGAAGGTGCTTTGCTTACCCAGCGCGTCAGAGTAAATGGTCATACTTGATCCTTAAGTGAAAGAAAGTTTGGAAAGCTCAGTGAGAGAACCATCACCGTCTGTGTTCAGCAGGGAGTTACTAAACACGCGAAAAGCATCCTCCAAGCCGTCGATACTTTGAGACTCAGAAGATGCAATAAAACTGATTGCGTTGTCATCCGAAAGATCGAAGATATGCACCCAGTCTGTCAGGTTTTCCAGCAGCATATAACCGCGTCGCGGCTGCCGGACAATTACCCACATGAAGGCTTTCAACGAAGAGTAGTGCAGATTCAACATCTCCGTTTCAGTTTCAACAACTCGAAAGCCACCGCGTTGGTACTTGTCCTCCAGTAAGGCAAAGTCCTGACCGTTTGTAGGCCGAAACTCGGAATGAATTGGGATTGGCATTACTGCGCAAACCTGCCGTTAAAAGTGATCGTTCCCGGTAGGGTAGTGACTACAGCGGAACCCATAAGCACCTCCTGATGTGTATGTCGTAGTTCTAAATTGTGCGTTTTACAAACGGTGGGTACAAAGCATCTACGGCATCTGCGTCTTGCAGCAAACGTTCAAGAGCTTGCGCTGGGGTAATCTGTGGTTCTGTGCTGATCTTCGCTTCCGGAGCATAACTCTCTCCAGTGTCTGTGAAACCGGCGTCAAAATCCACTGTCTCCAAAGGCTCATCTGCGATAATGCTGATGACATTAGTTCCGATGTCCATCGAGAACTCTAGCGTTGATGACCCTGGATCGGGACTACCATCAAACTCAATTGCTCCGACAGTTGCTGACATATTCGCGTCGATGTGCAGTCGGTGAGTCACACCGTTCGCAAACTTCACTTCGAGGTTGAACGAACGCATTCCAGAAAACATCAGGTACTGCTGACTCTTACGTAGAACTCGCAAGTAATCAGAATCAATGTGCAGAACACGCAACGTGATTTTCTGCGGAATCCAGCGCATTCTATCCAGTCGCCGCTGCGCGATTCCGCGCACAGGTGTTACCATACCGTGGTGTTTCATCGCAACGCCGCCGTGAAGCTCTTCTGTCGGGACGTCAAGCGTGTCAAATGAAATCGAGGTTCTAGGGTACTGAATGTACGATGCCCCACGCACCTTCAGTACACGCTTCAGATTGTCGATGTTTTCTACGAATACCTTGTCAATGCCAATTGCCCGCTTCAGCACGGCTTGTACTCCGGTAATGACCGCAGTTATGGTATCCGTGTTTTCTATCTCGTTTGCCGTCTGGTTGAAAAAACTATCTGGCGGCAAACCGGAAAGATGCACTTCCGCGCCCGTGGAAACATCTTTCATAACTTCTATCGACAGCGGAGTAGGGTTTACACCCTCGAATTCTTTACTGGCTACCCGCTGAGAACTTACCCCACCAACACCGGCTCGATGTTGGTGGTCGCCAGTATACTTGTTATCAGTCGTCAACGACGATACCGCCGGCTACGGTATGTTGAACGTCGTCAAGTGATGGAATGTCTACACGCTGTCGCTTTGGCTCAGGTTTTCGTGCGGGTGTATCTGAGAGAACCGTAAGCGCACCTGCAAGTGCGGAGAGCTTCTCTTTGAAATCCTCGTCTTCCAACAGCTTTTTGATGTCCATCAAACGCACCCCCGAAACACTTGATCTACCGGAACAAGAGCGTAACCATCTTGCAGCATACACCACGCTACCGGAACTTCCATCTTGCTGGTTTGCAGTAAACCGTGAACAACCGCCGGCAAGAACCCGGAGTCATTGCGTAAAGCCACGTTATCCCCGGAACGCATATTGCAACCATCTGGCAAGAAAGCACCGTTCATGCAAAGCTGGGTGTCGATACCTTCCTGAATAGTCGGGTAGCGACTAGCAGCAACGCCGTACCACGCACGACTAGGTACTTGCGCAATACGCCCGATTTTGGATGCCTGAGCCTCCATCATCGTGTCGTCAACTTCGCGCAACAGCCCGTAACGTCGCAGTTCCGAATCAGTTGCGTAACGGATAACGGTGGACGTTTGCATAACCGACCAGTCGTAGGTTCCACGAACCGTAATGAACATGACACCATTACTCATTGTCAGCTCGTAGCGCTCGTTCTTCGGGTAGTTCTCGTTGATACCCGTCTTGTGAACAGGTTTCCACCCAAGTTGGTACAAAGCTGGGATTAATCGTCCTGCCGGAATGAACTGCGCCGTGAGGTTAGTCAAGCGTTCCGGATCAATGCTTGCAATCTTTTTCGCCTCGTTGATAAGTCCGTTGTCTTCCATCGTGGAAAGAAGATCGCGTTGCAGATTCACAAGCGCAAACTTGAAACCGGCCTGGGTCATTGCATCACAAACGCCGCGCATACTTGACACACTTGCCGAAGTAACCGGAGCTACTGCCTGCTGCTGTTGTTGCTGTTTGGCTTCAAGTGCAGAACGTTCACGTTGCGCCGCCTTAACAGCAGCGTCCATGTCACTCACGGCTTGATCTGGTTGCGGCAAGTTCTCTGCCATATCAGCGGGAGGTGCTACTTGCGCTACAGGAGCAGGTTGTTTCGCCGGAACCGCAGGTTTAGCTTTTCCCGGCTTACCTGGTTTTGGAAGCGGCTTTTTCGGAACAGGCTCCTCAGCGGGTGTCAGGCTGTCAACGTCCATATCAGGTTCGGCTTCAGTATCGTCGCCTTCATCGTCTTCGCTTACATCAATTCCAGCCTCATCCATGAAGTCGTCAAACGAGATGTCTTCATCGCCGGCGCTATCGGCAACGTCTTCATCCGCAACGTCTCCATCTTCCGGAACCGGAGCTGGTTTCTTCACAGCTAAGATTTTGGGGAGAGTAGGTTCCGCAGCAGTGGCGCGCATGTGTAGCCGGCGGAGATACGAGTCAATAGACATGGGTGTCCTTTCAAGAAAAAAAGCCGCCATACGGAAACCCGCTGGCGGCTTTGTTGTTACAGCAGGCGTTGCAGGTGTTGCACTGCGCGACCGTTGGGAGCCGTGATAGAAACGTGCTCACGCAGATACCAACCACGGCTGTTACTGGTAGTAACAGTACCGTCGTAGGGCGTAGCTTCAACACCGCCGCGATCAGTGTACACGCCGACGTGTTCCGGAGTAGACAGTGCGAACATTTCGCCGTCACGCAGAACACGCTGGCTTTCCTTGCGGTAGCCGTCAGTCACGAAGGTGTAACCGAACAGGGTGCTCAAGCGACCAGTCAGAACCAGTTCGTGCCTCGTCACCGGATCGAACATCGCGTGAAAATCCGGTTCACCCATGATGTCTTGCCAAACGTTGTTGGCGATCAGCAGTACCGATGCCGGCAGACCGTGCCCTTGAATCGAGTTCAGGAATTGAGCTGCCAGTTTCGGAGTGAAGGGGCCTGACGGCAGCAGAGTTTCGTTGCTACCCAGTTCCTGAGTGCGGCGCAGAACTTCGACCAGCAGACGGTCTTCTTTGACCATCATGGCTTCCTGACCATCATCAAACATGCGCTGCACCATGTCACTCGGCGAGCGTTTGATTTCCAGATCATCTGCCACGGCGGCGTGCTGAAGAGTGAACTCAATGGGACGGAAGTAGCGGTTATTGACCGGCTGTAGACCGACAGAACCAATACCTTGAGCCACCACAGCGTAACTCTCGTGAACCGGCATTTCGATTTCGGAACGTTCACCTTGACCCAAATCCATAGGCATCAGGATGTTTCGCAGAAAGCCATCACGGCGATTCACTTCCTGCACAGTGGCCGAGGCAGTGCTTGCCAGTGCGCGCATTTGCGCCGGATCAGTCAAACCTGCCAGCAGTTGCATACCAGCAGCTTCGGTATTGAGGTCGAACCGGCGCTTTACAGCACCGATAGCACCGGAAGCATGCGCCTGCATAAGCTCACGCTGAACTTTAAAGGCGTCGGCCTTATCGTAAGCGTTGATCTCTCCGGACGCGGAAACCAGTTGCTGACCGCCAACTCGAAACTCCTGAATAGTTCCCGCGTAGGAACCATCGCTTTGCACTACACCGAAAATGCTTTCCATCTTGTATGTGTCCTTTAGTTGGGAAGTAGGGCGACCTACTTCCCTGTTGAATACAGAATGTCAGATTACCTTACATCGTGCGGAACACGGCGTAGGGGGAACCTTCCGACGGCGCTTCAATCAAAATGACGTTGGTTGCCACCGGAGTGCTGGAACTACCCGCAGTAGTGAAACGTCCGTTTGCGCCCAGATACACTTTACGGGGGTTCCCGTCGGTGCTAGTCCAGTCAGCAGACATGTCGATCATGTCAGTAGCAACAGTTTGTCCGCCGCCGTAGATCACAGTAACGTTACCCGGAGCGGAGGCTTCGATGCCGTTGATGTTCATGCCGTACCGAGCAGACGCCTCGATGGTGGTCGGCACAAAGCCAGCAGCGATGCGCAGAGTTTCTTCGGCGAGACTTACGTCGAACTGTAGCTTGTTACCGTTGTCGGTAACGTTAGCGTGAGTAGCATCCACAGTGCCGGTCATCTGCAAGGTGATGTTCGTGAAGGTGCCATCTGCGTTCATGACATCAACGCGCATGTCGCTGATGTTCGCCTTATGGCGAAGCGAAACCAGTCCGGTATCCGGCACTTTCACGGTGTACACCTCCACCAGGCGATCCACGTCACCCGGACGCGCAATCGAGAAACCAGCGAACACCTCGCCAGTAGCGCCGGTAGACACGTCGATCACGGCTGCGCCGTTCTCGATCTTATGCACCATGGCAGTACCTTCTGCCAGTCCGCGAATTGCACCAGTCGCCAAGTCATACGACTTGCAGAACTGGGTGTACAGCGCAGTGTTTTCTTTGAAGATCATATGTATACCCTTTGGACGTTAGACGTTGATTGTTACCAGACCGCCGATGATGCGCGTTCCCAGCCCGGTATCTTTGACAGATGCGGTTGCTTGCTGAACAGGTGCGGCTTTAGCCGGAATAGCCGGAACAGATGCCACCGAAGCTACTGCACTTGCAAGACCTTGCCGCGCGGGCGGTGCATAGGCATCTGCATAAGGTGCAGAAGCGATTGCGTTCATGAGTTCCTCGCGCACTACCATAGGCTTCTGTCTGAAATTCTCTGCGTGGCGCAGAAGCTGTTCCGCGTACTCAGAACCGTGACCTTGAAAAGCCTGGTTGACAATCCGCGAGATAACGCTGGCGTCCAAACCAGATGCGGTTGCGGTCTGGATAATTGCGTCTTTCAACGGGTTACGCGCCCCGCTAAAGCACTTGTCCATTGCGACTGCTTGAGCGGCAATGCACGACAGCATCTCTTCGTCACGCTTCTTCAACTCAGCCCGATACTCTGCCGCAGCAGTAGCTCGCGCCTTATTCGCAGTTTCGCGCAAGGAGTTTCCAACGTTGAATTCTTGCTTGAATCCGTAGAACCCCATGCTGCGCAACCCGGTAATACCAGCAGCAGCCACTGCGGCGTAACACGAATTGCGATACTGCTCGGTAGCGAAAATTGCGCGCAGCTTTTCCGGAACAATGCCAGCGCTCGCCATTGCGAACGGGCGATTGTCTTTGTCAAAGGCAATCCAAGAATTGTGGCTAGGATCAGCCGATGGAGAATAGCGGAAAGCGATGCTATCTGCCGCAAGCGCCGGGTAGCTATCCAGGGAATCGACAACAACGCTGTCGCCACCGTCAAGTGCCGCCAGACCGTCACTTACGTCAGAGAAACCCGAGTCAACTTCCGGAATGTCGAAATCAGAAGCCGCGTCCACCGAAGCGTCGTTCAAAGAATCAAAGTCATCTTCGTCGCCGTCGTCATCCTCGCCAAACTCCGCATCATCGTCACAGTCTTCGCTCATCGGATCGCAGTCTTCATCACCTGCTACCGAGAACGTCATGTAATCTTCGTCGTCGTCGTCGCCACCAACATCAGACGCGCCGGAAAACAGCTCGTCCATTGTTTTGAAACTGGACGCGACCGAACGGTGTGGTTTGCAACCAGCGTAGTCGTCTTCGCAGTCAGTACCATCTTCGCCGCAATCATCTGCGGCAAAAGTCAGCGAATCAACATCGGAAGCCATAGCCAGTTCGTCGTCTTCATCGGAACAACCGCCTGCCAGAGATAGCTCGTCCAAATCAACCATAGAAGCGCGACCGCTATTAGTGCGCACCATGCGGTCGAACGCGGCAAACTTGTCCTCGTCAGTATCCCGCGCAAGATCGGACATAAGTCCGGCTAAGGATTCCAGATCGTCGTCTGCCAATTCAATACCGTAATCATCCATGTTCACTCCTTCAGCAACTGCCACAGTAGCAGTTGCGCTATCGTCAATAATGTTTTCTGCCCCGCACGAAGTACAAAAAGCCAAGGCTTCATTCGTGTCTGCTACAGTTACATTAGCGCAACTACCACAGTGCGCCGCATACGCATTCGGACTTGCGGTACTTGCCGAAGCCATAGAGCGCAGGCTAGTAACGCCGCGCAGTGTGCGCAGATCAATGTTGGAAACACCTTGCCGCCCTGTGAACGGGCTAAAGTGTACAACACGCGAAGCCAGAAACTCTCGTTCGGCTTGCGCCAGATAACCATCAGACTTCGCAGCTAACGCCGTGAATGCGTTAGCTGCGTCGTACAGGTTTTTTCCAGATGCGATAAGCATGGTATTAGCGCTTCTTGACTTTTACTTGTGCGACAGGAGCCTGAGTAACTTCCGGTTCCGGAACTTCTGCGGCTACCGCCGGAGTAGCAAGAACACTGCTGCTCGTCTCTTCAGTTTCGAGCTGATCTTCAGAAACAGCATCTGCGGTAACTTCAACCGGAGCCGGCGCGGTGGTTTCTGGAAGCGAGTAGTTCGTATCCGGACGGTCACGGCGCACCAAACGCAATTCAGCGCCAGCACCAACCCAGCGCCAAGATTGCGGAATAGTGTCACAAGTAGAGAAATGATTTTCTCGCAGACGAGCTGGGTAAGCTTTGGCTGTTCCAGTGAAGGCGCGCATCGCATCCTGACACGCTGGATTCCAAACGCCTGAGATTTCTCCGGCGTAGAAACCTGCGTCGCGCAGCAGAACTTGCTGCGACTTGATTAAGTTTTGCATACAGTGCTCCTTGGTAGACGCGGGTGCCTTTCAGCACCCGCGTCGAGGTTAGCGTTTCTGTTCGTGAGAAGTTTTGAGTTTCCCGTGTGCCACTTCTGCCAAATCACGAGAGAATGTATCTAACGTGTCACCCAAAACCGAAGTACCGCCAAACACTCGTCCGATTACCGACGGCCATTTCACTACATTACTGTAGGTAGGAACTGTAGGAGTCAAAGCCCCAACGCGACGTGCCTTCACACCAAGTTCTAACGCCAACCGAGTAGCAACCGAAACTGCGCGTGCGTTCTGCACGAACAAGTAAACCTGTCGCACTCCGGTTTCACTTCTCGATGCAACGGGCAGCGCAATAATACGATTCAGATTCAAATCCGCGTTCATTAGCTTAACTAAGCGCTTCGCGTCCGCCACCTCACCGCGCATGAAACGAGCACGGGTGTTAATGGAAGTATCCTTCGGCGACATGTAGTTTTTCAAGTACGACTTCGGATTAGTCAGGAAAGCGTACACGTCAGGCTCTTGCGTTTCGCTGGGAACCAATTCGGCACACTCTTCGGCTAAACCTTCCGCAAGTGCAACCAGGTCTTCGTAGATACGCGGAACTGGAATCAGTGCGAAAGCTGTGTACTTGAAGAACCCAGAAAGATCATGGTATACACCGGAATCGTGTTTGGCAGCCCACGTCTGACTGACTACTGTGTTTGGCTTGACTTCAACCGCAACACCACGAACTTTATCCGCCACATGCAGCTTGAGCATGGAAAGCCCGGTTAGCTTGTATTGGTTTCCGTCACCGGAAACAGGTTTGATGTTTCCAGTAAGAACTGGCAGCGCAAACACCCCGTCTTCCAGCAAGAATTCCACCAGGTTCAGTTTTGCGGCTGCGGTATCAACAGCAGCCGCTTTATCCGCAGCGTCGTTGTCCGATGTGGCACTTTGCTTACTGGCTTTTCCAGTTACCAGCTCAGTGTACGTGCCTACGCGCTTTGCTGCCTGCGGCGAACCTAACGCAGGTTCTTTAGCATCCGGGTAAGCGTAGCCTTCAAATGCTTCCGCAAAGATTTCAGACGTATACTTGCCGAAAGTTAGCGCAGCACATCGTGCGATCAGGCGAGCTGCTGTGTCAGCCAAAACCATCGCCGGGTCATTGGTCTTAATGTCGTACTTATAATTCGGGAAGTGATACCGAAGCTCAATAACACCATTAACGCGCTTGGCTTTCAGCACTGTACCTTCTGGAAAACCATCTACGGAAAGTCCAGAAGCAAGACGCATAATCTCAATTGGTTTCAGACTACGCATCACAAGATCACCATCAGAATCCACACGCGCTTGTGGCTTGCCGTCTACAAAATCCACCATGAGAATCGGCTCGAAGTTTTGCAGACACTTCGAGACAGTGCTCTTGGCGAAAGAGCGCACGGCGGCAGCGCGCAACAGATTGGTGTACTCTTCAGGCCATGCCATTCGGAAACCGAAGTCTCGTGTAAAGTCGGCATACGGAACAATATTTTCGGAACCACGTTCCCCGCGCTCGGAAACCTCACAGACAGAAACTGCGAGCTTCGCACTTCTTCCGCGCGCACCTTCCAGCATTAGCGCAGGCTTCACTACATACAGCTTATTATTGCGCAAGACAACATCGTCGCGGTTCAAAACACGGGATACACGAATACCACTATCCGAACGGGCGGAACCGTCATCGAATCTAGGCCGCAAGTTCCCGAACGTCGTAACACCTTTCTCGCAGAAATCTTCCGCAGGTTTCAACTCAGCACCAAGAACCGCGTGACCATCTGCATTAGAAGTCACTTCACGTACTGTGACGTTTCCGTCATCGTAGCCGAAGTAGATAATGCGGTGCGTTGCGTCGGCACCCTTTTTCGAGAAGTACGTCGGAATATCCAACATACAATTCAACATCCAAAGATTCGGGTTATCTGGCAGAACATTCTCGATCACAGTTACGTGACCAATCGGGATGATCTTCGAGGAGCCATTCGGATACCGGATAATCACAGTGCTCGGCGTACCGCCACCACGGGTAGAGCCAAAGTCTACAACACGACCAAAGCCGAATGTAGTGTAAACGTGCGCACCAAAAGTTTCATCCGGCCGCTTGATGGAACTCAAGTCGGCGTTGTACGACGAAAGCAGTTGCATCAAACTATACGTCTTGAAACCATACGCCCGCAGCCGGTCGTTTGACGCACCATGCACGGTAGGGGTAATGATGACCTCGCGCGAACCGTTCAGGTTACTGGTACGTGGAGACGCCATCAAGCGTGGACGTTCGACGGGTTTTCCGTCTTTCAAAATCAGGTTGCCGTTCTTGTCCTTTAACGTCTCAATAAGACCGTGTTTACGCGCGTACTCCCAGTCATTTTTCAGCGCATCTGCACGGACTTCTTGTTCTGTGCGCTGTAACTCTGCAAACAAGCCGACATAATCCGCGTGTACGGTTTCCTTCTTTGTAGTCACAGTAACGTCACGCAAGGAATCGAACGACGAATACTGAGCCAAGGTGTCTTTGTTGATCGCAAACGTCGGAACCGTTTCAAACTTTTCAAACCGAGGATCGTTCGCGTTGTCAAACACCGAAGATTGAGTAATGCGACTTACTGCACGCCCCCACCGGAGAATCTCAGTTGTACTGTCTGTAACCAGCCAAGTAATAAACGCCTCTTCCCGGAAAGTTTTTCCGGTGTCAGGACGGTCAATCCGAGCTTTGGTTTGTTTCCAAGCCTTGGACGCCCAAGGACTGTCCATCCGAATCATGTGGTTCGCAACCTGAAGGTTGAAACCCTCCGACAGCGCAGACTCTACAGCACAAAGAATCCATACATTGTCGTTCGACTCAAAATCAAAGCGTGCGTCTTGCGATGCACGGTAGTCAAACTCGTTCAGTTCCTTCTCGTAGTTCGGGTGGAAACCAGAATTAGATTGCGGCTTTCCAGAAATCGAGATACGTGTACGTTCGCGCAGGAAAGCTGGCAACTGCCGATTGAACGCAAACAACGTGCGGATGTTATCTGCAACGAAAACCAACTTACGCCCACGGATGTTATCCGGGGTTACATTCTGCCGGCCGCTATCATCTGTGAAGTGCTTAACGGCCATGTACGCTGCCATTCGGATTTTCGGCGCGCGAATTGTTGACAAGTTGATTAGCGCAGACTTACCAGGCATTGAACTATCTGATTTGTTCTCCATTTCAACCAGCTTGCCATCCAGCAGATCGTGCATAGGGTCATTCAAAAACTGACTGAACCGCTGGAGCTTTTGAGCACTGATCTGCTCGGTAACTACTGCCTCATCTGCACCATCGTCATTTTCCGATTTAGGTGCAACAGTGGTTTCTACGGCATCCAACAGTTCTTCTCCCAACTTCTTACGCGCAGCCTTCTCCGCATCATTAAGCTCAGAATCTTTGATGTCATCTGCCAGTACCGCGCGCAGCAGGATGTCATAGGTTTGCATGTAATACGTGTCACGCTGAACAATCTCTTCCCAAGTCTCATGCAGGTATCCGTTAGAGATCATCCACTGCATGGCTTTGTAGTAGTCATCATCCGGAGAAAGCACCTTAAACGCCGGCTTAATAACTTTTACGTCGTACACGATCTTCGGTCGGCTAAACGCCCAGTTAGAACTAGGCACGTACTGGAAGTTGCAAATCTGACTCATCTCGTACCGCAACTTGCGCACGGATTTCGCAGACATATTCTTGTCGTCAATCACTCCGTTTGGAGCGACTTTGAACTCTTCCGCTGGAACGTTGATGTTGTAGAACGTCAACGCCGATTGCGTAACTCCACGATCAACCAACGCGAGTTGATTAACGGCATCAACCACAGACTTCGCAGATACCGAACCCGTAGCTAAGTAAGCACGCACATTTGCTTGCTGGCACAAAGAGGCCATAGCGCGTGCAGTCTGGCTAAACTCGTTTTTCCCCTGGTGACTTTCGTCAAAAAGAACATCCGTAAAACCAAGCGACAACATGAACGACAAAGTGCTGCGCTCAGTAATGGTGTTGCTACCAAGAGCCACACTAACTGCCGCACTCTTCACGAGAGCCGAATAGCTAGATACAAAAATCGAGTTGTCCGGAGCATCCAACACCATTGCGCGAATGTAATCCGCAGGCATCATGTTGAACGTATCTGTGTCGAGCGTATACACATTCAATCTGTGGCCGAAAAACCGCTGGGCGTCGTCGTACCAGTTTTTCACGATCCTCGGCGGTGCGAACACGATGAACTTGGTTTTCATGCCATGCTTCTGCATGATCTCCGTAATCATCATTGCCAGAGACTCACCCATAATGGTTTTGCCACCACCGGGATCAACCGCCAGCATCGTGATATTCGGGAGGTCGCCAGCCTGCGCTTTTGGACTCCCTGCAATATTGAAAAGACACACACCTTGGTGTCGCATAATCTCAGTGCTGGCATTGAGGTTTGGAATCTCAACGCGCTGCATCAAGTTCGCTAACGAAACAGAATCAGAAGAATCCTTACGCCGCACAATAAGGTCTTGCGACAAACCGGCGCTGGTAAGTTTCTTGCTGAGTGATTCTTTGATAAGCTCAGGTTTAGCAGCGTAGATAACCTTGGAATACACCAAAGGCATCAGCACCCGCGTAAGTTCTGTAGTGCTGACCAGCGGGGTGTAATTGGAAACCACACTCTCCCAGGCGTTATTCTCAGTAGAGTAGCGCTGAGTTAGCGCAACACTCATTGGGAAGAACGGCTTGTAATACACGCTTTCCTGATTATTCAGAGCGTCAAACAAACTGGAATACACTAGGTTAGCAATAGTGCCAACAATACTCAACCGGCTGAGGTACTTCATATTGCGAACATGCGAATCAGAAGAGGACACTACACGCAAGTTAGCAAAAAAGGCAAACGGATTTTCCGAGGTATCGTAAACATCCGGGGGTAACGTCATTCCCGTTGAACTACCTTCAGCCGCGTCATCCACATCGACAGTATCCGTAGTTTTTTGCACACTCGACGGCAGTGCAAGCACAGAGGATTGAGTAACTTTCGAGTGAGCGAGCTTACTTGCGTATTCCTTGGCTACCTGTACCTTCTCTCCGGGCAGAAAAGCGTGTACGAAGTAGTTTTTGTCCGTGTCTAGATTCGAGTCGTATCGGCTGCCATTTGAGCAAATCAAACAAGCTGCCATTTGGCGCATGAAGCGTAAAACAGTTTCTGCATGTCCGATGTACTCCGACTCAGGCGACATGTAGCCACCTTCAAAAGCAATCGCCCAACGTAGGAGCACTTCCAGCTTCTCAGCATCCGCCTCTGCGGAACGCAATGCGCTCTCTTCACGGTACATCGCGGTAGCAATCTCGCGCAGCTTTGTGTGCTTAACGTCAGAAGGCTCAATGCAATTGAAACTAGGTGAGTTCGTACCAGACGAACTACTTACATTCAGCGTAGTACCTTTAATCCAACCAGCGTAAACGTCAACGCAGGTCAAGTCGTTCGGTTTAAAACCGGACGCCTGCTCCCAATCCGCAAAAGCGCGCTTGATAAGCACATCGAGCGGCGGTACTTCTCCGTACAACGATAGCGCCATGTACAGACTTGCTGCGCTACCTAAAGTAGAGCGCCCACTTCCAGTGGCAGTAGAACCAAAGAGACTGTCCAGTCGGTCGCGGCTATGGTGCAGGTTGTGTGTAACCTGAATAGCGGCTTCACTAAGACCTTTGTTCGCCTCCAAGGACTGCGTAGTTACACGCCCGCTCTCGAAACCCGCTACGAACCCCATTGATTGAGAAACGAACAGCGGAATATGCTGCATGCTTGCCAGCGCTGTCTTGGTTGCTCTGAAATTTTCAAACAGCACCTTTGCGTCATCCCGACCTGGAATAGTCGGGCCGCTTCCGGTTGGAATCGGTTCGTCCGGCAGCGAATCTACAAAGCGCTCTACTTCGTCTAACGAACTTTCCGGCGGGACGCACAGCTTGGACGCGATCTTCGCTTGCTTATGCAACAAGGCGTCAATAGCACTCAGCATACCCTCGGATGCAGTTTGCGGCGGAATGAACATTGCCTTCGCGTTCGGCAATACCGTAATATTGTGCTGGTTCGTAGCAGCAGCGCGCTCCGGGATACCAGCTTGAGTTCGACGACGTGCGACTTCATGCAACTGCGAACACTGCAAAGAGAAAGCCTCTTTAGGTGCAGTATATTTTCCGTCGTTGAAACTTCCGCAGATTACCGCTGCGAAATAGCTGCGAAGGCTCTCGAAGTTCGGCTCAGTGATTCTACCCGCAGAATCTCGCGCAGGGAGTGACTGTGCGACATAACGAATGTACTCTTGCGAGATAACAATGCGCGGATGAACAACGTACATTCGGTTTACATTTGCAACAAAGCGCACAAGGTTATTATCAGGTTCCGCATTGAGCATAAGACGCAGGTGTTGACGCACAGTGCTTTCTGACGGCAAAATATACTGCACGTCATACCGGACACAATCGTCATTAGTTTTCTTGAAAGCCGCCATCAAGGAGGTGTTGATGAAACCAGGCTTCATTCCCGCATAATCTGGAGACTTGTCTTTTACAAGAGCTTTCTCCGGTGCGAAAAAGGCTTTAGCGTTACTCACACCAAATCGCTGCTGCATGGTGGGGTCAAGTTCACACATATGCCCAAAGTCACCAACACGAGAGACAAGCTCATCCTGTGTCAACGATTCCGGCTCGCCTTTGATTTTCTGCAAAGTAACCGACTTATTCGCAAGCAGGGTGCGAATATTAGCCTCCCATGACTTCAACGCTTCTGGTGACGAAGTGCTCATCGGAAAACGAGTGATTTTCGCTTCCGGAATATCCCCATAATACAGCACGTAGTTACTGGTGCCCTCGCTACCTTGAGGAACAAGGTTTAGGCTGTTAGCATTCACATCAAACGGCGGGCTGTTGAAGTGCATCGAATTGCGCACCGCAGTACCCAAAGCGGTAGCAGTTTGGCGCGCAGTGCTGTCACTAAGTCTGACGGTAGCCTGCTTATTCAGGAACGCATGAACTTTTTTCGAGTCATAAGCCAAACACACATGCGCAGGGTTCATCAGACTGATCTGCGAACTTCCGAACAACTCAGTAACCGCATTGCGAATGTACGGCTCCTCGAACAAGGCCGTAATCAAGATGGACTTAGGCGATTCTACGGGTTCCTTCAGAGCAGAGCCGTAGAAAGCGTTGAGCATTGCTTGTGCCTGCTTTGCAAGCAAAAACACATGAGCTACGTTACTGTACGCAGCATCTAACGAGTTATAACTTACGGATTCTCTATCGTTGGACTTGAAGTTAGGCCCCGAAAGATACTTGTTTTTTGTGCTAAAACTTGAGGCTAAGTCTCCGCCGCCACCGCGAAAGAACTTTTCACTGCGATCAAAATCGCGTTGCGCTTGGGTCGGCTCTTTGTTGAGAACTTGTGCCGCTGCCTCAACAACAGCCTCTTTGCTATATTGCTCGTACTGAGCAGAAAGAACTTCGGCCGGCTTTCCAGAGAACGAATCGAAAATAGACGTCTCTACAGATTTTGCTGCAACGGCAATAGTCATACCGACTCCATTTCTAGTTCCAAATCTTCGCTTGTAAAGAGATAGTTTTCAGTCCACCAACCACGTTGGTACACGTTGTCCTCGCAGGCTCGCATAATAGCCTGAGCGTACATAAATAGCACGTGACTGGGTTTTCCTTTCGCAAAGTTGTCATCGTACATTTTGTACAAGTACACACTCGGCGAACGCCACTCCTGCGCTTTCACACTAACCCAATCGGCAGGCGAAACTTCCCAACCACTAACGGTGCGCAGTTTGTAGTGTCGAAGCAACTTCGACAAGTGCAGCATATCGTTATCTGGTTCCGGGTCAATTAGGTCGTAGTTTTTTGCGGCAACTACTGCCGCTACAGCAGCAATTCTGTCGTTCATGCTACACCTCCGAACAGCGCTAACAGCGCAGGCTTTACTTTATTCACAAGCTCCCTTTCGATGTCACAGCAGGGGCGCGCATTCATGGGGTTTACGATTCTGGCGTTGACAGCCAAACTTACCGAATAGTACGCCTTGAGCGCGCCAGTAGTGGAAACAGAAAGCGGCATACTTGCCAACCTCCCGATTAGTAACTTGTACGGATCGTGTGCAATGCACACACGGTCAATATACGGCACTTCTCCTGAACCTACTTGAATCCCCTCGATATTCGCTTGCATTGTCCAAATAGAATCTTCACCAGTCACCGAGAAGGCCGTAACGCGGGTATTCCGAAACTTCTCGGTGCTTTTCCAGCTTAAACCTCGCTCGGGATCGCGCAAGTACGCGAGGATGTCTCCAATGGTTACGCTTTGACGCACAAGGTCTAAAGCAGCACGAACCGTGTAATCAAACAGACTGATTCCATAATCCGAAAAAAATCGCCAGAAGATCATAACGAAATCATCATAGGTCGATTTTGAAAGAGGCAGGCCGGCGCGAGGATACCCCAGCAGCACTTTGTTAAAACGACGCATGTGCTCTTCTGGCAGGTTTACGGAGTCAATGACCTTGGAGAGTAACGGATCAGATTTGATCCATTTATGCTTCGAGTACATATAGCCAGGAGGTAGACGCTTCAGTTCCATCGCAACGTGCGCGCCAACCAAGTCGTTCAACAACGTGTCTGGATCGGCTACTTCGACCATAAAACTGGCGGCAGTGGCTGCGTTAGGTTTCGAGAACTTCGACGCGGTAACAGAAAGCGGGTCGGAAAAACCGGCGTACAACGCCGACGCATACACAGCGTCTACCCGTTCTTTTGGTACGCCGCTCTGAGCAGCGATTGCTTTAAGGCGCATGATTCATCCTTTATGTGATCTTTTTGCAAATTCCCTGCCGTGTTCTTTTTCGTGGCAGGTAACACACAGCGCACACTGCGCGGAAGCTCCATTAGAGTGATGTCTATGGTGCTGGTGCCAATTACGCCCTGCTGGGTACTTTTCAGATTTCAACTTTGCGCTGCAATTAAAGCACCGATAACCCTGGCTTCGCGCAATTGCGTTTCGCTGGTTTTTCCAAGCATCATCTTCGTACATTGTTTTTCGAGCAGACATCTTTCGCTCGAACTTCGACGACGCCACCTTGATCTTGGCAGATTTCGGAATAATCAACTGAGTTCCTCCTTGAGCTTACGAGCGCTCTGTTGCAGCACGTTACCGATTTCTTTGGAGAACTGCCTACTCAACTGGTGTAGGTCGTTTTCAATTCCGTCCTTGGCTTTTGCGTGCTTGGCGGAAAACTGCTCGAACGCTTTGATAACCTGACTCTTCTTCCCAGTGGAAAGAGTTGCCTCAATATCTGCGAGATCAGCTTCCAATGCGTCCAAGCGGGAAAGCACAATGCGGACTTCTGCAAGGTGAGTTGCGTAAGCCTGCATGAATTCACGCTGCAACGAACCAAGTTCCTCCGCTACTACCCCGAAAGCATCCGAGTGCAACTGAATGTAGCGTTGAATCTCTGCGATAAGAGCGAACTGCTGCTGCTGAAGGTTGGTAAACGGGTACACCGTTCTTCGGCTGCCAGTACGTAGTTCTCTGCCTAGAACCTTCAAGCCCGCTGAAACGTTCCGGTAAGACTCCGCTAAATCCTGCGCAACCTGTTCTTGCGGAAGAGATTGCAACATAGATTCGATCTCGTCGTCCGACATTTTAACGTCCATAGTACCCTCCAAAAGTAAAAAACCCCACCTGTGCAAAATACACGGGTGGGTCTTTTTGCTTACTCCATCATCGGGATGGAAATGTCACGTTCGCGGCAGATTTCCAACCAGCGATCAAAGAGTTCCCGGTTCAAAGAACCGAGTGTATTGTAGTACGACATCTGATCCTCAGCCTCAGCAGAAGCCACAGCTTTTTGTGCAGGGTGGCGCAAACCATCACGGAAACGCGAAGCACAAATCTGCTCAACCAGCATGAATGCAGGCACTTGCACCGGAACCATCTGACTGGTGCTCATGGAAGCAATCGAAACCATAGTGTTCCCGATGTTCGGCGCGCCTGCTGCTTTTGCGTCAACAACAAAACCGATCTGCAAACGCAGGTCGCGCGGGTCAAGGTACGAAGTCAGCACGCCACGACCGAGTTTACTCACGCTGGCAATAGCTTGTGCCTTGCGACCAGAACTTGCTGTAGCCGACAGGGGTTTCTTGCGCGACGCAAGCAGCTCGTTGATAGCTTCCACGCTTTCGAGACTGGACTTGCGAGTCAGTCGAATCTTACCGCCAGCAATTGCCTCCGCATCGTACATGGTCTGATCTTCCAGATTCATGTACATGTTTTTGGCGACTGCCACAAAACTCTGCGGCACGCGCGCCAGGTCTTGTACTTCATCTTTCGCAGCCATGACCACGCTGGCAACGAAACTGTACTTGTCATTATTGAACCGACGGAAAGAATCACGCTGCACTTCCATCTTATTGTCAACGGCACTAGCCAGTGCGCTCATTACTGCGTCAATGCTAGACGCCGGGAAGTTCTGTTGAACGTGAAAAACACCGTGTGCCAAGCCAGGCACAGCTTCGGATACATGGTAAGACGCGAGCGAGGCTGAGAAAGCCGGGAGGTTGTTGTTCATACTGGGTGTCCTCATAGTTGAGTTAATGCCACGTTCCCAAATAATTGATGTTCACAGCATTCTGATGATTAATCTGCGTAGTAGGCTGGCGTGCAACATTGATCCAGGCTTGCTGTTTATGTGTTGGTGTCGTGTTGCTGCCATCGCCACCAGTGATACCGTAGCGAGTAAGCAGGTGCTTCTGCGCAGGCAACTTTTCATCAATATACGCCTTTACTTCTTCAAGCATTGATTGCAGTGCTTCCGTTCTATTGACCGTGAACGAAACAGCACTGGCAGACAAGTCGTAAGAGTGATCCCCCTCCGCCTTCAATTGCGCCAACAACGCCATGTAAAGCGAGCAACGGACGTGCATATTCTGCAACACGCCAGTCATGCAAAGGCCATTGAAAGACCACAGCGCGGGGCCGTAAGTATTGAGCATGTCAAGTCCGGCACCGAGATACTTCAACATGTCACATTGTGAAAAAGCCAAGGCTTCAATCCGATTCTCCAGCCGCGCCTTGTCCAAGTAACGCAACATGTAGTCCACTGACGCCAACATAGTCGGTGTGATAGACCAGATTTCAAAGGACATCCGTTGCAACCGCCCGCCAAGGCGGTACTCAGCGATAGCTCCGTAGGGATAAATCTGCGGAGGAATACTACCCTTCATCTCGACCACAAGTTTCGTTGATACGTCAAAAACAGAGGTGTTGATGTGCGTGTCCGCTGCGAATACGAATACCTCTTCGTTTCGATGCAACAAACGGATACAAATCTCCGCGCGATTGGTTCCAGCGTTGTCAATGACAACTGGTAGGTACATCTCGAACCGTTCATCGGTATTCAATAGAACAGGGTCTTCCATTGTTACTGACTGGTTCGGCTGAACCCACAGGTCTTGCTTCTCTACGTACTGCGAACCATCTACGGTTTTGATTAGCCACTTGATGCGAAACAGCTTTCGCTCTTGCAGTTCAATATCTGGCACGGTAAGCGTTACCGTAAACTTGCCGTCGCCATCGTCAGCGGCAGTCGTCTCGATCAGTGGCTGTCCCGTGTGGTCGTACATCCGCACTTTCGGATAACCTTGTAGCGGACGAATGATGTTTCCGGTTCCGTCGCGGGTGTCAATTTGCGAATCAAACGCCACGCCAATGTTTACAACTTCAGGCATAATACCTCCGGTAGGTCTCTTCGATCAAACACGTCAAATCGTGTTCAAGCCATAGCTTTGTTCTGGATAAATCTAGGTTAGCTAGAGCCGCGTCTTTTCCACCAAAGAAGCTGTCAACATGACGTTCACTCGGGGCGGTGTTCAAGCTATCGAAGTCAATTTCGCCACGGATACAACCAAGAAGATTTGCCAGCGAAGTGTGCTTTGCGACCCAAGGCTTACGGTGACTTACTCGAAAAGCGCATCTCTCAGTGTAAGTGTACTTCGACAGAACCTCCCAAAGAGAAGCGTCTAACGGTATCAGATCACGAAAATCTGCACTGAGGCTTGTCGCAGTTACAGCACCGCGCAACGAAAGCGACAGTGATACAAAAAGTTGCTCCAAATGTTGGACGCTGATCTTATCCGCTGAATCAGAACGTAGCGATGAGTAGAACCGATACAGGACGACTGGCGAGTACGGAACCTTGAACTGATACAATGCCGTATTGTTGTCCGTGAAAACAGGTTCGTATTCTACCGAACCAAAGTCTAGATCGTTTATGTAATCGGCAGCGAACAACGCGCCAGCCGCAATGTCAAACTGCAACCAGTAACTAGCGTGCTTCCAATAGGGTTTAAACCGCAAGTCCCCGGCACTGTGTCCGTGCTGCCTGTCGTGGTACGCCAGAAGCAAGGCTGTTGACTTAGCGTGACCTAGACGTTCAAGTCTGAACGCATCAATGCCGTGGAAACACTTCGCTTCCAACGGGTAGTCACGCATTAGCATAACCCGATGTGTTGAATCAACAGGATACGCTACTGGATTAAAGGCTGTGATTGAAACTTCCATAAAGAAAAACCCCCTCTACAAAATATAGAGGGGGTTTCTAGATTAACGCGGAATATGCGGAATATCCGACTTACCCTTACCCTTACCCTTGCCGGAACTTGCACTGCTTTTCTTCTTGCTTACGCTCTTCCCGCCCTTTTTGGACGACGACGCCGCGCCGCGAGTGGCTTTTCGGGCTTCACGCAAGGTAGCGAGCGAAGCACTATGTTTCCGACGACCCTTGTCCATCACAGCGGCTTGGGTGATACCCGGCTTTTTGCCCTTCTTAGCCAGTAGCGATTTACGCCCAGATTGGGTTTTGCCGGTTTTCCACACGCGCTGCATTGCCAAGCGAATCTTTTTCTTGGTAGCGGCAGAATGCTTCTTACCCTTACGGGACTTGATCGCAGCCTGAGCGCGCTTGCGCCCTTTTGCCGTAGGTTTCACCCAGTAGCCAGTTTTCACTTTCATCACAAAACCCTGCCCGCGCAGACTAGGCCCCCGCGTAGCTTTCGGTTTTGCAGCTTTTGCCCCAGAACCCGCAGTACGTTTCTTTGCCATGATATTTTACTCCCAATGAGAAGGTCGCTGCTGAATAGCAGTCAATATTAAATTGTGCGTTAATCACAAAACTACGAAACTACCCAATGGAAAACAACTGAACCATGGATAGCGTTGACGCCTGATTTGGCTGCACAAGAGTAGCTGAAGCGCTCCATGCAAGCACTTTTTCATCTGCAAAAGCGTACTGCTCACCATCCGAAAGTTTCCATACATCATGTGTAGTTAGCTGCATCACAATGTCGCCATCCTGTGGCTTGCCGACCTCGGAATCAAAACAAATCGTCTGTTGGTCAATGACCCGAAAAAGTCCGTAGTCATGTGGTTTGGACTTCTGCGGAAAGTCACCACGTAGCTGCTCTTTTGTCAGGGACACGATAAAAACAACGTGCGTAAAACGCTCAATGTCAGCAACGCGAATAGTAACCTGCTGACCAGCAAAGCTGCGAAAGCTATCCAGCGTTAAGTAGACACCGTTGATTGTTACGCTCGACTGCGCACGTTTTGCACCTTCGTACACAGCGTAATGCGCGGCGTAGAAATGCTTTGGAACAAAGTATTCAAACTCAACATAGGCTTCGTCTGCTGAAAGCTCACGCTGAAAGATATACGGGGATGCGTTCTGGTCAATCGAATAACCATGCACGTTAGTTAGCGCGGCGTGTTCTAGAACTTTTCTGTCGTGCCGTAAAAGAGAAAACCCATTGACTACACCCGTCCGGTTACATACCGGACAGTCCGTGCTGTGTCCGAAAATCCTATCAACTCCAACCGTACCTGTTGCGTCTCGCGTTTCTGGAAGCAGAGACGGCAAATCATCACCTGTCGGAACAATCAATTCAAGATCAGAATTGCCGTTACGCTGCCGCGTAGGCGGCTCAGTGTTTTCTGCCTCAACGTGTTCCCACGCCAGCGGCGATGTGAAATCCAGTTCCACCGTATTAGCAGGCATATCAAAATCTAAGTAGGTTGTAGCTGGATTTTCCGAACCAGTCGCTGAATGGTTTCCGGTGCTAGACGGCGCTACTACCGTCCGACTAGAAATCGCACGCGGCTCATCCGCACGTTGCTTATGTTTACGACAAGTGCATGTAGCACTTCCATGGTAGTCCTTACGGAAGTACCATATCGGGGTGCCATGAACCTTGATAGCATTCGTGGTTTTTTCTGCTTCTGCTTGCTGAACCTCGAATAATCTTGCTTGCGCGGATTCGTAACTGAAGTTGGTGGCGCGCCGAGGACTTTTCTTCTGTAACCGTGAAATCAT
>JACCDZ011131603.1_pt1 | contig 24071 bp, 29 predicted proteins | sample 7449551 | NCBI WGS metagenome assembly JACCDZ01 (sample SAMN15323452, study PRJNA562643) | freshwater metagenome | isolation source: river surface water | place: USA:Blue River Watershed | collected 2017-08-18 | reverse complement strand
CACGCATTATGACGTCATCTCTTACGTCAGCATTACATCATCAGGGAGTTTAAGGTTTCTCCGAGATCAGGGACCAGGCTCAGGCCAAGGCCCAGACCCAGGGACCCCGAGGGAGACATGACGTCAGTGTATTATATGAGATCTGCTGACGTAATCGTACCACACTCCGCAGCATGAATAAGCGCTGAGGCCCTCCACCAATACATGACATCATAGTCCGCTAACTGATCCTTATACCATCCACACTGTGCCTTCCACTCCTCATCCATCGCTACTACACCATCTAAGGCCCTCGCCACCCACTCCTTCAAGTCCGTCTCCCACCGCTCCGCCAAGAACCGCTCAGTTGCCGTCGGAGTGCGCTTTCCTGGGAGACGATGAGGTGGTGGAGGGATGGTCATCGGTATGTAGTCACCCGACTTGGTGATGATGTAGTCGGTATTGGGAGACGATGCGAGCGATGACATGATGACGACTGCCTAGCGACGACGATGGTGAGCTCATTGCGAAGACGATGGATGGCGGAGTCTTACTTGTGGGTGATTATGAGTTGTTGTAAATTCTGCTCGACCGAATTGCAGACGAAGGTGGTTAGCACCTGGCACACTTTGTCGCCGTGCACTGATAGTACGGGTGCTTCGGTATGACCAAAGCACTTAGGTATGACCAAAGCTGACCAAAGCACCATGGTATGATCAAAGCTTACCAAAGTCGACCGAATCATATTATATTTTGCATAACGGAAGATATCTTATTTAAGCTGATCAGGAGTTAAGTTATCAAGCGATTCCCTTGTCCACCCTTTTTCGCGAAGTCTCTCCTCAAACTGTTCCTCCGTCTCAAAGCCCCATTTGAATCGCTTCCACCCCCACGGCATAACATACGTACCGTCAGGTCCACCAAGATCACCCTTCAATTGGTCCGTGGATGCAGTGATGATCTTCTGCCCTTTCTCAATGAAGAAACGACTCAACTCCCTGTTCCAGGTAAAGCGTTCATCCTTCAAGGCGGCACTTCTCCCATCACCAATACCAAGCATGGTCTGAGCCATTCGCTTCATCGATTCGTACGTGAGCAGCTCCGAGTTATCGTCCGTCTTCATGCTGACTCCCTTCACCTTCAACTTTACAGTCTTCTCCTTGACGAGCTTTCCTTTCCTCCAACCAAACACTCCCTCAGAGAGTGCTGCGAGCGCCTCTCTCCGAATATCAGCATCCACGTCCTCTAACTCCTCCAAGCTCACACCGAGCTTCTCCAACACCACCGACTGCTCTGTCGTAGAAAGAGGAACCCACGACTTCAGAGCGTAGATCTTCTGCCCAATCGAAACGAAGGCGTGGCAGTTTCCGACCTTATCCTCCCGCTCCCAATTACCAAGAAGAGAACCAGTCGGAGCTTGCTCCTCGTCACCACGATATCGGATGACGCAGGAGTCAGTGTCACAATAAAAGGCATTAAATCCGTGTAGATTAAGCTTTCGATTGAGCTTAATCTGAGCGTAGGCAGTGACGTAGGCTGCGAGATAGACGGCAGTCGAAGCGATCGAAGATGACTGGTCTGGAGCTGAGGCGCGGTAGACGGTAACGTTCTGGTGCACTGCCTGGTCCTTAAAAATGAGTTCGCCAGTCTGGAACTTTTCCCACAATGCTTCCTCGTCCTCCTGCCCGAGCGAGTTAAACATCTCCACCTTCCCACCCTTCAGGGCAAACCGACCATACAAGGTGTTGAGCATCAGCTTCCCTTCAACACTCCGACCAGGTCGAGGGTCGTGGTAATCCTCCAAGGTTCCTCCATCCTCCAAATCGATAAAGTGATCCTTGGCATACTTTGCAGCAAACTCAGGATCCCTAAGATCCTCCTTAAGTTTGTCCTTGACTTTCTTGTACTTATGCTTCACGCGATAGAATTGCTTCACATAGTCTGTGAAGAGATCAGTGCGATAGTCTGGTGTAGAAAGTGTCCAGTAGACCGATCTGATCTGGTACCCCATCTCCAAGGCATACCGAACGAGCGGCATTGCATAGACCGGTCGCTCCTTTCCAAAGACTCTAGGGTGTACTTTGAAGCAAGCACACTTAAAAGCGTCAATCTCATCGCACGTAGCACACCGGTCACTTGTGCAGGTGAGGTCATGCTTCAGGTAGCGAAGGATATCACTATGGTGACTTTCCCAATGTCGAATATCGTCCTCAGAGACAGGAGGGAGATCAAGTGAGAAGACGAGCTTCGATGGATCTGATCGTTTGTCAGGATTGTTCTTCCGACGAGAAGGAAGGACTGGATGGATAAGTGGAGGTGATGCTGAAGGATAGTAGAGTTCGCCGCAGAGGAAGCCTTCCTCCTCATGGATGATAGTGTGAAGAAGCTCATCATGCTTCATCGAGTTGAGCCATTCACGATAGACAAAGTCTCCAGTCGGGAATCGGTTCTCCAGCATAGCGTCCGGGTACATTGACACCACATCGTCCATCACAATGACATCTCCTCGCTCCTGCTCTTCCTCGGTTAGTTCACACAAGACACATGAAGTCATGGTCTTTCCGCCCGAATATCCGCTCCGACACAGAGTGTCCTCGTCCGCGCCCTGACCCTTCTGATCAACGAGTGATGGTTTGCAGCGGAGGATGCCTATTGAGTTCTCAGGCATGTAGTTTTGTCGGTAGGTGCGGAAGGCAACTCCGGCGCGAGTGGTGCAGGTGAGTGGGTTGATAATGTTGAGATCGGCTGCGTCAGTGTAGAGCTTGATGAGGAGTTCCCGCAAAACCTTCACATCGTCCCAACAGTAGGCCTCCATCTCCTTCCGAAGGTCCCATGACTCGTTACTTGCACTCCGCTCAGCGTACCACTCCTCAAAGCTTTCGCGACTGTGTTCACGAGGTTTTTTATCATCGCGCTTATCAAACCGTTCCGGCTGAAAGTAGTCGCGAGGAGGGAGAGGACCGATGTATGGCTCAAGGTATCGGTCGAGGGTGTTGAATGTGTGAGGGAAATAGCCCTTTCGAATTTGAAGTTCCTCCGATAGTCCGTACTCGTCCGGTATCTTATGAAGTGCCGTAGAGACGAGGCGGAAACTGTCGCGAAAGCGAGTGCTCCCAAGCGGTAGGTCGAATGGCATGAGTCCAGACCACGTGCCCGCCTTCTTCATCATATGTGATGGAAGGAAGTTGACTGCGCAGTTGTAGAAGAAGCGAGTGTCGAACTTGGCTCCGTTGTGACTCCAAAAGACCCAACGAGTGTCCTTTGGTGGATCACAGGCCCAGAGGAGGAAAGCCGGGACTGCCCCAAACTGATCTCGGAGGATAGGATCTGTACTGTCCTCATACCAGAAGCCATAGCGCTTTAGAGGATCGGCAAGGTTCTGGGCGGCGATAAAGACTGGAATAAACTCAGTGCGGCGTTCGGTTCGATTATTTAGAAAAGTCTACGATGAGAGAGAAGGTAAGAGAATGCACTCAAAAGAGCTGAACAGGATGAACGTACCACTTCAACCTCACGCACCGCAGTCTCAATATCTACCGACCAATGTTCGGCAAGATCAAACACTCGGTTCGGTCCGTCACCATCAACATCTGTCCCACCACTTCCACTCGTCTCTTCACTGACAACAGAAGCATCATCCGCCTCGTCATCCATGAGAGCAATAGAAGCGCTTCGCTTCTTCCCATTCCTCCTCGAATTCCCACCAACAGTCTTCCCCATATAACAGCGGTGCTGCATGAACTCGTCCGGAGTCAGGCGAGTCGGAACCTTCTTCCCGGCATCGTTCTCGGTGGAACAGTTTGGGTTGGTGCAGCGAATCCACTGACAGTCGGTATGCTGCAGAGTCCGACCACTTCCATCCACCACCAGTTCCTTCCGGCAGTAAGGACAGGTTGGTGTCGTGCCGAGACAGAGGAAGGTATGCCGTTGGAAGCAGCGTCCGGGGAAACAGTGCTTCCCGCACCGATGGCAGCGTGAGTTGAACGCCGGCTCGAGACTGGAGTGGTGCTCCCACACTTCCTCTGACATCCACGTCCGACAGTTATCGCAGAACTTCCGTCCCTCACACTCGTGCCCATCAATGTCCCGCCGAAGGACTCGCTCGAGACAGTGTTTACACGTCTTATACGTTGGATCAGATTCAGAGTGGTTTTCAGCTGGTCCGAAATTGTTGAACCGGGAGTTATGAATACGGGCGAAGTGACGGGTGCCGGCGTTATAGAAGATAAAGATGGTTTTGCCGTAATAATTGAAGTTCGTCCCATTGTCGTTTTCGTCCAGATCAGGTGCAACGAAGGAAGCACCAACGTAGCGCCCCTGGTCGACGTAGGCTCGGAAGTTGTTGACGAGGACGACCCTCCAGTCAGGATAGAGTTCGACGAAGCGCTGAAAGATGGTACTGTCGGTTTCAGCTGCTCCTTCTGGAACTCCGAGCTCAGCTGCGAGTCTTTCTGTCTTCTCCTGCAAAGGGGGCTTTCCTCCCTTCTTTTTACTCTTCAAATGTACCAGGCGAGTACCCCTTTCCTGACCCCTCATCTTCTGGTCATAGTCGTCCATCCCCAACACCAACGCCTGCACCCCACAGAGTCCAAACTCTCGGCTCCCATCCTGCAGCGCCCGCCGAATCCACACCTGTCCGAGCGAAGCAATGTGTGCCTTCACTCCAGCCCCACGCCGGAACCGAGCTGTGCGAAGGATGGGGGATTCGTAGTATCGGACTGTGAAGGTGAAGTCCGAGAGGGTGAGGTGCTGACCCTGGTTCTCGCCCGAGGTGATGACGCGAGCGATGGCGTTGCGAAGCGAGGCGGTGGAGAAGAGATCAATGTTCAGCTGAGCGCCTCCAGAGAGACCATTTGCGCCAGACCGCATGACATGAATGTCACGGGTATCACTCCCTATTGGGGCGTGAACGAGGAGAAAGAACTAGAAGGAGATGAGCTCAGATTCCCAGCCAAGACACTACTGGATATACGTACTGGCTGGTCTCTCGGTCTTCCATTTAACAGAGATTCGAGATAGCGGTGCAACGCCTCGTCAAAATGAAAGTCTTGGGCATGGAGAATAGGTGCGGGATGTCCAAAGACAATGCTGCGGCGAGGGGAGGAGTTTGGGAGATTGTCGGTCGTGTCGGAAATGATATGAAACCCGCTCTGGACACGGGAGACAATCTGGTCATAGTTCTCGAGTCGGAACTGTCCGGTCGGATCGAGCGGGAATGGTGCCGGAGCAGGATGTGCACGGGTGGCGCGGCGCTCAGTGATGCGAGAGCGGACGTCAGCGAGTTGTCCTCGAATATATCGGATACGAGCGGAGATTGCGCCAGCCGATCCGACGGTGACGATGGGATGGTTGTTGACAAATGCCATGATGCGTTGGTCAGTGACTCGGATTGTAGGGTTGTTTGCGAAGTGTTCAACGATCTGCTCCCGAAGTGTCCCCCATGTCCCCCCAGTTCCAAACGGTGACGTCATCCTTGCGCTGATACCCGAGATTACGCTAGCGGGTGATAGCGGTGCTTGCGGCACTCCTGGAACGACCCGAGATTACGCAAGCGGGCGATTGCGGTGCTTTTGGCACTCCGTCAAAATGCGAAGACAATGCGAAGATTGTCCGTGACCCTGAGTTCTGGGAACAAAGGGGGCTCTTTATAGCCAGACAAAAAAGACGAACTGCTCAGCCTGTGCCGCAGTCACTTGCAATGTGTGTCCCCTATGGCACGGCATCGGTGCACGGACCTTGCGGGTGGCATGTGCGGCAAGTGTGGCACAGTCACTGAAAATGTGTGACAACTGTGGCACAGCACCGCGCCACAGAGTACGGTGCACGGTCCACCGACTCGCCCCTCAGGGTATATAAGCAGTGGGATTTCTGCCCCTCCCACCACCCAACCATCCATCAATCATACAAGCAATGTCTTCAACCGGATCTCCCGCCACCGCTCCCTCCCGCCCCACTCCCCCTCCCCGTGTTCGCAAGAACCCCAACCCTCAGCGCTACCCTGTCGTCGACAAACTCATGCCTGTCGGCAAGCCGCCGCTGGCCCCTGCACCGGCTGACCGTGGTACGTATTTCGTCTGACGTCATAGATGGGTGTCTCGCTGAACGATCGTTTCCCGCTAGGCGTCGAGGCTGCTGCCCTACTCATCAGTGAACTCACGCTCGAGCCTTCCTACACTCGCTCTGGTAACGGCACGCACTCCACGTTCGCCAACCTCGCTCGCAACGGTCTTCGCCTCGCCATCAAACTCCGCAACGCGCCCGTCACTGTCTCCCCTCACCACGACCAGTTCAACAACTTCACGATGGACGTGAAGTTGCCCAACGACTTTCAAGGCAACAATCTGAAGCACCTGGAGGAGGTGATCTCGTCTGGCGGTACTGGCTGGCCGGCGGTGGAGTTGCTGCTCGGAAGATTCAATGGCGACTTCACATTCAAGTCACGTCTCTACGGTACGTCATCTCTTTTTCGTGTGAGCAGTGTGGATCGAACTCTGACCGCTTCCGATTGCAGGGACTGGAGAGAACACGTTCCTGTCACTCAAACTGCAGGAGAACGTGAAGGTTGCTCGGAAGAATGCTGATGGCTCCATCACCCCATCCGACGCCAACTCGGTCGTTCGCGGGATGGAGTGCGACCTTGCGCTCTCACCACTCCTCTGGGTGTCTGAGACGGAGGACGGAAACACCACGGTTGGAGTGAGCTACAAGGTTGCGAAGATTCAGATTACGGACGGACCGGGCGGAAAGACGGACGAGCATGAGATTGAGATCGATTTGTAAGCCATAATGCTGAATGAATTATAACACGTGTATTTGATTAAATACATTATCATTGCGAACTCAGATGCAAACGTTGCGGAATGTCCGATCACAAAAACGCAATCTCAAAGCTCTGCCTTCGGTCACCGAAAGCTATCAAGCTCCGTGGATGGGAGCCGCACATGCTTGACCACTGTCCCATCACGGAAGCCTCCATCGCTGGCTTTTTCGATGGTGACGGGACCGTTTCATTCACTTCAACCAGCATTCAGATTAGCCTCGATCAGTGCCATTACTTTGGCTTAGAAGCGTTGCGAAAGGTTCGGTCAGTTGCTGGAGGAGTCATCAAGAAGCGTTCGGACGATCACTGGTGTCTGCACTGGCCACCAGCGGAGAGTGAAACCATCCTCACCATTGTCGCCGAGCATGGTGTTGTGAAGGCTGAATGTGCTCGACGAGCGCTTCGGTACCTTCACGGTGATGGTGACGGGTTTGAAGACTACCTTGCAATTTGGGACTTTACTTCAGCACCTGTTCCAAAGAGAGCCTTTGAACATTGGTTGAATTTGGAGAACATCAATGAGGAATGGCTCGGCGGCTTTTTCGCTGCAGAGGGGTCACTGAGTAAACAACATGGACGGTGGCAACTTAAATTCACTCAAAAGTCACACCCAGCAGTTTTAGAAGCGATTCAGGACTTCTTTGGGTTTGGCGGTATGAATGAAAAAGACTGGTGGTGCTGTAGCGAGAATGCAGTCACTGTAGCTCTTATGATTGGCGACTATGCTTTACATAAGCAAGTAGATTTATTACAACTTCTTTAACCAATTGAATATTCAAATCCTTTCCAAATCCTTTCTCCTTTTGGTTTCATATAGTTGATGACCATGAAACCAAATGGCTCCGCCGTACACTGTCTGTACAACTCCATCCACCGATCTCGTGAATATCCAGCACTGTTTTCTTCATAGATGACTTCAACCTCTGCCTCATTTGGTATCTCAAACAAGACCAGACAGCTCGCATTGGTGCGTACCGTCTTTACAATCTCTTTATACCCCTGCGAGACCATCATTGTGGATATGCTGTAGTGCCGCTGGGTGGTGTTGAGCCGTTTGAACGGATTCTCGCGTTTCCCGCTGAACAAGTTACTTCCAACCAGATCATCAAAGACGAGGAGCGTCCTGTCCGATTGGTGCTTGGTCTTTCCCTTTGCCCGGAACCGATCAATCTTGGCCATTGCCTGGCTCATAATCCCTTGCAACGTGTCCTCATCGTAGCTTGTGTAAAAGTTTTCTGATGGGATCCGCCCAGTGAATTCCTCTTTGTCTTCCTTCTCCCGCTCCCTTTCCTCCTGCACCCGCTCACCGCCCACAGTTTCCCTCCCCTGTCCCACTTGGGCAAAGAGGGAATGCCAGCTGGTGCGGTAGGCGTCTCGCAGCTTCATCTTCCGCTGCCGCTCTTCCGCTTCATCGTCCGACCCATTTCTCCCACCGCCAGGACCCTTCTTCCTTCCTACGCTCCCCTTCTCCTCAAGCTCCTTGTTGTGCGGGTTCTTGGCCAGAATCCCCTTCATCTTCTTCACCACTTCCCATTTACTATCACCAGCCATTGTGGGGCTAAACACCACAATGTTGTGGAAGTAGGCCTTGTAGAAATTTGAAATGACGTTGAGGATGAGGGTGGTCTTGCCGCTCCCCCTTGGGGCAATGATTAACATGCTAAATTCATGGGTTGGCAGGGACGCAGACGGAGCCGGAGGATGGCTGGCCCCGGCCGGTTCCTTGATCGCAGAGACGGTCAGGCTTTCCTCCATATCATTTCCGCGGCGAAAATTCCCCGAGACCGAACTGCTCAGCCCGTGCCACCAATCTTGTATGACCTCAGCGGTATATAAACCCCTCGCTCCCCGCACCTCCCCAGCCATGTCCATCCACAACGAACACGTGACATCCCTTAGCACCACCTCCGAACGCCCCGCCTCTGGCCGCGTCTGCGAGCACGTCATCGTCTCCCCCTTCCTGGACGACGGTTGTGCGACCCACGCGCCCCTCTCAGCCCCCCTCGCCGACCGCATCGTGGACACCATGGTCGTCCCCATCACCCGCTTCGACCGAGACGAGCTCGTGCGGGTGGATCGCCTCGCCTCCCGCAACCCTCTCACCGTCCTGGCCCTCGATGCCGAACTGCCTCCCTGCGCCCACCCTGCCGAGCTTGACCCCATGACACTCGAGGTGCTTGCAGCGATGGTGAGAGCGGTGGATTATATTGTTCTTAGGTCAAGCCAGCCTCACCACCCCATCTTCGACCCGTACTGGCTCAAAACCGACGGCGGCATCCCTCCCGGCAAACTCCTGGTGGACTGGACAGGACACGCCTCTACCCTCCTCGCCCGAGAGCACAATCTCGCCGGCTCCTTCGCTCGGACCCCCCTTGACTCTGTCTGGATCAGAGGATCTGTCCCTCGACGGGCCCTCTGGATCGACCGATCCGTTCTGGACCGCCGACGGCTTCGAACCCTCTACCCTGTGGGACACCTCGGCGCTGTGGGGCGAGACGATGGCCTGGAAGATGCTCGAGGCGCGCGAGGGCATGCGCCTGCTCATGCGGGCCTCCGGCAACCCCATTCCCGACTGGTGGGAGCCCAAGCTGGGCGACTGGCTCGACGCGGTGGTGGATCCCGCGGAGGAGGGCGGAGACATGCAGGGCGGGGCAATCTCCTACGCATGGGCGTACACGAGCTTCTTCCCGCACACTGAGTGGTGGGCTGCGCGGATTGGGTACGAGGAGGGACTGGATCTAGAGGGGGACTTGGATATCGAGTGGCCTGCGAACCAGGAAGGAGACATCATCTATGTCTTGCGCCACCCAATCACTGGCGCTCGGGTGAGGGAGTGGGCCATGCCGATGGAGGACATCGATGGATGGGCGAGGGAGGCGTTCCTCCACTGGAGGATCCGGGCGTACTGGTGTAGAGAGTATCTCTTGTATATTCACAATACAATTCAAAGTGCTTAAACTCCGCACAATGCTTTCATGAGCTCCCCATTATCATGATGGAAACTCCATGCCATCACTCCCTGCAGCCCGCGCTTCTGGACCAACTCCCGCTTGAGCCCAATGGCTTCTGGGTCCTCGTACGTGACAAACCGCGCCTGAGTCCTATTGAACAGGGTAGGCGCCCCGCGGTCCTTGTCCCATGTCCGGACAAAGCCCTGCTGGTCTATCCACCCCCGAACGTTCTTGTACGGCTCGTCCGACCAGTCCCCCACCGTCAGCACCCCAAGTCCAGTCAGGGTGCTCTCCCGGACCGAGACAGCTCTCCCGTAAAAGGCACAGCCAATGACCAGCTTGGCGGGGTCTGCCCCAGCAGCAATGAACCGGTTGACCGTATCTGCTGCATCAAACACCGAGGAGTTGTGGCCGGTCCTGCTTGACCAGGGCCCCGAGAAATCATAGGTCATCAGAGAGATTGAATCCAGGACACTTGACAACCTCCCCAAAATACCCTCAAAGTAGCCTTCGTTCGCCGAGGCTGCAATGGTCAGAATCGTGCCAGGAAGTTCTCTGCGGGTCTCCTCCAGAAAGCTCGCAAAGCCTTCCCGGTCGTCTGGCTGGGGGTACTCCCAGTCCAGGTCAAACCCGTCCCATCCCTGCACCGTCAGCGCTTTCAGGGAGGCCAAAGCCCTCGACCTCTTTGCACCGTCCTTGAACACTCTGCGGAACGCGTCCGCACTTCCCCACCCGCCCACGCTCAGCAGCACCTTGGCGCTCGCAGGCAGCAGTGTCCTCAAGACCCCGAGATCTGTGGCAGGCGGGACGATCCAGCCGTCGTCGGCAAAGCTCCCAAAGGCCACGGCCACCCGGTCGATCCCTTCAACCTTCTGAGAAGGGAGGCCCACCCAACTCTCGATGTACACGGTGGTCTGGATCTTTTTTGGAGGCCGTTCAGCCCTCGCCTCCAGTGCCGGAGGTGCTTCAGCCGAAAGCTCGTTGCAGTTGTGGTCGTCCCACCATTTCATCAGGACAGGGTCAGAGAGATCGCCCCAGCTCTGCATCGGCTCAATTCGGTATTCCTTTTTGAGAAAGCGGCAGGTGGCAGCGGTGTGGCTTGACTCGCTCATCCCTGCTATAAAGGCAGCTAAAATTCTCTTGCTTCCTCCATCAGAGATGGACCGCATCACCGCAGAAAGTATAGCCGCGCTGCTCGGAGAAGTGGGTATCACAGTCTCCACAGCCGAACTCCTCGAGGAGGACCAGAGCCACACCCCTCCCCCAGCACCGCCACGCTCAGTCCATTCAGACGAGGACGAGGACGGTCAGATCTCTCTCCCTTCATTTGTGCACCTGACACACCTTCAACGCATCGCACCCTCCGCCCCCTACAAACGATCCACCCATTTCGCGAGCCACCTGGATCAGCTCCTCGGCAGGAACGCCAGCCACGAAGACGCGCCCCTCATCGCACGACTCCGCCAGGCGGGGATTGACATCTCCTCCCGCTCGGCTTATTTTACTGTCCGCAGCACCCTCAAGCGCTGGGGCTACACCTCTCCCCACTACCGCCGCATCTTCAGCCTCATCAAGGCCTTGGGAGGGAAAGTCATGTCCCTGTCATACTATCAGGAGGTGGAGGTGCGCAGACTGTTTGAGATCCTCAGCTTCCGCTTCTCGCGGCGGGCACGGGCGGGACTATGCGGGAAAGGGACGGTGCGGGACGGAACGGGTGGCATGAAGCCCAGAAAGAACTTTCCGAGCTACTATCTCATTCTCCAAGTACTCCTTTCGAGAGTCGGGGTGCGATCGCACTACCTCCTCCCCTCTATCAAGGATAGCTCTAAATTCGGTCACTTGATTACATTGTATCAGTCCTTGTGCGAATCTGAATGACCTCCGCCCACAACCCCCTCTGCCCCCTGCCGCGCCTGCAGCGCCAGATCCCGCTCTCGTATCAGCTTCATGATGGCAGCCCGCTCTGGGGCCAGGATCCCGCCCAGCGGCGAAATCCAGAACAGCCCCTTGAACAGGTCTCCCCATGTCCACGCGGTCTCGTCCTTGTGTGCCAGCGCCCGATCAAGCTCCTCCACTGTTGTCTGGTTGCGGTGTGCCTGTGCCATTGCGACTTCCACCCCCTGCGCGAGAAAATATCTTTCGCGCATCGTTCCTATTCCGCTTGCTCGTGGTCCTCGGCAGCATCTCCTCGTTTGCCTGCTGCTCTTCCCCGACCGGCGCCAGCACAGGCGCATTCCCTTGTGGGGGTGCGGGCGGGGGCTGCGTCTGCGCCTGGAACGGAAACTGCCGCTCCGGCGCCCAGACCGTCGGTACCCGCCTCCCATCGTCCACCCGCCCGTACTTGAGCGCCGAACCCGCCCCGACTGGTTGGATGGGGACGACCCGCCGTCCACTCGCCCCGCCAAGCGCATCGATCGCCATCGGATCAACCCCCGTAAAGCTCCCGCTCGGCGCCCCCGCTCCCCCTGCCACAGGCACCCTCGGCGCCGGATTCCGCGCCTGTCCCGTCCCACCGCTGGGTCCAAAGTCTGCTCGCAGCAGCGTCGGGTCCCGCACCCACTCCGGTACCTGAGGCGTCTGTGTCTGAACCGGTGCAGGAGGTGCAACCTGAGGAGGTCCAGCCTCGGCGGGGCCCGGAGGGCCCGCCGCGGGGGGAGGGGGTGGGGGGCCCCCAGGAATGTCGTCCGCTGCAAGTGCCTGTGTGACGCCCTGGACGGTCGGTGCGACGATCTGGTTGATGGCAGAGCCTTGCCCCGAGCCGGCGACCGAGAGCTGATTGTCGAAATGGACGTGGACGTCCACGCGGCGGTTGCCTTGGGCTGCAGGGGCTGCAGGGGCTGACCGGGCGGGTGCGGGCGCTGGAGCTTCAGGGGCTTCGGGGGTGGCAGGGGACGCGTGTGCCTGGTCTGGAGGGGCATAGGGAGGGGGTGGACGCATTCGCCCCACGCGAGGTGCATTGTCGACAGCCATGGGTCCATAGCCGGGATTCCACACTTGGTTCTGCTCCGCTTGGCGGGCCTGTTCGGCTTCTCGCCTCCGAGCGTCCTCAAACATGCGGTCGATGCGCTGGCGCTCCTGCTCTGCGTGGTCAACGACCCCAACCATGGGTTCTGCCTGGCGCTCCACCCTCCGCTGCTCTGCCACCCGACCGGCATGGGTCTCGTCCACCTCCATCGGGGCTCTCTGGAACGCTGCCTGGCTCTCGGCATAGCGCCGCTCCTCCTCGTGCGCCGCCTGGCGAGCCATCGTGCCAAAGAGCGCTCTGCGGTCCCGAGCCAGAATATCCCCGACGGTGGCGTGGGCTGCCCCTGCCACCCTGGCTCGCCGTGAGGCGTTTTCCAGGTTCGCCATCTGCGTCCTTGTCTCCCGCTCGGTCTCGTACCACCTGTCCATGGCCCTGGCATAGTCGTCCGCGAGCACCGGGGTCGGCTGCCTGTGTCCAAACACCTGCTGACCGATCCGTTTCCCGGCCTCCTTGATTTCAGCCGCGGTGATGGGTTGTGGCTCGACGTTCTGCCTGACGCTCTGGAGGGCTGCCTGCGCTTCTGACTGTGGTGGCGGAGGTGGAGGACCGTTTGTGATCACCACGGGAGTCTGTTTGGCAAGGGCAGCCGTCGCAGGGTCTGCCGGGCGCGGGGCACGAGCACGCGCTCTGCGCGGAGCAAGTCCCTCGGACGGTTTTGGCTTGTGGACTTTCTGGGCTTTCTGGGCTTTTGGCTTCTGGACTTTCGCCTTTGGGACTTTGGGCTTTGCCGGCGTCTTGGGCTTTGCTCGTGCTTTGACTTTTGGTGGCATGTGTATTGTATTGTACATGAAAGGATTGAAAATAATACCCCACTGGAGGGGTTTAGGCCCCCGAGCCTGCATTGACTTCTGGCGGCGCCGTCATCCCTGGAACCTTTGTCATCAGGGACATCATGGTGGCCTGGGAAAAGGCAAAGTCCTGGCGACCAGGCTTTGCGCCCTCCGTACTCGCGGTCGCTTGAACGCCCTGTGGTGTAATCACTGATGTGGGGTCTGCTCCTGCTGGCTTTCCGTCCCTCCCCAGCAGAAACGGTCCCTGTGCCCAGACTGGAGGTGGGAGTGGTCCTGGTCTGTTTGTGACAATGGGGCGGATGTCCGCCACGCTCCGTGTAAAGACTGAGAGGGACGGACTCGATGAAGTTCGCTGGTCAATGTCTGTCGGCATCGTCTACGTACCGTATGCTGATAAAATTGATGTCTACTTTCCCCCGCGAGATGGCCCGCCGCCTGACGGAGCTGTTGGAGATTTCTTTTTCCCACCGCCATTCTTCTGCCTTGGAGGCGGAGGCGCTGGTGCGACGACTGGAGCAGGGGCAGGAGCAGTCACCGAGGCAGCTGCAGCAGGGGTTGCTGTGGGCGTCGGGGTCGCAGGAGATGAAGCAAAGTCTGATGGACTTGTTGCAGCTGCAGCAGCGGCGGCGGCGTTGGCAGCAGCTGTTGCTCTGAGTCCTTGTCCGGGGGCTCGTGTCTTGATTCTGACAGGGCGACCAGGAGCATCAGCGGCGACTGGTGGAGGTGCAGGAGGTCGCAGCATCCTGCTATTGTCCGAGGCTTCAGGAGGCGTTGCTGGCGGGGCCCCATACTCATTGTTCAGGTAGCGAGTGAGCGCAATCCTTTGCTCTGGAGTCAAGGCAGGATTCGCAAGGCTCTCTGCAGTCTTCTTCTGAGCCTCCATCTGCCGCATGGCTTCTCCGCGCTTCCATGGGTTGCTCCAGTCGACGCCGGCGATCTGGTCGGCCACTGGTTCGTCCGATGGCACTCCGGTGATGGGCGAGCCGTCTCCTCCCGCGCTGCTCATGACCACGCTCGGCTGGTTTCCTGAGATGGGGGTCTGCTGGGCAACTGTGATGTCTGCGCCAGAGGGCGGAAGCTTGACCGTGTAGCCCGTGGTATACCCGTCGATCGGATAGCCATACGAATTTGCCGAAAGCACCACCCCGCGACCGCTCGGAGGAGCGAGGGGATCCACGCCAAAGCGTTCAAGCGCTGCAACATCCTGATAGACAATGGAGGGAATTGACCACTGTCGTTTGGGGGCTTCGCTCGCTCCGAATGCAGGGTTGAGTCCTTCACTTCCCCAGCTCTGTGTTTGGGGCGGTCGGATTGGGAGCGGGGTCAGAATGGGAGACGTCATCTGTATTGTAGCTACCGCGATACAAAATTAAGCATATGAGCCCTGACCGCTTCTCATCGAGACGATGAGCGACTGCAGCATCTTTTCCAGACCAGCGCTATCCTCTGCCATGGCTGCAAAGACAGGGCTGCCTTCGGGCATCGCTATTGGCCGTATCCAGTTTTGGAAAGGGTTTGCCTGGTGACGCTGCATGTTCCTCAGTTCCAGCTTTCTCCGCAGCTTGATCTGCTGCTTTGACATCCTTCCTCCGCCAGACATGTCCCAGCTGAGGGTGCTCGCTGCGAGCTCCTTGTCACGTGCTTTCATCTCAGAGACACGGGTGCGCACCGCCTCTGGAAATCTGCTGTCTGCAGTAAACTCGTCTGCAGAGACAACGTCTTCTGCTTTGGGGACCAGTTTCATGGCCCTCGAGAGTCGCTCAGCTTGCTCTTGTTCGGATGGCTCCATAGCTCTCTCTTCCATAAGGGAGAAAATTCAAATTCCTATGGTCTTATGGTCGGTAGCTCGTCCGGACGTTCCGGTCCTTTGTATAGGCTGATCCAGAGGCTGTGCTGCCTCCGCTGCTCTTGACGAGGAAGGCAAGCTTGAACTGGAACGGCTGACCGTTCAGGTCCAGGGGTGCGTCGTCGTCTCCCGAAGTGAGCCAGAACCTGGCTGTTTCGACACTGTCTGCAGTCACTTTAAAGAAGCCGCCGCGAGGGGCATTGTTTCTCCAAGAGATGGTGGATCCTGGCACTGTGTTCACAGGGATCGCAGCGAGGACGTTACCGAGGTTGGCCACGGTACCGTCGTCGCACAGGATCAGATTGTCAGCGCCTCCAACGCCAAAGGTCCCGCGAAGCATGATCCAGGATGGCCCGCTGAGAGAGACGACGTTGGGGAAGGTGATTGAGGTGACATTCACATAGTTGGTCCGGTTGTAGAATTCCAGCCCGATCGGTGTGCAGCAGCATTTCGGCAGCCAGCCAGGGGAGTCGTCCCAGGTGGAGGGTGATGCAGTTGGGATGGCTGTGAGCAAGTCAAACTGCTTGTTGCTGGAGGAGAGCGTGAGCTTCCCAGAGATGATGGAGAAGGCCACTGTGTAGGATCCAGTCAGACCAGCTGCGGCAATTGCCGCCTGGATCGCCGCTCCAATGTTCCCGCTGTTATAGTTGCCTGGAACGATCGTGACGGTCGCGTACGGGTCTGTGGTGGGAGGCGTCGCCGCCCCGATCGCTCGCTCCCTCATGTACAGCAGGTTGTTGGTCTTGTTGATTGTGTAGAAGGTGTACGGGATCTGGGCCTCCAGGACACTGACAGCAATGACATCCTGGATCGCCTGGTTCGTCTGGACATCGGCGAAATTGGTATCCCCATACTTCCACCTGAGCGAGTTCACAAACCACTCTCTGTAACCGGTCGGATCGTAGTCGTAGATGGAAGACGTCATGCTCTGTCTATTTTCACTCTTACACACACGTATCGGGTATGAAAATTACTGTACAAGCTCAACAACATTGTTGGGCCGGATGATCAACATAGAGTCATAGTAAATGAAGGTGTTGATGTACTGTGAGGCGTCACTGTTTCCTGTCAGCTTGATGGACAGGGCAAGGTCCGCCAGCTCCTCCGCGTTAATACCCGAAAGCTCCGTTCCGTTGGTGCTCTCAAACTCTGTCGCAATGACAAAGGTTCCCTTGGGGACAAACCAGTTGCTGAGATGAACACCAGTTCCGATCGAGTAGTCTCCCAAGACGTTGAGCGCCTTCTGGAGCTCAATGAGCGGTTCCGCACCGCTCGTACATTTGACTGGCTGCGAGGGGAAGTATCGCCCACCAATGCGCCACTGGAATTCGTCAATCTCTGTCCCGGCCGTGAGACCACCAGGGTAGAACCAGTTGGGGTCGGTGGTGAGGGTGGAGGGGGTAATGTCATTCCGCGACCTGATCACAGAGAATGCAGACTTGATCGAGCGAGAGCGCTCCTGGATCGTGTAGGTTCCGCTCTGCGTCACTCCGACCACATGCTGGTGTCCGTGCCAAGAGGCAAACTTGATGGGCACTCCGCCCTGCAGCATCCCCTGGTAAAAGGCTGCATCGTAGGTCGAGTCAAACTCGAGCAGCTCCCCAACAAAGTAGATGTTATCCAGGTTATAGACAACCTTGTCCAGATCGTTGGCAACAGTCCCCTGGTCTTTGTAGCCCTGAGGGACAACCTGGTCCGAGACCACCAAGCTGCTGCCAGCAGTATCCACCGATCCGTGAACGAGGAAGGCTGCAGGCTCGTCCAGCTCGAGCTCAATCGTAAACTGGTTGGCCATCCATTTGAGCGGAAGCAACTTTCCCTGAGTAAGCAGTCCGCTTGCAAGGTTCAAACAGAACGAGCGTTTGATTGATGGGATTGGAAGGCCGGTGGCGTAGGTCCCGTACTGAGGACCAACACCTGCATTCGTGGTAATCGGATTCCACATTGAAGCTCTGACTGCATCAGATCCCATCGATTCGAGAATGGCTCCGCTGTTTTTCGAGTAATCGTTTTCGACCGCAACGTTGGTGATCATCCTGACAAGTGTACCATAGTTTTGAATGTCTTCAAGCACCAGTGATCCGTACGAGACACGGAGACGGCGGAACATGCCGTGGATAGAGTTCAAGGTCCTCAGGGCATCAACATTGTTCGGAGCTGTTCCTCCAATGTAGGAAAAGGAGAGGTCAAACCGAAGGTATGATTCAAGTGGGTTCAAGTATCCCTGTGCTGGGAGAGTGATCTGGATCGTGCGACCCTTGGAGGAGGGTCCAAGATTGGACATGGTCGTTCCAGTCCTGGGAGGGATCTTGACCACGCTTTTCGTGACCCTCGAGGCCTGGCTGGGGTATGCATAGCGGGCATTGAAAGGCACCGTCTCGGAGGCCTCCGAATGGAAGAGGAAGTGGGAAGACATCCTTATTTATCTGGTTCCGGGTTTCAGGAGAATAGATCGCTTTGGCTGTGGGATGACGTTTCCGTTGGACCCTGAGCGTGATGGAGCCTCGTACACTTGGGGCAACTGAGGGAGATAACGCCGAATCAAGCTTGGATCTGGGATCGTGGAGCTTGTCTCGGTCCTTTCCATGACTTGAGAAAATTAAAGGGTCTTTCTCTTCTTCGCAAGAGCCTTCTTGCGCACTACACTATAAAATTCCTGCTCTGCTCTGCTCTGCTCTGCTTAACCTTTCCACTGCATAAGGTCCCGCCCCTGCTGGGTCACCCCAGCCCCTGGCTGGAAATAGGTGCCTGCCGTCTTGAGCAGGTCACCATTGTTGCTCTGGAATGTCTGGTTCAAGCTGTCCCCCTTGTCTATCACTTGCTGGGCAATGTTGGCGTACTTTCCAACAGTATCGCTGTACTTGCCAATCGTGTTGGCTGCTGCAAGACCTCCCTGAATGATCTTGTTGTTCTTGGCCCAGCTGAATCCTCCAAGCACCGGCTTCACAATGTTATTGCTGACCCAGCCAAGACCACCTTTAATCCAGTCTGGAAAAGCGTTTAGAAATGAAGGTAATTTCATCACAGCTCTTAGAGAGAAAGAGTGAACCTACCAATGAATCCCATGGAACAGAATTGTAAGCCTTCTTATCGTAACCTTCAAATCGTGTAAGGAAAACAGTGGGTCAAATGCTGGCGCCTCGTTTACTTAGCTCATCCTTTACAAAATAACATACCGTCCCCTGAACCGCCCAGCCATTGTGGGCGGAAGGCGTGGGCGGTTTGCTGCTTGCTGTGCTTGTGCCTGGCCGGGTTGATTACCGGGTTGATTCTGGGCGTTCTGCTGATTGGCCTGCCCAGTATCCCCACTTGACCCGTCGGGCGAGCCGGCGGGCTGCGGGTTGATCAGGTCGTTGGCTGTATCCATCACTGTGAGTGCAGTATTGGCAGCGCTCGCTATCCCGCCAATCCCTGGAATAAAGCTCGCTACATCCAGTACAGGGCCTAGGAAGGTCTTTTTGAGCCAGGAGGCTCCTCCAAGGACGGGCTTGATAATGTTATTGTGAATCCAGCTGCCAGCACCCTTGATCCAATCGATGAAGCCCATGGGGTCGATGGAATCTCAATTTTATCACTGTACTTGTACAGGAAGCGTTATAAAATAGAAGGCACCCGCCACAATGTCCTCCTTTCGCAATATCTCTGGAATGGGGATTGAGGTGAACGCTGGGGCCAGCTCCAGCGCGCTTCCCCTCGACCTCTCTGGCTTTCAGACGACCATTACCTCTGCGACCAACATCGCCTTGAATACGCTGACAGCAGCAGCCCTCAAGTTTGTGGGATACTTTACCGTGCAGGCCTACGATGCTTGGGGGACGCTCTTTCCCCTGATCAGCTACTTTTACGATGGGAGCGGTTGGGAGACGTTGGAAATCAGACCAGCTCCTGCCGGACAGACGGCTGCCTCCATTCAGCTCAAAAAGAACGGTCATCAGGTGGCCATCTACGGAAGTACGACCGGGATTAATACTGGGACAGTGACGCTGGGCAATGGCTCTTCAGCAAACACCCGTGTCTATGGAGATTTGATTTTAGATAAGGGATGGTCCAGTGGGAGGATCAATGGACAGCGCACCGGAGACGGAGTGCAGTTTCCTATTGTGGAACTGTCCTTTGTAAATGGAACAGTCAGAGACCAGGTGTCACTCAAGGACCCGAACGGATACGGTATTCAGGTCAATGCAACTGGAGCCTCACTGATTGGACCAAATGGACAGAGCGCTTCAATCAATGGTACTGGCTTTTCAACCAGTGGCAATCTCACAGTTGGAGGAGTGATCAGTGGAGGCATCGCTTTTTCACTCATCAAATATGTTCTGATCGGGGATATGACAACCGGCTCATATCTGGCACAGCCGAATCTCGAAACGGTTGTTCCGTTCCCGGTCGTGCAAATTTTCCAAGGAACAAATCCGGTCACTCAGACGTCAGTGACCATTGGAGGGAAAGCGTGGGATTACGGATACAAGAACACCTCTGGAAAGACAATCCTTCTCCTCGTCTCATATCAAATAACCATGAACACGATCGGCATGGCCAACGGCGTGGGATATAGGACCGCGTGTCTTCTCGCTCCTCTGGCCAGACGGTTGGCTCAAACATCTGTTCAAGCATGCCCCGACATTCCAACAATCCTCTCTTCGTCTGCAGTCATCTTGCTGAACCCTGACGAGGGATTTGTTCCACTTACAATGCAAGGAGGGACAAACGCTGCTGGGTACTTGGACAGCTTTAATGGAACTGTGAGGAATACCTACTTGCAGATAACCCAGCTTATGTAGAAAAAGGAGTAATTTTATGAGCGTGATAAGAGAAGCCTGTAGCCATGTCTCTTGAAGGTCGTAACTACACTGGAGCCTACTCCATCCCTGCCGACCCGATCTTGGTCTCCCCTCAACTGAGTAACGATGGAACAAAGATTGGACTGGTCACGACGATGGGGATCATGCCAAAGGTGGACAGGAGCGTGGATCTTGGAAAAAACGATCAGAACTTTCAGGGAGCTTACATCAACAAGATTTACATACCTGCTGATAGTTCAGTGATCACTGGCGCTGCGACGAACAGCTTAAACAATGGAAGCCTCTTCCTGTCCGCAGGTACCAGCGGCGGGGGAGAAATCACCTCCAAGAAATACGGGAAGTGTCTTGAGATTGTGGGATGCATCAACACTGATGGAGCAAGGACTGTCCAGCTCTATGATAAGCTGCTGACAAGCAAGGGCGAGATTCAGGTTGAGCTCGTCTGTCCAAATCTGAGCACCTACCCAAGCACGAGCCTCTCCATCAAAGCTGCGACCGGAAAGGAGATTATCCTCAACTGTAACTCTGGTCAGATGTTCACGCAGAACACGTCATGGTTTGCCCTTGGAGAGACGGGCTATACGAGTGTGTGCTACATGAACTCGGCTGTGAATCGCTTCAACGGAGAAATCAGAACCGTCTCGGGTGGAAGCTTGACTGTCGGAGAATCAAACGGAACAAAGCACACCTCCATCAGGTCTGCCAGGGTCAATATCGGACAAGCAGGAGCAGGCGGAGGCAGTGCAACCTATACCTACGGAGTCACCTACTCCAACCCGGCAAAGCTCGTCTTTCAGGTCACCGGCACCTATTCGGATGGTGGGGCGTACGGCGCAATCTCTTTTACGGTCGCTTCTATCACGGGAACCAGCTGTGTCATTAAGGCATATGCCCAGACAGACGGACACTATGGAGTGGACATCATTGCACATGTGGTCATCTTTGAGCAGGCATAGTTATTTTCTGTTGGAGTACTGTGGAGACATGGCGTCCGAAGCAGAGACACTCGCCATTGAAGTGGCGTCGCTCAACATCAGACTCAGGCTGCTTGAGAGCCGCGTGGGGGCGCTCGAGACCGAACTTTTTCCGAGGAGAAAAGTCCCAAGGGCGGATGATCCTGCACCGCCTCCACCGGATGAGCCTGCGCCGGAACCGCCAGCGGATGACGTCACACAGCCACCGCCGATTGATGACGTGTTAATTTCTAATAATATTGCTGTATCATGAACGCCACTGACGCAATACAATCAGCTGTCTGCTCAACGACCGAGACCTCAAAGATCTCCCTGATCATTGCGGGACTTCTCCTCATTATTAGCGAGGTCCTCGGACTTATTCGCTCATCTCCATACCGAGGCATCCTGCAGATGATTGTGGACGCCCTCGTGCAACTCAGTAACCTGACGCAACCCCCCGAGGAACAACCCTCTATTAAGGATAGGAGGGGGAGACATGTCAGCGACGTCCGAGCGATCGCCTCCTCCCTTTCTTCCGGAGCGTCGGCAAAAAGCCGGAAGAACTCGAGTTATTTTCTCGAAACCGGAGTGTCAGAGAAGCTCACTCCTCCTCCAATCGCAGTCCTCGCTGCTCCAACACTTTCCTCTTCCGACAACGGGCAACCCACTCATTCTCGACTCCAGACACTATGACCGACATGGGATCGTCTCCTTCGAATCACGTGAGCGATCACGAGATGTCGGATTCAGAAATCCCCCAGGAGGTGTCTGGCTCCGCTGGCGAGCAGAAGGAAGAACAACAACCCCCACTCGTGACTCCGACTCCGACGCCGGCAGCCCCGAAGCCAATCCGTGGCGCAGCAGCGGCAGCGGCGGAACGCAAACTGAAGGCGGAGGCGGAGCGCAAGGAGGAACTCAGGGATCTTATCAAGGAGGCGATCGCTGGTATTCTACCTCCTCAGACGGAGAAATCCAAGAAGAAGAGGTCCGCTCCTCAGGCGGAACTCGAGACGGCTCCGACGACGAAGAAAGCGAAGAAGGCGGTGGTGCCTGTACCTGCGCCGCAGAAGAAGGTGGCTGGTGCGAGTGCGAAGGCTCCCCGACAGGCTGGCCCCACTTCCAAGAAACTCGCGATTTCTGGTCCGAAGAAGATCCCTGGGGCTGGCCAGACTGGGGCGACGAAGAAGGGTACGCCTACCCCTGGTGGGAAGAAGGCCGCGATTCCAGACAGGAAGATCGCCAAGGCGACTTCAGTGACGAAGAAGGGTGCTGCTGCGGTGAAGGCTGCACCTGCCGCGGCGAAAAAGGGTGCGGTCCAGACTGCCCCTGTCACAAAGACGAAGCCGATCGAGAGGGCGTACGCTCAGCCAGTGGCCGCTCCGACCCGGTTGGGCGGAATGTATTCTCAGATCTTTGCTAGGTAGTCAGAGGGAACTTAGCGTATACTGTCAAGGTTAATAATACCCATCGTCCACCCCTCTACAATGACTTTGGCACCGTCCCCCAGCTCAGGGTTTAAGTGTGCGAGTCTGTTCAAAAAGTAGCGTAGCACCCCGCGCCATCCCTTTGTCTCTCGCTCATGTTCCCCTCGCTCCAAATGATCGATAAACGCCTCCCACAGCTGCTCCACGTCATCCCTGGCTTCGTCGGCGATGACGTCAATGTGGCGTTGCGCAGGGACTTTGCGTTGACTATCGAGATGATGTCAGTGATGGATCGTGCGTGGGAACGGATGACGTATGCACCTACCGGATTGATAGCATGAGTATGTGGTGAGATGGGCAGACTATGGGTGGTTCTTATACCCGAGCGGAAGGCGGGCCGACAAAAATGGTTTGGCGCAGCGGTGCATCTGTTGCAGTGGTATGACGAAGATGTGGCGCAGCTGCAACGGTTGCATGTATGACGAACCGGTGGCACTGGTGCAACGCTTGCTCCGCCAACATATATAAACACCCCATTTTCCTCCCCTCTCATGACTCGCCGCTGCCCCCAACACCTCATCGACGCCCGCAATGCTGCTTCCCTGGCTCGTGCACGCCATGATCTCAGCGCGTCTCCCATCGCTCCAACTACTCCGTCTCATGCCTCTCCCGTGGCTCTCCCTCCTTCGTCTTTTCCACGTCTCCCACGCCGTCGCCCGGTCATTACGCTCCTATCGCTCTACGCCGAGCGCAAGGCCGCGGGAACGTCACACCTTGCACACGCAATCTTCCGCTGCCACCGCAGGAGTATGTCTCCCTCTTTGACTCGTTGTCTCCCGTTGTTGTACTTACTCCTGTCTTAGTCTTCGACGATCGTCAGCGAAGTGTCCCTGCCTGGGGTCATCGATTCCTACGTCTTCGTCAGCAACTCCGACGCGAAGCCGTAGCCTACCGCGGCCTGACGCGGGGAGACATCAAGTGGCTCCCGCACAACTCAGTCAAGGACTACACCCCGCCGCTGTCGGATGCAGGGTCGGAGGATGGGTCGGATACGCAGGGCGAGTCGGGGTATCACTCGGAGATTGGCGACGCAGACCTGTATTGCCCGGAGCCGGACTCGGTGGAATCTATTCCGGAGTCGGAGGATGTTGCGGAGGATGTGGTTATTCCGAGCTCCCAGCCGGAGGCGGACCGTGCTTATGAGTTACGTCAGTTGTATCCCGTAATCTATGATAGTGACGGTAACGAGATTATTGTATTGGACAGTGATGTGGAAGAATGAAACTCGGTGAACTCTGGCGGATTGCCTCCCTCTACCTGTGCCTGATTGTCTATGGAGTCTGGGTCCAGCTGACGTCATGTCTCCCTCGGGGTCCCTGGGTCTGGGCCTTGGCCTGAGCCTGGTCCCTGATCTCGGAGAAACCTTAAACTCCCTGATGATGTAATGCTGACGTAAGAGATGACGTCATAATGCGTG
>JACCDZ010152263.1_pt1 | contig 24106 bp, 32 predicted proteins | sample 7449551 | NCBI WGS metagenome assembly JACCDZ01 (sample SAMN15323452, study PRJNA562643) | freshwater metagenome | isolation source: river surface water | place: USA:Blue River Watershed | collected 2017-08-18 | reverse complement strand
TAATTTCCGCCAACAATGGATGGCTGCTGCACAGGCAATCCTGTTTACACTAAGTCGCTGGACTCGTGAACGCACAGGACAGATTGAGGTGTACGGTAATGAAGCATACAAACAGTACGCTGACGCATTGCAGATGAAGCTGAAAAATCCGTCACTAAATGGTGTAAACCCTGTCTGTTATTTTGGCGGCGTTGAAGTAGTTGACAAGCTTGAGAACTTCACCAATCCATCTATCACAGACCAACCTCACTATCGCGGACAATCTGATGGTATGGTGGACAGCTTCTTTAAGCGTAAACTCTTCACAGATGGTACTGTCGAGGAACAGAACGAATATCCACTCACTAAAGACAGGTTTGAAATAGATGAGTGAAGATAAACCCACAGTGACACGCTCTCGCAAAAGACAGCATCAACAGTCAGGGAAGGGAAGACCAAAAGGTAATCTCATCCCAAATCTGACCATCGAGTTTGACACAACCATCCTCAAAGAAATCAAGAGTACGCTTGGTGCTATTGTTGCCTACGAGATTGAGTGGGGCATCCTTAATGGCGAAACCTACCCAGACGGAAACCCTGTTGCTGACAGGATGCACAAACATGAATATGGCTTGCCTATAAAAATGCCTGACGGCTCTGTCAAGCAATTACCACCTCGACCAGCCTTCATGCAAAGCATATTGCGCGAAGGGAGAGGTGAAGCACAAACCAACTCATTATTGCTTTTTCAAAAAGCACTCAGCAATGAGAAGATCGGGAAATTTAGGCAGTGGATTGCTGCTAACATGGCACAAACCGTAAAGAACGAAATTGATCGACAACAATTCAAAGAGCTTTCAGAGGTGACTGTTGCTAAGAAAGGTCACGACACCATCCTAAAAGACACCGAGAAGATGTACGACTCAATCACAGGAAAGTCTGTTCGCAAGAAGCAACCCAAGAAGGATAGTTAATCATGAGAAGCCCTGCCTATCGTCGAACAGGACGAACCTGTTTCACCGTAACAAGAGATAGTGTCGGTGGGGAGTGGATTGACGGTGAGTGGTACGAAGCCATAAAAACCAATGTCCAATTGTTGGGTAATATTCAGCCTTCACTGAATTGGAATCAAATGCAAACCCTCGATGCAGGGGAGCGAACCAAACAAGCCATTGCCATTTATTGTAATGGTGAGTTGTACATGGCATCAGAAGGGCTTACCCAACCAAGAAAGGCAGATATTGTGCATTGGGACGGGTACGAGTGGGAAGTGGTTCGAAGTATGACTTACAAAATGGGTGTTCTCGACCATTGTGAAGCAATTGCCTTTAGGAAGGATGATGTATGACAATAGAAACCTCCTTAATACAAGCATTGCAAACCCTTCTTCCAACTCACAAATTCATCCTTGCACGCAGAAATGGTGTACAACCAAAATCAGTCTACTGCCTTGTTACACTTCTCAATGAAAAACAGGTTGGCAGGATTGATGAGACATTGTTCTTAGATAATGATCAACAAGAGATGCGTGAAACGGTCGAAGCTGTTGTTAGGCTCACCTATTATGGTGACAGTACATCCACAGCATACTCCGATGCAAAACATTGCAAGTCAACTATTCGAAGCAGTGTTGGTCGATATACACTAAGTCAAAACGGTTATAGTCTGCAAAACATCACAGACGTGACACAAGCCAGTTCCATGATGGACACCAAATTGTACACTGCGAACACCATCGACCTAACCGTACTAACAGTTGAACAAACCTTTATCGCCCTTCCTTCTATAGATGTCGCCACGATTACTGGTGAATATTCAGAGGCAGACGGTGTTCATCAAGTTACAACAATATTAGAGTTTTGAAATGGCAGATACAATTAGAGTTGGTAACTTACCAGTCGCCTTCGAATCAGATATTACTTCTGATGATTATTTTTTGGTTATTGATGGTACAATTCTAAAGCGAATTCAACGAGACGAATTGTACGCACAAATTGCCATTGCCGCCAAAGGCGATAAGGGTGACACAGGCGCTACTGGTGCAACTGGTTCTGTCGGCGCTACAGGCGCACAAGGCATTCAAGGCATTCAAGGATTGACAGGCGCAACTGGTGCAACTGGTGCAACAGGCTCTCAAGGCGCTCAAGGTCAGAAAGGCTGGAGTCCAATCCTTGCCATTGTGAGTGACGGAACAAGACGTGTTATTCAAATTGCTGACTGGACTGGTGGGCAAGGTACAAAACCAGCCACAGGTCAATATATTTCATCAGCAGGATTGACATCAATCATTGAAGATGCTGTTGATATTCGTGGCAGTCAGGGATTGCAAGGGATTCAAGGTGTTGCTGGTGCAAACGGGGCAGATGGTACTGATGCTAACCAAATAGATACAATAGCTCACTTGACTGATAACAGTATCAGGATTACATTTACTGACTTGACGACAAAAGACTCTGACCCTCCAAAACGACTAATTGGATGGGCTTCTTATCAAGACAGTGCTTACACATCAGGTAGCCCATTGCTGCTTGGTGACGGTGTAAAAAGCACCCTACCAAACAATGCCGCAACATCAAACGCCACATATATTCCCGATGGTGTCACCTCATTCTACAACAATGGTACTCAAAAGATAACACCATCTACATTAGGTGATGATTATTTGCTGAACATTAGCTTCATTGCAACACCATCTGCATTAAATATGTCGTTGCTATACGGGCTTGACATTGGTACAGGAACAGATGCATTTCAAGGTACTATTGACCTACCTCGTGCAGCAGGTGTACCCATCCCCATCACACTTGTTATTCCATGCTACGCCCTAGCCAACTTTATTTCCAACGGTGGGATAGTTAAACTGACACCTGCTGGTGGCAACGTTCAAATCCACACCATTGACTTCACGATTCGACGATTGAGTACAGGATAATGAAGATTTATAGAACCAATGGCTTTGTTGTATTAGAAGATGTTGGTTCTTACTTGGTCAATCAACTCCAAGCTGAAAGCCTGACGAATAAAACCCGTATCTCTCAAATAGGTGTTACAAAGAACGACTTGTTCATTGAGTGGTTTGATGTCCTAGATGAAAATGGTGTGCAAGTTGCGTCCACCCAGTCCGAAGCCTTCAGCTATATTGAGTCCATTATTTATGGTAGTCCTGCTTCGGATGTATCGAAAACAGCTACTGTCAATTTCACCCCTCCAGCCGCGCACTTTCACAAAGCAACAGTTGTTGATGTGGATGCACTAGAAGGACAAACATTTATTTTTCTTCAAAAATACAATGACGGTGAGGCGGAGTGGAATGCTTTAGTTGTAAATGCATATTGCTTCATTGATGGTGAAATCGACCTTTCTGTCCATGCACCCACAGGACTCTTTGTTGGTGAATACGAATTTGAGTACAAGGTGCTATAATGCCAGTATTAAATGATTTAACAGGCGCACCCATTGGTGTATCAGGAAATCCACTACACACAACAGGTGATGTCTCATTAAGTAGCTCCACGCTAACTGATATTGAGACTATCATTGCTGAAAACCAGACTGGTTTAACTGACAGTGAGCTACGTGCCGCACCTGTACCCATGTCATTCACACGACTCAGCAGCGGTACAGACACAGTATCTACTGTACAGATTGGCACATGGAATTTCAATCTTCCGACAAACGCCGCAACAGAATCAACACTAAGCAGCGTCTACACAAGGCTTGCCACATTCGACGGTGTAACATCTAAAACATTAAACACCCAACTTGTCAGTACAGACAAAGCCGTCACAACGAGCAGTGTGATACACGGTTTGTCAACTGGCGGTGGTGGTGCTTATGTCGATGTCAAGGTTAATCCATCAGGATCACTTGTTGTTGACACTGGTCTGGGTCAACCTTTAACCGACACCGAATTAAGAGCCGCACCTGTCGAGGTAAGTTCAACTGAAATTGTGGACATTACAACTTCGTTAGGTACAGACGGAGCTTCTCCTCCCACTATCGTTGGAACTGGTGTCAGAGGATGGTTACGCTCCCTGTATGATCGCATCATTGAAGTGATTGGGGGCACAAGTCAGTTTGCAACCCGTGAATATGGTGTTAGCGCAGGTTATGGGCAGATTGCTGGCACAAGCTTCATCACCATGCAAGGGTACAATGAGACCACTGGAACAACCAATGAGTTGATTTGGGCATCAAGCGGCGCGACATATCCGAACATCACCGCAGCCACCACGTTGACACTGTCATCATCAAGCACACTAGACACAGGTGCAGGAACAGGTGCAAGAACAGTTCTTGTGAGTTACGTTCGCTTTAGTGACGGTGTTGAAGTTGTAGCTCCTTTTACACTCAATGGTCAAACAGCCGTCACCATCACTACTGATGGGTATGCTATCAATGGTGTGCGCGTACTTACAGCAGGTACAACAGGTAGCAATCAAGGAACGTTGTATGTTGGATTTGGAACATTGACATTAGGTGTACCATTAGCAACCAACACTCTCGCCACTGTTCCTGCCAACAAAAACAAAGCCCAACAGGCCGTCTACACCGTTCCAGCAGGAAAGATATTCTCATTAGCATCTTACCGTATTGCAACCTCAGTTCTGAGTTATGTACAGCTTCGAACAAAAACAGGTAACACAGGGATACAAGTTATTGAGTTCGACATTCCGTTGAATGGTATTGCATCCTTTAACTCTGTCGCACCAAGTAACTTTACAGCGGGAACGCAGATACAGTTATGGGTAAGAACAACCGCAGGTGCAGGTGCAGCAGGTATCCTTGTGTCAGGATTTTTAAGGAATGCATAATGGCTAATGTCACAATTGTAGGTCGGCAAGATAGCATTGACGTTAATTTCGGGGACTACTACGTTGCCGCTAAGACAAAAAAGTCTCGGTGGCGAAAGGACGCGCTAGTTGCTTGTTTTATCACAGATACAGATGCTGTTGTAATTCGAACGGTGTACAAACAAGATTTTGCATTCTCTGTAACTGGATTACCAGCAGGTACACTCCCTGTTGATACTGTAGATGGTGTTGCACCGACATCCGCTGAACATCTGTTCTCCTTGATTGTCCAAAACATTAATTAGGTGGTACATGGCTAGTGTATTCTTAGTGTTTTCAAACAGCAAAGTGCCGTTGTCCCCGCTGATCAGATGGCGAACTAAAAGTAGATACAGCCATGTGGGTATCATTCTTGAGTCCGAGATTGCTAACATCAATCCAAACTCACAAGTGAGTCATTCAGCCCTATCCACAAAAGGAGTGCGGATTGAAAAACTCAGTACCTTCCTGAGCAGGGCGACGGACTATTTGATTGTCAAGCTTGACCAGCAGATCAATGATGTTCAGCACACATCTGTGGTAAGCCTTTCCTATCATTACAGTGGAACACCTTACGATCTGATGGGGGCGATTGGGCTTGGTTTTAATGCTAATTGGCAGGATGATGATAGCTTTTGGTGTAGTGAGTGGGTTGCATTTGTTTTCAAAGCGATTGGTATGAATCTCCCCTATTTGAACGACATTCATCGCATCACACCAATGCACAACTTGCAATGGAAGCACAGCGTTATAAAAAAGGTTGGTAAATGAATATCTCCATCACAATTGATCAACAAGCTGTCAGTCGTGATGGCATATACCGAACCTGTTTTATTGTAGAAGCCACAACCCAACCACGAGATGTGCTTGTTACATCGTTAGGTGATGTTTTAGGTGCAGGATTTGATATAGATAGCTCTGCATACGCATTTTCCCAAACTTACTTTGCACAAATCAACCGATGCCCAACCTTGCTGCTAAAGTCTAGGTACGCAGGGGAAAGCCTTCAACAAGCTTTCTTACAAGGCAGCCAAGATTTCAGTTTTGTTTGTACGGAATCAAAAGATAATACTGAGCGTATAGTCTTCTCTGATTTCATTGAAACCACGCATAAGCTGTACATCTACAGCGGTACAACCAAAATCACTTCAAACAAACACACAGTGTGGGTTGCGGGAGAAGACGCTATTCAAGGATGGTTGTGGGACAGTGGTAATTTAGTTGCGTTCGATAGTGGAAGCACTTTAGAGGTTGAATAATGGCAAGTAAGAAGATAAATGACCAACCTTTGGTGTCAGTAGTATCAGGCAACGAGAAAATCCCAACAGGTGTTGTCGGCGATCTAACCATCAGTGTTAATCAAATTCGAGAGTATGCAAACACATACACTCAAACAGTAATTGAACAATACTCTACAGCAGGGACTTATACCGTAACAGCACCAACCTTTGCCAAGTTTGCTCATGTATTCCTACTAGGTGCAGGTGGTGGCGGTGCAGCAGGTGGCGTGGCTAGTGGTACTCCTCTTGGTGGGGCAGGTGGCGGAGGTGCAAGCTGTTCAGAAGCTGTGTTTGATGTAAGCGCATTCAGTGGTGGTATTGTATTAACCATTGGTGCAGGTGGCACAGGTGGCATTGGAACAGCATCATCAGCCGCAGTCTCAACACAAAATGGTGCAGGTGGTGGAAACACATCTCTAGGTACTTTACTCGCAGCCTTTGGTGGCGGCGGTGCAAGCCGAGCAAGCGGTCTCACATCTTTCAGTGGTGGGGGTGCAGGAGCTTTAGGCGCAGGCGGCAATGCCTCCACGACAGTCTACGGTACGGCAGGTCTTTTCGGCGGCAATGATGGCGGATCAGTAACAGACCTTTTGAACACTTGGGGTGGCACAGCAGGTACGGAAGCGAATGCTGCATCCCTCAACTCCAAGAGAACCTATCGAGGTGGGTGTGGAGGCGCAGCAGGTGGTAATGTTGACGCAACATCTGCAAAGGTTGGTGGAAAAGGCGTAACACCTGCATCCATTCCTCAAAATGACACTCCACAAACCCCAATCAACACAGACGCTCCTCACGGTGTTAACCCTGACGCTTTGTTTTGCGCAGGACAGTCTGGCGCAGGTGGTGGTGGTAGCTTCGGCGGTGTTCCAGCAGGAGATGGTGGAAACGGTGGTAGAGGATCAGGTGGGGGTGGGGGTGGTGCAGTTCGCCAATCCAGCCCAATCTATCTAGCAGGTAACGGCGGCAATGGTGGCGATGGCTACGCTGTCATTATATGGTGTGCATAATGTTGTACCCTGAAGCAGCGTATGTTGCGGAGTTCGGATCGGTCTCACCAACCGATGTATGGGTTAATAAAAGACTAATCAGCGTGCCATCCACAAACCTACCAAACCATGATGTAAACCAACAACAAAACACCCCTTACGGAGATGTTGTCATCAGTAGTGGCAAGACTTGCTCAGGCGAATGGATTGACGCGGTTGTCTTTGAAAATTGGTTAGCAACCGCCTTACAAAGAAACATTTATCACCTGCTGATGGAAAAACCAAAGCTACCTAACACCAAAGCAGGGCTTGATGAAATCCGCATAAAAACCGAGCAAGTCCTTCTGGTAGCTGAGCAACTTGGTGGAATCAGCAGCCGACGACGCATCTGGGTCGAAGGCACTGGTCGAACAGCCATCATCAATTTCAGGGTACAACGCACTAGCGCAATACACTCCACCGTCATTGACGGGAAACTCACCTTTTAAGGAACACTCATGGCAACAATTGATAATGTAGTCAATGTCAACATCACAGCAGAAACCAACTTCATCACAACTCGTGACTTGAACACTATTGCTATTCTAAGCGAACACACTCGGTTTGCAGAAGTTTACCGCATCTATGAAACAGCTTCAGCAATGTTGACAGACGGTTTTGTATCAGGTGATTTTGCATATAAAGCAGCCCTCAAGATTTTTAGTCAAAACCCACGCGCTCAAAAAGTTGTGATTGGTCGAAAAGAAACTGCTGACACCTACGCCATAGCAATTGGCAAGCTGGTAGATGCTTACAACCAATTCTATCACATTCACACTGACGCAACCACTGATGCAGAAATCCTCAGTGCAGCAGAGTATGTTGAGACCATTCGAAAGTTACACTTCTATCATACCAATGACACAGATGTGCTTGCCGCCACAACAACTGACATCGCAGCACAACTTGAAGCACTAAACTACAATCGCTCAGTAGCCTTCTATAACACTGATGTTGCAAATGGTGTACCTACTGCTGCACTACTTGGACGTTTTGCGCCAGAGCCAGCAGGATCAGTTACTTGGCTGTATAAAACCCTCGTTGGCGTTGTTGCTGACACATTTACAGCAACACAGGAAGCAAATCTGAAAGCCAAGAATGTCAACTATTACACCACCATTGAAGGTGTTGATGTTGTGTTCGGCAACGGCGTTGTTGCTAGTGGTGAATACATTGATGTGATGATTGGTATTGACTGGATTCATGCGCGAATCCAAGAACGTGTATTCAACACGCTTTTGAACAACCGCAAGATTGGGTACACATCCGATGGTGTAGCTAAAATCGAGACAGAAGTTCGCGCCGTGCTTGCAGAAGCTACTGATCGCGGAATCCTCGCTAACGACACCCCTTATGTCATCAAAGTCCCGAACGTACTTGCACTGACACCAGCACAACGAAACACCCGTCAATTGCCCGCCATTACATTCCGCGCCCGTCTTGCTGGAGCAATCCACATGGCTGAGATTGTTGGCAGCGTTTACCCATAATATAGGAGAATCCACATGGCTCAAAATCTATCCACATACAGTCCAGATGAAGTGGTTGTAATTATCAGCCAACCTTCAAGCGGAGTCTCCACTCGTGTCACAGGGTACATGGAAGACAGCTTTGTGAGTGTTACCCCTGACGTTGAAACATGGACGCATGTCACAGGTGCAGACAATCACGCTACTCGTGTTTACAACGCCAATCGTAGCGGTAAAATCACACTTTCATTGTTACAGTCAACCAATAGCAATGACATCCTTACGCAGCTTTGGGAGCGCGATGCTGCACTCAAAAACTCGCAAGGTTTGTTCACCATCCTCGTTGCCGATAAAAGTGGGCGATCTGTCCATAGCTCACTAGAAGCATACATTGGCAAGCGACCAGACGCAGTTTACGGTAATGGTGTGAATGGGCGTGAATGGGTTATCAATTGCACCAATCTAGTTCACAGCATTGCTGGTAATAGCACAGTATCACCTGAGATTGTCGAGATTCTCAATAAACTTGGCACTGATATTGCGGATGAGTGGAAGGCATAATATGTTGACTTATGTTCCGTCTGATGTTTCATTGAATATTCTTGGATTGGATGTTGAGGGATACTCAGACGGGGCATTTATCAACATTACGCCAACCAACCCAACCTACAGTTTTCGACGGACGTTTGATGGATCAACGCAAGCCATCAAGAACAGGTGGCAAACCTACAAACTGACAATCACCTTGCAACAAAGCTCTGTGAGTAATAATTGGCTACACCTGTTATATACCCTGTTTAAAACATACAACCTACCGTTTATTATCCCCGTACTCATCAGGGATAAGTCAGGGTCAACATCGTTCTTTGCTAGTGATTGTTGGTTTGAAAAAGAACCTGTTGTTTCCTATAGCTCCACACTTGGTACAACCGTGTGGGAGATACAGTGCAATAATGGGACAATGAAAGTTGGGGGTAACGGTGAGGTTGGTATGGTCATCGAGATTATTTCAGCAGTCCAAGCAGCCCTTTCACTCGCGGGAAATCTCGGTATTGATTTAAACATCTTTCAAGCAGGATTGGAGGATGTTGTGTCACAAGCAGGAGGAGTATTAGATGGCATTATTTGATCTCCTTAAAAAATCAACTAAGGTTTTTGACCCGTCTGACAACAAGGTGGTTATTGCAGGCATGACTGTTGACGGTGTTGTTGAAGCTAGTGTGATTCGAGAGGATAAGGTGAGAACCCTGCAAGGGACAAGCGGTTCATACCGATCCCTGATAAGGAAGCATGACTCTCCAGCTACATTCAGTATGACAGTGCTTTCAACATCAGTTGCAGTTAAAAAGCTCAATCAGTTGGCATATTATTGCCTTGAGTTTGGTAATATGTTTGATCTGACCATCATTAACAATGGTGAGACGGTTTTACAAGGGATAGCATGGTTTCAACGTCTACCCAACGAGAAGCTATCAGATCAAGCAGAAGACATAGGTTACTCGCTCGGTGTAAACATTAGTTACGCATCTGGAGAGAGAGGATTAAACACTGGTTTGTTAGACTTATCTGATTTTGAGTCAACAGATCTACCAGAACTTGGAGAAATATTTTGAACGAAGTAAGCATCAATATCAACGGCGAAGATTATTACATCAAGCAATTTCAGGGTCGGAAATCATTTATGATTAAGACCAAGTTGCTAAATGTTGTGGGTAAGGGCGCACTAGCATTAAAAGAAGTTGACGACCCTCTCACTTTAATTGTCAGCTTAGTCAGCGCAGTGTTTGAAAACTTAAAACCAGAGGAAAGCCTTGCTCTTGTTGAAGAACTGCTGAGTGAAACATACAAAGGCAACATGAAGCTCAACTTCGACAAAGAGTTTTCAGGGAATATGTCTGGTGTGTACAAACTAGCTTTTGAAGTGGTTAAGCTGAACTATAGCGACCTTTTTCAAATGCTCGGTATCGACGTTACAAACTAAGTAAAACGTCTGAACATCCGAGCCTAAACAAACGCGAGTGGGAGAGACTATCTAATGAGTTTACACTCCCACAGGAATGGTTAACCTTACTAGCTGTACCAAAAGAGCATCGTATCGTAGAGCTTGTTGATTTACAAACCATGACTTTTTCAGAGGTTATGGATGCTCTTGAAATGCAAGAGGCAGTAAGTTTCATACAAGCCGAAGCACAGAGGGCATCAGAAAATGCAAATCGCTAAGCTGTTTGCAAGCTTAGGTTTTGAAGTAGACTACTCGCAAGTCAACAACTTTGAAGCAAGACTCAAGACAGCGCAAACCGAAATCAAGGAATTTGCCAGAGAGACCAATAACAGCAACCGCAAGCTTCAAAGCATGGTAGAGAAGCTGAAGGCTATTAAGTCAGCCCTCGACATGAAGGCCACCAAACCTGTCAGTGGCAACTTACATGCTACTACCAAAGAGTATGGGAAACAAGTTGGTGCTGTTGTAGCAATATCAAAGACCCTTGAATCATCTGCTCCTGTCATTGAAAAAGCCATTGAACGGCTTGGACGTGTTGCTGCTGAAAACACATTAACATGGTACAACTACGGAACAGGTGCAAACCACGCCAACACCAAGCTTCAAGACCTTTTACGAACAATCAAAGAGATTCGTACATTAGGTGGTGGTAGGACAACAATCGCTGTTGGTGGCGGCTCTGGTGGGACTAGGAGTGGTGCAGGAAGACCATCTGGAAGCAGCACACCAGAAGAAAGTGGCGGAGGACTGCTGCCCTTATTACTTGGTGGTCGAGCATTCACTAAGCCAATGCTTCCGACAGGCGTTGGATTAGGAGGTCTACTTGGGGCAGGTTATGCTACCAAAGAGTTCATCCAAACTGGTCGTGAAATGCAAGCAATGGAAAGCAAGCTTAAAGCTGTTTCCCGTGACGCACTAGACTTCCAGAAAAACCTTGAGTACGTTCGTAAGACATCAAACGCCTTAGCAATGGATGTTGAGGAATTTGGTAAAAGCTATTCTTCCATCTTCCAATCTGCAAAACGCGACTACACCACGGAGCAAGTTCAGAAATCCTACACAGGGTTTAACAAATACTTCCGCGCACTAGGTATGACGCAAGACCAAGTAAACGGCTCTTTAAGAGCAATTGGTCAAATGTTCAACAAACAGCAGGTCATGAGTGAAGAATTAAAAGGTCAACTTGGTGAACGTGCAGCAGGTACAATGGACATCTTTGCTCAAGCAGCAGGTATGTCAGTTCCAGAGCTTATGAAAGCAATGGAAGAAGGAAAGATCAAGTCCGATGTCATCATGAAGGCTGCTGACGTAATGGGTCGGATGGCAGAGAAGAATGGCGCATTGCTTGAATCCTTGAAAACATCAGCAGCAGCCCAAACCATCTTCAACAATAAGATGAAAGCCACAGCCCTTGTTTACTTGCGCATTCTCGACCCTGCATTAAAGGTTCTTTTTGACACCTTATCGTTATTACTTGATGTTCTAGCCCCTCTCGCGTCTGTTCTCAAACCCATTGTTGACATGATGACTAGGCTCGCTGATAGTGTCAAGGTTTTAGTTGATGTCATCAAAGGAATGACTGCTAACACTGACTGGCTCAGAACATCTCTGCTTGCGCTTGGTGTTGCTTTTATTGCTATCTTTGCAGGTATTGCAGGTGGGTCAACTGTTGCAGCAGGTAGTGTTACATTATTACGAGGGGCAGTAGTTGCACTTCGCGGTTCAATGCTCCTGTTAGCAAAAGCGTCTCCTGTATTAATGTTCTTAGCCTTGATCGAATTGACACGCCAACTTCACGACTACTACGCATCTGACGGTAAAGCAGACAACTGGCTAAGTGTCCTTGCTGCACAGTTTGAGCGCGACTTCACCGAGATAGGGTTATGGATTGATAAGTTCACCTTGTTCATGTTGAAGCTAGAGAACTCTGCAAAATCGACATTCAACGAAATGGTTGGTATCAAATGGAGTGAAGCATTTCCTAAAGAAGGGGATGTCGGGTTCTTGGAATCCGTCAAGAAGATTGTTGGTGAAAAAAACTTTGAACTCACCTCTTTTGCACCGCTACAAAGGATGCTTGAAGCAAAAGCTGAAATCAACATCAACATCACCAACCAAGATGGTACAACCACACAATCCAAACAAACTGTCCCTTTAAACTTCACACAAGGGGCAGCAGTAGCAGGTAGTCAATAATGCTTTATACAATCGTTGATAAACTCAACCAAACCATCAGCTTTGATTGCGTACTTAACGCTGATGAAAGCTATTCGTCAACGGTTGTTGAACATGCTGTCGAGACAGGAAGCCCTATCACCGATCACGTCTACCTTCAAAATCCAAAATTCTCATTGACAGGAGTTGTAAGTGATTTCAACTTCTTCAACCCTGTCAAGGGAGTTTATGGAGCAACAGCATTCTTTGACTCACAGGGAGTGCTTGTTGCCAACACCTCTCCGCAACCAATGCAAGAAAACATCAAAGAAGCCCTGAAGCAACTCCACTTAAAAAGAGAATTTTGCTCACTCATAGTTGGTTCAAAACCTGATGAGAAACTCCACACCCATTCAAACCTCATTATCAACAGTTTGTCGTTTCCAGACTCTCCTGAAAACGGGGATGCGCTATTCGTCACAATAAGCTTTGTTCAAATCAGAACAACAAGTATTGAAACAAAAGCTGTAAAGAAAGTACCAGAAGCTCTCGTGATTATTTCAGCCGAAAAGAAATCCGATGGAAGCAAAGCACCCATCACCAAAGAAGGTGCAGCAGGTGCAGCAACAATTCCTGAGCCGACAACAACACAGCGGATTAAGGCAGGATTACTTGCTGAGACGGATGACATACGTGCTGAAGCAGAGCAGGTTCAAAAAGAAATCGCCCTTGAGCGCAAGAAACTAGAAGGTCAGTAATGAAAGCATACCACCTCACCCTGACAAACTCAGCGCACCAGTCATTCAAGACGGTCATAAACGGTGTCACTATGCTTTTCGACCTAAAGGGCAACTCACGAACAAGGTCTTTCTTTTGCACAGTACGACTAGCTGATGGAACAACAATACTATCAGGAAAGGAATTGGCAGACAAACGTCTTCTCAGTTTCAACTCAAACTCAACAGTAGTTGGCGGAGTTCTTCTCACCGTAACATCTCCGTATTATACGTTCCCAAATATTGAAAACAATGCTCTATTAACAGTGGTGGTGTAACATGCAGATGTACAGGGCAGTGCGCCTAGAGATTACAAATAGAGCAGCCAACATTATCTCTCGAAGCAGTACACAAATCATCAGTGATCAGGATGATGTCACAGTAATTGACACTGAAATACAAGACCTACCCATCAGCTTCGACTTTACCAAAAACCTCGATCAATCCGAGAACAAAGACAGCGGCTCTATAATGATTCGTGGGTTGAGTGCGGAAACAGTTAAGAAGTTTGGCTTCAAATTCGCCCGTGTCAAGTTATTCACAAAGTACATTGGAACAGGACTCCCTTACCAACTACTCTTTGAAGCTGACGTAACAGGAGTCGAGTTCAAGAAAGAGAACGGCACACAATGTACATTACAAGTGGTTGGCAATGTTGTTAAAACTATGTTGGCAAACAAAGTCAGCCTGTCCTTTCCTGAAAAAAGCACGTTTCTCTCCGTAGTAGCAGGTATTGCAAGCGCGTGCGGGTTTATTGGCTACTCAGCACCATTTGGAAAAGACGAAAGCTACATTCGACTAATGTCAGTGACCTATCCGTTTGGGTACTCAATATCAGGCACACCACAAGAGATATTGGATAACTTTTTCAGGTCTTACAATCTTGCGTGGACAGTCGCTGGAGACAATCAGCTTGTATTTGCTCCGCATTTTGTAGAGTCGCTTATTATCAAAGACTACAACGTTATCAGCCTTTCTGAGAGCAGTGGTTTGATTGGACTTCCATATTTAAAAACTCAAGACTACACTAAAAGTGTAGATGAAGCTGTGGAAGAAAACGAACTCAATCTTGGTGTAAAAGTCAGCACCAATAAAGACGGCACAAAGAAAGAGTCTAAAAAACGTCGTGTCAGAAAGGTTGGTATACAACTTAAAGCCCTGATAAATCCCGCAATCACCCCAAACAGTGTAATTGATGTCGTCACTGAAGCTGGAATAACGGACGGAATGTATCGAGTACGAAATGTGTCGTTTAGTGGTGATACGCACGGTAGTGATTGGTACATGGATATTTTTGGTGAGGACACAGGAAGGGAATACTAATGACGCTTGAGAGCATTTTAACAAACTTTCTCGAAAGTTACATGCAAGGCTGCTTTTTTTGTATGCCCGCATTGGTGATTAACGTCAAAGATAGTGAACAGCTAAGGGTTGACGTTAAACCCCTTGTAAAAAGAGTTTATAAAGATGGCACAGAGCATGAATACGCCCCACTACTCTCTGTACCTTGTATCACCCCAAGCACATCGAACAGCGCACTCGTCCTCCCCGTCAAACATGGGGACACAGTGTTGTTAATGTTCTCTCAACAGAACATAGAGCAATTCAAGGCAGGTACAACCACCCCTCACACTCCTACATCAGGCAGATGGCTTGATATAAACGACGCTGTTGCTATTGTTGGATTGAACCCGTTCAACCTCTCCCCCAATTTAAAAACAAGGCATGTCCTACCACACAATCCAGAAGATGCGGTGTTGGTACACAACTTGGGTACACAGAAAGAGTGTGAAGTTAGATTAGGGAGTGACGGCAGTGTGTCAATCAACAAACAAAGACAGCACCTGATTGTATCAGAAGCAGGAATTATTGCTACAAGTGGTGCTTCTTCCATCAGCATAACAGATGGGTTAATCAATATGACATCCCCGCTTGTTATGGTGAATGGTGTGAATATTAACACTCACTTGCACAGCTACACCGATGATGGTGTCCCAAGTCTCACATCTCCTCCAGTGGTGTAGTAATGTCTGATATTAAATTCGATGGTGATGTTAGTTTCAAAGCAGGTCAGCTTGTTTTGACTAACACAATGCAAGATAAGGTTCGTCAGAGATTGTATGTCCGCTTAAAAACATTTCTTGGTACATGGGCATACAATCTTGATTATGGCACTGATTATTTCGGTAGTGTATTTGGGAAAGGCAGAACCAAGTCGGCAGTTGACTCAATCATGCGTATTGAGATCATGAAAGAGAAATATGTTGAAACATTAACTTCCTTTAGCAGCAAGCTAGTTGGAAGAAAATACACACTCACATTTAGTGTAATTGCAACAGACATCTCTCAACCAGTCACTATCACACTTCTCTTGAATAACGATGGACTCTATTTAACCAACGAGTCAGGCAACTTCTTAGCATTATGAGGACAAAATGGCAGTATTAAACGAACGCGGGTTGGAGATTGACAACCTCCCTACTCTCCTTGCAAAAACCCGACAAGCCCTTGAAGACAATCTGCTGCCAATCCTCCCCGTTGGTGAAACCATTGATTTAGATGATAGCTCCATCTTGATGCGCATTCTTGCTCCGCTTGTTGAGACGCTTGCACTACAAGAAGAAGCCTTACAAGGACTTCACTCACAGCTTTACATTGAAACAGCAAGTGGCTCGAAATGCGATGATCTTGTTGCATTGGGCGGAGTTGTTCGATTGAGTGCTACTCCATCAGATGCTTTACTCATGTTGTACGGCGTGCTAAATACGACCATCCCAAAGGAAAGCCTTGTCTCAAGTGCCATCACCAATGATGTGTTCAAGACAACCGCAGATGTCGTATTAAATACATCAAACATCAACGGAAGTGATTTCTCTTTTGACAACCTGATAACAAACCATGTCGTATCCATCTCATGGACTGTTGACGGCAACCTTAACACAAATGTACCAATTTCTGTCAACATCTTAAACACAGACACCGCTCCACAAGCAGCCCTGAAAGTTGCGAACGCAGTTAGTAGCACCACTACGTCACTAACAGCCCGTGTTATTGGAGACTATGTATCAATTGTATTCACCAATCAAAACTCAACAGGTAGCTTCGCTGTTACAAACCTCACACCTGTCAACATCTACAAACCTGTTGACGGTGAGTGTTTAACTCTTGGTAATCAACCTCAAGATCGCAACACTATCAAGACAATTCAATCTCCCATACTTGGTTGGTTGTCTGTGACAAACCCATTTGACGCTAACACAGGTAGTAACACAGAGGGTGATGAAGCTCTACGGAAGCGATACCAAACCTCCAAACTATCAGACGGTAACAGCACCTATGACCACATGGTTGCAGCACTGTCAAACGTAAGAGGTGTTAAATATGTGGATGTGTACAACAACAGACTCAACAACACTGTCAATGGCGTTCCACCACACACTTTTGCACCTATTGTATTGGGCGGAGCAGAAGCAGACATTGCACAAGCCATTGTTACCAATCACCCACTAGGGATTCCTAGTTTCGGAGATGTGACTTCAGTTGGTTATGATGTGAATAGCAACCCTGTGACAGTTAGTTTCAGTAGACCTGATCTTGTGCCAATCAAAATCAACATTGTTCTGTCGATTGATTACTCCTTCCCTGATAACGGCGCAGCACTGATTAGACAATCAATTATTGACTACATCAGCACATTAACCGTTGGTGATGATATTCTTTATAGTCGGTTGTTTACACCCATCAACGCTGTACAAGGGTTTAGTGTTGTCGAAATGAGTGTTGGTAAGGTTGGCGGAAGTTTGTCTAACAACAATATTGTGATGCAGTATAATGAACTTCCAACCATCTCCTACGAAGACATTACCTTCGGGGGTGTGTAATGCAACCGTTAGATTACCAAACAATTGTTGATAGTCGCATTACCGACTTGGTAAGAAACTCTCCGCTGTTTCGTGCAATCCAGACATCATTTGCAGGTATTGTCCAATCAAAACAGGATGAGTTATTCGCGCTACAAGAAGCCATCTTCAACATTGATAAGTCAACAGGTAAAAATCTTGACTTGATTGGTGAAATTGTTGGTCAAAAACGCCAACTGATTGGTATCGACGACAACCCATATTTCGGGTTTGACGAAGTGCCTAATGCACAGACGTTTGGGTCAACAACCAACCCATCTACAGGTGGGGTGTTTAGAAGCATCATTAACAACCCATATTCAACCAATGTTCGTGGTGTAGATGATGCTACATACCGCCTACTCCTGAAGGCAAGAATCATCTCAAACAAGTACACAGGTACAATCAACGACACATTGAAGGTGATTAATATCCTTGCAGGAAACACAACCACCAAGATTGAAAACGGTTCAGCAGGGGAATGCACTATCGTCATCACCTCACCCGTATCCCCGCTGCTAGATTATTTCTTGTCTCAGCGTAATCGTCCAAAATCATTAATACCCATCCCACTAGGTATTAACACGAAAATTGCTATTGTTTAAGGAGCGCACATGCCTATTTCAAAACCAGACATGCAAAATATTTGGGCGGAAGCTGGAGCTATATCAGTCCCGCCATCTGCTGATATTAGCGAAGGGTGGGTTGTTGAAAAGCCACCATTTGAAGAAGCTAATTTTGTAGAGAATCGCCAAGACACGGGTATTGCCTACCTCTTTCAAGAAGGAATTGGCGAATGGGATAGCTACACCTCTTATGTGACGAACAGTGTTGTCAAGCATCTAGGAGTTGTATACAAATCTCTTGGTGCTAACACTGATAAACAACCAGACGTATTCCCCGCTAATTGGGCTATTGCTTTTGACAGTTATGGTAGTGCAGATCAGGTGCAACAAGAGCTTGACGCGCTCATTCTAGATGACGATCCGTTTCCACAGTATGTCAAGGAAGCGGGGGCAATCTTCACCAGTCGTGCAGAAAGCACCAGTTTTAGCGCAGATGGTGGATTACCAACAGGTAATGATAGTGATGTAGGCTTCACGTTTGACCTAGAAGGGGATACAGGCACGTTCAAGGATGGTAGTGATATTGTCACTATGTTGAATGGTGTTGAGAAGCTTCGCATTAAGCCGTCTCCAGTGTTGCTTGAGAATAGTAATGCACCTGTCACAATGGCTGACTTGAAAGTTTTTTGGCAACAGTTTGTTCAAATCAAAGTGGATGACTTTCTTTTTACAGATAAGGCGTATGCAACGCCAACAGAAGTAAATGCAGATCGCGGATATGGTGTATGGGTTAAACACGCTGAAGGAAGGGCTATTGTTGGTCACAGCAGCAGTACATCAAATGCCATTCCTGATTGGGTAAAGACCTCTGGTACAGTGTTTGGATCATACGATACAACCCTCACAACAGAGAATCTTCCTGCACACAAACACACCACGTTTGATATGTATGGTAGTTCAAGTATTCCCCTTATTGGTAATTCATCACTGCCATCGACAGTTTGTATTGGTACAGTTGATAGCGCCCAATACACAGCAAATGCAACACCGATGCAGACAGGAGATGCAGGACTCACCTCACCAGAAAGTGTGAATAATGTCCAACCATCTATTGTCGTATACATCTGGAAGCGAGTTGCATAATGAATAACGAGCCTTTTGTTTACTCTGCTTTAACATGGCTTTGGATTGTTGGGCTTAGTCTGCTTGGCGGGCTTGCCAGCTTCATCCGCAAGCTCAATCAATCAACAAAACCACTGTCCCTTAGTAAGATATTCATTAAACTCATGGGTGAACTTGTTATTGCTGCATTTGCAGGGTTATTAACCTTCTTTTTGTGCCAAGCATGGCAACTTAGCAATGAATGGACAGCAGTTTTAGTAGGCGTGTCAGGTCATCTTGGTAGCCGCGCTATTGATGGAATTGCTGACATTTGGATGAATATTCTCAAGAACGCTGCCAACAAATAAGGAATTAGCATGTCAACACTCCCCTCTTTGGCGTGGATCGAGGAAGCCAAGTCAATGCTTGGTAAAAAAGAAATCACCGAGAACAATGCCCCTTTCATCAAGGCCATGCAAAAAGGGCTTGGGTGGGAGTGGCTTGGTAATGTCCCGTGGTGTGGTGTGTTTGTCGCACACTGCCTGAATAAATCGTCACTCTACTACCCGCAAGATGGCTATCGCGCTAAAGCCTACACTGCTTTAACCAAATCGCTTGACACCCCTTGTGTTGGATGTATTGTCGTATTTGAGCGAGAAGGTGGAGGACACGTTGGTTTTGTTGTTGGGCAATCTCAAGATGGCAGACTCATGGTGTTGGGCGGTAATCAAGGCAACAAAGTGAGTATTGCACCATTCCAACGCTCTCGCGTAAAGGGGTACTTCTGGCCTAGTAAGTCCCCACACCCCGACCGTTTCAATCTGCCTGTAATTCACTCCAACCTATCCGACAGTAGCAACGAGTATTGATATGTCATGCAATGATAACTCGAAAATCACTCTGAAAAGAGGGGCGACATTATCATGGTTGCTCACCTACGCAGACAGTGACGGCGCAGCAATCAACCTAAACAGTTACACCATCACTTCGCAGATTAAAACCCTGTCAGGTGTTTTAGTGGCAAACTTAACCCCCACCCTGTTGAATCAAACAACCGATACAGGGAAATTCACGCTCACATACATTGGTGACACCATAGACCTCCCTGTTGGCAGTCTGGTGTTTGATGTTAGGTTTGTGACAGGCGGGGTGGTTACCTACACACAATCCGCTACACTGTCAGTAGTGAATGGAGTGACAGATGCCTGATTTAACTATCGCTCCAAATCAAAACGTACTTACAATAAACACCAATACAACCACACTCACCCTCACTACTGACGCAATTGTTGTGGCTGGTGGTAGTGGAGATGCAACAACGCTTGATGGTCAAACCAGCAGCTATTATCTTGACAGAAGCAACCATACAGGAACTCAACCTCAATCAACAGTCACAAACCTAATAACCGATCTGCAAGCACTGAACACCAATAAACTTGATGTCAGCGATTACAACGACAGATTCTTAGGGTTGTATGCATCTTATTTCGACCTTGTTGCCGCACACCCAACCTCTTTTGCGGGATATTACGCTCAAGTGGATTTTGGGTTAGGTAGTGATGTCATTGAATATGCTTGGGATGTCAGTGATGGTCAATGGAGTGCTGTTGGTGTGAGTGCAATTGCCAATACAGATGAACTCCCCGAAGGAAGCTCCAATCTCTACCACACCACAAGTCGTGTCAGGAACACTGTTATATCAGGCGTGTCAGCATCCAACACCTCAGCAGTTAGCACAGCAGACACTGTAGAGCAAGCCATTGGTAAAGCACAAGGACAGATTGACGCTATCAATGCAAAGGATGGTAGACAGCTTCTTTTAGCCAACACTGTTACAAATAAGTCAGTCAGAAGTAGTGCGGGTATTGGATCATACACCGTTGCACTAATGGGGATGTTTAGTACAAACCACACTTTTGCAGCGAACAGTTTATCAGTTGGTGACACATTTATTGTGGAAGCAACAATGTTGTATATTGGCATCACAGGGCAAACAGGGAGTATTGAATTACGCCCTATGATTAACAACACAGGTATTGATGCCATATACTTCTCTGCTGGCGTTTCGGGCATTAATACGGGGCGCACATATAATATGCGTCTCCATATGAGCGTTATATCACCTACGCAGCTTTTGCTTGATGGCTACACCATGTCATCAGCAGGAGCTACGATATACACAATGACGACTGTAGCACCTATTGTGTTATCAACAGCATTCGACTTTAATATTGCTTGCCGATTTACTAACGCCCCACCAGCCAGCAATGACTTGTTAGTTAAGCAAGCCCGCCTTTACAAAATCATCTAGGAAATAACATGAGCTTTGAAATTCTCAATTACGACGAAGGTAAAACAAGTAATGGCACAATTGGTACGGTTTACACCTACCATGTAGTTGGGGCTATTGGTGACAGCGTTCGATTCGAAGGAACAAACTTTGAAACTTGGACAAACCCTGTTGAGATTGTAACCTTCACCCTCACTACCAACTCTGAAGCAGTAGTGGTGAGCCACACATGGAAACACATTAGAGCAGTACAACTCATTGGAACACCTAGTTATGTAGTGTGTTCTGACTTGGAGCGATAAGAATGGCAGTAAATATCAACAGTTCCGCTACAAAGGCATCCTCATCAGGAGGGGGTGGCGCAGGGATGACTCCTGAACAAGAAGCCCGACTTGTTAGTGTTGAAGCAATCTTACCCAACAAAGCTGACACAAAAAGTGTTTCCGCAACACCCGTATGGAGTCATCCAGCAGGGAGCAGCGAGAGTGTTGGCGACCTCTCTTATCTTAATATCAATAAGACAGCAGGGTTCTTTGAAACAATCCCAACTACCACAACATTCAATCAAATTAAACTACGAGTGTGGGCAAGTAATAGCACAACCTCAATCGAATGGCGGCTATATATTCGAGCGGGAACAGGGTCTTTTAACACCCAAACCGTCACCCCCTCTCAGTCAGGTGTTATTTCAGCAGGTGGTTTTCCGACAGCAGAGTCTGACTACACACTCAATATCAGCGATGTTACCATTACTGCTGGTCAAACCGTGTTCATCTTCTTTAGAGCAACCGACTTATCCGCTATTAATCACAAACGATGGGCATACAATTCAACAATCACACCATCCAGACACGGTTTCGCGCTCTGTACAACAAGCGACTGGAATCAGACTTGGAGCTTGGCAGGTCAAACGCTAGGATATGGTCAAACAGCATTACAATTACTACTTGAACCACCCACACTGCGGACAGCAAGAATTGCCGCTAATATCAGTTATAGTGCTGTATCAAGCGGCCTATCCGCTTCCAATGTGCAAGCCGCTATTGATGTACTAGCCACACTAACCAGCCAGCCATCGCCTCCAGAGATGGTTTTACCACCGTACATCTACACCACACAAGGAAAAGAGGCTAATGTGTACTTCGATAATCTGTTTGTCGGAGAGAACGATTACCTAATAGATGTTGTCTCATCTAATGGGGTACAACAAAATGAGAGATGGACTACTACCCCAACCAGTGCAATATCTGGCACGCTAACTTTCACGGCTTTTGATAGAAAAAAAGGCTTGCAATTAAACACCGCTAGTTCCACCATTCGTGGCACAGCATCTTCGGCAGGCAGTGGACTAAACAAGAAGGTCATCTATATCGGAGACAGTCTTGTTGCTGCTGGTACGATCACACAAACCATGCTTGACAATGCGTCCACTGATGTTATGGGCTTAACACTCATTGGAACGCAAGGGACTGGCAGTAATAAGCATGAAGGTCGGGGTGGTTGGGCTGTATCTAGTTACACAGGAGCAGGTCTGACATATTATAGCTTCACTGTTACAGGTGTCGTCACCCCACCAAGCATTAATGCCACCGAGTATACTCACAATGGATCTACCTACAGGGTACAACAGGTCAATCTAAGCGGGGGATCTGGGACGATTATTTGCAGTGTGTTATCAGGAGGTGCGCCCCTGTCAACGGGTACTCTCACGAAGTCAAACGCCGTTTCAGGAGATAGTGCTATAGTTTTTACTGCATCATCTTCCGTACCTGCAAACCCATTTTGGATAAACAGTGCCATTAACTTCCCTCAATATCTGGCTAACAACAGCTTCTCTACTCCAGACTGGGTATTTATACAACTAGGGATCAATGATGTTTTCTCCTATACAACAGATGCGTCTGTAAGCACATTTGCCGACTCGCAGTTTACAAACTTAGATACTCTAATCAACAGTATCAAGGCATCTGGTGTAAATGTTAAAGTTGGAGTAGTCATACCCCCACCTCCAGCATACAACCAAGATGCGTTTGGTGCGAATTATGCCAGTGCCAATACGCGGTGGAGACACAAACGAAACATCCTTATTTGGACTCGGCAATTGATAAGCAAATATCAAAACCAAGAGGGTAATCGGGTGTATATCGTACCTGCCAACACAGCAATCGACACAGTGAATAACTATTCAACAACCACAGCAAATATAAATGCTCGCAACGCAACACAAGTATCTCGCCAATCTAATGGTGTACATCCTGCAACAGCAGGTTATCAGCAGATTGGTGATGCTGTTTGGGCATTTTTAAAGTATTTTGCGTAACAAAAAGCCGACCCAAGCGGTCGGCTTTTTTTATTCCCTAAACATCCCCATTTGAATATTGGCAATCTGCATAAACCCCCTGCTCACTGACAAGGACATAAGCGTATGCAGCACACTCCTCCTCAGTTAGATTCGGAATAGATCCAACTTTAGGCTCACCTAGCATTGATACAATAAAAATCAGTGTGAACATTTCACTTCCTCCCAACAGTCGATATTCTTAACCAACATTTCCTTCCCCTTGCTATCAACAACCCACCAATTATCGTCACCTGTAATTGTGGTTTGGATTGCTTTGAGAGTTACTCTTCTGACGAACCATCATCTTTCGCTCCGCTCATTTTATACACCATCATAGCCCCAATAAGCATAATCACCATAATGAGGATTGTTGCCGAAATAGCAATGATTGC
>JACCDZ010536184.1_pt1 | contig 24118 bp, 18 predicted proteins | sample 7449551 | NCBI WGS metagenome assembly JACCDZ01 (sample SAMN15323452, study PRJNA562643) | freshwater metagenome | isolation source: river surface water | place: USA:Blue River Watershed | collected 2017-08-18 | reverse complement strand
TGATCTTCAACTCAAACATTTTTCTGTCGCCAATATAACCTTCCAAAACATCGCCATTGGCAACAGGTCCAACACCCTCAGGCGTTCCTGTATAAATCAAATCACCTATTTTAAAAGTCATGAATTGACTTACGTAGGACACAATGGTGTCCAATTTGAATATCATATCCGACACCTTTCCTTGTTGTACCCAAGAACCATTTTTCTTTAAGCCAAAAGTAAGATTCTCCGCATCATATTCCGCAATATCCATCCACTCTTCACTTACCACAGCTGAACCATCAAAACCTTTGGCTTTCTCCCAAGGTTGCCCCTTTGCCTTCACTTGATCTTGAATATCACGAGCCGTGAAATCGATGCCCAAACTGAAAGCGGAGATGTACTTCATCGCATGCTCAGGCTGAATGTATTTGCCCAAACGATCTACTTTGAAAACCAACTCCACTTCATAGTGCACATTGTTGGTCCACTCCGGAATAAAGAATGGATTGCCCTTGGGCAAAATGGCCGAATCTGGTTTGCAAAAAAACAAAGGTTCTGTGGGCAAATCATTGCCCAACTCCTTGGCATGATCCGCATAATTTCTTCCAATACAAATGATCTTCATAATCTCAATGTAATATTATTTTTTGAACTTGCACCTGATTTCCCGCCATTCCTTTGACGAGTGCATTGCCGAATGGTGATATATCCACTACGTCGCCTTTCTTGACATTCTTTTGGGTCAACAATTCTTTTCCATCCCAAGTAAATATCGCAATTGAATTAAGGTCTTGCATCAACTCTAATCCATTTCCTCTTTGCTTCCAAAAAGGTATCCTATCTGAAATTGTTTCTTCAAAAACGCCTACAGTGCCTGAGCGAAAACCAAAGGTGTATTGCCCCGGCAACAACTTGGTAATATCAAAGCGACCCGTTCCATTGAGCGCGCTACCCATGGTATTGACAGTTGCATAAGGATACAACGTCCATTCACCACCAACAAAAGGTCGGTACATCAAATGCAAACTGTCTTCGTTTAAACCGTTGGCATTTAAATCAGCAAAAAGTAAAGTGTCATATCGAGCAGCATTGTTGGCTTGAAATTTCATTCGTGCAGCAATATCAATATCTGCTGTATCTGACAAATGAACTTCATACATGCGGTCACCACTCAATCTCCAATTCGTTCCAGGAATGCTGTGCGCGTAATTGGCTTCGGCAAAATGATTCTCTACTCTAACCCAAATGGAATCACTGTTTCCCATATCGTTCAAAACCAATGTAAGTTCAGCATAAGTTAAATCGTGGGTTCCCGTTTGATCCATCCATTTCTCTTGAGCAAGAACAGATTGATGAATAGTCTCGTTTGGATTCAACACGACATCTATCGGCTGAAAATCCAACAAAAACAGATGTGATTGAAACATCTCATCCTGAATCATGGTTCTATACTCCCATGCACCACTTTCTCTTTTAAATCCTACTTCCAGTTGCATCGAAGAGCAATACTCAGTTTGTCGATGCAAGTGGTTTTCAACATGCACATTGGTCCAAAAATAACCCGGTGCATCCGCGCTTACTGTTGTATAATCAACAATCCTAAACTCTGTGAAACCAGGTTGAAAAACATAGGAATCAAAGAATGCAGTGAGATTTTGAGCGGTATAAGATTGAAAAAAATCGCGAAGCTGAACACTAGAATGAGATTGAAAAGCATGCTGGGCTTGATAATCGCGACAGGCTTGAAAGAAAGCGACATCCCCCATAATGCCACGAAGCGAGTGAACCACCCAAGCTCCTTTGCGGTATACCGTTGTTCCATAGGTCAACGAATGAGGCACACCTGAGACGGCATAGTAACCACCATCCGTTACGTGGGCGGAAGTCAAGACTTCACGATGTAAGTCGCTTTGCTCACTATTGTATGCATCTACGCCATATAAAGCCTCCAAAGCCAATGATTCGCAGTAAGAAGCCCATCCTTCGTTCAACCACATTTCTTCCTGCGCAATGCATGTTACTGCATCACCCCACCACATGTGACTCAATTCGTGGGCATACAAAGTTTCATAGGCCGTATTGCCATTGATCGCAAATAATGGATAGGCAATATTGGTTGCATGTTCCATGGCGCCGCCATTGAAAGGAACAGCTACAAATCCAACACGATCAAAGGGATAAGGACCGAAGTGATTTTCATAAGCCCCCAATACCTGCGGAAGATTGATCAAACTGTTTTTAAAATTCGTGGTATCCGTTGCCTTCGATGCCAACCAAATGGGCAATACATCTCCATCCTCTGAAACCCATTCATCTTCAGTATGCACATAACTTCCGACAGCCACACTTGACAAATAGGAAGGGATGGGTTGTTCCAAATGCCACGAACTTCGGCGATGTGTATTGGGCAATACTTCTTCACTGATCAAAATACCACCACAAATCGCACGATGTGCGGTCAATGTTTCAACTTCAATATCATACGTGGCACGATCATTAAAATCATCAATACACGGATGCCAAGCTCTACCCAAGCAATGCGGATCGGCATCAAAGCCCACACCCATGTTGTACGCATATTGACTATTGTAGTAAAAACCACCCCACGTAGGATCCGTAATGGGATGACCTCCGTACCAAACATCTACTTGAACGGTATCATCCGCAATCCACGCTCCCGCATTCAACACCACAAAACCTTGATTGACCAAATCGAAAAAATAATTGACTCCTCCAATTTTTACTGAATCTACTGACAATCCCTCCAAATCAAAATGAAGCTGCGAAGTGGGTTGTACAATTCGAACTTGCATTTGGCTGTGCCCCTTAAATGTCGCTGCAGAAAATGTTGTGAAATCCAATTGAATGTGATGATGTAAAATATCCATCGTATCCAATCGGCTGGCATGGCTGGTTTTGAAAGAACCATGCTGATGAGAACATTTTTGTGCTGAACCCAATTGCATCGCCAACAACAAAACAAATAACAAGAGATACCTATTCATAACCAAATGATTTAAACCAATGCTGTGCAACAAAATCGATGGCTTGTGCATTTGGATGACAACCATCTTTCTCGTAATATGTATAGTCCCGAAGTTCATCTTGAACCCACTCGTAACTCGGAAAATATCTCATCGATGTTTGTTCCGCCAATTGATGAGCCGCCTCTATCAATATCGCTTTGGACCGAGAATTTTCAACCACTCCCAATTTCTCGTGACGAACTGGACTTACAGTCAATACCACTTTTACATGCGGGAATTGTAATTGAAAACCATTGAACCAATGCTTGTAACCATCTACTATTTCTGAAGTATTCAACCACATTTTATCGAAATCCTGCTGTGGTAATCTTTGACAATTACCGATGGCCATATCACCTTGCTTCCATTTCCAAACATGAGCTGTTCCCCAAGTAATGACCAAGACTTGACTGGACAATATTGATGCTTGCAAATCATCCACTACAGACTTGGACCATTGTAGCAAAGCTTCTTTGGAAAGATCTGACTGTCCCACTTTACCTGCCATGAGCATCTTCCATTTCTCTTCATGAAATACAATGCTTCGCTCCAAAGCATCCATATCTCCTTTCAACCAACTCAAAATCGACAAAGGCTGAAATAAAGTACCCATGGGATTGGACAAAACCTTCCATTGGTTCAATTCACAGCGATGAGCAACTTCCACAGAAAAACAAGATCCCAACATTACAGCTTTGGGCTGTTTGGGCAATGACCAATCGGCCCATCCTTTCCATCGATCTGAAAGCTGTGTGCTCATGATGGAAGAATAATGTGCCCACATTTAAAATGCCACTTCGGACAACGAGAATGACCATGCATACCACATGGACGACAGGGCAATTCTTCTTTGGTTTCCAATACAACCGAAACATCAGACAATGGACCAAAGCCAAATGCTGGAATCGTGCTGCAGAAAAAAGCCGTTACTGGCGCATTCGTGGCAGAGCACAAATGCAGAGGCCCTGAATCATTCACAAAATTCATCACTGCATGTTTCATAACATAACCCGATTGCAACAGCGAATATTGCCCAGCCTTGACCTCCATATTCGGATGTTTCAATTGAGACATACATTCCTGGAGAAACGCCAAATCGGTTGGACCTCCCAAGAGAAGCACCTTTTTATCCTCATGTCGATACAACACTTGCTGCCAAACTTGCAAAGGAGCCTGCTTGGTTTGCCAAACGGATGCTGGACTGATGGTGATATATGGCAATTCCGGTAGTAATACGCTATGCGCTTGCACTTCCAAGAAAGGTCGAAATAATTTCTCACTTCCTACAAGGTCCATCAATCGTTGGACCTCATGCACGTTATCGCCCCATCTATGCGCGATACGCACTTTATAAAAATGGGACCACCAACCTTGACTGTATCCAATCTTTTCTGATGCCCCTGAAAGCAAACTAAACAACCCCATGGTAAAAAAACGCTGAGCCAAATAAATCTTATCGTAATTAACTCTTCTAACGCCTCTCAATAAAGACCACCAAGATTTCCATTTGTTCTTTTTATCCCAAACCCAAACTTGATCGACGTTGGGTTGATTTAGATAAAAAGTTTCGTTCCCTTTGCGCACCAATACATCCACTTTAAAACCCTTAGCATGCAAAGCACGCACAGCAGCGGTGCCAAGAATAGCATCACCAATAAAAGCAGTTTGTATAAAAAGAACACGTTGCATTATACCGCTACTTCATGCTCACGCAAAGCATCGTTCAATGATGTCTTTAAGTCGGTACTTTCCTTGCGTTGACCAATAATCAATGCACAAGGAACGCCATATTCACCAGCTGCAAATTGCTTGGAATAAGTTCCAGGAATCACCACACTGCGCTCCGGAACTTCGCCCACATAAATCTTCGGCGATTTGCCCGAAACATCAATAATCTTGGTCGATTTGGTCAAAACCACATTGGCCCCAAGTACAGCCTCCTTTCTCACACGAACGCCTTCCACAACAATACATCTCGAGCCTATGAAGCAACCATCCTCAATAATCACAGGTGCAGCTTGCAGGGGCTCCAATACACCGCCAATTCCTACTCCACCGCTCAAGTGAACATCCTTACCGATTTGTGCACAAGAACCCACTGTGGCCCATGTATCCACCATCGTTCCGCTTCCAACGTATGCGCCTATGTTGACATAGCTCGGCATCATGATTACACCAGGAGCCAAATAAGCACCGTATCTCGCAACTGCATGCGGCACAACGCGCACACCCAATTCCGCGTAATTTCTTTTCAAAGCCATTTTATCATGAAACTCCATTGGTCCCGCTTCAAACGTTTCCATTTTACGAATGGGGAAATACATCACCACCGCTTTCTTTACCCATTCGTTGACTTGCCATTCGCCATTTTCAAGTGGCTCTGCAACGCGCAATCTTCCTTTGTCAATTTCCTCAATTACTTGCTCAATGGCCGAGATTGTCTCTGCTGATTGTAACAAGGTTCTATCTTCCCAAGCTTTTTCAATGGTTATTTGTGTGGCTTCGCGATTCATCTTTTTGTATTTTGGTCAAAAATACGAACAGCATGGGAAGATTGGTTGCCATTGATTACGGAGAAAAAAGGTGCGGTATAGCAGAAACAGACGATTTAAAAATAATCGCCTCACCCCTGACCACCGTTTCCCCAAAAGAAATTCTGGCATATCTAACCCAATACAACAACAAATTTGGTATTGAAGGGATTGTGTTGGGTGAAGCACGATACCTCAGCGGTGAAGCTTCCGAGACAACGGAACAACAACTCGTTTTTCAAGATAAGCTTCAAAAACATTTCCCAAAGATTCCAATATTCAGGGTAAATGAAATGTTCACCAGTAAAATGGCGAGCCAAGCAATTTTGATGGGAGGCGCTTCCAAAAAACAAAGGGCTGACAAAGGGCTCGTGGATGCCGTAAGCGCAGCTTTGCTACTTCAATCTTACTTGGGATAAATTAACTTCTGCTTCAAAAGTGCCTTTGATTATCTTTGTACTCCATGAAAAAAACGAGTCTTTTTCTAATTTCCATCATTTTTCTTTTGAGCGGTTGTACTGAGTACAACAAAATCTTAAAAGAAAAAGACATGAACAAAAAGTTTGAGGCGGCCGTTAAATACTACCAAGAAGGGGAATGTCACAAGGCGCTGCCCTTACTTGAAGAATTGCAAGGTCCAACAAGAGGAAGTTCCATTTCAGAAGATGTTCAGTATTATTTTGCCATGACCAACTTCTGCATCAAGGATTACGTGATGGCAGGATATTTCTTAAAATCATTCGCCAAGAACTATCCAAGACACGCCAAAGCAGAAGAATGTCTATTCAAATCCGCTTACTGCAGCTATCAATTGAGTCCTGAGTACACATTGGATCAAACGGATACACACAATGCCATCAATGACTTTCAATATTTTCTTGACAAGTACCCGACTTCTGTTTTAAAGGACTCTGCCAACGTCCTTGTAGGTGCTTTGAATCACAAGTTAGAAGAGAAAGACTTTGAAAACGCCAGGATCTTTGTAAAGACTGAGCGATACAAGGCTGCTTCATTGGCTTTGAAACAATTTATCACAAAATACCCTACCTCTCAATACCGCGAAGAAGTGCAATACTTGATTGTTAAAAGCAATTATCTTTTGGCGGAGGGTAGCATCGAAACAAAGAAATTAGAACGTTTTCGTTCAACTATAGAATCTTATGTTAACTTTGCAAACGCTTATCCAGAAAGTGAGTGGCTTAAATCCGCTCAAGATTTCTTTGATAAGAGTGCCAAACAAATTGAAAAATTGACCCACTGATTGTTATGAGTAAGTTTAAAACTACCAATGCGGAGAAGAGTACCGTGACCCGCGACATGGATAAATTATTCTCTCAAGTTGACGGCAACTTGTTTGAAGCTGTTGTCCTTCTTTCTAAGCGTTCCAATCAAATTGGAAAAGAAATGAAAGAAGAATTGAGTCAAAAATTAGAGGAGTTCAGCTCAACAACAGACAACTTGGAAGAAGTGTTTGAAAACCGTGAGCAAATTGAAATTTCAAAGCATTACGAAAGAATGGCCAAGCCACATTCAATTGCCGTTCAGGAATTGGTTGATGGTGAAGTATACTGGAGATATCCAGATACAGAAAATACTGAAGCATAATCTTATTCAACAATAAGAAAGAAAGATGGCACTATCGCCATCTTTTTTTATTTTAGAACCATGAAAGGGAAAAGAATCTTGGTGGGTGTCACAGGAAGTATTGCTTGTATCAAGTCAACGCAACTTGTTCGTATGCTCATCAAATCAGGCGCTGAAGTCAAGGTAATCATGACTCGCTCCGCCCAAGATTTTATTCAACCCCTCACCTTTGCAAGTCTATCAGGGCAGCCTGTCTCTTCAGATTTCACAGAAAACAAAGACAGCGGTGAATGGACCAATCATGTCCATTGGGCATTGTGGGCTGATGCCATGGTGATTGCTCCTTGCTCGGCTCATACCTTATCCAAAATGACCTCCGGTCTTTGTGATAACTTTTTAATGGCCGTTTACATGAGTACACGGTGTCCCATTTTTGTTGCTCCAGCGATGGATCATGATATGTTTCTTCATGCAGGAACTCAGGAAAACATCGCCAGTTTGCTCAAACGCGGCCACCATATTCTTGAACCACAAGAAGGCAGCTTGGCTTCAGGCCTTGACGGCAAAGGACGAATGATGGAACCTGAAGATATTTATTCAGCCCTTCAACAATACTTTGCCCCACAACCGAAATGGGTTGGAAAAAAAGTGCTGATTACTGCAGGTCCTACCCACGAAGCGATAGATCCTGTTCGCTTCATTGGCAACCATAGTTCTGGGAAAATGGGATTTGCTTTGGCCCATAGAGCTGCCGAAGCAGGCGCTCACGTTATTTTGGTTACTGGCCCTACTCATTTGCAAATTCAACACCCCTTGGTGGAGCGGATTTCCGTGACATCGTCAGATGAAATGGCAGCTGCTTGTTTGAAGCATTTTACAACATGTGATGTCGCAATTCTAAGTGCGGCAGTAGCCGATTACAAACCTAAAAAACAGGCAGATCAAAAAATCAAGAAAAAAGACAACGACCTCATGATTGAGCTCGTCCCTACCATTGATATAGCCCAAACTTTAGGAGGTCAGAAACAAAACCATCAGCGCATTGTAGGGTTTGCATTGGAAACTGAGCATCTTCTTGCCAATGCCACTGAGAAAATGAAGCGAAAAAACTTTGATTTTATTGTTGCCAATTCAGCCAATGGCGCGCAAAGTGGTTTTGGCAAAGACGACAACACCATCACAATTATTTATCCCGATTCCCGTTCCATTGCTTTTGAACCCATGCACAAAACCAAGGTAGCCCAAGAAATATTGAATCAGTTATGCGAAATTATATAGTCTATATCGGTCTCCTATTTTTCTTTGGAACCTCTGTCTTAAGCGGTACTGGGCAAGAACTCAATTGCAATGTTACCATTATTCCACCTCGTGTAATCACCGGTGATGCCGAGGTTTTTAAAACCATGGAAGGCGTAATTGAAGAATTCGTAAACAGCAGGAAATGGTCCAAGGACAACTGGGATTCAAAAGAGCGAATAGATTGCTCGATTCAAATCACTGTAGAGCAACAAATCAACAACCGCTCATTCAAAGGGTCCATTCAAGTGAGCAGCAGCCGACCCGTTTACAACTCGTCTTACAAAACAACGATGCTAAGCATCAATGACAAGAACTTTGAATTCTCTTACCAAGACAATTCAACCTTGCAATGGTCACAAGACCAGCACAGAGACAACCTCACTTCAGTACTGGCTTTTTACGCCAATCTCATATTGGCAATGGACTATGATTCATTTTCTTTGGAGGGAGGCACTGATTATTACCTCATGTGTCAAACCATTGTGAACAACGCCCAAAATGCGCCAGAAGAAGGATGGAAAGCCAATCAAAAAGGTCAGCAAAATCGTTATTGGATCATTGAAAATATTTTATCTCAATCATTCAAACCCTTGCGGGAAGCCTTTTACAATTACCACAGACAAGGACTAGACTTACTTTATTATGACATTGAAAAAGGTCGTAACAACATCGCTTTGTCTATAGAGGGACTTCGTGCTATTCACAAGATAAGACCTTCTTCATACAATATGCAAGTCTTCTTTTATGGCAAGGCTGATGAAATTACCCAGATATTCAAACCTGCTCCAGTCGAAATCAAACAACCGATTTACGACCTATGCAAACTGGTCGATCCAGGCAATATCACCAAGTACGAGCGCATTATGAATTAATTCGCATAAATGCGAATAACTCTTCGTTGTTGAGCACCACTTTCCTAGCTATTTTCGTCAAAAGTATTTGTTGTGCTAAAAAATATTCGTGTTCAAAATTTTGCATTAATCGACCAAGCTGAATTGCTTTTCGAGGAAGGATTCACCGTCATTACAGGTGAAACAGGTAGTGGTAAATCCATTCTACTTGGCGCGATTGGCCTGTTGTTGGGTCAACGTGCAGATGCAAAAATATTCAGGAACAATGAGCAAAAATGCGTCATTGAGGCGCAGTTCGAAATAGGTGGCAGAAACTGGAAATCATTTTTCAAACAACACGATCTAGATTGGGAAGATATACTCACCATACGGAGAGAAATTCTGCCAACAGGGAAATCCAGATCATTCATCAACGATACTCCTGTTAATGTCTCTTTGCTTAAAGACGCAGGACAGCGATTGATTGATATCCATTCGCAACACGAGCAAAGTCTCATTGGGCAGCGAAATTTTCAATTGGAAATTTTAGATGCCATTGCCAAGAATGAGTTGCCTCTTGAAAACTATTCAACGCTCTATAAAAACTGGCAATCCACAAAAAAGACATTAGATGAGAAAATCCAACTGCAGGCCGAATGGAATGCTACTGCGGATTTCATCAAATTTCAATGGGAGGAATTGGATAATTCTCCACTTGGAAAAATTCAAATCAAAGAAGCAGAACAGCAAGTAGAAACTTTGGAACACGCCGAGGAAATTCAATCCTGCTTATCTACGACACTAGAAATTTTAGACGGTGCTGATGGCATCAACACAAGGCTAAACGTTGCTCAACAGAACATTCAACGCATTGCCAAATATGGAGCCCAGTGGGAAGGGATATCCCAGCGCATCAAATCGCTGATTATCGAGGTAAAGGACATTCATCAAGAAGTTGAAGGACTCTCTGACGAAGTATCTGTTAATCCACAAATCTTGAATCAACTGCAAGAACAACTGGGAGAAATCTATCGACTCCAGCAGAAGCACAGGGTGCAAGATGCCGATGAGCTCAACCAACTCAAAGAAAAATGGAATGAGCAATTGCAAGGCATTGGAAACGTCGAAGATGAAATCGAACAACTCAAATTGAGCATCGCTGATTTGGAAGTACAGGTATTGACTGCAGGAAAAATCATTCACGAAAGAAGAAATGAAGCCGCTGCTTTACTCACTACAGAAATGTCGCATTGGCTCCACCAACTATCGATGGAACACGCTCAGATTCATGTTGCATTATCAGCCACAGCGCCTAAAATGGACGGCTGCGATGATATCGCTATATTGTTCACTGCTAACAAAGGCATGGCACCACAAGCCATTCAGCAAGCCGCGTCCGGTGGTGAAATTTCACGTGTAATGCTCGCATTAAAAGCAGTAATGGCCTCACGTCAAAACTTACCTGTCATGATTTTAGATGAGATTGACCAAGGGGTAAGTGGAGATGTTGGATTGAAAATGGGTCAACTTTTACAAAAGTGTGCTGGTCAAATGCAAGTCATTGCGATCTCCCACTTGCCTCAAGTTGCATCCAAAGCCAATCATCATTTCAAGGTGTACAAAGAGCATGGAACAGACAGAACCCTAACCAAGGTCCAATCTTTAGATGCCAAAACGAGAATTCAGGAAATCGCCGAAATGTTGAGTGGTAAAACACCCACACCTGCAGCCATCGCCAATGCAGAAGAGCTATTAAAAGCTTAACTCCATACCAAATGTTGGCATGATGGGCAATTGATCTGTGCGCTTAGCCGTGATACGATCAATGTAAAATACGTTGGCTCTGTTGTAGGCATTGGTAACACCCAAGTTCCACTCCCAGTTGAAACGCTCACCTTTCAGTGTCTTTTTCAAATTCAAATCCAAACGGTGATAGTAAGGCAAACGTCCACCGTTTAATTGAGCGAACTGAATGCCCATTTCGTTTGAATTGGCGTATACGTAATCTGTGCTGATTCCACCTGAAGTCAAATTGGGTTGGTAATAACCTTGTGTTTGAGTAAAAGGCAAACCACTTCCCAAATTCCATCGTGCTGAAAGTTCCCAATCACGCTTTGTACCCATTTTGTGGGTAGCTACAAAGTTGACATTGTGACGACGGTCAAAGACTGGTGCATACCAAGCAAAGCCATCCCAACGATCTACCTTCATGATGGAATACACAGCATAAAAATATTGTCGTTTTGTCTCATACTTCAAAACAATATCTGCTCCATAAGCACGACCCGTTTCCAAAATAAAGTCTTTGCGCAATAGCTCTGATTCATCTTGGTGATCGTTATCATCTGGGAAAATCTTGTTTCTGTTGATGTTCGTCAACTGACGAAAATCGCGATAGTACCCTTCCAAGTTGATATTGAAAGCATCGTTCACATCAAACTCCATCCCTACTACATAATGCAACGCACGTTGAAGAGAATTCTTTACTGGCTTGGATTCGAAATCAGGCGTAATGAATTCGTTTTGCAATTCCTCTGGTGCTGCTAAGAATCCGTAGAATAAATTCACAACATCACGATCTGAATTGGTGGCCATCAAATTCTGAGAATATCTTCCAGCTGCAAACTTCCAACGCAAACGCTCTGTTTGTTTGTATTTGAAACCAATCCTTGGCTCAGGAGAAACAACCCCCAAAGAACTGTAATACTGCAAACGCATACCCGGCTCCAACAACCATTTTTTACGATTGATTTTGTACGTCACATAGCTATTCAGCTCAGTTGTGTTTTGGGCCAAATCAACTTTCACACCCAAAGAATTGAAAGTGTTGTATGATGTTGAAAATCCTACAACCTCCATTCCATAGTTCAAAACATCATCCTCAATGTTGTATTTAAAATCCAAACCAAAATTGAAACTTGAAATCCCAGTTTCGCGATTCGGAATGCTAACCTCTTCCAACTTACAGTTGTAATCAGAGAAAGCAAAATTACCGTTGATCAATACCGTTGAACCAGAAGGAGCCACGACGAAGTTTCCACCAAAACCATTGTTCTGCCAACTCAAATTGGACAAACTCTGGTATTTGGTTACTGCATCATTGAAGGAGAATCCAAACAAATTCAATTTACTCCCTGTTGCACCACCAAAAGAAACTTTACCGTACATATCGCGGTAACGGAATGGAAGACCATTGCCATTGTTTACATAAGGATAAATAGCCTTGGACGATTGATCGAGGTATGAATTCTTCATGGAGAAAACATAAGAAATACCGTTTCCTTTTTCAGTCAATTTTCGCAATGGACCTTCCAAAAGAATTTTCGCTCCAAATGGATTAATTCCTACTCTACCCGTATTTTTTCTCTTATTACCGTCACGTGTTGTGATATCCATGACAGAGCTCAAACGTCCACCATATTGTGCGTTGAATCCACCAGTATAAACATCAGCCGTAGAAATGATATCCGTATCAAAAACGGAAAACAACCCGATGCTGTGGAAGGGATTGTATACAATCATACCATCCAATAAAACTTTGTTCTGAACCGGACTACCACCACGAACAAAAATTTGTCCTCCCTGATCACCCGTACTTACGAATCCAGGAAGAACCGTCAAATACTGAACAATATCCGTTTGCCCCCCAATTGATGGGATTTTCTTAATGTCTTGCGAGCGAATAGTTTCTGAAGAAATATTTACATTGTTCAATTGATCGGTCTTGCGCGAATTGATTTCCAAAGTAGACATTTCTACGCCCTCCTTTTCCACCAGGTAATTCTTACTCAACACTTGACCATTGACAATGGTAATGGCCTCTTTGATGGCCTTGAACTCCATGGAGATGATAACCAAGGTGTAATTACCAGCAGGAACTTTTGTCAACGAATAATAACCGGAGTTATCAGTTGAACCTCCATACTCCGTTCCTTCAAGACCAACCGTAATTGGGAAAACAGGCTGCCCAGAATCCTTGTCTTTGATAAATCCACGCACTGACCCTTGCGCCAATGCCAATTGGGAGATGGCCACTAGGGTTAATATAAAAAGTAACTTCTTTGTCATTTCAATTTTCTCAGGTTCGTGCGAATATACAAAGAGCAATCCCCAACCTTTGCGTAATTTTCTGTATCAATGGCACTTTTATCAAATAAATGTTCTATTTTGGCATTGTTTTTAGCGACGAAAATAAAAACTGCAACATGAAAATTAAAATCTTCTCCTTCTTAGCCTTGATGCTCTTTGCTCAATTTGCAAAAGCACAAGAAACCGAATTCAAAGATCTTTTGTCTTTGTTCGTGGACCAGAAATATGAAAAAGTCTTGAATAAGGCTGAAAACTACACGGTAGGTGACGCTACCAAAAAGCACCCACTTCCCTATTTGTACATTGCCATGTCTCTTTATGAGATGTCGAAAATTGAGAAGTATGCACAGATGGAAGAATACAAAAACGCTTTCAAGGATGCAATGAAGTACACTTCCAAGTATGCAGCAAAAGACAAAGAAAAGAAATATGTGCAAGACTTCCCTGACTACTTCATCAATTTAAGAAAAGACTTGACTGTCGAGGGCGATATCCAATACGAAGCAGGTAAGTTCACAAAAGCAAAAGGCTTTTACGATTGCATGGTAGATTTCGATCCCAACGATGCGGGTGCTCATTTGATGTTGGGGCTTTGTTTTGCGCATTCTAAAGCTGTGAAAGAATCGGATACTGAGTTCGCCAAAGCCAAAGAACTTTTGGTTTCTCAAACTTATTCTACAGACAATGAAGAAGTAAAGAAACTTTTGAAATCTGCGCTTATCACCTACGCCAATGAATTGGGTGATGCCAATGACAAGAAAAAAGCTGCTGAATGGATGGGATATGCCAATGAATTATTCATGGATGATCCAGAGTGGCAAATCAATTACAATTCGGTTACCCAATAACCCAATTATACAAAAAAGAAAATGGCCCTTGCGGGCCATTTTTTATTTAAGGTATTTATTTACTTTCTAATCTTGGGCGCGGCATCATACATGCGCTCAATAATATCCACGACTTTCATTCCTTCCAATGCATTGGTTGTAATGATACTCTCTCCTTTCAAAGTCTCCACCACATTCTCGATGATGTAAACGTGATTGGCTGCAGAACCTTTGTACAATCCGTAATCGTTGGCAGGATTCCCTTCTGGCAAAACAGGCATTTCATAATCTTGGATGTGACAATACTGAACCTCATTCATGTATTGACCTCCGATTTTCACTGTTCCTTTTTCCCCGATGATGGTCATGCTACTTTCATAGTTTTGATCATATACGGATGTAGAGAAATTGAACGATCCCAGACCACCATTAACAAATTCAAAATTCACCATACCTGAATCTTCAAACTGTGTGGAATGTCCGTGGTTGAAATCCATCATGCGCGCTTGAATATTGGTAATATCGCCAAACAACCAATACATGATATCAATGAAATGTGAGAATTGGGTAAACAATGTTCCACCATCGCTTTCCAATGAACCTTTCCAATGACCTTTCTTGTAGTAACGATCATCACGGTTCCAATAGCAATTGATATTCACCATGTAAATCTCACCCAACTTGTTATCCTCTAAAATCTGTTTGATCCATTGAGATGGGGGGCTATATCGATTTTGCATTACACAAAACACCTGTCTGTGCACCTGTAAACTTTTGAATATAATCTCCTCACAAGCTGCCTTGGTTAGAGCCATTGGCTTTTCGACTACCAAATGCTTCTTGGCGTTTAATACTTGCATCGATTGCGAAGCGTGCAATCCGTTTGGCGTGCAAACGCTCACTACTTCAATCTCAGGCAAAGCCTTGAACATTTCTTGCACATCATGAAAAAGTGGAACCTGAAAATCGACGATGTTACATTCTTCCTCAGAACGAACATCACAAAATGCTAGAAGTTCGCAATCTGGATTACGTTTAACCATCTCAGCATGGCGTTTTCCAATATGGCCCGCTCCAATAACTGCAAATTTAATTTTTGACATTTTTCAATGGGTTTTGAAGGACAAAGATAAAGAATCAATCCCGTGGTGAATCATTATATAAGATGTATCCAAAATGAATCATCAAAGAGAAGGGCTCCGCCTTGCGCTCATAATAGTTGAGTTGAAGTGATAATGGGCCCGCTAATGTTTGATAAACCAAACTTGTACTGTAAATTCTATTTCTTTGAACATCCCTATTCAAAACTGCTTTGCTAAAATTATCTTGAGCATAATAACGATAAGCATTCATTTGATAGCCTTCTAACCGCCAATGCAAATTACTGTTGATTTGCAAAACACTTTTAACACCCGCTCCAATATAGGTAAGACCTCTAAACTGATCCATAAAAAAGGTGGAACTCTCCGCTATGGGGTGAAAAGCCTGCTGCTGAATCACTGATGAAGCGTAATTATTAAAAACCTTTTGGTTGCTGTGCACGCCTTCCAAAGCGTAACCCAATGACCATGCCTTGTACATTTTTAAATAACCCTCACAACGAATTTGAATCGATTGCCAATTCTGATGGGTAAGTGACGAATCACGTATCAAATTGGTGGTGCCAGGAATGGTAAGCTCTGTACCATTTACATTCTTTAATTGAATCATCCATCGGTTTCCTTCTGTAGGATACTGAATTGCATTTAACGTATTAAAATCCCAAGACAACTTATTTACCCATCCTTCCAAATCTGTGACATCTGCAGTATCTACACTCAAAAATTGTTTGGTCTGGTAATAACGGTCTCTTTGATCTATTGCAAAGGTCTGGAACTTAACCACCGAATGTTGCGATGATGCCCAACGCCATTGCGCCTTAAGATATCGATCATAATTTACCACAAATGATGGCTTGGTATCTTCAAAAAACGCAGATACACTTCGATAATAGTCCCATCTATTTTGACAATATTCAATGCTCACTCCTATTGGTATTCGATAACTACGATTGCGGTATTCAATTCCCAAGAGAGCCGAACCATAAAATCGCCCAAAATAGCTATTGCCGTACCACATGAAATTAAATGACTTCAATGGTCGCTGAACGACACTTACCATTCCTGTATTAATGGATCTCGAAGAAAAATTACCCCCGAGCGATACTTGGATTGGTGGAGATTTCTTCACCCGCAACTCCAACATATACCCATCTGGATTGTTGGTGTCTGGATGAACAACAGGGTATACAGATGATATTCCCGGCTCCTTCCAAAATGAATAATAACGAGGTTCGAAATGACCCAAGCTCATCTCTTTCAACCCGACCAACAATGAACTTTCCAAATGCTCATTCTCCTTAGCAGATAAGCCTTCTACAGATAGGGATGTTAATGTCTTCGGAAAAGGTAGATTCAGAAAGTTTTTTCGTTTGATTTCCACCTCCTGCTTTGACCTCCTAACGGGTGTCGTCTCCAAAATCCTATCCAAATATTTCAATGCCTGTTGATAGCCCAATTCCACAATTTCAGGTGCCATACGAAAATCAAATGTTCCACCTTCTACATTCAACTCAATGTTCACCCAATGATCACAATTGACCGTTGGATTATCTCGATAAACAATCAAATTTTCCAGTTGTGACATTACGTCTCCCTCATCCACTTTGCTTGAGCTGTGCGACACATTTGACCCAATGATGATGTCGGGCATAAATTCGTTGTACAAAACATCAACAGGAAAATTGTTGTAAATACCTCCATCAAAAAGCAATTTGCCATCAACTCGTATAGGTGGGATATAAAAAGGATAGGTCATCGAAGCCCTTATCGCCTCTGATATCGAACCACTTTTAAAAATCACTTCTTGTTTGTTTTCAACGTCAGCCGCAACACAGCGAAAGGGAATCATCAATGAATCGAAATTCTCTTTGCATCGCAATGATGAAAATGCCAAGCCTTGCATTGTCTCCCAATCCAAAGGCTCTGAATCGATATAGTGAGTTGGCAAAACAACCTTCAATCCGGAACCTTTCTTCACATTGATGCGCAACATTCCTGCATCCCGAAGTGGCTCACGGTAATAAAACCTAAATTCGCTGCCCACATTCCCTTCTGACATCCTCCAATATTTCTCGGTAGAAACATAGGCAATCATCTCCTCAACAGACATTCCTGAAGCATACATAGCGCCAATGGCCCCTCCCATGCTGGTTCCAACAATATAATCAATGGGGATTTCTCTTTCTTCTAAGGCCTTGATAACACCGATATGGGCAAGGCCCTTTGCTCCACCACCACTAAGAACCAATCCAACCTTTTGTCCATTCAGACAAAAGGGAATCGAAATCGATAACAAAATGATGGTGAGCCACTTTTTCATGCGTCAAAGTTAATCACCACAAGCTCAATTCAGCGTAATTTAGCATTATGTTCCAACGTAAGTTCCGACAACGCCTTTTGCACATCCTTTTTGTATATGTGATCCTTCAACTTTTTTGGTGGGGAGTACAACTTTACAGGAGCTACAAAATCCTTTACCCCAATGAAAATCAGGCTTTCAATAAATTGGGAATGATCGTTGGTGAAGGAGCTGTATTTTCCATTCTCCTTTTTCTTGGATTTCGATGGATCAATAAAAGCATCAAAAAGGAAATGGAATCCGCAACCGTAGAAAAAACCTTTTTGCTTTCTGTAACCCACGAGCTTAAAACGCCCATTGCATCCATACGATTGATGTTGGACACCCTGACTCGGCACAAAACCGAAGAAGAAAAGCAAAAGATTATTCTTTCACAAGCTCAAGGAGAATTGACACGTTTGCAAAAGCAAATTGAAAATATTCTTTTGACATCCAGAACCTCAACCGGCAGATTTGAAAATCATGATCAATTGATTCAACTTTCAGAATTTGTAGAGATGGAGTTAAAGAAAATTCGCAAATGGTATCCTGATCACGAATTTGAGATTCAAATCGATGCCGCTTGCAAATTGCAAATCGACCCAGAGCTCTTGGGTTCTGTATTCTTTAATCTCATCGACAATGCATGCAAATACAGTCCCAACAATAGCAAAATCATCATCACCAGCAGACGAATAGAAAGCAATATTTCGATTCAAATTTTGGATGAAGGAAAAGGTGTCTCTGAGGAAGAGTCAAAATTGATGACGCAAAAATTCTACCGCAATGCACAAGTAGCTGATCAAATCAGCGGGAGTGGATTGGGCCTTTATTTGGTGAGCAATATCGTGCGATTCTATCGCGGAAACATTTCATTTTCAAACAGAAAAACCGGAGGCACATGTGCCGAAGTAATATTACCCTTATGACAAAAAAAGCAGCATTGATCATCCTTGATGGATGGGGAATTGGAAAAAAAGACAGCAGCGACGCCATATTCAGCGCCCATACTCCTTTTACCGATTACTTAACACAAACCTATCCTCACGCTACTTTAAGAACAGATGGGGAAAACGTTGGTCTGCCAGAAGGACAAATGGGCAATAGTGAAGTTGGTCACATGAACATTGGCGCAGGCCGAATAGTATTTCAAGAATTGGTTCGCATCAACAAAGAAATTCGTGAAGGTGACTTTTATAACAATGTCGTTATCAACGAAGCCTTTGCAACGGCTCAATCCAGCAATAAGAAAGTTCATCTCATTGGTTTGATCAGCGACGGAGGCGTACATTCTCATTGGAAGCATGCTGCAGCCATTGCTGAAATTGCGACCAAATATCCCTCGGTAGAAACTTACGTGCATGCCATTACAGATGGACGTGACACTGACCCCAATAGTGGTTTGGGCTTTATACAAGATTTCGAAAATGCTATCGCTCACACTCATGTGAAAGTAGCCTCCGTCATTGGCCGATACTTTGCCATGGACAGAGACAAAAGATGGGAAAGAGTGAAGAAAGCCTATGATCTTTACGTGCATGGCAATGGCCATAATGTTCAATCCGCGCATGAAGCCATTCAAAAAAGTTACGATAGCAACACCACTGACGAATTCATCGAACCTTTCACCATTGGAAATATCAATGGGAAAATTTCCGAAGGTGACATTGTCATCTGTTTCAACTTCCGGACGGATCGTTGTCGCGAAATCACACAGGTGTTGAGTCAAGAAAACTTTGAAGATTTCGGTATGACCATCATTCCTAATTTGCACTATGTAACCATGACCCAATACGATGAAAGTTTTGACAATGTTCGTGTGGTTTATGAAAAAGACAATTTAGAAAGCACACTCGGTGAGGTGATTTCAAATGCAGGAAGGACTCAATTGAGGATGGCTGAAACAGAAAAGTATCCGCATGTCACTTTCTTTTTTAGCGGAGGTCGTGAAGCACAATTCAACGGCGAATCCCGAGCAATGGCAGCATCGCCGAAAGTGGCCACCTATGATTTACAACCTGAAATGAGTGCACCTGAATTAAAAGACAAAGTGATTCAATTCATGTCTGGAGATCAACCCGATTTTATTTGTTTGAATTTTGCCAATCCGGATATGGTGGGACATACGGGCGTATTTCCTGCGATTGTGAAAGCCGTGGAAACGGTGGATCAGTGTTTGGAGGCAGTGGTAAAAAAAGGACTTGACGTGGGATATCAATTTGTCATCATTGCGGACCATGGCAATGCAGACAAAGCTTTTAATGAGGATGGAAGTCCCAATACCGCGCACACCACCAATCCCGTGCCCATTTGGATATTGAGCCCCGATGTTGCTAAGGTCAATGACGGGATTTTGGCGGATGTCGCTCCAACCATTCTGGACATGATGCAAATAGAAAAGCCGGAACTAATGTCCGGCCTTTCATTGGTTGTCCGATAATACTATCGAAATATTTCTACCGTGCCTTTGAAGAACTCTTCTTTGGCTTTTCGGTTCAACATGAAGACGTAATAATAAGTTCCCTCTGCCAAATCTCGAGGATTCCAGCTATTGTCGTAGTTGTCATTTTCATACACCAAGCTTCCCCAACGGTTGTATACTTTCAAAGTTGAACCTGGGAATCTTCTAACCCCTTTGTTGTCGACAAGACCTTGAATCCACAGGCTATTGTTCCCTTTGGGGTCACCATAGTTCTGGTTGGGATCATTGATGTAAATATCAGTTGGATCATACGCCTCGTTGGGCGTGATAATGTTGGGGATAATGATGTCACAAATTTGAGGAACATAAACAAAACTAGCCGTATCATCATAGCCACAAGTGGTTTCAGTCAAAACACAATGGTAAGTCTCAGGATAAACTGAACTCAACACCAAGTAATTGGTATTGGAAGGCATGTTAACCTCGGTACCTTGCTCCACATCGTAATAATACCACTCGTATTGGAAAGTTGAGTTGATGGGCAACATCAAAGTATCAGGATCTCCCATACAAATCAATGAATCAACTGTGATATCATAAGCAGGAGGAGGATTAGGCGTAACAATTTCGAATCTTGCAGAATCCGTGATACCACAGTAGTCACGAACCGTTACCCAGTATTCACCTTCTGTAATTGGATTGGCCGCGCTGTGACTCAAGTTTTGAGTTGGTCCAGTGCCGATAACCGTACCGTCAGGATTCTCCCACGAATAAGTGTAATTCGGAACTCCATTCGATACAAGAGAAGATGCATTAACACTTTGCGGAACACCATAACACATGGCCAAATCATTGATATCACCCAATTGAACAGGGTTGTAGTCGACCAATAAAAGTGTGGCTACTGCAGTGTCAATTTCCATTACACCGTTCACCAAGTGATCAAAAATAAAACTTACTGTGATGGTCTCCACACCCGAAGTGATTCCACTGTAGGTTATGGTTGAATCCGTCTCAGCCTGAAAATCTACTAGAGCATTGATAAAGAGTGTGTCAGGTGTATTGGGATACAAAATCAGTTGGGTAACACCACCAGTTGTATAATCCGTACCCAAAATTGCAGAACCACCATATTCAATCAGAATCGTATCAGGATCAATTGAACATGCTGGAGGGTTGATGATGAAAGATCCATCATAACAGCTCTCTCCTTCAAGAATTGCGTTGGCCGGGAAGTTTGGAATTGGACTAACTCCCGGAGCAGAAACTGAAAGAGGGGTAATTAAATTGGTTCCAACATTGAAAGAACCCGCTTCCAAGCAAACGAAAGACTGTAAGCTTTGGTCGCCACAATCGGCAATAGCCAGACGGATGTGATAAGTTGAACCACATTGCAATGGATGTTCAGCTACCAAAGAAGCCGTATATCCATTTGAAGAAATATCGGTATTGGCTTGATTATCGACGTAGTAATTGGGATTAAGAACATTGTTTACTGAACTAATCGTGATGGGCAAAGGAGGATTCGAATTGGGTACTGCGGCAATGTTAACAGATCCTCCAGGAAAACCTGCTGGAGAGGCATATGGACCGGTAATTCCTGGGCCTGAGAGGAAAAACGCGAATACGTCATTGTATTGCGTATTCACAAAAGTCAAATACTCGTCTGAACCAAAAATGTAATTGAAATTCAAAGTATTCCCTGTAGCCACGAAATCAAATTCCAACATGGCAACATTGTGAACGCTTGTAATTGTGAATGTCTGACCAATCAATGGAGGAACGGATTGTGCAACTGATAGCAAATCAGGTTGAGTTGTCAAATCTGGTGTAATTATTCCCGCCAATCCATTGGGATCCAATGTAACTACATCATCCGTACAAATCACCACTCCTTCAGGTATAGTAAAATTGGATGGCGCTCCCAGTCCCGTCAACTGACCCAACTGAATAGCATTCCCTGCAAATTGTGCATTAAAATAAGTTACACCCGGACCCAATAAGTATTGAACTGCTTGGTCAGCCGTCATATTGTTAGTGACAGCAATTTGCCCAAATGAGTTAGATGCCAATAGCACCAAACCGCCTATTAAACCTTTCACAAATCTCATATTCATTTCGATATAAACTTTTTTCTTTTTCATCAGGGTGAATCCCAATGTCAACTTTCTAACCTTTTAAATTGGATTAAAACCCGAAATCAACGGGGCTTAACCTTTTTATACAATTATTGATGGTAAATATAAATCAAAAGTTGCCTCAATGCTTTAATTTCGCCATATGTCGAGTCTAATCAGAATTGAGGGTCTTACCAAAAGATACGTTGTTGGCGAAGAAGAAGTGAATGCCCTGAATGGTGTGGCATTGAACATCGAAAAAAATCAATACGTCGCATTGATGGGGCCGTCTGGATCTGGTAAATCAACTTTGATGAATATTCTAGGCTGTTTGGATCGTCCCACAACAGGTGAATATTATCTTAACGGCCCCAATGTGGCTACGCTCGATGACAACGAGTTGGCGGCAATTAGGAACAAAGAAATTGGATTTGTATTTCAAACTTTCAACCTATTGCCCAAATACACTGCTCTCGAAAATGTGGCGCTGCCACTCGTATATGCGGGATGGACTGAAGAGAAAAGATTGGCAAGAGCCAAAGAAGTATTGGAGCAAGTGGGCTTAGGCAATAGAATGTTGCACAAACCAAATGAGCTCTCAGGCGGGCAACGTCAGCGTGTTGCTGTGGCGAGAGCATTGGTCAATCGTCCTTCCATCATTCTAGCCGATGAGCCGACAGGAAATCTAGATTCAAAGACCTCGCATGAAATCATGAAGTTGTTCCAAGATATTCATGATGCCGGAAATACCATCATTATTGTCACACACGAAGAAGACATTGCAGCCTTCGCACATCGCATTATTAGAATGCGCGACGGTGTTGTTGAATCTGAAAAAACCCATACGCCAATTCATTTGTAATTGATTAACTTTGGCGCTTCAGCTATAGAGAAATGAAGCGTACAGAAATCAAACAAATTTTAGCTCAACCTACCATCGGTGCAGAAATCGTGGTCAAAGGATGGGTAAGGACTTTTAGAAATGATCAATTTATTGCATTGAATGATGGGTCGACCATTCACAATTTGCAAGTTGTCGTTAACACCAATGACTTTGCTGAAAATGACTTGAAGCGTTTGTATACCGGCACTTGCATTTCAATCCAAGGTAAAGTGGCTGAAAGTTTGGGGAAAGGTCAAAACGTTGAAATCATAGCATCAAGCCTGGAAATACTTGGAGATTGCGACCCCAATGAATTTCCCATCCAAATGAAAAAAACCTCATTGGATTTCTTGAGAGAAAAAGCGCATTTGCGTTTTAGAACAAATACTTTTGGTTCAGTATTCCGCTTGCGACATCACTTGGCATTTGCCGTTCATCAATTCTTTAATGAGCGTGGCTTCTTTTACCTCCACTCCCCTATCATCACGGGAAGTGATGCTGAAGGAGCTGGTGAAATGTTCAAGGTAACCACGCTGGATTTGAATAATCTCCCCAAAGACGAAAATGGTCAAATCGACCATGGTCAAGATTTCTTTGGAAAATCATCAAACCTCACTGTTTCTGGTCAATTGGAAGCTGAGCTCGCTGCTTTGGCATTGGGGAAAGTATACACCTTTGGCCCTACATTCCGTGCTGAAAATTCCAATACCTCACGTCACTTGGCGGAGTTCTGGATGATTGAGCCAGAAGTTGCATTTAATGACATCGTTGACAACATGGACTTGGCCGAGGGCTTTCTGAAGTACTGTTTGAAATATGTTTTGGACAATGCCATCGATGACTTGACATTCCTTCAAGATCGTGAAACGCAAGAAGACAAAACCAAACCCATGGATGAAAGACAAACCATGCCTTTGATTGATCGATTGAAGTTTGTTGTCGATAATCCGTTTGAAAGAATTACGTATACAGAGGCCATCGACATTTTGATGAACTCCAATCACTACAAGAAAAAGAAATTCAAATACGACGTCTCATGGGGTATTGATTTACAAAGTGAGCACGAGCGATACTTGGTCGAGAAACATTT
>JACCDZ011544806.1_pt1 | contig 24125 bp, 26 predicted proteins | sample 7449551 | NCBI WGS metagenome assembly JACCDZ01 (sample SAMN15323452, study PRJNA562643) | freshwater metagenome | isolation source: river surface water | place: USA:Blue River Watershed | collected 2017-08-18 | reverse complement strand
GTCGGCCACATGTCGGAATACCTGCGCAAGAATTTTGAAGAAGTGGATCTTTCTCCGGGGCGTGGCCGCGCCAGTGGGGCTATATCGCTAGCACTCGGGCTGCTGGGTGTGATGGGCGCACTCTGCTTTCTTTTTCCGGACATCCTGACCTCGCCGGATTTCCAGCCGCTGTATGATGCCGGCCTGCTGCGTACCTTGCTCTACACCGGCATAGGAGCCGGTTTTGCTTTCGGCTTTTACAGTGTTATGCAGGGCGGATCACGCTGGCTCGGGCTGTGCGGTCTGTGTCTGACGGTGCTGGCGGCAGTGCTCGGCAGCATGGAAACCGATCGCGCCATTCCTGAGCAGCGCAGTGTTTATGCCGGCCTGGATTATTTCGTGCTGACATTGTTGGTGCTGGCGCTGGTTTTCATTCCCATGGAACGCCTGTTTCCCAAGAATCCTGGCCAGAAAACCCTGCGCAAGGGCTGGACCACGGACATGAAGTATTTTCTCTTCAGTCATCTCGGCATACAGCTCATCAGCTTTTTCACCGTAATTCCGGCCCAGCATTTCTTTGCCTGGCTGATCAATGCCGACTTCCAGCGCCTTATTGCTGCGCAGCCCGTATGGCTGCAGTTCATCGAGATACTGATCGTGGTGGATTTCACTACTTATTGGCTGCACCGCAGCCTGCACGAAGTTCCCTGGTTGTGGAAAATCCATGCCGTGCATCACTCCACGGAGCAGATGGACTGGCTGGCTTCGTCGCGCATCCACTTTCTGGAAATCGTCTCCAATCGTCTTTTAGGTTATCTGCCGATTTTCATTCTCGGCTTCACCCCGGCGGCGGTTTATGCCTATCTCGTGTTTGTGTCCTTCCATGCGATTTTCATACACGCCAATGTGCGTTTCCGTTTTCCCCTGCTGCGCTGGGTGATAGCCACGCCGGAATTCCATCACTGGCACCACAGCTCGCAGGATGAAGGCGTGGATATCAATTACGCCGGCTTCCTGCCCATCTACGACAAGATGTTCGGCACCGTTTACATGCCCTCGCATCTGCCGCAGAAATACAGCACCCGTGGCAATCCCTTACCCGAGGGATTTGTCGAGCAGTTTCTCTATCCCTTCCGGCAGTGGCGGGAAATGCGGACTGCATCCGGGACGACCAGGCCTGAGGCCTGATTGTCATGGCAGAAAAAAGCCCCATTTACGGGGCTTTTTCTGGTTTGGCCGCTGTTCAGACGGTGTCAGTGATGTGGCGCTGCCGGGGTCGATGTTTGTGATCTTGCACGGGCTCGCTCCTGTTCGTTTGCAATCCGTCTGCTGCGAAAAACCGGACGTGTGCCCAGCCTCAGAGCGGTGTGAAAAAACGCACTGACCAATTGGTGAAGCGCTGCCACAAGGTGGCGGTATTGGTGCTGCAACGCGGATCGGCTTTTTGCAGGGAATTGACCACGGAGCGCGGAATGGGCAGCTTTTCACAGCCGTGATCCTGCTCGCAGATCAGGTCCCATTGCGGTTTGGCGGCGATATGGCAGGCGAAGCAGTTGCCGCCAAAGCGGTTGACCACATCGGCGAAGCCGCGCTTGCGTATCGTGGAGCCGTTCTTGTCGACATCCAGTTCGAAAAACTCCCAGTCCTTGGTCACCGGATTGAAGCCGGTTTCGCGCTTGACCATGACCTCATTGGGGAAAAGCTGGACCACGGAGCCCGGCGGATAAACGCCGCCTTGTGCAGACTGCGCCACCTTCACAGTGGCATCGAGATCGCCTAGCAGGTTGTCGACAAAGAAGCCGCGCACAGGCGTCATCTCCTGCAGGCACTTGAAGGACTTTTCCGTGATTTCCACGGGTCTGGCGGTGGCGTTGCTGGTCAGCAGCAAGAAAAATGCAACAAGAAAGATACGCATGATGGTCTCTGCTCAGTTGGGTTTTCGAGTGTCCGGTTATTTGCACGGGCCGCGCTCTTGCGACATGGCCGGCAATGTCTCATTTGCCGCCGGTAAATTCCATTTGTCTCCACGCCTCATACACCACCACGGCCACGCTATTGGAAAGATTCAGACTCCGGCTTTCCGGGCGCATGGGCAGGCGCAGTTTCTGTTCGGCAGGCATGGAGGCCAGCAGCTCGGCTGGCAGTCCGCGCGTTTCCGGGCCGAAGAGAAAGGCATCGTTTTCTTCTACGGCCAGTTCGAAATAGGAATGCGGGCCTTTGGTGGTGAAGGCAAACAGGCGGGGCGGATTAATCTCTGCCAGAAAATCCTGCAAGGTGTCATGCACTTTCAGATCGGCCCATTCGTGATAGTCGAGTCCGGCACGTTTCAACTTGCTGTCATCCAGTGCAAAACCCAGAGGTTTGATGAGATGAAGGCGTGCTCCGGTATTGGCGCAAAGGCGGATGATGTTGCCGGTGTTGCCGGGGATTTCCGGCTGGAAGAGAACGATATGCAGCATGAGCAGTGTCAACCGGGTCAGGGCAGGGGCGTTAAACGGGGAAGAAGGCCGGCGCCGGGCACTTCCCGAAAATCACCCTGTTTATCGAGGTAACTGAAATGAATGCCAAGCATACCGTTCTTGCTCTTTCCCTGCTGGCGCTGGCGGGCGTGAGCCATGCCGGCGACCGTGATCGTCATCCGCATGGTCGTGATGGTGAGCGCGGTCACCGTGCCGGACATGACTCGCCGCGTGAAAGCTTTACCGAAGAAACTGTGCGCAAGAGCGCTGACGGTAAAACAGCCAGGCGCAAGGTCGAGCAAAAGGTGACGGACACAGGCTTCAGCCGCAAAAGCAGCTTCACCAATCCTGAAGGCAAGACCGCCACGCGAGAGGTGAATGTCAGTCATGACAAGAACAAAAAGACCTTCAGTCGCAGCGAGAAGGGCACGGACTTCGACGGCAAGAGCTGGTCGCGCGAGTTCAGGGGCGAGGGCCTGCCTGCGGGCGGCAAGCTGCAGCGCCGGGGTGGCGAGGGGCGCGGTGCAGTTCGTGCTGATGCCGGCTTGAAGAAGGATGCGGACGCTAGCCGCACGGGGGTGAAGACGGCGCCTGCCAAGGGCTGAATCCCGCCAGCCCGGGGCCGCTCGGCCCCGGGTCAACCAATCTGGTCTTTGTGCGTTGACTCTGGCATGAAGGGGGCTTCCAGCGCTGACCCGCTTTCATCAAAGGACTCCGGAATCATGGCGACACGTTTTTCTGCACTGCTCCTGGCCACTGCCTGCTTGCCCCTGAGTGGCCTGCTTCAGGCCTGGCCGGACGAGCTCAAGACGCAGCCGGCGGCGGCAGCGGACATCTATGCGGCACAGGGCAGCTTCATGGAAGAAAGCACGCGCACCATGAGCGATGGTCGCGTTTTCCGCCGCAAGGTGGAACAAAAGGCCGAGGCCGGCGCGTTGGCGCGTCAGGAAGTGGTGACGACAGCTGACGGCAAAAGCGCCAGCTACTCCCTGAGCAGGACCTATGACGCGGTCAGCGAGCGTTGGATGCTGAGCGAAGAAGGCGCAGGCTTTGATGGCAAGCGTTGGTCGCGTAGCCAGACTGGCGAGCCCGAACGGTTGGTCTTTGGCGATGTGCCAAAGGCGGCTGTTCTAAAGGCGGATGCCACGTCGGCCGAAAAGCCGGCTGCGCCTGCCACGCCGGCAGGCGGCAAACGTCGGGAGTTCCGGTGAGCCACCCTTCCGCCAGGCTGCTTGAGGCCGATGAGGGGCTTGCGTATGGTGGCCGGCCCGCTATTGCCGATCCGCTCGCCATGACGCCGACGCCACCTCTCAGCCTTGATGCCTTTCTGCGCTCGGTCGGTCGCCGCGCCCAGGTCATGGCCGAGATTGCCACGCGTGATCGCGAGGCGGCGCTGGATATCGTGCAGGACAGCATGCTGCGTCTGGCCACCCGTTATGCCGGGAAGCCGCCTGCCGAATGGGGACCGCTGTTTCATGCCATCTTGCAGAGCCGCATCATGGACTGGCATCGCAGCCGTAGCCGGCGCGGCAAGTGGTTTACCTGGTTGCAGGCGCCGGCGGATGACCCTGATGCCGACCCTTGGGCCGATGTGCCTGAGCAACAGAGCTCCGAGCCTTCCTTGCTGCTGGAGCGGGCTCGCGATATGGAAACCGTGCAGGCGGCGCTGGCCGACCTGCCCCTGCGTCAGCAGCAGGCTTTCATGCTGCGCGTATGGGAAGGACTGGATACGGCCGCCACCGCGGCGGCCATGAGCTGTTCGGAAGGCAGTGTGAAGACGCATCTGTCGCGCGCCATGCATACCTTGCGGGCACGACTGCTGGATGAAGGTGAGGTGAATGATGACTGAGCTTGATCCCCGTGACCTTGATCGGGAGCGTGAACTGGCCGAGACCCTGCGCCAGACGCTGGAACAGGCGGCCAGGCGTCCTGATCCCCTGCTGGATGCCGCGCTGGCGGCGACGCGGGCGCAGATTGCGGCGCGTGCGCAAAAGCCACGCCGGCATCCCTGGAGGCTGGCCGGTGGTTTTGCGCTGGCAGCCAGTCTGGCCGCGCTGCTGGTCCTGCCTTCCCTGATGCAGGTACCGGCGGCACCAGTGCCGCCGGCGACGGTGGCGGCCAGTGCGCCTGCCATGCCGGATGCGGATCTGCAGATGCTGCAGGACATGGACATGCTGGTTGTCATGAGTACCGAGAGTTGATGATGAGGCTGACTGCTTTTCTTGTGTTGGGCCTGCTGGCCAGTCCCCTGAGCTTCGCGGACGGGCGCTCGTTTGAAAGCCTGGACCCGTCCACCCAGGCGGCACTGGCTCGCGAGAAAGCCCGCTGGAACAGCCTGCCGCCGGAGCGCCAGGACGAAATGATTCAGCGCGCACAGCATTGGCAGCAGCTTTCGCCCGAGCAAAAAAGCGAACTGCGCGATCGCTACCAGCGCTTTCAGGAATTGCCGCCGGAAAAGCGCGCCGAGCTCCAGCAGCGCTATGAGAAGTTCCAGCGGCTCTCACCCCGGGAGCGTGAGGAGCTGCGTAAAAAATGGGATGCCATGACACCGCAGGAGCGTGATGCGCGCAAAAAGCGCTTTCGTGAAGCCAGTCCGGAAGAACGGAACGAGATGCGGGCGAAATTCAGGCGCGAGCTGCGTGAAAAGCAGCGTAACGGTGAGGGGCGTGGCGATGGATATGGCCGGGAGGGCAGGGGCAAAAAAGACGGGCATGATGCGCATCCCTGAATCCTCGCTATGAAAATGGCGCCAATGGCGCCTTTTTCATAGCGAGGGAGATGCAATGGGGCCGATGCCTCCAGGGGTGCCTGAGAGCCGCGACAAAATGACACAGGGATGCGGCCGCAGGTTTGTGCTTTACTTTCGCCGCCGCCAGGTTCCTGAGAACTTCCTGGCGGCAGAACAAAAAAATGCCCCTGTTTCCGACCGCATGGACAGGGGCATTTTCTTTGCCGGCTCGTGCAAGAAAAAGGCGCCATACGGCGCCTTTTTCTTGAGAGTGACCGCGGTCCGACTCATTCGTCCTCGTCGTCTTCGCCACCTACCTCCATTTTCAGTTCCTTGATCTTGCGCGTCAGGGTATTGCGGCCCCAGCCCAGCAGTTCCGCCGCATCGCGGCGACGGCCACCGGTGTGGTTGAGGGCGCAGGTGATCATGATTTTTTCGAAAGCCGGCATGGCCGTTTCCAGCAGCGGTTTGCCGCCCATCATGAGCTCCTTGCGCGACCAGTCGGCCAGTGCCTGCTCCCAGTTCTGTGCCGGGCGTAGCGTTTCCGGATCATTGCTCTGGCGCATTTCCGGGGGCAGGTCACTGACCAGGATTTCGCGCCCCGAGGCCATTACGGTGAGCCAGCGGCAGGTGTTTTCCAGCTGGCGCACATTGCCCGGAAAGGGCAGCTGCTGCAGATAGGCCGCCGTTTCCGGGCGCAGCACCTTGTGCTCCACATTCAGCTCGCGGGCGGCGCGTACGAGGAAGTGGGCGGCCAGCGTGGGGATGTCTTCGCGTCTGTCGCGCAGGCGTGGAATATGGACGCGGATCACGTTCAGGCGATGGAACAAATCCTCACGGAATTTTCCTTCGGAAACCGAGCGCTCCAGGTTCTGGTGGGTGGCGGCGATGATGCGCACATCGACCTTCACCGGGGTGTGACCGCCGACGCGATAGAACTCGCCGTCGGCGAGAACGCGCAGCAGACGGGTCTGCGTTTCCAGTGGCATGTCGCCGATTTCATCGAGGAAAAGAGTGCCGCCATTAGCCTGTTCAAAACGGCCCTGACGCTGTCCGCTGGCGCCGGTGAAGGCGCCTTTTTCATGGCCGAACAATTCCGACTCCATCAGGTCTTTCGGAATCGCGGCCATGTTAAGGGCAATGAAAGGGCGGCCAGCGCGAGGCGAATGCCGATGCAGGGCATGCGCCACCAGTTCTTTGCCGGTGCCGGATTCGCCATTGATGAGCACGGTGATATTGGAATTGGAAAGACGGCCGATGGCGCGGAAGACTTCCTGCATGGCCGGTGATTCGCCGATGATTTCCGGCGTGGCAGCCGTCTCTGCCGGAATGCTGGCGTTTTTCAGCTGCTCGTGATGATGAGCCACGGCACGCTTTACCAGCGCAATGGCATCGTCCACATCAAAGGGCTTGGGCAGATATTCAAACGCACCGCCCTGATAAGAGGAAACGGCCGAGTCCAGATCCGAATGCGCAGTCATGATGATGACGGGCAGATTCGGATACTCCATGCGTATCTTGGTGAGTAGCGAAAGGCCGTCTATGCCGGGCATGCGGATATCACTGATGATGGCGTCCGGCTGTTCCTTGGCGAGTTTGGCGAGCGCGCTGTTGCCGTCTTCAAACGCGGTGGCGACCAGCCCCTCTTGCATCAGCGCTTTTTCCAGGACCCAGCGGATGGAACGGTCGTCATCAATGATCCATACCTTAGAGCCTGCCATTACTTGTTTACTCCCTTGTCTTGGGTTCTAGCTTTCATTGCCCTGCTCCGCTGGTTTCAAGCTCAACAGGTAACAAAATGCTGAAGGTGGTTTGGCCGGGGCGCGAGTCGCATTCGATCAGGCCCTGGTACTGATTGATGATGTCCTGTGCAATCGAGAGGCCAAGTCCGGTGCCATTCGCGCGGCCGCTGACCATGGGATAGAAAATGGTTTCCAGCAGCGTTTGCGGAATGCCGGGGCCGTTGTCGATGATGTCGATGCGCATGACGAGGCGGTGGCGCACGGCGCCAATGGTGAACTGGCGCAGATGGCGTGTACGCAAGGTGATTTGCGGTGCTTGCTGGTCCGGATTTTCCATCAGCGCCTGCAGGGCATTGCCGCAGATATTGAGCAGTACCTGGATGAGCTGTTCGGGATCGGCATTCAGTTCGGGCAGGGACGGGTCGTAATCACGGCGTATTTCCACGCGGCCTTCCGCTTCCACCAGAATCAGTGAGCGCACGCGCTCAAGGCACTCGTGAATATTTACGGGCTGCATTTCCGGCAACTTGCGCGGGCCCAGCATGCGGTCAGCCAGATTACGCAGACGATCCGTCTCCTCCACGATGATGTTGGTGTACTCGCTGAGGTCGGCGCCGGGCTGGGTGCGCGCCAGCAATTGTGCCGCGCCACGTATGCCGCCTAGCGGATTCTTGATCTCGTGCGCGACGCCACGGACCAGGGCGCGCGTGGCGTGGTGGCTGGCGAGCAAAGCTTCTTCGCGCGAGATGCGCAGCAGTCGGTCCATCTGCTGCATTTCTATGAGCAGGTAAACGGGTTCACCGGGAGCCATCAGCGGCGCCACGGTGTAGTCCACGGTGATTTCCTGTGTCCCCACGCGCAAATGCACCTCGCGCTTGGTGAAGGGGTGCGAGGTGGCGAGGGTTTCACGCAGCTCACCGGCGGTATCTGCATCGCCGACCTCTACAAAGCAGTCGGTAAACGGCGTGCCGGTAGCGCGCGCGCGGCTGATGGCCAGCAGCGCTTCGGCGGCCGGATTGAGGTAGCGCACGATGAGGGCGGCGTCGACCAGAAGTACGGCGGTACTCAGGTTTTCGAGAAGCCGGCGGGCAAAAGTGTTGTTGTCCTGCATGGAGTCCTGTCGGCGGCGGTGGATTCTGGCCTGGCAGTCGGCTGGGCTGTGAATGGCTTTGCCTGCAGAGCAATAAATGCACCAACTCGGCTCAAGCCAGTTGCATCAGCATGGTGCATGGGGCGGCCAAGGTCCCTTTCCGGGATGGTGCTCTCTTTTTGTGCTCATCGCACCAAATTGATGCGCGCAGGCAAAGGGCTTAGGGCGGCAGATGATGGCTGGCTGCCCGCCGGGGTGGGCAGTACAATTGCGCGCTTTTTACCCAGTCAGGCTTAAGCCCTGACAGATTCCGGGTTCGTCCCGTGGAGCACGCATGTCCAGCACCCAACCCAAGGTCGGTTTTGTCAGCCTCGGCTGCCCGAAGGCCCTGGTGGATTCAGAACGCATCCTCACCCAGCTCAAGGCCGAGGGTTATCAGGTATCGCCTTCCTATGAAGATGCCGACCTCGTGGTGGTGAACACCTGCGGCTTTATCGATTCGGCCGTTCAGGAGTCGCTGGATGCGATTGGCGAGGCGCTAGCGGAAAACGGCAAGGTCATCGTCACCGGCTGCCTCGGCAAGAAGGAGGGCATGATCCGTGACGTGCATCCCAGTGTGCTGAAAGTGACCGGCCCTCATGCTTATGAAGAGGTCATGGGCGCCGTGCACCAGTATCTGCCGCCCAAGCACGACCCTTTTCTGGATCTGGTGCCGCCACAGGGCATACGTCTTACGCCCAAGCACTATGCCTATCTGAAAATTTCCGAAGGCTGCAATCACCGCTGCACGTTCTGCATCATTCCTTCCATGCGTGGCGATCTGGTGTCGCGCCCGGTCGGTTCCGTTTTGCAGGAAGCGGAAAATCTGGCCAAGGCCGGCGTCAAAGAAATTCTCGTGATTTCGCAGGACACCAGCGCTTACGGCGTGGATCTCAAATACAAGCTGGATTTCTGGGGCGGTCGCCCGGTGAAAACGCGCATGAAGGAAATGTGCGAGGCCTTGGGCAGCTTGGGCATTTGGGTGCGCCTGCATTATGTCTACCCGTATCCGCATGTGGACGAGATCATTCCGCTGATGGCCGAAGGCAAAATCCTTCCCTATCTGGATATTCCCTTCCAGCACGGCAGCCCCACGGTGCTGAAGCGCATGAAGCGCCCGGCACATGCGGAGAATACGCTGGAGCGTATCCACAAATGGCGCGAGATCTGTCCCGAGCTCACCATACGCTCTACCTTCATTGTCGGCTTCCCGGGTGAAACCGAAGCGGAGTTCCAGGAGTTGCTGGACTGGTTGCAGGAAGCGCAGCTGGATCGCGTGGGTTGCTTCACCTATTCCGAAGTGGATGGTGCTACGGCCAACGATTTGCCGGACCCGGTGCCGGAAGCAATCAAGCAGGAGCGTTACGAGCGCTTCATGAGGCTGGCGGCAGAAATTTCAGCCGAGCGTCTCATGCGCAAAATCGGTACGGAAATCGATGTCATCGTGGATGAAATCGATGTCGAAGAAAATGTTGCCATCGCCCGTTCCAAAGCCGATGCGCCGGAAATCGACGGCAATGTCTTTATCGAACGTGAAGACATCAGCAGCATCAAGCCGGGTGACATCCTGCGCGTGCGTGTGACGGATGCCAATGAGTACGATCTCTTTGCCGAGTGATTGCCGGTGATGTGAGAAACGGACCCAAGCGGTCCGTTTTTTATGCGCGAGAACAGGGCGTGCTTGCACAAATCAGACATTGACGGCAATGCCGCGTTTTCCTAGGGTGATGGCGACCCGGCAACGGGATGGAAGCATCCACATAAAAAGGAATCGCGACATGTTCAAGAAGCTTGCTGTGCTGATTGCCCTTACTGCTCCGGCCTCTGCTTTCGCCGGCCCTTATCTTGTTTTGGGCGGAGCCATGGGTTCCGCCGATCTGGGTGATGTGGAGGAGTCGTATGCGCCTTTGTCTGTAGATTCGGACGACAAGTTTGGTCGAGCCCTTATCGGTATCGGAGCTGACATCAATCCGTATCTGGGTATTGAAGCGTTGTACATGACGGAAGCTGAAGTCTCGGTTTCCACGCCGCTGGTAGAAACCACGCTCAAGAATTCCGGCTTCCAGTTGGCCGTGCTGGGCAAGGCGCCGCTGACGAACCAGCTCAGTCTTTTCGGCAAGCTCTCCGGTAATTATCTGGAGGTGAAGGCGGATACCACGGGTACGGGCTCGGAGAAAGACAGCAATTTCCAGCTGGGCTTTGGTGTCGGCCTGCACTATCAGGTCAATGACTCGGTGGGTGTACGCCTTGTTGGCGAGCGCATACAGATTCGGGAAGCCATTAATGGCGAAGGCGATTCCGATCTGGATCAGGCCAGCCTCGCGGTGACTTTCGCTTTCTGACGAGCAGTCAGTCAGACCGGAAACGGACCGCTTGCGGTCCGTTTTGTTTTTGGGCCAGATACGGGCCACTGATTTGTCCTTTGCAGGAATATCGTGATGCAGGAAGTACAGATTCGCGCTGCTGATGGTCACAGCTTCTCGCTCCGGCTTTTTCGGGCCGTTACGCCGCGCGCTGTTTTCATTATTTGCCCGGCCATGGGTGTCATGGCTTCGTATTACGACCGTTTTGCCGAGGCGATGGTGCAACAGGGTCTGGCTGTTGCTGTGACCGATTTGCGCGGTCAAGGCACAAGCTCCTTGCGAGCCGCGCGCGATGTGGACTGGGGCTATGCCGCCATGGTGGAGCAGGACTGGCCGGCCATGACCGCTGCTGTGCACGCGCAGTGGCCGGGCCTGCCCTTGTATTTTCTTGGCCACAGCCAAGGCGGACAGCTTTCCCTTTTATATCTCGCGCATCAGCCGGCCGGGGTCAGTGGTGCGGTCACCATTGCTTGCGGCAGTACGTATTTTCGCGGCTGGCCATTCCCGCAGCGCCTGAAAATTCTTGCGCAAACGCAGTTTGTGCGGCTGCCGGCCGCAGCGCTGGGCTATTTCCCCGGGAACAAGCTGGGCTTTGGCGGACGCCAGGCGCGCTCGGAAATGGGCGATTGGGCCAATGCGGCGGTGCATGGTCGCTATGACCTCATCAACGCCGGTATGGATTACGAGGCGGGTCTGAAAAAAGTGCGCTTGCCGGTACGGGTCTTGTCATTGGAGGGCGACGATTTTGCGCCCGCCGGCGCGGCGGCCTTTCTCGCGGCGAAAATACCCTCGGCCCGGCATGTCCATCTGGGTGTGGCTGATTTGCCGGCTGCAGCGCGCGATCATTTTCGCTGGAGCCGCCACGGTGATGTCGTCATTCCGCAGTTGCTCGCCGCGCTGGCTATCAGCTGAGTCGACCGGGCTCAGAGGGCGATGGTCACGGTCTCGCCGCTTTGCTCGCTGCATACGCGGGAGAGCAGGTCGGGCAGGCTTTCCTGCGTGGTGTTGCAGAACCAGTCTTCGTGCTGGCGGCCGAGATGGAATCCGCCTGAGCGTGCCGCCACCCAGATTTCGCGGGTGGCGATCTGGCGATTGATGATGACCTTGCTGCCGCTTGCGAAGGTGAGCGTGAGGATGCCGCTGCTCATTTCGAAGTCGATATCATGCTCGTCCTGCAGGGCTTCCACGGCCTCCTCAATGGCCATGAGGGTGGCATCCGCGGCCTGGTTGAATTCGCTTTCGTTCATGGTCGGCACCGGCGTGGCTGGTAGTGAGCAGGGGGCAGGCATGATAGCTGCCGCTCACAGGCCATGCCATGAGTGGCGGCTGCCGTTATAATCGCCGGCCTTGCCATCATCTGTCGGTGTCTTCATGTCCCGTTCCCTGCTTGTCCTGCTCGTGGCTGCGCTGCTGACAGCCTGTGGCCAGAAGGGGCCGCTGTATATGCCTGCCAAGCCGCCTGCCGCGGCAGCGACTGCCCCGGCGGCGCCAGCGGATGATGTAAGTACGCAAGAGAAAAAAGACAAGGTGTTGCCTGCCACGGGCCCCGCCACCAAGCCTGCTACCGCGCCCGCTGCCAACTGAGTTGTTTTATGGATCACTTCACGTATCAGAACGGCGAGCTGTTTGCCGAAGAACTGCCCCTCGCGCAGATTGCGGCGCGCTTCGGTACGCCGACCTATGTCTATTCCCGTGCCGCGCTGACGCAGCATTACCTGGCCTTTGACGAGGCTTTTGCCGGCCTGCCACATCAGGTTTGCTATGCCGTTAAGGCGAATTCCAATATCGCCGTGTTGAATGTGCTGGCGCGTTTGGGAGCGGGCTTCGACATCGTTTCCGGTGGCGAGCTGGAGCGTGCGCTGGCCGCCGGTGCCGAGCCCGGCAAGATCGTGTTTTCCGGTCTGGGCAAGCAGGAGGCGGAAATTGCGCGGGCGCTGGAAGTCGGCATTGCCTGCTTCAATGTCGAGTCTGATGCGGAAATCGATCGCATCAATGCCGTGGCGGTGCGTCTGGGCAAAACCGCGCCGATATCCCTGCGTGTGAATCCGGATGTGGATGCGCAAACGCATCCTTATATCTCCACCGGACTCAAGGAGAACAAGTTCGGTATCGATATTGCCGTGGCTCCCGCAGTTTACTTGCGTGCACAGAAGCTGCCGGGCCTGCGCATCGTCGGCGTGGATTGCCATATCGGTTCCCAGCTCACCCAGACCACGCCTTTTGTGGATGCGCTCACGCGTGTGCTGGAGTTGGTGGATACGCTGGCGGCACACGGCATCGTCATCGAACATCTGGATATCGGTGGCGGTCTGGGTGTGCGTTACCGCGAAGAGCAGCCGCCTACGCCGGGCGAATATGCGCAGGCCCTGCGGCCCCTGCTCAGTGGTCGCCGGCTCAAGATTTATATGGAGCCGGGGCGGGCCATTGCGGCCAATGCCGGCGTCTTGCTCACCAGGGTGGAATTCCTCAAGCCTGGCGCGCACAAGAATTTCGCCATCATCGACGCGGCCATGAACGACCTCATTCGTCCTTCTCTGTATGGCGCGTGGATGGACATCGTGCCCCTGTGCCCGCGTCAGGACGACACGGTGAGTCGTGTCTACGACGTGGTCGGCCCGGTCTGCGAGACGGGGGACTTCCTGGGCAAGGAGCGCGAGCTGAAGATAGCGGCGGGCGATCTGCTGGCGGTGAAGTCGGCCGGTGCTTACGGTTTCGTCATGAGCTCCAACTACAACACCCGTGGCCGTGCTGCCGAGGTGATGGTGGATGGCATCGCCGCCAGCCTGGTGCGCCGGCGCGAGACCGTAGCAGACCAGCTGGGCTTGGAATCGCTGTTGCCTTGACTTGTTTGGTTTTGCTATGACCTTGCCGCCTGAATGGCGGCTAAAGTCCCTGCGGCAGGCCATGCCAAAGCGAGCTTGAACCCGGCCCGCCGGCCCCCCAGAATAGCCCGCAAGTGCGGGCTTTTTTCTGCCTGCTTTTCAGTATTGGAGTCCGTGATGCGTCTGGAATTCACCAAGATGCACGGCCTCGGCAATGACTTTGTGGTGATTGATCTGGTGAGTCAGCGTGTCAAGCTGAGCCCGGAGCAGATACGTGAACTCGCCGACCGCCATTTTGGCGTCGGTTTCGACCAGCTCCTGCTGGTGGAGCCTCCGGATACTCCCGAGGTCGATTTCCGATACCGCATCTTCAATGCCGACGGGTCTGAAGTTTCGCAGTGCGGCAATGGCGCGCGCTGTTTTGCGCGCTTTGTGCGCGACCGCCGCCTCACCCAGAAAAAGGTGTTGAAGGTGGAAACCGCCAGCGGCGTCATCGAGCTGCGTGCCGATGATGATGGCTGGGTCACCGTGGACATGGGCGCGCCGCGCTTTGCGCCGGCACAGATTCCTTTTCAGGCCGATGCCGAAGCGCTGAGCTATCGCGTTGATGTGGCCGGTCAGAGCGTGGAGCTGGCGACCGTGAATATGGGCAATCCGCATGCGGTACTGCGTGTGGAGAGTGTCGATACGGCGGCGGTGGAAACCCTGGGCCCGGCACTGGAGTCGCATCCGCGGTTTCCCGAGCGCGTGAATGTGGGCTTCATGCAGGTGGTGGACAGCCAACACATCCGTTTGCGCGTATTCGAGCGCGGCAGCGGCGAGACCCTGGCCTGTGGCACCGGGGCCTGCGCGGCGGCGGTGGCTGGCATACGTCAGGGCTGGCTGCAAAGTCCGGTGCTGGTCAGGCTGCCGGGCGGTGAGCTGGAAATCCGCTGGGATGGTGAAGGCCAGTCCGTCATCATGCACGGACCGACAGCACGCGTTTTCGATGGCGTACTGCGCTTGCCGGATCTGCGTCAGGCACGGCCTGAGCAGCAAAGCAGCAAGCAAGGCAATAAAGCGGAGCGGCAGCGGCGGCGCTTGTAGGTGCGAATTCATTCGCACATGGAGCGTTGTTATGTGCGAATGAATTCGCGCCTACAAAAGATAAAAAGGAAACATCATGTCCGGCGAGTTCCCTTCTGAAGCCCAGGTGGCTGCCTATCTCAAGTCGCAGCGGGATTTCTTCGAGCGGCATCCGGATTTGCTGGCCGAGCTTTCCATTCCGCATGCCAGTGGTGTGGCAGTCTCGCTGGTGGAGCGTCAGGTCAGTGTACTGCGCGAGCGCAATGTGGAGTTGCGCGAGCGTCTGCATCGCCTGCTCGATGTGGCGCGTGAAAACGACATGCTTTTCGAGAAAATGCGGGGCCTCATTCTGGCCCTCTTGGAGGCACACAGCCTGGCGGAGTTGGCGGCGGCGCTGGAGCGTGAGCTCAAGGCGCGCTTCAGCTCCGAATTTGTCAGCTTCCTGCTGTTTGATGCCCAGGGTGCCACGGGGGCGGCCCAAAGTGTGCGTCTGCAGGATGCACAGGATCATGTGCCGGCCCTGGTAAAGGGACGTCAGGCCATTGCCGGCCAACTGCGTCGTGAAGAGCTCACTTTTCTTTTCGGGCATGAAGGCGAGCAGGTAAGGTCCTGCGCCGTGGTGCCGCTGCAAGGCGATCGACCGCTGGGTTTGCTGGCCATAGGCTCCAGCAATGCGGAACATTTCCGCACCTCCATGGATACCCTCTTCATCAGCTTCGTGGGTGATGTGCTGGCGCGCGTGCTGGTGCCCATGCTGGCGGCGCATGTGCAGCGCCAGAGCGCCTGATGCCGGATCGTCTGGACGAGCTGCAGACGGCGTACCTGTCGCAGCTGACCAGTCAGCGTGCACTTTCTCTTCATACTGTTAATGCGTATCGCCGCGATCTGGAAAAGCTGGCCGGCTTTTTGCGCCGTCAGGGGCTATCGCAGTGGCGCAGTCTCGATCAATACCTGCTGGAAGAATTCATAGCCGATTGCAGCCAGCCCGCCTCAGGAAAAGAAGGGCTGGATATACGCAGCCAGCAAAGGCTCATGTCCAGTTTGCGCGGCTTCTATGACTGGTTGGCAAAAGCAGGCGAAGCGGCTTTCAATCCGGCGCGCGGCATACGCCTGAAAACGCACAAGCGCGAATTGCCGCATGTGCTGGATGTGGATGCCATACAGGCTCTGCTGGATCAGGCGGCACCGGAAGATGAAGCGGAAAAATCACTGTGGATTCGTGACCGGGCCATGATGGAGCTTTTTTATTCATCGGGCCTGCGTCTTGCCGAGTTGTCGTTTGCACGGCTGCCCATGCTTGATGCCGGTCTTGCGCACATTACTGTGCTTGGCAAAGGCAGCAAGGAGCGGCGCCTGCCGGTGGGCAGCAAGGCGCGTTTCGCCCTGCGCGAGTGGCTTGAGCTGCGTGCGGCGTGGCTCAGCGATAAAAGCGCAGACTGGATTTTTCTGACGCCCAAGGGCACGCGTTTCACCGAGCGCGCCATACAGCTGCGTCTGGCATATCAGGCACAGCGCGCCGGCCTGCCGCAGCATGTACATCCGCATATGCTGCGCCACTCATTTGCGTCACATCTGCTGGAGTCTTCCCATGATCTGCGTGCCGTGCAGGAGCTGCTGGGGCATGCCGATATCAGCACCACGCAGATTTATACCCATCTCGATTTCCAGCATCTGGCCGATGTTTACGACAAGGCGCATCCACGGGCAAGGAAGAAGTGAAACGCGAGTTCACCGCTGTGCGGCTTGGTGAATAGTGAATCCGCTTTCGGCTCGTGAGAAGCCAAAGAATATCGGATAAATCCGATCCTGCAGAAAGCGCCTTCGTAGGGGGAGATTTATCCGCGATTCTTATTGGAGAGCCCATGCGCCATGGTAAAAAATCGATTCACGATTATTTGCCCTGAGGGCTCACCCCTGCGGGGCCCGCCTTGTGGCGGTTCAACTTACTTCGCAAGTTGTCACGATTCACGATTCACGATTCACGATTCACGATTCACGATTCACGATTCACGATTCACGATTCACGATTCACGATTCACGATTCACGGAAAATCCATGATCAAACTCCTTACCTTCGATCTCGATAACACGCTCTGGGATGTGGACAGCGTCGTGCTGCGCGCCGACAAGATCATGCGCCAGTGGATACGGACCGAGCATGCGGACTTTGCGAGCGATTTTGATTTTCGCGAGCTGGGACGTTTGCGTGCCGAGGTCATGGCGCAGCGGCCGGACATCCTGCATGACCTCACGCAATTGCGTATCGAAGTCTTTCGCCGCGCCTTTAGCGAGGGCGGCTATAGCGAGAGCAAGGCATTGGCGGCCTCCACAGGGGCTTTCGAGGTCTTCTATCGGGAGCGTAATCGTGTCGAGTTTTTTCCGGATGTGCTGGCCGGTCTTGCCGAGCTCAAGTCCGCTTACGAGATGTATTCCATCAGCAATGGCAATGCCGATATAGCAATGGTGGGCCTCGCCGCCATTTTCAGCCGGCATTTTTCCGCTATCAGCGTGGGCGCAGCCAAGCCCGATCCGCGCATCTACCGCGCTGCCATAGAGGCCGCCGGCGTGCAGGCCCATGAGGTGCTGCATGTGGGGGATGATCCCGAACAGGACGTGGCTGCTGCCGCTGCCGTGGGCATGAAGACGGTCTGGGCCAACTATGGCGACCGTCTCTGGCCGGACAATCTGGCCCGGCCAGACGGCGAGATAGGCGCTTTTGCCGAGTTGCCGGGTCTGCTGCGGCGTTTGGCGGGGTAATAGAAGGCATCGCGGCTCAAGCCGCTCCCATAAAAACCGCTGATCCTGTGCGGGCAGCTCCTGTAGCTCGGGCTTTAGCCCGGGCTACGACCGAAGGAGGTCCCCGTGGGACAGACAGCGGCGCTATTTCATGAATCCGCTAGCAAAACGCGGCCAAAACCCCTGGCACTGGCCAAATTGGTCAGTGCTGGCGGTCATGGACAGCCACAACCCGCTTCCTTAAGCTTGCCCGACTTTGCGACCGGCCGGTCCGGCGCTCTGCCTTTATATATCCCCGAGCTGTCTGCTGGAGACCCTGATGAGCACATCCCCCTTTCGTCTGGACGGCCGTCGTGCCCTTGTTACCGGCGCCTCCGGTGGCCTTGGCCTGCACTTCGCCGAGACCCTGGCCGCCGCCGGTGCGGAAGTCGTGCTGGCGGCCCGTCGTGCCGACAAGCTGGCGGATGAAGTGGCGCGTCTGCGTGAGAGCGGGGCCCGCGCCCACGCCGTGTCCATGGACGTGACCAGTGCCGCTTCCGTCGATGCCGCCGTTGCCGAAGCCGAAAAGCTCGCCGGCGGCGCCATCGATATCCTCGTCAACAATGCCGGCGTTTCTGGCGAGAACTTCTTCCTCAAGCTGGAGGAGGCGGAGTGGGATGCGGTGGTGGACACCAATCTCAAGGGGGCCTATCTGGTGGCCCGGGCGGTGGCGCGCCGTCTGGCGGACAGCAAAACCCCGGGCAGCATCATCAATATCGCGTCCATTCTGGGCTTGCGCGTGGGTGGCTCCGTCACGCCTTACTGCGCCTCCAAGGCCGGTCTCATCCATCTCACCAAGGCCATGGCCTTTGAGTTGGCGCGCAACAAGATACGGGTTAATGCCATTGCGCCGGGGTATATCGAAACCGATTTCAACCGCGAGTTTTTTGAAAGCGAAGTGGCGCAGAAAATGATTGCGCGCATTCCTTTCCGCCGTCTCGGCCTGAAGCAGGAGCTGGATGGCCCGCTACTGTTGCTGGCCTCTGAGGCCGGCAGCTATATGAGTGGTAGCGTCATTGAAGTGGATGGCGCGCATTTGTGCTCCACGCTGTAATTTCGCGATCTGTAGGTGCGAATTCATTCGCACGCTGTCATTGATTCTGTGCGAATGAATTCGCACCTACCTGTGTGAGGCTGTTCATGGATTTCTCCCTGTCCCCTGAAATTGAAGATTACCGTCTGCGCGTGCGCGCTTTTGTGGAAAAGCATGTGCTGCCGCTAGAAACGCAGGCAGAGGTTTTTGATGCGCACGAAAACATTCGTGAAGACGTTGCGGCAACAATCCGTGCACAGGCCAGGGCTGAAGGCCTCTGGGCATTCCAGATGCCGAAGTCGCGTGGTGGTCAGGGCATAGGCGTGGTCGGCATGGCCGCCTGCTATGAAGAGGCTGCACGCTCGCCGTTTGGTCCCGTGATGTTCAATGCTGCGCCTCCCGATGATGGCAATATGATCCTGCTGGAAAAAGTGCTGAAGAGCGAAGCGCTCAAAGAGCGCTGGTTGCAGCCCATCATCGACGGCAAGGTGCGCTCTGCATTTGCCATGACCGAGCCGCAGGGCTGCGGCTCCGATCCTTCGCTCACCTACACCAAGGCCGAAAAGAAAGGTGACAAATGGATCATCACCGGTCGCAAGTGGTTTATCACCGGCGCTGAAGGTGCCCAGCATTTCATCCTGATTGCCCGCACTTCGGATGATGAGCGCAAAGGCCTCACCGCTTTCCTGTTCGACGCTGCGCAGCCGGGCTGGCGTATCGAGCGCCGCATTCCCATCATGGGGCCGGAAGAGCATGGCGGTCACTGTGAAATCGTTTTCGACGGTCTGGAAATTCCGGATGAATGTCGTTTGCTGGAAATCGGTGATGGCCTCAAGGTCACGCAGATTCGTCTCGGTACCGCGCGTCTCACGCATTGCATGCGCTGGCTGGGGCTTTCCAAGCGTTGTCTGGAAGAAGCGGGTGGCTATGTCTCGCAGCGGATGAGTTTTGGCGAAACACTGGCACAGCATGAAGGTGTGCAGTGGATGCTCGGCGATGCTGCCAAAGACATTCACATTGGGCGCCTGCTTACCATGAATGCTGCCTGGAAACTGGATCAGGGTGATTTCGCCCGCACCGATATTTCCATCGCCAAAATTCATGTGGCCGACACCCTGCACAAGGCTGCAGATACCGCCATACAGTTGTTGGGCGCGCGCGGTTACTCCAAAGACACCATTGTCGAGTGGATTTACCGTTATGCCCGTCAGGCGCGTCTCGTTGACGGAGCCAGCGAGATCCACAAGATGGTGCTTTCGCGCGCCTATCTCGGCGAAGGCAAAGATTTCTTCAAGTGGGGCGTCTGAGCTGAGCGCTTGATGAGTTGCAGGTTGGGGTGAGCATGCGAACCCCAACGCTCTCGGAAATTTCACCAGCGTTGAGGTTCGGCTTTGCCCCACCCCAACCTACGTGAGTCTTGAGTCATGCAGGAAGAACAGAAAAAGGCGATAGAGAAATTCCTGATCGCCAAAACCGGGGCGCTGGCCGTGCGTATTGATGACGCACGTTTGCTATCCGGCGGCGCCATTCAGGAAAACTGGCTGCTCAGTGCCACCGTCAGCGGCGGTGATTACGACGGCGTGCTGGAGTGTGTGCTGCGTTCCGATGCTCCTTCGGGTGTTGCGGTTTCGCATACGCGCGCGCAGGAGTTTGCTCTGCTGCAGGAGGCTTTCAAAGTCGGCGTGACCGTGCCCGAGCCTTTGTGGTTGGGCGACAGGTCGGTTTTCGGCCGTGACTTCTTCGTGATGCGTAAGGCCAATGGCACGGCAGCCGGCTTTCGGCTGGTCAAGGAAATGGCTCTGGGCGGTGATCGCGAAAAACTCGCCGAGCGCATCGGTGAAGAAATGGCCCGTCTGCATGTCATACGTCCGCCCCTGGAAAGTCTGTCGTTTCTGAAGTCGCCGCAGCTTGCGCCGGCCCTGCAGGGCGTCAAGGAATTCCGCGAGTTTCTCGATGCCCACCATACGGCCTTTCCGGCGCTGGAGTGGGGTATACGCTGGCTGGAAAAAAATGCGCCGGTCACAGAGACACTGGTGCTCACGCATCGTGATTTCCGTACCGGTAATTACATGGTCGACGAAAACGGTCTTACGGCGGTGCTGGACTGGGAGTTCGCCGCCTGGTCCGATGCACTGGAAGATCTGGGCTGGTTTTGTGCGCGCTGCTGGCGTTTTGGCCAGTTTGAAAAAGAAGCCGGCGGCATCGGTTCGCGCGAAGCTTTATATCGCGGTTATGAACGGGTGAGCGGCAAGTCGCTGGATAAAGAGGCGGTGTTCTACTGGGAGGTCTATGCCCATGTGCGTTGGGCCATCATTGCCCTGCAGCAGGGTGAGCGTCATGTCTCCGGACAGGAGCCGTCACTGGAGCTGGCACTGACTGCGCATATCGTGCCTGAGCTGGAGCTGGAAATTCTTTATATGACGGGGGTACAGCATGCGTGAACGTCCCGATGGCGCCGAGTTGCTGGTCATTGCGCGTGAAATCTTGCGCAAGGAATTGCTGCCGCTGCTGCCCAAAGACAAAGCCTATGATGCCCTGATGATTGCCAATGCCATGGGCATTGCCGAACGGCAGTTGCAGCAGGGTGATGGGCCGCAGCAAGAAGAAAAAGTCGCGCTGACGGCGCTTCTGGATGTGCAGGCCGATTTGCCGCAACTCAATCGTGATTTTGCCAGGGGCATACGTCGCGGTGATTTTGACGACCATGCCGGGGCTCGCGCCTTGCTCTGGAAGGCTACCTTGCAGCGCGTGCGCGAAAGTGCGCCCAAGGCGCTGCAGCATTACGGAAAGAATTGATGATGTGCTGAAAAAGAACGGGCCGCTGATGCGGCCCGTTCTTTTTCAGGAGCGTGGTGTTTCAGAAGCGGTAGCCCAAGCCCAGCATTGCTGCGAGAGGATCAAGTTCCAGCTCGCCTTGTCCGGCGCCATTGATGGAGACATCGGTATTGATGTCGATTTTCCATACGGCAGCATTCAGATAGAGGCGCTCACCCAGCTTCACGTCCACGCCAGCCTCCAGGGCCAGGCCGGTAGAGTCGCTGAGATCAAGATTCACCCCCAGATTGTTGTCTACATCGAAAAACACGGTGTGATTGATACCGACACCCACATAAGGTTGAACGCTGGCGCTGCTCAGCGGGTACCACTGCAGGGAGACGGTGGGTGGCAGATGACGGGTCGAGCCGATCTCGCTGCCGTTCAGCGTGATGTCGTGTTTGAACGGCGTCGAGGCCAGCAGTTCAACGCCGATATGGGGGTGCAACATCCAGCTCGCGGTGAGTCCGAGCTGCGTGCCGCTGTCCACATCAAGCCCGGCCAAGCCGGTGCCATTGCTGACGTCCGGGTTCACCATGGCTGCACCGGCGCGAAGAATGACGTCGTTCTTTTCATAGGCCAGTGCCGGTTGTGCCAGCGTTGCCAGTGCCAGCAGGGAGAGTGCAGAAAGGGAAGATGTGCGCAGCAACATGATGCAACCTCGTGTCAGAAAGAAAGTGGCCTTGCTGTGCATCTTCCTGCTGCTGGTGAGCGCAGTATTTGAGGCGCGTCAATTTATGGCCGCATATCCGCTATGACGAGCATTTCCTTGATGCAGGACAAAAAAAGCTCAGCCGGGTAGCCGGTCCAGCACGCGATAGGCCAGGGCCTCATGCAGATGCGTGCTGTCTATCGATACCGCGCCTTCGATATCGGCAATCGTGCGAGCAACGCGCAGCACGCGATGATAGGCGCGGGCCGAGAGGCGCATGCGGCGCATGGCCTGTTCCAGTAAATCGGCATCATCGCGGGCCAGTGCCGCGTGCTGATGGATGGCCGCCGGTGACAAATCCTGATTGAGGAAGCCTTGGCGCTGTTGCTGCAAGGCGCGGGCAGCGAGGACGCGTGTTTTCACGCTGGCGCTGCTTTCACCTGCAGTGCCGCGATGCAGGACCTCAGCCGGCAGCGCCGGCACTTCCACATGCAGGTCGATGCGATCCAGCAAGGGGCCGGAAAGCCGGCTGCGATAACGTGCGACTTGATCCGGTGTGCAACGGCAGCGTGCGGTGCCATCCCCCAGATAACCGCAGGGGCAGGGATTCATGGCGGCAATCAACTGGAAGCGCGCTGGAAAACGCACCTGATTGCTGGCGCGCGAAATCACTACATGGCCGGACTCCAGCGGCTCACGCAAGACTTCCAGTACACGCCTGTCGAACTCCGGCAATTCATCCAGAAATAAAACACCGTGATGCGCCAGCGTAATTTCGCCGGGACGCGGCTGTGAGCCACCACCAACAAGGGCAACGGCAGAAGCCGTGTGGTGTGGTGCACGGAACGGTGGCTGCCGGCTGATGCCGTCGCGATGTCCCAGCAGTGAGCGTATGGCAGCGACTTCCAGCGCGGGCTGTTCATCCAGCTCGGGCAGCAAGCCGGGGAGGCGCGAGGCGAGCAAGGTTTTTCCGGTGCCGGGCGGGCCCAGCATGAGTAGCGAGTGGCCGCCTGCGGCAGCGATTTCCAGTGCGCGTCTGGCCTGATGCTGGCCTTTGACATCGCAAAGGTCGGGATATTTTTCGGCCAGTCCGTCCTCAGCAGAAGCACGGGCCGGCGTGATTTTCTGCTGGGCATTGAGGTGGGCAAATACCGTCAGCAGATGATCGCCGCCGTAGACTTCGGCGCCCCGCGGTCTGGCGGCTTCGCCGGCATTTTCCTGCGCCACGAAAAGGGCGCGACCGGCATCCCGTATGGCCATGCTGGCCGGCAAGACGCCCGTCACCGGGCGCAGCTCCCCCGAGAGGGCGAGCTCGCCGAGGAATTCGCAGCCCTGCAGGGCATCGCCGGGTAGTTGGCCATTGGCAGCCAGAATGCCGAGGGCAATGGGCAGGTCGAAGCGCCCGCCGTCTTTGGGCAGGTCGGCCGGTGCCAGGCTGATGGTGATACGCCGTTGCGGGAACTCGAAGCCGGAGTTGATGAGCGCCGAACGTACGCGGTCCTTGCTTTCGCGCACGGCAGCTTCAGGCAGACCGACGATGGCGAGACCGGGCAGGCCGGCGCTCAGATGGACTTCAACGGTAACGGGTGGGGCATCCAGCCCGAGTTGGGCGCGCGTGCGCACCAGTGCGAGAGACATCCTTGTGCTCCTTGTTGACGGCCACATCCGTGCGGCCGGGGTGTTGCGTGGGTCGAGGGTGTTAGGGTGGCTTGGCCCTTACGGCGTAACCCACCGTTCGCGATGACGCCTATGGATATAGCGCATATCAGTGTTTTGCACGATAACCATCGCGGCTAAAGCCCCTCCTGCAAGAGCGGCAGCCTGGCGCCTGCGGCGTGTTTCCGGCGCTGGCGGCGCCGGAAACGTCATAAGAGGGTGCTCATTTTTCTCTGCTTTCCAGAGCGCTTACGCGTTGTTCGAGTGCTCTTAACTCGGCTTCCACGGCCTCCAGGCGGCTGCGGGTGCGGGCCAGCATGGCAGTTTGCACGTCGAACTCTTCGCGCGTGACCAGCTCCATGCGGGCCAGGGCCTCGCGCAGCACGGCCTTGATATTGTCCTCCAGATCTCCGCGCAACTGGCGCACCCCGGGGGGCAGCACCTGGGAAAGCTGTTCGCTGACGCGGTTGACGATTTGTTCCAGCGCCATGGCAGGCTCCTTTTCAAGGCTTGGGAGAGGGGGCGAAGCACCGGATTCTAGCATCGGCCCCATTCATCCCGCATAGAAACCACCTATGCACTATCTTTGTGCACCACAATGGGGATTTGACGGTTTTTTATGCACCACACGGGGGAGGCTTGCGCTTTCCGGGCCCGGTTTGGTGGCTGCCGATGCCGGGAAATGTGACAGCTCTGTTGAATTCCTCGGCCGCGCCCAGCGTTGGCATGCCTTCTGCAAAGTGCAGGACAAGTTCTTCACAGAGCTTTGCAGTTTTCACTTCCAACAAGTCACCACAGGGTTTTTTAGGAGTCCTACCAATGAAACTGAGCAAACTCTCTTCCGCACTTCTCGCTGGCGGTCTGCTGTTCTCTGCTGTGTCTGCCCAGGCTGAAGAAGCTGCAGGCGC
>JACCDZ010458494.1_pt1 | contig 24125 bp, 27 predicted proteins | sample 7449551 | NCBI WGS metagenome assembly JACCDZ01 (sample SAMN15323452, study PRJNA562643) | freshwater metagenome | isolation source: river surface water | place: USA:Blue River Watershed | collected 2017-08-18 | reverse complement strand
GGAGTAGCTGCCGTCGTTACAAGTCTTCAACACGTACTGGTCTCGATATTTGCAGTAAGAATCCTGGGGGAGAAGTTACTTCCTCGCCAAGTAGCGGGTCTTCTATTGGGATTAGCTGGTGTGTTTTTAGTTCTTGGACCCACCTTAGATTCGCAGATTCCTGCGGTAGCTAATGTGGCAATCATTGTTGCTCTCATTGGCAGCACGAGTGCGACTCTGCTTCAGAAAAAGTTCGGATCAAATATTCCACTGGTGGCCGGAACTGCGTATCAATATTTATTCAGCGGGGTAGTCCTGGGTGCTATTGCTATCGGTTCTGGAAATCTTGAAATCATCTGGAATCTAAAGTTCACCGCTGCTTTTATTTGGTTGGTGCTAGTTCTATCGGTCGGTGCGATTTTGCTTCTTCTATGGCTGCTCAATACAGGTAGCGCTGCTTCGGTTTCTTCATTGTTCTACCTTGTTCCACCAGCTACAGCGATTGAAGCCTTCTTTTTGTTTGGCGAAAAAGTAAACACCCAAGGCTTCCTAGGAATAGGAATTACCGCCTTGGGTGTTTGGCTTGTAATTAGAGGTTAATGGCTCTCGATCTCCTTGAGATCATCTGCCGACACCTTAGGAACTGCTTCAGAGTGCGCAACACTCATACGAGAACGAAGCTTGTTTCGAAGGGCACCAGCACGCTTAACGCCACGACCATCTACCGCTGGAAGTTCCAGAGCAGGAGCTTGTTCATGTGAAGTTAAGAGATAAGCCTTCTCAGGTGAGATTGGCTCATGCACTTCAACAAACTCACCATGAGGCAAGCGAAGTAAGCGACCAGTTTCACGACCGTGCAAAACTAGTTCGCGATCTGCACGTTGAAGCGAGAGACACAGGCGCTTTGTTACAACGAAGGCGATTGGAGGAAGAATGATGATTCCAAATCGAGTTCCCCACATGATTTGGTTAATCGACAAATCAAAGTGAGTTGCGATCAAGTCATTTCCACCATTGATCAAAGCTACGATCATGAAAGTGATTGACATGGCACCTAATGCTGTGCGGTTTGGTGCATTGCGAGGACGATCAAGTAGATGGTGCTCGCGCTTGTCTCCAGTGATCCAACTTTCGATGAATGGATACAGCGCCATGCCTGTGAACAAAATTCCAGGAATGATCAAACCAGGGATCAAAATATTCCATGAAATTGTGTAACCAAAGAAGTAGGTCTCAATTGGTGGTGACATACGAACCAATCCATCGAGCCAACCCATGTACCAGTCAGGCTGTGAACCCGCGGAGATTTGACCCGGTGTATATGGACCGTAGAGCCAAATTGGGTTGATTGATGCAACGGCAGAGATAAATGCAATCACACCGAAGACGATGAAGAAGAATCCGCCAGCTTTAGCCATGTAAACAGGCATCAATGGATAGCCAACAACGTTCTTCTCGGTGCGACCTGGACCAGGGAATTGTGTGTGCTTCTGGTACCAAACCATCATCAAGTGAACTGTTATGAGTGCAAGGAATGCACCCGGTAAGAGCAGCACGTGAACGGTGTAAATGCGGGGGATAAAGGCTTCACCCGGGAAGGCGCCACCAAAGGCAAAGTATGAAAGATAGGAACCGACTACCGGTATCGCTTGGATAATCGCTTCAGCGATACGGATTCCTGTTCCTGAAAGTAGATCATCTGGAAGTGAGTAACCGAGGAAACCTTCTACGATTCCAAGGGTTAACAAACCAACACCGATGATCCAGTTTCCTTCACGAGGCTTACGGAATGCGCCAGTAAAGAAAACGCGCATTAAGTGAGCAACGATAGCTGCCATAAAGATTAGGGCTGCCCAGTGGTGAATCTGGCGCATCAGCAATCCGCCGCGTACCTCAAAAGAGATATGCAGTGCAGAGGCATAAGCAGCGGACATCTTCACGCCTTCTAGCGGTTCATAGCTGCCTTCATAAATAACTTCTTTCATAGAAGGGTCAAACCAAAAAGTGAGGTAAGTTCCTGAAAGAAGCAGGATTACAAAAGAGTAGAGCGCTACTTCGCCAAGCAAGAATGACCAGTGATCAGGGAAGACCTTTTGCAGGTTCTTCTTCATCCATGCCGCAGCACCGGTTCGCTCATCAACGTAGTTAGCGACTTGTCCCAAACGATGTTCTGTTGTCATTAAGAGTTACGCCCCCAAAAACTAGGTCCAACTGGTTCGGTGAATGGTGTGCGGGCGATGAGGTAACCCTCTTCATCCACGGTGATATTTAACTGCGGAAGTGGTCGAGCCGCAGGTCCAAAAATGACCTTTGCTGCTCGAGTCACATCAAAGGTTGATTGGTGACATGGGCATAAAAGGTGTTTTGTTTGTTGTTCATAAAGAGCGACTGCGCAACCCATGTGTGAACAGATCTTTGAGAAGGCAATAATTCCTTCGTGGGTCCAGCTCAAACGCTCTGCGTCAAGGTTGAACTCCTCAGGACGAAGTCTGATTAGGAGAAGCGCATCCTTCGCGATGTCATTGAGCTTTCGGTGCTCTGGGTCGGAAGTTTCAGGAAGTACCTGGGCTACCGCACCAACCTCAAGATCAGAGGCACGAATGCGACGGTCACCTGGATCTGTTACTAAGTATGTTCCAGCTTTCCATGACGTCTCCTTGAGATCATTTCCTGGAAGCGGCCCCAAATCACGGAGTAAAAGAATTGGTGAAAGCGCAGACAATCCAAGTGCTGCACCTAGAGATCTTTTGATCAATGAGCGACGACCCAGTCCAGAAGCTTGTGCTCCTTCTTTAACCGCATCGACAAACTCTTTGCGATCTGAATCAGGGGAACGGAACTCGTGACGGTGCGCGATAACTTCTTGATCAGGCATCAAAGTTTTTGCCCAGTGAATTGCACCCATACCGATGAAGAAGAGTGAGATCGCCATACCAAGGCCAAGACCTAGTTGATGCGCGTTTTGATTTCCCATCACCGGAACGAAAATGAAAATATCATCAGGAATAAAGAATGATGCAATCAGTAACAGAGTACCCAGTGAAGATATTCCAAAGAGAATCGCTACTTGTCGCTCAGCTCTCTTTGCAGCAACTGGATCGTGATCTGCTTTGCGATGAACGTGTGCAGGAAGTCCTGGGTCTTTAATAGCTTCGATTTCGTTAGACATCATTTATCTCGCCTTCATCGCTAGCCATACTGCAACACCAATAAGAATTCCTAGACCTAGAGTCCACGCGAGCAAGCCTTCAGTTACAGGACCTACACGCCCAAGTGATGCTCCGCCAAGATTTGGTTCAGACTCAGCGTGCTTGATCCACTTGATGATTGACTTCTTCTCTTCTGGAGTGATTGTCTTGTCGCTAAATACCGGCATTGATTGCGGACCAGTAACCATCGCTTCATAGATGTGCTTTGGCTCAATACCCATCAAAGTTGGGGCGTACTTTCCTTGAGTCAGAGCTCCACCTTGTCCGGCAAAGTTATGGCACATCGCGCAGTTGTTACGGAACAACTCTCCACCCTCTGCAGTGCTTCCATCGCGCTCATAATTCAACTGTTCCTCAGTTGGAATTTCTGGTCCTGGAGCAAGTGAAGCAACATAGGCAGCAAGAGCAGCTGTTTCTTCAGGGGTGTAAAGCGGCTCTTTTCGCATTGCCTGAGTACTCATGTCTGCCATTGGCATGCGACCGGTACCAACTTGGAAATCGACAGAGGCAGCACCAACTCCTACCAGAGAAGGAGCAATGGCTCCACCTTCGGAGTTAAGTCCATGACATGAAGAACAACCCTTCAAGAAGATCTGTCGACCTTCTTCAATGAGAGCTGAACGATCAGCCGTTGTTGTTTGCGCTGCTGTTTGTGCGCTGGCAACATTAAATGTTGTTCCAATCGCAAGCAGAGCAAAGATTAACAATGCAGGACCTGCCGCCTTGTGGCGACGGTAGCGAGATAGACGCTTCACTTATTTTCCTTACTACTTAATCAGGTAAATCGCAGCAAATAGCGCGATCCATACAACGTCGACGAAGTGCCAGTAATATGAAACAACGATTGCGGTTGTTGCTTGTTGATGTGTAAATCGACGAGCTTTAGCAACGCGAACCATTACAATCAAGAACGCAATTAATCCGCCAGTTACGTGTAAACCGTGGAAGCCAGTCGCAACATAAAACACAGAGCTATACGCATTTGTTGAAAGCGCTAATCCTTCTGAAACCAACATCGCGTATTCGTACACTTGTCCTGCGATGAAGAAAGAGCCCATCAAGAAGGTCAAAGCAAACCACTCGCGCATGCCCCACTTGTTCATTTGGTAGAGCTTGCCTGTGCGGTGATTTTGGAAACGTTCAGCGGCAAAAACGCCAAACTGACATGTCACCGATGAGAGAACCAAGATGGTTGTGTTGAAGGATGCAAAAGGAATATTGAGCATCTCGGTGGACTCTGCCCAAATTGCTGGACCCTGTACCGCACGTGTCGTGAAGTACATCGCGAACAACGCAGCGAAGAACATCAGCTCACTGGAGAGCCAGACGATGGTTCCAACCGCTACTGCGTTGGGGCGGGTTATTTTGTGGTGTGCTACGGCGCTTGACATAGAGGCGATTATTCCCGAAAACAGGCTCCGCGTCTGCCTAGGGCACCCTCTGGAGCCCTTGATTTCGCCTCTATCAAGGTGAAACGGATCACCTCAAAATCCCGAAATCTGGGAATGAGTTGAGTCGGGTGATTGGGGGTTTTTCAATAGACTTATGCCATGGCCGAGAGCAAAAAACAGATCATTGTGTACTCAGATGACTCCTCAGTTCGATCCTCCATCGTTTCGGCTTTGGGTGTTCGCGTCGCAAAGGATCTTCCTGAACATGAGATTCATGAGTTCGCAACAGGCCCGGCTTTGCGTGCATATGTAGATTCAAAAAATGTAGCTGGCAACTTTAGAGCCGATCTATTCATTCTTGATGGCGAAGCCGCCCAGGAGGGTGGACTCGGGATGGCTCGACAGCTTAAGGATGAGGTTTTCAACTGTCCTCCGATTTTGGTAATAACAGGTCGCAAGGAGGACAAGTGGCTTGCTGCTTGGTCTCTTGCTGAGGCTTCAGTAGTCCATCCGATTGATCCATTTACATTGGCAAAGACTGCTGCGGAATTACTGCGCGGCGCTTCTGTCGTTTCTGCTTAACTTTTCTCATGAGCCAATTGCTGTGGAATGAAAACATAGCAATCATCAACGCAGGTTTAGATCTTGAGGTAGATCGCGTTCAATGGTGCATGAATGAAATTCTCACAGGTCAAGCAAGTAATGAGATCATAAAAAGTTTTCTAGTAGCTTTGAAGAATAAAGGTGAAAGTCCTGAAGAAGTTGGAGCGCTGGTCGCCCAAATGTATGAACATTGTGCTCCTATCAACATCCCGAATCGAGCTGTGGACACTGTTGGTACTGGGGGAGATGGCGCGCACACCATCAATATTTCAACTACCGCAGCCATCATTGCAGCGGCTAGTGGGGCCAAAGTGATTAAGCATGGAAATCGAGCCGCTTCCTCAAAATCAGGGTCGGCGGATTTGTTGGAAAATCTCGGAATCAACATCAACCTTGATGGACATGGAGTTGAACAGAGTTTTAATGAATTAGGAATTGGTTTTTGTTTTGCTCCAAAGTTCCATCCCGCAATGAGGCATGCGGCAACTGCGCGCAAGGAGTTAGGTACACCCACCGTTTTCAACATTCTTGGACCGTTAGCAAATCCCGCCAAGCCAAAAGCGGCAGCTATAGGAGTTGCCAATGAGCGAATGCACTTAGTGATGGCTCAAGTATTGGGTGACAGAGGCATAGATGGATTTGTTTTCAGAGGTGATGATGGTCTGGATGAAATAACTCTCGCAACTTCAACCTCCGTTTTGAGTATTGGAACTGAAGAAATAGTCAGTGGCTTGATTGATCCGTCGGAGTTTGGGATTACCCAAGCTCCGATTTCCGCACTAGTTGGAGGTGATGGAGCAGAGAATGCTCAAATCACTAGTTCAATTTTTGAAGGCAAGAAAGGTCCGCACCGGGATGCATGTGTATTGAATGCTGCCGCGGCAATCGCAGCTTATGAAGGCAAAACTGAACTGACTTTGCATGAGCGAATGGCCAAAGGTGTTGAGGTGGCAATTGAAGCGATCGATTCAGGAGCTGCTGCAAATTTGGTAAAGCAATGGGCGACTCTTACTCAGAAATTGGGCGCTTAGCTCGTTTCTTTTTTGATGGAAAGTTTCGCATCTCTTCAAAACTATGAACGTTGAAACCTGCCAAGCGTTCAATCAAACCATGTAAGACATCAACTGTTGCCTTAGCATCATCAAGAGCGCGGTGATTGGGTGAAGTGTTTGCTCCAAAAAATTCCGCTAAAGTCGAAAGTTTGCAATTGACCACCTCATCGCGATCTAAAACCGCCCGTGCAAGCCGAGCGGTATCAACGGTTTGATAATCAGGCCATGGAATTTCATGCGCAAGTGATGCGGCTTTAAGAAAACTCAAATCAAAGGGTGAGTTGTGTGCAACAACTACGGTTTCATCAGCACTTCCCAAAAATTCGAAAAGCGTTGGCAAGATTTCGTCCACAAAAGGAGCCGACACCAACATTGCATCTGTAATCCCCGTCAATTCTGTAATGAAGAAAGGCAGAGCGTGCCCCGGATCGACGAAACTTTGAAAAGTTCCCAGCAACTCACCTCCTCGAACTTTGACCACACCAATTTCAGTGATTCCTGCACCAAGTCGAGGTGATCCGCCTGAGGTTTCCAGATCCAAAACAGCAAAGATGGTTTCAGAAAGCGGGCGATCTGCGACCTTTGACATGAGGTGAATCGTAGGTGATTGCCCCGACAATGCATCAGCCGTACTCTTAATGCATGGCCGTTGAAGGAGCACCAGAAGGTTGGATGCAGGATTGGGCTGCAACCGGTTCAGGAAAGAATTCACATATCGGCGTTTTGCTTGTTCACGGATTTACAGGGTCGCCAGCTTCAATGCGACCTTGGGGAGAGTTTTTACACTCCAAGGGCTACACAGTGCGAGTTCCTTTACTTCCTGGCCACGGCACACAGCCGGAGGATTTAAATAAAGTTAAGTGGCAAGAATGGCCTGCAAAGGTCGAGTTCGAGCTAAGTGAACTGCGTAAGAGTTGCGACGTTGTTTTCTTGGTAGGCCTATCCATGGGTGGCGGAACAGTTTTGAATGTAGCTGCATCTCACAATGAAACTCTCAATGGAATCATCTTGGTTAATCCGATGATCCACGTAAAGGGTGTTCCGGTTGAATTAGCTTTCTTCTTGTCTCGACTTCAGAAAATGCGCACAAGTGTTGGCGATGACATTAAGCGTCCTGGAATCACCGAATGGGGATATGACGCACTGCCAACACGTGGTGTTTATCAATTGCTCAAAATGCTGCGCATTACAAGGCGCAACTTAAAGAACATCACCGTTCCTGTGCAGTTGTTTCACTCGGTCGAAGACCACACGCTTCCAGTTACAAATACCGAAATCATCTTGAGTGAAATTGCTTCGACCAATAAAAGCAGAATTGAGCTAGTAAATAGTTATCACGTCGCAACCATGGACTATGACCAGGAATTGATTTTCCAAAACTCTCTCACCTTTATTGAATCGCTCTCGAAGTAAACTAGGAGAGCGCCAAACCGCCTGCAATGGCGAGAATTCCAATCGCCGAAAAGGCTGTGAGCGCTCTTCGAACTTGAGGGCGCTGGATGTAAGTTGAGGATTTCTTCACAGTCCAAATCAAGCCAATATTCCACACAATTGAAATAAGAGCCCAAGTGGTTCCTAAAACGATGATGCCCAAGGCAAGAGAGGTCTCTTGGGGTATGAACGCGGGGATGAAGGCGACCGCATAAACAGCTGCTTTTGCGTTGGTTAAATTGGTTACCAAACCTAGCCGAAATGAACCCCAAGCAGTTGTTGAGACTTCACTTTCAAGATCAAATTTTCCGAACTCTTTACGTAGGGACAAAAAGGTTTGAATAGAAATTCCTGTCAGGAAGATGACGCCAGTCCATTTAAGAATTGAATACGCAAGATCTGATTGCGCAAAGATGGCGGAAAGACCGATGGCGCTGGAAATACTCCAAATAAGAATTCCAGCGCAGTTGCCAATGGATGACAAGAAGGCTGCTCTAGGACCTCCGATTATTGATTGGCGCAAAACCATTGCAACACCTTGACCAGGAATCATTACCAACAGTGCCGTGGCAATAATGAAGGAAGGAAGGTTTTGAATGAGTGACGACATTGTTACTTTCTTCGAGGCTTGGCAATTAACTCTTCAATACCGATTCTATGGGCGGCAAACTTGTTAATTGTGGAGTCATTCGGATAACCGATTGCTATTCCGCAAAGGAGCCTGTAGTCCTTAGAGATCTCGAACTCTTTGCGAACTACATCCTCCCAGATTCCAACTGCACCTTGAGCGCAAGTACCTAATCCATGAGCGTGGGCTGAAAGGATGAGATTTTGCATCATGAGACCTGCATCTGACGCAGCGTAGATTCCTAAACTCTTATGGACAAAAACAAAGAGCTCAACCGGCGCTCCGAAGAAAGAGTAATTCTTGGCCCATTGTTGATCGCGGGCATCTCGATCACCTCTCTGAACACCAAAGAGTTCGTATAACTCCTTACCTACCCGTTCTGAACGTGGCTTTAATTCAGCGGGGTAGGGCTTAGCGATTAATCGATTGCTGGTCGGAAGACCATACCGAGAGTAAATAATGCGCAGTTTATTCAAGATCCCTTTGCGCATTATTTGCGACAGAACTTTCCAGCGATTCAAGAACTCCGTGCTGATAGCGTCCCTTGTATCACCAGAGGCGACAGCGACTTTAAACGGACGAGTGTTTGACCAACTTGGAGCCGTTAAAGCATCGTTGAGGATTTGATTGAGGATCTCTTCCGGAATAGGAGTTGATTGAAAATCACGTGTACTTCTACGGGATTCTAGGAACTTCGAGAAATCTTCGGGATAGTTCATGTTCAAATTTTATCTAACCGAAGTTGATACTCATCGGTACAGCGTCTTTACTTGGAATTCCTTCTGTGTGGACGATACTGGGATCGAACCAGTGACCCCCACAATGTCAATGTGGTGCTCTACCGCTGAGCCAATCGTCCTCGGTACCTGAACTATACAACAGTCACTTAACGAGCGTAATCATCCTCAATACGCTCAATATCATCTTCTCCAAAGTACGTCCCGGTTTGAACTTCGATAAAGACAAGCTCTTGAGTTCCTTGATTTCCAATTCGATGAAGGACCCCGGTCTCGACATCAACAGTTTCTCCAGCGGATTTTTCAAATACCTGTCCATCTAAAACAACTGTTGCGACACCCGAAACAATGAACCAATGTTCTTGACGCTTTTGATGACGTTGGTAAGAAAGTCGAGCCCCAGGAGTTACATAAATGCATTTAACTTTGTGCGAGGGAGTGTCTTGCAAAACTTCATAACGACCCCAAGGTCTGAATGAGTCGTCATCGATCATTGTTTATCCCTTAGCTCTGATGAACCACCCTGTTGTGTTTCACCGACAACAGTCTTGCAGTAATAATGGAGGTCGGGACGGGATTTGAACCCGTGTAGAGGGATTTGCAGTCCCTTGCCTCGCCTCTCGGCCACCCGACCATACAAATATCGCCGTCAGATTCAATTCTTCGAGAAGAGTTCAATCTAAACGGCGAGTATCAGAGCGGACGACCGGGTTCGAACCGGCGACCTGAACCTTGGCAAGGTTCCGCGCTACCAACTGCGCTACGTCCGCGAGGAGGGTAAATCTAGCGCAGGAGTGGCGTATCCGCCAAAGTGCCCAAACCCGCAAAGTAAAGAGAGATTGGTTAGCGTTATCCCGTGGAACACCCAGCGGATGCACCCCTTTTTTGGATGGGGGGTCGGATGGCGACGGATCTCATTGAGTTATCTGACGACCCGGCCTGCCTGGATGATGGAGACTTTTGGGCGGTTTCAACAACCTTTGAAGGCTCCTTTAGAGCTGCAAAGTTTGGAAGGATTGAAATAGCTCCCTTTCCAATATCGACTTGGAACTCGGTTACTTCCGAGTGGGAAACCACACCAGATCAACAAGGCTATCTTGATTACGTAAATCTCATTCGTGAACACATTGCAGAGGGTTGGGTATACCAAGTTAATGCTTGCCGCCAGTTGTCGGCAGAGGATTCCAATCCAAATCTTCGAGGTTTATTCAGCTTGATTCTAGAAAATAATCCAGCACCATGGGCCTCATATTTGGAGATTCCCAATTTGAATATCGCATCAGCGTCACCTGAATTATTTCTAAAGCGATCTGGCAACAAGATCAAAACATCACCCATTAAAGGAACGCAGCCTTTAGGTTCAAAGGGTTTTGGAAACAAGGATCAATCCGAAAACATAATGATTGTTGATTTGATGCGAAATGATTTAGGAATGATCTGTGCAAGTGGATCTGTTGAGGTTTCACGATTATTGTCTTCAGAGGATCACCCAGGTCTGCAGCATTTAGTGTCAGATGTAGAGGGAGAGTTGAAGGATGGAATCAGTTGGAAGCAGATCATCGAAGCTATATTGCCGCCGGGTTCTGTGAGTGGAGCACCTAAGTCATCTGCATTGAAAGTTATCGCAGAAAACGAGCGCGCAAGAGGGCCATATTGTGGAGTTCTTGGTTGGGTTCATGGAAATCAAGCAGAATTATCTGTAGCAATAAGGGTTTTTTGGAAGGATAAGAAAATTCACTTTGGTACAGGCGCTGGCATTACATTTTCTAGCGATGCTGATCAGGAATGGGAAGAAACACAGCTCAAGGCATCTCGACTCATCGCTATTGCTCAAGGTCAACAACGATGAAGGTGATTCTTAATGGAGAATTGCTCGATCAAGAACAAAGTTTGTGTGATGAACGCGGATGGATGTCCGGTACTGGTGTATTTGAAACGATAAAGACTGTAAATAATTTTCCGTGGGCCATGTCGCGACATATGAGAAGAGCGGTCTCAAGTGCGCTACGAATTGGAATAAAGCTCCCCTCCGAAGAACAAGTGAGAGCTGGAATATCTCTCTTGATGGGAACTCAGCAATTTGCCAGTGGTGTTCTACGTTTATCCTTCCGTAATGATGGAAGTTGGTCTGCCGCCCATCTTGAATATATAGCGCCTAGTCATCCCGCGAAATTGATTTCCTATGAAAAATCGATTGCTATCCAGGGACAACCAGTAAAAAGTTTTCCTTACGATCACAGGTTGGAGATCCTGAAGGCCGCGCAAGCGCAGGGAGCGGATGAGGCAATAGTTATAAATGACCTAAATCGGGTTTGCGAAGGTTCGGTGACTAACTTACTTTTTCAGATTGGCGGTCAATGGGTGACCCCACCTATCGGTGATGGGGTTTTACCTGGAATTGTTCGTGCATTGGTGATTGAAAATTGTGGGGTCTCGGTCAGGAGCATCGCGCTGTCTGAGTTGCCACAAGTGAGTTCTGGATTCCTATTGAGCAGTTTGCGAGTTGCACAACCGATCGCATCAATAAATGGAAGAGATTTACAGCAATCTCCAGAATTTCGCGCTCAAATTGAAGCGATGGCACTGAGGACTTCGGTAGGCTAATCACATGGCCCAGATCTCGATCACCGTTGACGGAGTTGTTCAGCAAGTAGAAGCTGATCAGCGGCCTACGCATTTATTTGCAGCGAGTAAAGATGTAGTTGTCTGCCGCATCAATGGCGTCCTTAGAGATCTTTGGACCGACTTGGTAGATGGTGATGTCATCGAATCAGTTTCAATCTCGTCACCAGATGGATTGGCTGTACTGCGACACTCAACCGCCCACGTTATGGCTCAAGCGGTTCAAGAGGTTTATGCAAACACTCGTCTAGGTATTGGTCCACCCATCAAGGACGGTTTTTATTATGACTTTGATCCGGAGAACACCTTTAATCCAGATGACTTAGTCAAAATTGAAAGCGCTATGCGCAAAATTGTAAAAGAGGGCCAAAGATTTCGTCGCCGTGTGACTACTGAGGTTGATGCCTTGAAGGAGTTGGCGCACGAGCCTTATAAGTGTGAACTTATTGGAATCAAGGGTCCCGCAGGAGAAGAAGCTTCAGTTGAGGTTGGCGGAACTGAACTAACCATTTACGACAACTTAGGTCGTGATGGAAACCCAGTGTGGAGCGATCTGTGCCGTGGACCGCATTTGCCATCCACAAAACATATTCCGGCCTTCAAATTGATGAGAACAGCCGCAGCCTATTGGCGTGGTTCCGAAAAAAATCCGATGCTCCAGCGAATCTACGGAACTGCTTGGCCATCACAAGATGAGCTCAATGCTTATTTGGAGCTGTTAGCTGAGGCGGAAAAGCGTGATCACCGTCGCTTGGGAACTGAGTTAGACCTATTTTCTTTCCCAGAAGAGATTGGTTCAGGTTTGGCTGTATTCCATCCAAAGGGTGGAATTGTTCGTCGTGCGATGGAGGATTACTCACGCATCCGACACGAAGAAGAAAATTATGAATTCGTTTATTCACCACACTTAACTAAGGCTGCCTTGTTTGAAACATCTGGTCACCTGCAGTGGTATGCAGATGGAATGTATCCGCCAATGATCTTGGATGAAGAGCTCAACGCTGATGGCACAGTAAAGCGCGCCGGTCAGCAGTACTACATGAAGCCTATGAACTGCCCTTTCCATAACCTTATTTACAAATCACGAGGACGTTCTTATCGCGAACTTCCATTACGTCTCTTTGAATTCGGAACTGTTTATCGTTACGAAAAATCAGGAGTCTTGCATGGCATAACACGTGCTCGTGGCTTTACTCAAGATGATGCTCACATCTACTGCACGAAAGATCAGATGGTTGGTGAGCTTGATTCGCTGCTGACATTCGTTCTAAATCTCTTGCGTGATTATGGGCTGAATGATTTCTATCTTGAACTTTCGACAAAGAATGAAGAGAAATTTGTCGGAGATGATGCGGACTGGGCAGAAGCAACAGAAGCTTTAAGAAAAGCGGCAACCGCACAAAATCTTGAGTTGGTTCTTGATGAAGGCGGTGCGGCTTTTTATGGTCCGAAGATTTCCGTTCAGGCTAAGGATGCAATTGGTCGTACCTGGCAGATGTCTACGATTCAAGTTGATTTCCAGCTACCGCAGAGATTTGAACTTGAATACTCTGCCGCTGATGGAACTCGTCAGCGACCTGTGATGATTCACCGAGCTTTGTTCGGCTCAATCGAACGTTTCTTTGGTGTTCTGACAGAGCATTACAGCGGTGCATTCCCACCATGGTTAGCGCCAGTTCAGGCGATAGGTATTCCTGTTGCGGACACCTTTGCAGATTATTTAGGTGAAGTCATGATTCAAATGAGAAAAGCCGGAATTCGCGCTGAGCTTGATGCATCAGATGATCGTATGCAGAAGAAGGTACGTAACGCTCAAATGCAAAAGATCCCTTTCATGGTGATTGCTGGTGAAGAGGATCAAAAAGCTGGAGCCGTGTCTTTCCGTTATCGCAATGGAGAACAGAAAAACGGAATCCCTATTGCTGATGCAATCGCTGAAATCAAAAAGGTCGTTGCTGAACGAACACAGGTTTAATCGGTGGATCAACAGATCAGCGGTGCTGGCATGCCTGATGGTTGGCAGCGATTGTGGGCGCCTCACCGTCTCGAGTATCTACGTGGAGAAAATCGGCCATTAGAAGGAAACCGTGTCGAGTGCCCCTTCTGTACGATCCCAACCAAAGAGGATGAAGAAGGCTTAATCGTTCATCGCGGAAATACAGCGTATGTAGTGATGAATCTGTACCCATACAACCCAGGCCATTTATTGATCTGTGCATTTCGCCATGTTGCAGATCTGACCGATTTGTCTGATGAAGAAAGAGATGAAATCTCTGCCCTAACAGCTCATGCGATGAAGACGGTTAGAAAGGTTTCTTCGCCCGAAGGTTTCAACCTCGGGATGAATCAAGGCGCGGTTTCTGGAGCTGGAGTGGCCGCACATATTCATCAGCATGTTGTTCCACGTTGGAGTGGGGATGCGAATTTCATGCCAATTATCGGAAAGACTAAGGTCCTTCCTCAGTTGCTGCACCTCACTCGCGCTGAAATTGCCGCAGCTTGGTAAGAAACTACAGCTGCTGAATGTAACTCTTCACAATATCTACACCAATACCTTTGTCTATCCACAGAGGTATGGCTGGAAACAATAAGCCGGCGGCGAAGGCATCATCACCTGAGGCTTGAATTAGTTCTAGATATTCGTCGCGAAACTCTTGAACCAAGGTTTCATGCTCTGGTTCACATGATCGTGTGGATGGTGGTGTTGATGAATAATCAATGATCGTTAAATCCTTCAAAGATATCAAAGCAATCGGAAGACCTTGTTCGTCATGCAAAACCAAGAATGGGGTAGCCATCGGCGCAAAGACTCGATTGGCGATCATCACCGCATCGTCGAAATCAGCTTCGAGTTTTTCTAGGTGGGTGACCACAAGTAAGCGAGGGATTTGATACTCATCGAGTTGTGACCACTGATCAATCGTCTCTTGATCGACCCCTGCCGATGGATTGATGGCAAAAATCGCAAGGTCGCTTTCGCTGTGAACTTTTTGTGCAACGCTCGCCCCGAAGGCTTCCGCCACGCGCGTTGGCTCCGCGCTTGAGTGGCCATAGACATGAATCATGCCGTTGGTGATTTGTGTTTGCACTGGGTCAGCCTACGATGGACCTTGATGTTAAGCGCACGTTTGAAGCCGTCAGTCACCAAGGTAATTACGCCCGTGGCGGCCTTTGCCCTGCGTCGGGGGATTACCCCGAACGCAGTGACTTGGGTGGGAGCCGTTGGTGTTGTGATCTCATCCTTATATTTCTATCCAAAGGGTGATTTTTTTCTTGGCACATTAGTTATTTGCGTTCTGGCTTTGAGTGATCTTTTCGACGGAACTATGGCTCGTCTTTCAAGTTCTGGTTCGAGCCGTTGGGGTGGATTTCTAGATTCAACTATTGATCGAGTTACAGATTCTGCGATCCTTATTGGCGTCACCGTTTATCTCATTGAAAGCGATGACAGCCTTGCATATGTTGCCCTAGCCGCGTTGATTACTGGATTACTTGTTCCTTATATACGCGCGAAGGCCGAAAGCTTCGCAATTGTATGCACCGGTGGTATCGCTGAGAGAACAGAACGCTTAATAATTTCTCTGGCTGCAATTGGCTTCCATGGTCTAGGTGTTCCTTATGTTCTATCAATCGGTCTATGGAGTCTTGCACTTCTTGGTGTTTTCACGGTTTTCCAGCGCATGCAAATTGTTAAGCGAGCCGCCTAAATGAAAGACAATATTTCAGCATTTGTTTATTTTGCTGGTTGGCGCATTGTTAGATGGCTTCCTGAGGAAACTGCCTACAAAACATTTTTCAAGGTAGCGGATCTGCTTGTAAAGAGAAATGGAAAGAGCGTTCAACGACTCCGTTCCAATCTTGCTAGAACTCAGCCAGACTTGACCTCATTAGATTTGGAAATTCTCGTCGTAGATGCCATGCGTTCGTATATGCGTTACTGGTGTGACACATTCCGCTTTCCTGATTGGTCGCAACAGCGTGTTACAGAAACGGTCTCAGTCACTAACGAACACCTACTAATGAATGCAATCGAAGCGAAAACGGGAGTCATTGTTGCCCTACCGCATGCAGGAAATTGGGATCATGCGGGCGCATACTTTTGTGCCAAGGGTGTTCGGTTGGTGACAGTGGCAGAACGTTTGAAACCTGAAAAGTTATTCTTGAAATTTCTTAGTTACCGGCAATCCATGGGAATGGAAGTCCTCCCACTGGATGGTCGCGTTCTAGATACTTTGACTCAAAGACTGAATGAAGGCGCACTCGTGGCTTTAGTTGCCGATCGAGATCTTTCGAGATCAGGAATCAACATCAATTTCTTTGGCGGGCCAGCTCGTATGCCTGCAGGGCCCGCGCTTCTTGCACTCAAAACCAAAGCACCATTGATAACCGCTTTTGTGTCTTACACCGACGATGGAATTCACATTGAATTCAACACAGTTGTTCTTCCGGAATCGGGAAATGAAAGTGAAATGGTGCAGGAGATCGTTCAGACAACCGCCCAACTGTTTGAAAGTGGGATCAAGAAGGCGCCTCAAGATTGGCACATGTTGCAACGCATTTGGGTTGATGGCGATTTTAAGGATCGTTCATAGTGCTAACTCGCTCTTTAAAAATTGGAATCGTGTGCCCTTACAGTTGGGATACACCCGGGGGAGTTCAAAACCACATCAGGGATTTGGCAGAGTTCTTGATTGCCGCAGGACATGATGTATCAGTGTTAGCTCCGGCTCTTGATGAAAGCAAACTACCTGAGTACGTAGTCAATGCTGGGAAGCCGATCTCAATTCCATACAACGGTGCTGTTGCCAGAGTTTTGTTTGGGCCGGTCGCCTTCGCGCGTGTTCGTCAGTGGATATCTCAAGGTGATTTCGATCTACTCCACCTCCATGAACCAGCCATTCCATCAATCTCATTACTGGCTTGCTGGGCAGCGGATGGACCCATGGTTGGTACTTTCCATGCAGCGGCTAAGCGTCAGAAAATTATTTTTGCGATAGGTCCAATCCTTGAACCGGCTATTGAGAAATTGTCAGCGCGTATCGCGGTATCGGAAGCAGCGCGCTTAACATTGACGGATCACCTAGACACAGATGCAATCATCATCCCTAACGGAATTTATGCAAATAGATACTCTCGTGGCCAATCCCAAAATAAATGGGCCGGGAACACAATCGGATTTATTGGACGTTTTGAGGAACCACGAAAAGGATTGGCAATTTTGGTTGATGCCTTGCCTGTCATTTCTCGTTTTGCGCCCGATGTAAAGGTCTTTGTAGCAGGACCAGGTGACCCAGAAGAAGTAATCGAAACTATTGATCCTCAACTGCGCCATAGGTTTGAATTCCTCGGCAAGATTTCAGAAGAGGACAAAGCCGATTTCATGTCATCGGTTGCCTTATATGTTGCTCCGAATACCGGAGGAGAATCTTTTGGAATCATCTTGGCTGAAGCTCTAGCTGGTGGTGCTTGTGTGATCGCAAGCGACATTCCGGCCTTCGATGATCTCCTCGGGCATGGTGAATACGGAGCGTTGTTCGAATCTGAAAGTTCGACAGATCTTGCAAAAGTCGTAATTGATTTACTTCGCAATAAAGACAAGCGTCATGCTCTGGCAGCTGCTGGAAAGAACCATGCTCAATTGTTTGATTGGACTGTGGTCGCCCAACAGATTTATTCTGTTTATGAAATGTCTATAGTCGGTAGTGAAAAAGTTCGATTGGCATCCGATACGCGCCCGTGGAATCGTTTCCTAAATAAAGAGGACAAAGCATGAGCAAGTGGCTTCTGATTATTTTGGTTGCTGTGGTTTTGGCCTGGTACTTAAGTTTCACCGCGACCCGTCTTGATCGACTTCATCATCGGGTCGAAACAAGTTGGGCGAATTTAGATGTTCTTTTGCAAAAGAGAGCTGCGGTTGCACTTGAAATCGCGCACAGCGATATTGCAGATCCTGCTTCTTCAATGCTCTTGACGGCGGCTGCCTATCAAGCGCGTGATGCCAATATTCAGAATCGTTCCCAAGCCGAAAGTGGTTTATCTGGTGCACTTGGTCTTCTGCTTGAGGATTCAGAACATTTAGCAACCGCTGCCGATAGCGCGCTTTTAACGGAGCTTTCGGCACTAACGGACAAGATTCGAGTAGCAATCGCTATCCACACAGATGCCGTGGCGCGCACCCAAATGGTTCGTGGCAAAGTTGTGGTGAAAACTTTTCGATTAGCCGGAACTGCTCCTCTTCCCATCACATATGAATTCGAGTCCGATGTTCTCTAAGCGGTTTCTCCTCCTTGTGCTATTAGCAACGGTCTTGTTGTCTGGGTGTTCTGTGGTGAGTGGTTTGCTCCCGGAGAAGAAAGCCACAAATGTTCTTAGTGGTCGTGAGGGTGTAAATGGGCAAATGCTTGCTGTAAAGGTTGATGACACCAACATGGCGCACCCGCAGATTGGTTTGGAAAAGGCCGATGTTGTTTATATCGAGCAAGTAGAAGGAGGGCTTACACGTTTGGCGGCCATATTCTCATCAGAAATTCCTTCGAGAATTGGTCCAGTCCGAAGTGCTCGAATCTCCGACATAGATATTTTGAGTCAATATGGTCGAGTGGCATTTGCATACAGCGGTGCGCAAAGAAAATTACTTCCAGTAATCGAATCTGCAAACCTTGAAGATCTTGGAGCACAGCACGAAAGTTCAAAGATTTATACAACCGATGCATCACGAATACAGCCTTACGCAATGGTGTTGCGAGCCGACTTATTGATGCAAAAGGTTGCCGAAAAGAAACTTGCAGTTGATCAGGCAAAGAGTGTCGGATTTGTTTTCGGAGATCTTCAAGAAGGCGGCAAGCAGGTTCAGAAGGTAGAGATTAATTGGCCTGCCGCGACATACTCAGCGGAATGGTCGCCTGAAGAAGCAAGATGGTTGCTTTCGCATAACAGCAAGAAGAATGTTTCAGAGTCTGGTTTTGTTTTAGGCCCCACAACGCTCGTGATTCAGATTGTCGAAATCACTCCTTCAGAGTACGGAGATAAATTTGGCGGAGTGACTCCGCTGTCAAAGACGGTTGGCACGGGAAAGGCATACATTCTTCGTGATGGACAACTCTTTTCAACCACCTGGAATAGAGCATTTCCAGATTCGGGAACAACCTTTTCCTTGCCCGATGGAAAGGTCATGAACTTCGCTCCCGGACAGGTGTGGGTAGCTCTGACTGACCGTGAGCCTGAATTCACGTCGCGGAGTACCAATAAGACGAAGTAGGATTGGGCTCTATCTTTCGATTGAAGCGGAGTATCAAATCATGGCTGAAGTAACAGGCACCGGGCGCGTTAAGCGTGGAATGGCTGAAATGCTTAAGGGCGGCGTCATCATGGATGTTGTTAACGCCGAACAAGCAAAGATTGCCGAAGATGCCGGCGCAGTTGCAGTAATGGCCCTTGAGCGAGTTCCCGCAGATATTCGTGCGCAAGGTGGCGTTGCTCGTATGTCTGATCCAGACATGATTCAGAAGATTCAGGCCGCAGTTTCCATCCCTGTTATGGCAAAGGCCAGAATCGGACACTTTGTAGAAGCACGCGTGCTCGAGTCACTTGGAGTCGACTACATCGACGAGTCAGAGGTTTTGACTCCTGCTGATTATGAGAATCACATTGATAAGTTTGATTTCACCGTTCCATTTGTATGTGGTGCAACAAATCTAGGCGAAGCGTTACGTCGAATCAATGAAGGTGCCGCAATGATCCGTTCAAAGGGTGAAGCTGGTACTGGTGATGTTTCTAATGCAATGCAGCACATGCGCAAAATTGGTGGAGAGATTCGCCGCTTATCTTCAATGCGTGAAGATGAATTGTATGTAGCAGCAAAGGAGTTGCAAGCCCCATACGAGTTGGTCAAGGAAGTTGCGGAAACTGGAAAGCTTCCTGTCGTACTGTTTACCGCAGGTGGTATCGCAACGCCGGCAGATGCTGCACTAATGATGAGCATGGGTGCAGATGGAGTATTTATCGGTTCAGGAATCTTCAAGTCTGGAAATCCTGCACAGCGTGCTGCAGCTTGTGTGAAGGCGACAACTTTCTGGGATGACCCAAAGGTAATCGCAGATGCATCTCGAGGCCTTGGTGAAGCGATGGTGGGAATCAACGTTGCTGATCTGCCAGCACCACATCGCCTCGCAGAGCGTGGCTGGTAAATACCCCTTTAATGAAGGTTGGTGTTTTAGCGCTACAAGGTGATGTACGAGAACACCTTGTCTCGCTGCAATCTTGTGGAGTTGAAGCTGTCAGCGTTCGACGTGCAAGTGAAATCGATGCGATCGATGCCTTGGTTTTACCTGGGGGAGAATCGACAACTATCGCCCAGTTAGCTGAGGTTTTTGGTCTCTACGATTTAATCAAGAATCGCATCGCAGGGGGAATGCCTGTTTATGGTTCATGTGCAGGAATGATTCTGTTGGCACAGGAAATCTTGGATGCAAAAGAGGGTCAAAAGAGTTTTGGTGGACTAGAAATTACCGTTCGTCGAAATGCATTTGGGCGACAAGTTGATTCATTTGAATCAGATATTAGCTTTGCCGATGGATCGCAAGATCTCGTTAGAGCGGTTTTTATTCGCGCTCCATGGGTTGAAAAGATCTCCGATGGCGTTCAGGTTTTGGCTTCAGTTGATTCCCATCCCGTAGCAGTACGTTCTAAGACAGCCTTTGCAACATCGTTTCATCCCGAATTAACGGGAGATAATCGAATCCATAAGTATTTCATTGAGCAGGTAGCCCGCCCAGCGCTCGAGACGGTAAAGTAGCGGTCAAGTAAGCAATTAACTTGAGTTAAAAAGAGGTGAAGCCATGTCAGGCCATTCCAAGTGGGCTACGACAAAGCATAAGAAGGCGATCATTGATAGCCGACGTGCAAAGGTGTTTGCAAAGCAGATTCGTGCGATCGAAGTAGCGGCACGAAATGGTGGAGCTGACATGGATGGAAATCCAACGCTGTTTGATGCGGTAGCCAAGGCTAAGAAGTCTTCAATGCCATCTGACAACATTGAACGCGCGATTAAGCGTGGCGCAGGTCTTGAAGCTGGCGCAAAGGATTGGATCACGATCATGTACGAGGGTTACGGCCCCAATGGTGTCGCCATCATGATTGAGTGTTTGTCGGATAACAGAAATCGTTCTGCTTCTGAAGTAAAAGTTGCTGTAACTCGTAACGGCGGTTCGATGGCTGATCTTGGATCTGTTTCATATCTGTTTAATCGCAAAGGCGTCGTAATTGTTAAAAAGGATGGAACTCTTACAGAGGATTCAATTTTGGAGGCGGTCTTAGAAGCAGGCGCTGAGGAGGTCAACGATCTTGGCGAAGCCTTTGAGATTGTGAGCGAACCGGTTGATCTTGTTCCAGTGAGAACCGCGTTGCAAGGCGCAGGAATCGATTACGAGTCCGCTGATTCATCATTCTTACCGTCGATGACGATTCCGTTGGATGCAGAAGGTGCAAAAAAGGTATTCGAATTAATTGATGCGATTGAAGAGCTAGATGATGTTCAGAATGTCTATAGCAACTTCGATGTTTCCGATGAAGTTATGGCGAGCCTCGAATAGTCAGTTGAACATTGACCTTAGGCTTTAACTTTAAACAACAGAGAAAGCACGAGGAGAGCAATGAGAGTTCTGGGCGTTGATCCAGGCCTTACTCGTTGCGGTGTGGGTGTGATCGAGGGTGCAGTCGGCTCTCCAATTTCATTGATTGAAGTAGGAGTTATTCTGACGCCCATTGATTCTCCATTAGAGCAGCGACTATTGAATTTGGATCAACAGCTATCTCAGTGGATAAACCTTTGGACGCCGGATGTAATCGCGGTAGAGCGTGTGTTCTCTCAACACAATGTGCGAACAGTTATGGGAACAGGGCAGGCCGCCGGAGTTGCCTTGCTGTTGGCAGCTAAAGCCGGAATACCCGTGGTTATGCATACTCCGTCTGAGGTAAAGGCTTCTGTCACTGGAAATGGTCGTGCGAACAAAGTACAAGTTGCACAGATGGTGCAAAAAATTCTGAATTTAGATTCAATCCCGAAACCGGTCGATGCAACAGATGCACTTGCGCTGGCTATATGTAACATTTGGCGAGGAGCAGGAACTACTCGGTTGACCGAAGCAGTCGCTGCAGAAAAATCTCGTCTAAAGAAACTGAGGTCGAAATGATTTCCCTAGTCACAGGAAATGTGAGGGCGATTAGTTCTGACCGACTCGTTGTAGAGGTTGGTGGATTCGGTGTCTCTGTATTAGTGACCCCATCAACGACAGCCCAAGTAACTCTCGGTTCGCAGATTCAACTATTTACATCATTGGTGGTTCGTGAAGATTCTCTGACTTTGTTTGGTTTTGTGAATGAGGAATCTCGAAGCTTATTTGAACTTGTGCAGACAGTTTCGGGAATCGGTCCAAAGGTAGCCCTGTCAATTCTCGGGGCGTTAACTCCAGAAGACTTGAGCAGAGCTATAGCGCAGGAAGATATTGCTGCAATTGAAAAGGTTCCTGGAATTGGTCGTAAAGGTGCTCAAAGAATGATCTTGGAGCTCAAGGGTAAATTGAGTGATTTATCCGGGTCGGCTCATTACCAAAGCCATCAACCTGCGTGGCGTGAACAGTTAACAAGTGCTCTTGTCTCACTTGGTTTCTCTCCAAAGGAATCAGATAGCGCCATCTCTAATGTTGTGGGAGCTCTTCAATCTGATGGCATCGATGCTTCTGGTGTGGAATTGAGTGAGCTTCTCAAACTAACTCTTGCAAGTGGAAAGAGTTCTCGTGGCTGATGACCGTTTAGTAACTCCGCAGATCAAGAACGAAGAGTCTGCTTTAGAGCATGCACTACGTCCAAAGTCCCTCAATGATTTTGTTGGGCAGCATCGAGTTCGCGAGCAGATTGATGTACTGCTAACTGCAGCACGCCATCGAAATTCGCCAGCCGATCACATCTTGTTGTCTGGGCCTCCAGGACTTGGTAAAACTACATTAGCTTTAATTCTCGCAAGTGAAATGAATGCACCTATTCGCATAACGAGTGGTCCGGCAATCACACATGCGGGGGATCTAGCTGCAATTCTTTCTTCATTAGTTGAGGGAGAGATTCTTTTTCTAGATGAAATACATAGGTTGCCAAGACCTGCTGAAGAACTTTTGTATTTGGCGATGGAAGATTTTCGAGTGGATGTGATTGTTGGAAAAGGTCCAGGTGCAACTGCGATTCCGTTGCAACTTCCACACTTCACCTTGGTTGGAGCTACAACACGTGCAGGCCTGCTGCCTAGTCCCTTACGGGATCGTTTTGGTTTTACTGCCCACCTTGATTTCTATAATGAAGGCGATATCGCTCATGTAATTTCGCGAAGTGCCGAACTACTTAAAATCACGATCGATAAAGATGCGGTGGTTGAGGTTGCTGGAAGGTCTCGCGGCACTCCGCGTATCGCTAACCGTTTACTTCGTCGCGTACGCGACTTTGCCCAGGTTCAAGGTTCAGCAAAAATCTCATTGAATGATGCCAAGTTGGCCCTTGAAATGTATGAGGTGGATGAGCTTGGACTTGATCGATTAGATCGTGCCGTTCTGACCGCATTGATCGAACGATTCAACGGTGGTCCGGTGGGTCTTTCCACCCTGGCGATCGCAGTTGGGGAAGAGGTTGAAACGGTCGAGTCCGTTGCCGAACCCTTCCTCGTTCGAAATGGCTTCATGGCCAGAACCCCGCGTGGCCGGGTGGCCACCGCTCAGGGTTGGCGACACATAGGACGAACACCACCTGCCGAAATCGGCACGCTTTTCGACTTACCTCCATCTGACGCCTAGACTCTGCGCTTATGTCTACAACTAATAAGCCAATAAAGACGGCTTCCCGCCCAGCACGAACTTTGGCGATCCTCGCCCTTGTACTTGTTGCCATGGCAAGCCTTGTCTTCATCCAGGGATCTACTTCAGTTCGCTTAGGTCTAGACCTTCGCGGTGGAACTTCTGTCACCTTGCAACCTCGTATTGCTCCAGGTGATGAAGGAAAGGTAACCAGTGAAGCTATCGATCAGGCGGTTTCAATTATCCGTCAACGTGTTAACTCACTAGGTGTTGCTGAATCTGAAGTTGCCGCACAAGGCAGTGGTACTAATCGTCAGATTGTTATCTCGGTTCCAGGTGAAAATGGTCGACGCGTAGTTGATTTGGTTGGACAGACAGCAGAGTTACGTTTCCGTCAGGTGCTTGCATCTGCTTCAGGAATTCCGGCGGCTGCTGATGCAGCAGCAACACCAGCGGCAGGTGTGAGCGCTGAAGTAAATGCAAAGTTCGCAGCGCTTGATTGCACTAAGGCAGAGAACCTTCAAGGTACGGGAGCAGATGCCCCAACAGATACTTTGGTTGCTTGTGATCGTGCAGGTTCTACCAAGTACATCTTGGCTCCAGCTGAAGTACTAGGTCGTCAAATTTCAGAGGCGTCCG
>JACCDZ011742763.1_pt1 | contig 24145 bp, 17 predicted proteins | sample 7449551 | NCBI WGS metagenome assembly JACCDZ01 (sample SAMN15323452, study PRJNA562643) | freshwater metagenome | isolation source: river surface water | place: USA:Blue River Watershed | collected 2017-08-18 | reverse complement strand
CCATGGATGAGTTCGCGCCAGCGGCATGCATTCTTGCTTCTAATACCAGTTCCATTTCAATCACCAAGATTGCCTCTGTCACCAAGCGTCCTGAGCAAGTGATTGGCATGCACTTCATGAATCCTGTACCCGTTATGAAATTGGTAGAGGTAATTCGTGGATACAGCACTTCAGATGCTATTACGGAAGCAGTTTTTGAAATGTCCAAGCAGTTGCAAAAAGTCCCTGTTGAAGTAAATGACTATCCTGGTTTTGTGGCTAACCGCATTTTGATGCCGATGATCAACGAAGCCATTTATACTTTGTTTGAAGGGGTAGCAGGAGTAGAGGAAATAGATACCGTAATGAAGTTGGGTATGGGACATCCCATGGGCCCATTGCGCTTGGCAGATTTCATTGGGTTGGATGTTTGCTTGGCCATCTTGCGTGTGATGAACGATGGATTTGGCAATCCCAAATACGCACCATGTCCTTTGTTGGTGAACATGGTTCAAGCGGGCAAGCTCGGAGACAAAAGCGGTGAAGGCTTCTACAAAGTCGATCCAGCCACCAAAGCAGCAACAGCTGTCAAGTTCAAGTAATTGTTATTGAATACAATTGAGGAAAAGAGGCGAGAGCCTCTTTTTTGTTGAATGAAAGATTATCGGGTGTAATTAAAAAGTTATTTATCCGATATTTGCAATATGAATTGGAAAAACTATCCTTGGGGTCAAGAAAAGTTGCAGTTGATGCTGGAACGCGTTGAGCTCGGGATTGGCTGACAACGGCGGAGGCGGTGAGGGAATATGTGAATCAGAAGTAGGGGCGAATTGCATTCGCCGAGTAAATCAGTGGATCAGTAAATCAGTAAATCAGTACATCAGTGAATCGGTAAATCAGTGGATCGGTGGATCTGTAAATCAGTGGATCAGTAAATCAGTAAATCAGTAAATCAGTGGATCGGTGGATCTGTAAATCAGTGGATCGGTGGATTGGTGGATCGGTGAATCTCCCCTCCTACCGCGTAGCGGAAAGGAGGGGTGGCTTGGCGTAGCCAAGACGGGGTGGTCTTTTCAGAGCGTGAAACAGAAACAGAAACAGAAACAGAAACAGTAGATCTGCTTCACTCGAGAAAGAAGATTTCCTGACGATCCCTTGAACAGAATATTTGTAATATCGACATTATATTTTTAAATACGTTTCACATGGTATTGTTTAAACTTATGTACATGTACATTGCTGCCAAATAAATAGGGTGATGCTGAAAAAAATTGGTTTGTGTGTTTGTGGTGTTGTGTTGTCTTTTATGACTCATGCGGTTCAGGTTACTTTTCAAGTGGATATGTCCGGTCAAATAGTGAGTTCCAACGGAGTTCACCTAGCAGGGAGTTTTTCGGATGTCAATGGGGATGGAGTGATAGACAATGATCTGCCCAACTGGAATCCTGGTGGTATTGCACTTTCAGACGGTGGCAATGGCATTTGGGCCGTAACCATTGAGCTGGTGGCCGGATTGTATGAGTACAAATTTGTCAACGGGAACGATTGGTCTAACCCGGAGTTTTTTTCTCCTGATGCTTTTTGTGAGGATTGGCTCAATGGAAATCGTTCCATCACTATTGGTGATGTGGATTTCACCATTCCTGTTGTCTGTTGGAATGAATGTTTGGCCTGCGGAGCCGGCTGCATCGACCCTTCCAATCCACCGTCGATTCCCATTTGTTTGGTCACGGTGGATATTGCCTCAGGATACAACCACATCCTCTGGGAGCCAGTTGCCAATAGTGTGGTGAAAGAGGTTGTGGTTTACAAAGAGACCAATGAACTCAATGTATTCGAACAGATTGGTTCGGTTGATTTTAATCTATCTGGAACTTTTGAAGACATCAACTCCAACCCACAAGCGCAAGCCAATCGTTACAAGATCGGTTTGAAGGACAGTTGTGGATTTGTATATGAGCCTTCAGGAGCTGTGCACAAGACCATACACCTAACCACCTCGCCAGGATTGAACAACAACATCAATCTCAATTGGAGTGCTTATGAAGGGATAGAATTTGCGAGCTACAGTATATACCGCGGGAACAATTTGGGCAGTATGAATCTCATCGCAACAGTTGCCAGCAATATTTTTTCCTACACCGATCTCAACCCACCTACTGATGAGTCGAATTATATGGTGGAATTGGAAGGCGTGAGCTGCAATCCAGATCGCGCATTGGTATTTTCCCGATCTAACGTGTTGAATTTACTTGCACAAAACATTGAAGAGACTTCGACTTTAACCTTTCAAATTTCCCCCAATCCGGCATCATCAAGTGTTGTTTTAAAGGACAAAGGCATTGAATCAGCAGAACAATTTGAAATTTTCAATGTGATAGGCGAAATCGTGATGCGAGAAAGAATCGTTTCAGAGAATCAAATCATCAATATTGAGCAATTATCAGAGGGGATTTATTTTTTGCGATGTGGAGGTTCTTTCCAGCGTTTTCAGGTGGTGAGGAAGTAAAGAATAGAGACTGCATCAAACATTTTCATTCTCAGTTTCATTCTTTTAACTACTTCCTTTCTTATCTTCATGACGCAAATTTCAAATCTGTATTTGCGAAAATGTTGCAAGATATTATTTACGAATAAAGTTTTTTGATCTCATCTAAATGATTGATCAACTTCCTTCTTATACTAACTGGGGATTGTACTTCAGCCGTTGCTCCTAATGAAAGGATAAATTCAATAAGCTCAGGCGAATCATATGTTTCAAATTCTAGTAAAGCTTCGTTGACTCCGATCTCTGTGATGGATTGGGTTTCATTGACCTTGAATAAACTTAGTTCTTGTATCCAAAAAGTATCCTTCAGCAGAATGCTGACTCTGATGGTTTGTCCATTCAATTTTTGGTGAATGCCAATGGAGTATTTGAAGTATTCCTGTAGATCAAAATATTCAGTGATGGAAGGAAAGGCATCTTGGATGCGGTACAGATTTTGGATCCGAGAGACGCGAAAGACTTTCTGATCGCGCTTGAAGTCCTCCAAATCATGTCCTATCAAATACCATTTTCCTCGGTATTGTTTCAACCCCAGTGGGGCTAAGCGGTATCGCTTACCCACCAATCCGGTCTTGTTGTACTCTATAGAGATGCAGTTTTTGTTGGTCATGTGCTGAATCAATTCATTCAGCCACTTGCCATCCAAATCATTACGCTCTGTTTGAATGATATTGGTGGGCATGCTGCGCTGCTTGGAAATGGTGAACGGAGAGGGGTTGAAGAGTTTGTCAATTAACCCTTGAGTCTCTTCAAAGATTTCAGGATGAATCATTCCTTTGCTTTGATTCAGAATAAACTTCAAACGGGTGTATTCTTCTTCTGAAATGTTGACGTTGAATATGGACATGTTGGCTTGTGCATAGCGAACATAGCCAGCGCCATCTATCTCGTCTTTGATGCGCTCCAATTGAACTTTTGGTGAGAAGATGGACTCCAATGCAGTGAGATCATCATAGATGGTGCGTTCACTCACCACCTTGGGTTTCCCATTGCGCTGTAAAATCCCCTCATCTGCTAAAAAATCATTGACCATCCGGGTAATGTCTTTAACCCGATATCCACGGCTATTTCCAGTGAGGAGTTTATCAATAAAAAGCCATCGGCGAAATTGCTCTTTGTTTCCTTTGACCGTTTTTACCGATTCTCCATCTCCAATGTTAGGAATGGTTTTTTGTTTCTGGGTAGGCGCTTTGGGGGTGCTTTTAAGGGGTTTAACAGTTTTCATTGGAGTGGGTTGAATTTTGATTGCAACAATATCGCAAATATAAATGTAAATTATTCTGCGCAAATGACCTTGAAAACAATTTTCCTCAGCGGTTTATCGTTGGAGTTATCCACAGCGTGTTTCTTTTTGAAGCAAAACTGCAATTGTGTTTTATTATATTTCTACAAATCCCAATTCAATTATGGCTACTAAAAGTTTTTTGCCTTTGATTCAAGCAATTTCAGTGGTTGATCCAGAGAAATTATTTTATGGATGGAGTAAGGCGGTATCCCCGCACAAGAAAGATTTGGAGCGATTCAGATCTTTTCATGAAATGCAACATCCCAGCGAGGCGATGTTTTTTCTTTACACGGCCCTTAAAACTTTAAAGGGAGAGACTTTATCCTCACAAGATTTTGTCAATGATTTAAAATTGAGTTATGCGGACTGGGATTGGTTGCATCCCATGATTGAGCGTTGGTGTAACAAGGGGCATGTCTTCGCGAAAAAGAAATTGGATTGTTATTATGAGGACATAAAAATTGATAACCGCTGGTTAAAACATCTTATTTCAGGAGTCAAACCCAAAGAAGAGAAAGTAGATGATCAGTTGTTATTGATCACCACCAGTCAGCAATGGTTAACGGGTCTTCAGAATGGTTTGTTGGATGTGGCCAATGTTCGCGCTCATTGGCAAGATTGGATGCTGGCTCATCCTCAGGCGCCCATTGTCCAGAAGTGCGGTCAAGAGTGGGAGTTGGATTTGGATTATGGTGTTTTGTTGATGATGTTGGTGGCGCAGCGCATGCAGAAGCAGTCGGGAATTGTTATCGAATCATTGGCGCATTTTATGGGGAACAATGACCAAGAGCGCATGGTGTGGCGCAGTAGATTGTTCAAGACAGATGGCGTGTTGCAACGGTTGTCATTGGCCACCATGGGTGATTCAATGGATATTTTTGGGATGACGGAATTGGTAGCGAGTGATGAGGTGATGCGTGTTTTTTATCCCGAGGTAGATTGGTCGTTTAAGCCGGTGGTAGGGCAGGAAGATGTAGGTCGGCTCATTGCCTGGGATAGCATTGTGGAAGAGAAGTTGTTTTACAATGAGGTAGACCGGGAGCAGTTGGAGGGCATTGGTAAGATGATGGAGGTAAAGTCGTTTGACCGCATCATCAAACAATTGAAGCAACGCCGATTGGGAACGGGCATGCCCATCCTCTTGTTTGGACCTCCTGGAACAGGAAAGACAGCCTCTGTAATGCAATGGGGTAGAATCAACCAGCGAAGTATATTTCTTGTGGACATCAGCGAGATCAGAGGCAAGTACATGGGGGATACGGAGAAGAATGCCAAGCGTATTTTTCAACGATACCGACAATTGGTCAAATCGGAGAAACGTTGTCCCATCTTGTTGTTCAATGAGGCGGATGGTGTTTTGTCCAAGCGCATTGGCGTGGAGCGTTCGGTGGACATGGCCAACAATTCGCTACAAAACATCCTCTTGCAGGAGTTGGAAAGTTTCGAGGGCATTTTGGTGGCGACTACCAATCTCTTGGACAATTTGGATTCGGCCTTTGAGCGACGCTTTCTGTGGAAAGTAGCATTGAATCAACCCGATCAGGAAGTTCAATTGGCGATGATGCAGCATGTTCTTTCGGATGATATGAAGTCGCAGGATATTGTGGCCATTGGTTTAAAGTACAAATTAACCGGAGGGCAAATCAGCAACATATACAGAAAGTTTGTCTTGGACATTGTGATGCACCCCAAGAAGAATAAGGTCGCTTTACTGGATCAGCTCTGCGAGAAAGAGACGCAGTATGCTCTGAAGGAGGGGAGGGGGAAGATTGGGTTTTAGGGTTGGAATACAATTTGAAGAACACAAAGCGGATTGATATTACACCAGGGATAATTTAGATTTGAGGAAAGTTGGTGTTGGATTGATTAAAATGATGGTAATTTCTTGGAATTTCACATTTTACGAGAATATTCATTTTCGCGCAGCTGGTGTATTGAATCGATAAAAGAAGGATATGTATATATTCTTTGCCCAATAATCTTTCAATTGACCTTATAACTTTCCTTGTATTTTATCATTAAATTTATTTTATTTGTATAAGTGATACAAGTTCATCATTTACAGAAGATTCAATTCCACGACAAACTCTTCACCTTGTCCTGGGAGTCTGATGCGCGATGGGTGCTGGTGTTTTATCGCAATGGGCAGTCAAAGCCCTGGTACAAAAGGCCAGGAAGGGGGTATCGGTTTAAAAGGTGGTTTGTCAAAAAAGGCAACGACCAATTTCAGAACCTGGCCAACTTTAATGCTCCCCATGCCACCTTGTTCTTTTTTCCTTTTCTGATTTCTTTTCCCAAAAGAAAAGTGGTGCGCTGGGTGGTGCAACATTTGTCGGTTTCGCCGTCGGATTGGTTGATGGCCGAACATGAACCGCAGTTCCTTGATGTGACCTGCAGAACGGCCCCCATAGCGACTCCCGAAACCTTTCCCCCTTGTCATGTCGTTACGCCATCTACCGATTGGGTTTTGCCTCAGTGTCAATTGAACGATATAGACAGTCCCCCTTCTGTGCCATGTGATTGGCCTGTGGGAGAATGGAGCGAGAGGGCCCATGAGGAAAATGTAAATCCAGAAATTTTTATTCGTCAATTTATTCAAACCATATGATAAGTCAACAAGAGTATCCAAAGCAAAAGGTCAATTTCATCACCCGTTTTTTATGGTGGTGCGCTGGAGCTGATCAGTTCTTCTTAATGCGCTCTCCTGTGCAAGACCGTGTGAAATACGCAGGCATCGGTGGTATCGTTTTTTCCACCGGTATTCTCGCCACCTTCGCAGGAGGATTTGCTTTCAACACGGCTTTCGGTCCCAAAGGGATGGCCGGTGATGATATGTCCTCTATCGGTTGGATAATCGGTTCAGGTGTTTTTGGTTTGTGTTGGGGCGCTCTGATTTTTAACCTGGATCGTTTTATTGTGTCGAGCACAGGAAAAGGTGATGGCACAGATAGCATTACCCTGAAGGAGTTTGGTCAAGCTGTTCCCCGTTTAATCATTGCGTTGATTTTGGGTATTACCATCTCCAAACCATTGGAATTGAAAATCATTGAAACTGAGATCAATGTGGAGTTGCGTAAAAAACAACAGGAGAAATTGGACGAATTCAACAAAGGGACAATGGCCAAATTCAAAGAACAGATTGCTATGATCGATAAGGACATCAAGAAGTTGGAGGACGATCGTGGTGTTTTAGTACAACGACAAAAGGAGGCGGAACAAGAATACTTGGATCAAATGCAAGGTCGAGCGGGTGAGGCAGGTTATGGGCCAAGAGCCAAGCAATTGGAAGTGTTTAAGAATGAGAAAATCAAAGACGTTCAAGCGTATGATCAAAAACATGCAGTGGAGCTGGCCAATCTTAAAAAACAACGTGAGCAAAAATTGGCAGACCAAGAGAATGAATTGAATGTTCAAAACAAAAAGAATGCGGAAAATTTGGATGGCTTATTGGAGCGCATCGAGATTGCCCATGAGATTGGTTTCGGTTTGGGCATTGCCTTAACCCTCATTTTCCTCTCTATTGAAATGGGCCCGATCTTCTTCAAGATGATGATGAACAAAGGTCCCTATGACTACATGGTGGAGAACTACAATTACCGCATGTATGTGAAGAATGGTATCGTGAAAGAGGATCAGATTTTTGAAGGTCGAAACGGAATGGTGTTGATTGAGAAGACCAATTACCTCGAAGTAGAAAACGACCGCAAAGAAAAAGTGGAGAAACTAAAGGCCCAAGAGGAGTTGTCCAAAAAGATTATTGGGGTTTGGTCACAAAAGAAGATCAAGGACTTGAATGATAATCCAGAGAAATTCTATCAAGAAGACCAATCGACGCCCAAGGCATGAATAAAATCATTGGTTTAGACAAAGTATTGTTGGAACAAGTTTCCGGTAGTGAGAAATTCATGTACCGCTTAACTGCATTGTCTTTTCTGATGGTTGTTTTGCTTTCTGTTGTATCCAACGGCTATTTTGGTTGGATGATGACGGCTTCCTGGATGGGTGTTTTTGGAATGGCATTGCTCATGGGGTTTATCCACTTCTCCATTTTGCGCATAGCTGTGACTACCATGATTTCCTTGCCATTGGTCAAGAGTACAACGGATATTGTCGCGGGTAATTCTTGGCGCAATCGATTATTGACCATCAAGCAATGGTTTTCCTTCGCGGGTATTGTTCGGTGGGTTTTTGTCGGTTGTATTGCAGTATCCATGGCTTTCCCTTTGGTTAGTTTGATGAATCATTCCATCTCGGAAAAGTTGAATGATGAGAAACGCATAGAGGTCTATCAAATGGCTTTGTCTCAACAAGGCGGAGAGCATCAAATGCCTATAAATCTTCGTCTTGAATTGTTGAAAGCCAATTACCCTTTTCATGTCTTTAGATATTGGATGGCCAGTGGCGCATATCGCACTTTGATTTATTTGGTGATGGCGACTGTTGCTATTCCGTTTCTTATGCTGATGGCCATTAAGCGAAATAAAAAGTTTGTGTATGCCAATAAGGCTTCTCAACTTTTTATTCAAAGTATACAAGGGGATTATGCCATGACCATGGAAGAGAGTCAATGGTGGTTGAGTAAACATTATCCTTGGTATAAAAAATCTTTGCAATCATTGAATCCTTATGAAGACGCTCCTTTCAATGCCGTTTTGAAGAACAGAAGGACAAGAGATTGGGGCAATGAGGTGAGTTGGGAGGAATGGAAAAAAGGTTTGGCATGAGTGAAGTGAAAGTAAAATATTACAAAGGTGATTTTTACTCGCAGTTTACTGCTGAGAAACCCCAATCCATGGGCGGAGTATACAAACATGCTCCCATTCAGTTGGAGCAACGGTTTAGAATGGAAGTGTTGCAAGAGATTTCCCGAGAGGAGTACTTTGAAACCAAGGCCAACAGAATGTCACAGCCATCTATGGATTGGCAAAAAGAACAACACCTCAGACATGTTTCCAGCGAGGCCAATTGGCAAATAGAGCCGCATGTATTGTTGGAAGAAACCCATCCCATTGAGTTGGAATGGACACATTCATCGAGCAGAGAGATTGCTTCAGAATTGTATGTAGAATTAAAACCGAATGCTGCGGGCAATGGATATGAAGGTTTTGAATTTATTGCTTTCAAAGATGGATTGTGGCATGGTCACCTGCAGGGTACTGGATTTTGTGCTGTTCCGCAATGGACAGAGGAAGAGAAGGCAAAGCAATTGCTGGAGATTGAGCAGCGTGATCAGTTGCTAAATGCCCGCAAAGGATGCATGGCACCACTTGCCGGTTTGAGCCAACGCAGTGGTTGCAATCCAATAGCTTTGATGCGGAATCCTGCTCTTTTAATGGCTCCGGGAGGTGGTTGCATGAATGCGGGTTGCGCCAGTGCTGGATGTTTGAATGGTGGATGTGGCAAAATAGGTTGTGGTATTTTAGGACTACTCGGTTTATTGCTTTTATTGTTCAGCTTGTTGCGTGGTTGCTCCGAACAGATGGAAAGGTCACAAGGTCCTCGCGTCATTCACGATACAGTATATGTGGATGAGAAATCCAAAGAGGATATCATTAAACGCTTCAAGGACACCACAACCATTTCCAAAACAGAGGCCATTGAATTGCCCAATGTTCAGTTCTATACCAATAGCGCCAAATTGCTATCTTATTCATTCAGCAGTATTCAGCAATTGGCTGATTATATGGTGGCTCATCCCAATGTGCACGCCACCATCATAGGACATACAGACAATGTGGGTGACGCTGCTGCCAATCTCAGTTTGTCCCAAGCGAGAGCGGAAACAGTGAAACAGGTTTTACAAAACTTCGGAGTGCAAGACGGAAGAGTAGATGCATTGGGAAAAGGAGAATCTGAGCCCAGAACCACCAACGATACTGTTGAGGGAAGAGCTTTGAACAGAAGGGTAGAAGTGCGCTTGACGAATACGGATACATCAGAAACCAAAAGCACTGAGGTGAATGAGTAAGGAGTTTTTTCATTTCAAGGGTATCTACCGCGGTGTTTTCTCCAAGAAGTGGAGTCAAGGCGGTCATGGACATCAATTCTCTGAGCTGAAATGGGAATGGATGGAGATTTCTGAGGTTTCAAAGCTGTCTGATCGATCATTTGAAAAGGAGAAAGTTGGTGATTATTTGTATTTGAAAGAATTAAAACCCAAGGGGTTTTTAGGACGAGGTGTTGAGATTTTATTGGAATTACCAGATGGTAAAACATATTCCAAGAAGTTGCATCATGTTGTATTAAAAGATCACGCCGGTGAGCGTGATAAGAGCAAAGGAAATGTGCGATCAATAGGGGATATGCACCTTGGAACCCATAAAGGCGTAGCTTACGGCGAGATCTACTTCTCCATTCCTAAGCCTTCAGTACCAAAGCCTATCATTGCTCCCACGAAAAAAGCTGTAAACATTGCCCCTGTCACCGTGTTGGATGATGCTACAACTGCATCTAATCCAATCATTTCTATCCCCAATTTGGTCAGTGGGGCGGGTGCGAGTGGTTTAGGAACGCAAGCAGGAGGCTGTTTGCGAAAGGGGTGCATGGCCCCAATGGGATGTATCGGAGGTTTGTTCAAGGCACTGCGGTGGTTGTTTATAATTGGATTGTTGATTGGTTTGCTTCAAATGTTAGGAGGTTGGTTAAAGTCCAGTTTGCAGGAAGATCCTTTGAAAACCAAGAAAGGCAATGTGCAATTGGAAGATCAACGATTGGACCCCAAGCAAGACACCTTGGCACCACAACCTTGGAATTATTTGGTCGATCATCAAGTAAATTGGAGTGACTTTCAACCCAGAGATTTTCGAGCGGCCTATACAACAGGAACGCTGGCATTTGAGGATTCCAGACGATTGCATGCCCATTGGACCAATGTTCAAGTAGGCAATGAATTGGAGTTTTGGCACGACCTGTATTTTGACTTTTATAACCACGATCAAAGAAAATTGGATAGCCTTGTCCGATACTTTGATCAAGAGCGCAAGGCCAGATCGTTGAATGTTGTTGAAACTGCTGAAATGGTAACCACTTTCATTCAGGAGATTCCTTATTACTTGGTACATGACGGAAGTTGTCAAGAGGCTAGTCAGCAGGGAGGTTTTGTAGCTCAGTATCACGCCGAGGGAAGACCATGTTTGCCTGAAGTAGTAGGTGGAGTGCAGTCGCCTTATGAGTTTGCGCACAATTTGAAAGGAGATTGTGATACAAGAAGTCTGTTGGGATATACATTGTTGAAGCGATTGGGAATAGAATCCAGTGTATGGGTGAGTCGTGAGTATGGACATTCTATTTTAGGGGTGGCTGTGCCGGTGAATGCATCTCATTATAAAAAAGTAGAAGGTGCAAGACACTTTGGCGTAGAGCTAACAGCAAAAGGATTTAGAATTGGAATGATTGCTCCGGAACATACGGACATGAACAATTGGAACGTAGTACTATATTAAAATATAAAAAGATGAATACAGTGATTTTAATGCAAGCGGCAATAGCCTTCACCATGGGAGTAGTAGCCTTGTTTATGGTTTATAAGGTTTTGAACTTTTATCTGAGGAAGTCATTCCAGTTAGAAGAGGTGAACACCGCATTTGCCACTTTGCAAGCGGGTATTCTTTTATCCACCTCTTTGTTGGTAAGCTCTATCATCGGTCCTGGGATGAATGCCATACGATTCATCAATCAATCGGAAGTCAGTTTCTCAACCGTGAGCACAAGCTTGGGTTATGTGATGATGTTTTTGATTATCGGGATTTTATTTTCGATGTTGGTGATAGCAGGAGGGATTTTGGTGTTGTTTCAATTGACGCATGTCAATGAATGGGAAGAAATCAGAAAGAACAATATTGCTTCCGCCATCATCAGTGCAGCTTTAATCTTTGGATTGTCCATGATGATGAAAGATCAGGTAGCGGCTGTATGTGAGATGTTGATTCCTTATCCCGAAGTGGTGACCATTAGATAGGCACTATTTAAAAATCACCTTCCAAGCCTTTTCATCCAAATAAAGACAACACTTGTCTTGCTTTAAAAGACAACGGATTTTGAAATGCTCTTGGGTTCCCATGATGGTTCTGCTGTAGGTCAGGTTCCATTCTGATTTCGAAATCTCTTTGACCCCAGCGCGTTTCATTTGGTAACCGAATGGAGCATCCTCCAACTTATTGATCTTTTGTTGCTTGATCAGGTTGTCTATCACAGGCCCTCAGAGATAAGGAAGCATTTGCTCATATTGTTGGTTTTTGTGCAATACTTGGAGATAGGTCAATATATCTGAATTGTAAAAGCACAAGGGGTTTTTGAAAAGGCAGTCTTGGGCATGGATATTTTTCGTGTCCATAATCATGATGGTATTTACAAACACTAAGAAAAGGTAATATTTTACTTTCATCTTCTACCAATTTACAGAAATTCCCAAAGCGGAGTTAAAATAAAACTCGGGAATGTCAATTACGGGTTGGGTATCGTACATTGAACTGATGTTGTATTGAAAGCCAATGTGTTTGGAGAGAGGCAATGAAAGGCTCAACTGATTGGACCATCGCATGGGCATAGCGCCATCAAATTTCAACGGGAATTGAAAAAATTGATTCCAGGTGATTTTAGCTTTCTGACTGATTTGCCAAAACAGTCGGATGTTTTGATTGAGTTTTACCTTGTCGTAGGAATTGGAACCACTACTATTGAATTGATCCCCACTTACATTCCATCGCTCATGCTCTAAAAAGATGCCTGTTGCGCATTGCATTTGAATATTTGATTTTTGGATGGCGTTTATTCTGATATTGAATCCTTCCAATTGACGTTCAATCAACCCTCTGTTTAGGTCGGTTTGGTATTGCACAAAGACATTGGCAGTTGTCCTTTTGTGGAAATAGGGAGTGTAGCGCAGGTAGGCAAAACCGCTATTGATGAGGGAGAAATTCTGCGTGCCAGTGGTAATGTATTGCCCATTGAGCAGCCATTGGTGTTTATCGTTGTAGTGGTATACGGCTTCATTTAAAACGGTGGCATCATAGATCAGATCTTTTTGTTTGGAGATGTTCCCTGAAATTCCAAGGGCCCATTTAAGGTCGTGTTTTTTAATGGAATCAAGAGGAAGCGTGGGGTCTTCTACGTTGAGGATTTGTGCTCGTGCCTCGGTCAGAGGGATGAGTGAGCATGAGAAAAGAATGAACACAAGGAAGAGCTTAGAATTTTGGATTTTTATACTTCGAAGTGAAATCATTCTTCGAATATAACACACCCTCCAAATATTACCCAACCTTCTTCTTCACCAAAATGTAATTTTGCCAATACGTTCTTGATGCATCATAAAGTTCCCTCCCCATCCCCCTCCGCGGAAAAGGCAATGAGTATCCTCCAGGATAGGCGGTGATGATATGCCATTGCCCCTTTTGCCATTGCGCAACAATGGTGAATAGGCGGGTTTTGGGAAGTGTATCGCGTTCTATGTAACTAATAATTTGGCCGTCACGAAACTCGGTTTTGATTTCAGTTGCTTTGATTTCATTTCGATTCATAATGCCCAACTCTCCAATTTCTTCTTTGTACTTAAAGACAAAACAACTGCGCATCCGCCCTTGCTCCTTTTTTAAGGTAAGCACAGAATAAGGAATGCATGCGATTAATGAAGATAGATTGTCGATGAATGGCAGAAAAGTCCCTCCAGCCATTTTGCTGCCGTGGAGATGGCGTTGGAAGTGTTTTTCGTTTTGTGATGAGAAATGAAATGATAGTACCATTGCGCTAAAGATATTGTAGATTATGTTTTTGCCTTAAATTCCATGTCTATCTCGTTATGATTATATTTGATACATGAGATTTTTCCTTGCCATTGCTTGCACGCTAACGTCAATTTTGACTTTGGCCCAACACCACCACCTTCCCAAAAACCACCAAAATGATCCCCATATTCCTGCATGGGCCGTCGAGATGTACAAGGATAATCCCAATGTATCCAAGGTCAAAGAAATGTACGAGGCGTTCTATGCGGTGAATACATTTGTTAAGAATGAGCATACCCAATACTACAAGCGCTGGGTAAATGCCATTAAGAATCATTTGGAAGATGGTCAAGTGGTCATGCAAGCAGCTGCACCCAGAGGCGGTGGTGGCGCTATTTGGAACTACTGCGGTCCGGAGGTGCACTACGCTGCCGATGGTTCTGAAGTGGAAATCAGTGAACAAGCCAATGTCTATTGCCATGATCGGTCGTTGTCGAATGGTCAAATCTTATTTTGTGGCACTGAGTCAGGAGGGGTTTATAAGACAACCGATGGTGGTAACCATTGGACGCACATGACACACGACATGGCCATTGGAAGCGTCTCTGCGATTAAAATCCATCCTACCAATCCCGACATCGTTTTCTTCTCCGGAGCCAACGATATTTGGAAATCCATTGATGGCGGAACGTCATGGTCCATTTCGGGCCAAAGCAGTTTTCAATCGTTGAATGTCTCTGCTTCTGAAATCATTTTTCATCCTACCATTCCCAACATGCTCTTTGCTGCCACCAACCAAGGATTGTATCAGTCCATCGATTTGGGTCTGTCGTGGACAGAGAAATTGCCCAACGAATGCATGACCGTGAATTTTCAACCGTTCAATCCTGACGTGGTGTACACGGTGCATTATGAACCGACCCTTGGAATCAGCAAATTTTACAAGAGCACCGATGGCGGAAATAGTTTTGTCATGTATGACAACGGATGGTTTCAAGAAAATCCTGGTTATACCAATGTTGAATTGTTGGGCGGCCACATGGCAGTTACGGAGGCCGACCCCAATCGCATTTACGTCCTGCTCACAGGTTACGGAACGTACAATGCTGGTGTTGAACTGAACGGTTGGATTGGTACTTACGTGAGCTATGATGCTGGCGAAACATGGTCCAACCCACATGGATTGATTGGGACACCCTACAACATCGATACGCATCCCAATTTGATGAACTTCTCTGCTGATGATGGTACCTACACCCAAATTCACTACAACACCACCATCATTGCTTCACAGTTGGATGCGGACAAGATTTTAATTGGCGGTTTGAATTTGTGGAAGTCAGAGGATGCAGGCGCGACGTATCAAGGAGTCGGCGGTTATATCGGTGGTTTGCCTTATCTACATGTCGACCAACAAGAGTATCGCATATACAAAACCAGCCCTACTACGGAGGAGATCTGGGGTTCCAATGATGGCGGGATTCATTTCAGCAATGATTTTATGCAATCGTTCACAGCCAAAAACCGGGGTATTCGCGCAGTGAACCTATGGGGCTATGACCAAGGTTGGAATGAAGACATCATGGTGGGTGGTCGCTACCACAACGGGAACATGGGCTATCTCGAAAATTATGGTCCAGGAAATTATTTGTCTTTGGGTGGTGGAGAAGCCCCAACGGGATATGTCAATTACAGCGATGAAAACAAAACTTACTTCAGCGATATTCAGGGTAAGGTTTTGCCTGAATCGATTCAAGAGGTTCCAAACAATTTCTCCGTCTCTATTTCACCCAACGAGAGTTATTGGAACAACGAGTCATCTCGCATCATGTTCTCCCATCAGTATTTTGATAAAGCCTATTTGGGCAATGAGAATAAATTGTATGTCAGCAACAATGCCTCTTCATTTTCTGTGTTGCATGAATTTGGATCAGATGTTGGCAGCAAAGTATTGTGGATGGAACAATGCTACAGCATGCCCAATGTGTTGTTTGTTCAGCAGCGTGTCATCAACGCGATGAAGCTTTGGAAGTCTTCAGACTCAGGTGTCAATTGGACCATGATTGATCAGCCACTGAATCAAAACAATATGTGCTTTACGGTTGGAGCCACGGACCAAGAATTATGGGTGACTTATCCCAATGCATCCGTCAGTCAACGGGTTTGGCGAAGCATTGACGGAGGGCAAAGTTGGATCAATATCACCGGTTCCGTATTGGGCAATGCCAAACCATGGGCCATTGCACATGCACTGGGAACCAATGGGGGAGTGTACATTGGAACTTCCAATGGGCGGGTGTTGTACCGAAATGCAACCATGAATGATTGGGTGGAGTACAGTGATGGATTGCCGGTGAGTGGAGAGGCCTTGCGTTTGGTACCTTTTTATAGAGATCAGAAAATTCGTTTCGCGACATGGAACTTGGGCGTTTGGGAAGCACCGTTGTATGAACCAACAACCATGATGGTGGACTTTGCAGCTGCGCAAGAACGTTTTTATTGTCCAGGGGAGTCCATCCATTTTGTGGATCACTCCGTTGTTCCCGATGGCGCAACCTATGCGTGGACTTTTGAAGGTGCCACTCCAGCAACAAGTACCGCCAAATATCCTACGGTGGTTTACAATACAACGGGATCATTCAGTGTTAGTCTCACGGTGACTTTCAATGGCCAGTCCTTGAGCAAAACCAAAACACAATATATCTCATCAACAGAAGGAATAGCCAGTCCATTGATAGCTGAGGATTTTGAAAGTGGTGCCATTCCTGCCAATTGGCAATACAAGCATCCCACAGGGGGTGGTTTCAATTGGAACATTAGCAATCAATGCAGCTCGTTCGGTACAGGCGCTTATTCCATGAAGTTTGACAACTATTGGGTAGATGCTGGAGGAGATCATGATCAGATTTGGTTGGATAAATTTGTGGTCAATGGCAACGCAGCATCCTTGTCTTTTGATGTGGCTTATGCACAATATGGAGGTCAGTATTCAGACACTTTGGCTGTAGTTGTATCAACGGATTGTGGTGCAACATGGGAGACACTGTATTTGAAAGGAGGGGATGAATTGGCAACAGCCCCCGATAATACAAGTGCTTTCATCCCCTCAGCCACTGAATGGAGAAATGAGAACATTGCGCTGAACAATTATGAAGGACAAGAGTTGATTGTGGCATTCGAGAACATTGGGCGCTATGGCAATCAAATTTATGTGGACAATATTCAAATAGTCAACCCTGTGGGTATGGATGAGCAAGATAAATGGGCTTTGACTTTGTATCCCAATCCTGCAACCCATCAAATACTCATTTCTTCGTCTCAGGATTTAACAGGATGGAATTGGATGTTGGTCGATGGATTGGGAAGAAAGTGTCCTGTTGTCATTGAAACATCTTCAAACAAAACAACCATGTTATTGGACGGACTCTCTGCAGGATGGTATTCAGTGGTTGCTGTAAAAGACAATGCGAAGTGGGTGAAATCTTTTCAAAAAATAGGAAACGATGAATAAATGGATTTTTTCAATTCTACTATCTCTATGCTCTTTTTGCGGTTGGAGCCAGAAGGAAACAGGTACGGCAAGTTTTTACCACAACAAGTTTGACGGACGTAAGACGAGTAGTGGTGAGGTTTTTCGTCAAAGTTTGTACACCTGCGCACACAAAACATTGCCATTTGGAACGATGATCAAAGTAACCAATTTGAGCAATGACAGTACGGTTGTAGTAAAAGTCAACGATCGATTGCCGATGCGCTCCAAAAGGGTCATTGATTTGTCCATGGTGGCTGCCAAGCAATTGAACTTTGTATCCAAAGGATTGACCAAAGTGGAATTGGAGAAAGTGAATCCTTAAAAGGAATTTTGGCAGTGTTCGGTTCATAGCTAATCGATCAGTTCTCGTTTCGTCATTCCCTCATAGCGAATCGCATTTCACGCTCTCGCTAATTCATCGCCTCATCACTTGTCCTCTCATACCTTTAATCATGGCGCCTGCCCGCTGGCTCCGCTTTGCTCCGCCACCGTTCACCGGGCTGTACGCTGTATCTTTTGGTTCATTCCGCTTTGCTCCATTCCCCAAAAGGATGCCGCTCCCATCCCTGGCGCGGGTCGGCAATGATTAATATTCCATTCTATTAAGATGTCGCCCCTACGGGGCTCAACGTCAAATAACACGTTCCATTTCACCCTTTCCGCTTTCCCCCTTTTCTCTATTTCGCAATCATCACCGAACCCCCAATGGCATCTTTCTTTCCCGTTCCACAGGTGGTCTCGTATTCGAAAGTATAATAGTAGGTGCCTTGACTTTGGTCGTTGGGTTTCCAATAAGGCGTGGAAGGAGTACTTTCAAAGATGTGACTTCCCCAGCGGTTGAACACATGGAGCTGATAGGTTTTGAAATATTGACGCGTGTCCTCATCAGGTTGATCCAATAAAAATGGTCTCCAAACGGCATTCAATGTATCTCCATTCATGGAGATGATATTGGGAAATGACAGAAGGGTAGGGTCAAAATCAATGTTGTTGTTAGCGGGCACATTCGTAAAACCGTTGGACTGACAACCATTGTCTGGATTGGTCACGACCACATAATAATCTCCTTCAGACAAGACATTGGGGTAGGTGTCGTTGGACATATCTTGCTGAATACTTCCTAAGATGGTGGTCCATTGGGCATCCCAATTGGTCAGGTTTACCGTGTAGTTATCCAATACAACAACAGGATTCAGACAACTGATGGTATCCGCATCGAACCAAGAAATAATGGGGGAAATGGTGTCAATGGTTACATCAAAACTTTCAATGCTGCTGCATCCATTCAGGTTATTGGTGACTTCCACCTGATAGACACCAGCTTGATTAATGTTGACATTGTCCTGGCTGAGTGGAACATTGATGTTTTGACCATTTGGTCCTGACCAATCGTAGCTGTTGTTATTTAAGTCTACATCAACACTGAGATTGATAGAAGGGGAAAAGCAATTGATTTCAGTGATGGTGGAGGGTGTGGTGGTGGGAACAGTTTGATTGACATCCACTGTTAAAGTGAATGCGTCTTGACATTCTTCTGAGAAATAAGCGTTGACCGTATAGGAACCTCCCGCATTGACATTGACATTGGGTTGATTGGGTGCAGAAGTGATGTTCCCACCGTTGGTGGTCCAAATATAAATAGTACCAGGACTGTTGGTAGTTGCTGCTAGGGTAAGGGCATTGTCTGCACAGGTAATCAATGAGTCGTAATTCACAAACAGCGAGAAGTCACTGTAGTCTGCGTTGATGACCACAGTGGCCGTATCGAAACATTGATTGTCATAATCTGCCGCGATGTAATAGGTACCTGCAGTAGAGGTATTGAGCGTTGATAAGGTGTCGCTTCCTAAAATTTGGCCATTGTCAGTGAACCAATGGTAGCTCAATCCGATGAAATTGGATGAGGTGTTGACCGTAGCTAGGGTATCAGAACATTGTAGTATGGCAACCGGGGGAGTAGTGATCTCAAGGTCTTCAATCGTCACGGTAACGCTGCTGCTTTGGGGCAATCCGCAAAGGTTCGTAAAATCAACAGTATAAGTAGTAGTAATGCTAGGATTGGCTACTGGATTGGCGATGCTTGGATCTGTTAATCCAGTGGAAGGTGTCCATACATAATCCCCTAAGATGGATGGACCGGCATTGAGTTGAATGGTGGTACCTGGACATGCTTGGAGTTGAGAGGCAGAGGCAAAAATATTGGGTTCCAAGCAAACGGTTTGAACATTGGTAGCTCCTCCAGTAGCAGCGGTAAATCCCCAATAGACATAAGATTGACCATTGAAAATTTCATTGGCAATGTCTATTGTTGCTTGGGTTCTAAAAATGCAATCGTAATACACCTGAATCAATTGCGCTGAGGCATCCCATTTGATTTGCACCACGTGGTTTTGTCCATCTTCTGTGTTGGCATTGAAGGCGCTCATTTGAACAGGACCTGATAGATTATTGCCTGTATTGTGGTTGATGTCCCCATTTTTTTCGATGGCGATGTGATCGTAACTCGGATCACCAGATTCAGTATTTTGCCAAGTATCGAATTCAATTCCGAGTGAGGTGGTAAATGTTTGATAACCCAATCCACCGCCACTGGTTCCTAAAGCGTCGTTTCCAAGATTTTGCAATACAAAACAAATTCCATCTGCTCCATTGGCATCTTGATTGCCCAAATTCATGTAGAAAGTGATATCAAAATCTTCAACCAAGTTGATAAGATCGGCATACCAAACCGTCCCGTTTTGGTTGTTCCATATGTCCGTCAATTGGTAGCAATTGTTGCCAGTGGCGATGGCATTGCCATTGAGGAAATAATCCTGAGATTTAGCCATTGAAGAAATCAACAACAAAACGACGGAAAGGAATAGGGTTATATTTTTCATATCAACCCCGAAGATAAGGAATTAAAGGCTTTACTTGATGCCGCGTTCCTTGCAGATTTTTTCGTAGGCTTTTTGCACCTCGATAAATTTATCCTGTGCGGCCTTTTGATGAGATTCTCCCAAATCGCGCACTTTATCGGGATGATATTTCATGGCCATCTTCCTGAAAGCTTTTTTCACCTCATCATCAGTGGCAGATTTGCTAATTTCCAAAATGGTGTAGGAACGGTCAGATGACTCGTAGAACATGGCTTTGATGGAGGACCGATCACTATCTGATACTCCGAGGTAGTAGGCAATGCGATCAACTAACTCGGCTTCACGTGCATCAACATTTCCATCCGCTTTCGCAATACCATACAAATAATGGATGAGCTGAAGACGCATGGCGTGTTCCATGTAATATTTAATCTGCTCACACACATCGCGCACCGGAATTTCTTTATTCAAAAGTTCTTTCAATATTCCAATTTGCTCTGCAGCGACGGCTTCGCCAAATTGACTTTTAAAAGTTGCACGGATATAATCCAACTCACTTTTCATGTGTTTCCCATCCGCTTTCATTACTGCTGCGGACAGGACAAGCAGGGCAGAGGTAAAGTCACCCGGTCTGGTTCTGTGTCGTTGGGACTGATAGGATTGATAATCGTTGCGCGGATTGTATTGTCGTTGTCCTTGACGAGTCTGTTCTTGCGTGCTCAATGATTTGTCATCCACCATGGCCCCAAAGGCAAATCCTAAAATGCCTCCTATTGGGCCACCCAGCGCCCAACCCAATCCGCCACCAATCCACTTTGCGTATTTCATCTCAACTATTTAGTGAAGCAAAATTACAAATATTGAGGTCGCTATTCAGCGACACATTCCAATTATTCAATCCTGATTATCCTTTTTTATCGTTTTGATTTATAAAGCAAATGACCTTTGATGTAATAAAGATCTCTGGTCTCCGTATCATAATTCATTTCAGAAACAATGAAACGGTATTGATCCAAGTTGTGCCAAAAGTCTATACTGAATTGCTCTTGAATGACCTCACCTGAATAACCTTGGACTTTGCTGGATTGTTGGGCTTTGGTTTTTATTTCTCCGATAAAGGCTGTATGAACAACCTTATCTTTTCGGCGCAATTGAATTTGCATGCTTTCATTTTGGTGATTCGGGTCATCTACATTTTCTGTATTGATTTTTGCTTGAATCCCATTTGAGAATTCCGTGTCTCTTTCTTGGGTGGTAATTTCAATCATTTCTTCAAAACCACTCAAGTTTATCGATTGATGGTTTTCGAATTGAACAATTCGACTCACTTCAGTATCATTGGTATCTGCTTGAAAAGCATATTTTCCTGCATTCAATTGTTCATTGGCCCAATAGTAATCATCAACAACGTCAATGGTTAAATTTTCAGGTTGACATTCAATACAAAATTGGTCAGCATGTTCTGGGTGATTCCGAGATAGATAGCTTAAGACATCTCTTGCTTGGCTGGCGGTATAAACTGTAGGTTGATTTTTTATTTTATTCCATTGATTCAATTGTGATTGAAAGGATAAACTGCGCGCGGAGATGGGACCTCCGTGCTCAAAGAGCAAGGCAATGATGAGCAAGGTAAGGGGTAACGCCATCAACTTTGTTTTTGGGAAAAAACCGAAATAAACAGTAATCAAACTCAGAAACAGAGCCAAGTAAACCACGATGGCTCGGGTTTCGGTCAGCCCATATTCAATTAGTCTGTATCCAATCGCAATCCAAAGCAAAACAATCAGCGGAATGATGTACCAGAAAAATGCATTGGAGGTGATGGTCCATCTTGAAGATTTTTCTGATTTAAAATATTGACCTAAAAGCCAATTCAAAACGCCAATACAACAGAACAATAAAATCCAAATACTCACCCATCCTTTGGGAAGGGTGGCAGTAACAACGATTTTCCCTAGATACAAGTATAAGATGCTCAAATAGACAATGACCAGGGGTGATAAAATCCATTGTTGTATTCGTTGCAAGGTGAGCAATGTCCCTTCGCTATTAATGGTCTCCGGCTCAGAAGGGGAGGAGGAGAGAAAGAAAATGGGGTGAAACACACCAACGAGTAAAAAGAAAAACAAAAGATAGAACTTGGGACTGAGCTCAGCGAAAATCAATAGTTGCGTCGCGCTCAATGCCAGTGCTATTCCTGCATATATTAAGGCGATGTAAAAAGAGCTGGCCAAAAAGTTTTTGAGCATCCAATAATTGAACGACCAAAAGTCTTCTTTTTTTCGGGCATTCCAAAAGGGTAAAATAGCAGGGATAAGGTGAATGATGATGAGCCATGAAACAATCCAAAAAGGTTCCTGTCTGCTGTTGCTGTCGGGGTCGAAAGAAAGAATGTGCATACCTAAATAAACATGAATGGCAATAATTCCGGCAAAAAGTAATGCTCTGGGTATGCGCATGCTCCACTGCTGATTTTCGTGCCAAATGAAATATCCAATGTACAATGGCAATCCACTTCCAATGATCATGGCCCATCGGAATCCTTCAAAACTCATGTCATCATTTGGTCCGTTAATATCAATGATCAATAGATTCCAAAGCGCACAGGTCGTGGCAATGAACATCAATAAAATGACGATTGGGAATCGATGGGCGGTGGTCAAAATGGACCATTTGAGCTGAGAAAGTTTCAACGGAGAAAAGTTCATGTTTCTGTTTTTTATCAAAGATAGTTAAAGCAGTGGATGCTTATATTTGTCGCCTAATCATCAATGCAATGAGAACAGATTTATACCAAGGTCACGACTACTACATGATGGATGAGTTGTTGACAGATGAACACAAGTTGGTTCGTGACGCGGCACGCGCATGGGTTAAGAAAGAAGTTTCTCCGATTATCGAAGAGGCTGCAGAGAAATGCCAATTTCCGAAACACTTGTTGCCAGGATTGGCTTCAATAGGTGCATTTGGTCCATACATTCCAGAGGAATACGGTGGCGCTGGCCTAGATCAAATTTCTTATGGAATCATCATGCAAGAGTTGGAAAGATGTGATAGTGGATTAAGATCTACTGCTTCTGTTCAGTCGTCATTGGTGATGTATCCCATTTATAAATATGGATCCGAAGAACAACGTCAGAAATTCCTACCCAAGTTGGCTTCAGGTGAATGGATGGGGTGTTTCGGTTTGACGGAGCCTGATCACGGTTCTAATCCCGGGGGGATGGTGACCAACTTCAAAGACATGGGCGACCATTACTTGTTGAATGGTGCCAAGATGTGGATTTCCAATGCCCCTTTTGCGCAATTGGCGGTGGTTTGGGCCAAGAATGAAGAAGGTCGTATCCATGGATTAATTGTGGAACGCGGAATGGAGGGTTTTTCCACTCCTACCATGCATGGTAAGTGGAGCTTACGCGCTTCTGATACTGGTGAATTGATTTTTGATAACGTTAAAGTTCCAAAGGAAAATTTGTTACCAGGTCGTAGTGGTTTAGGAGCCCCATTGAGCTGCTTGGATTCAGCTCGTTTTGGAATTGCATGGGGTGCTATAGGTGCAGCTTTGGATTGTTATGATACGGCATTGCGCTATTCAAAAGAGCGCATTCAATTTGGAAAACCCATCGGAGCATTCCAATTGCAGCAGAAAAAATTAGCAGAGATGATCACAGAGATTACCAAAGCACAATTGTTGACTTTCCGTTTGGGACAGTTGCGCAATGAAGGCAAAGCAACTTCAGCTCAGATTTCCATGGCCAAAAGAAACAATGTAGATATGGCCATCAACATTGCGCGTGAAGCACGTCAAATGTTAGGAGGAATGGGTATCACCAATGAGTATCCATTGATGCGCCACAGCATGAATTTAGAATCTGTTATCACTTATGAGGGGACTCATGACATTCACTTGTTGATTACAGGAATGGATGTGACAGGATTTGACGCTTTCAAGTAATTGAATAAATGTTGAAACGAAAGGAGAGCATGGCTCTCCTTTTTTTTTGTGATAAATGTCAACGAATGGGCAACAAAAAGGGGCGCCCGCAGGGCGCCCCTTTTGATGTGGGATTTAGAATGATCTTATCGGTTAACCACCATTCTCATGGTGCTCAATTGTCCGTTTTGAGTCATCTCAACCATGTAAACTCCGCCAGCCAAAGTCTGACCAAAGTCCATGGTAGTATTCATTGCACCCTCTACGATGTAGCGGTTGCTGTATACCAT
>JACCDZ011239636.1_pt1 | contig 24163 bp, 23 predicted proteins | sample 7449551 | NCBI WGS metagenome assembly JACCDZ01 (sample SAMN15323452, study PRJNA562643) | freshwater metagenome | isolation source: river surface water | place: USA:Blue River Watershed | collected 2017-08-18 | reverse complement strand
TGGCCGCCGCAAAAGACATTCAGGAAAAAATCGCCAGCCTCCCGGAGCCGCCGCTCTGCAAGCCCTGGGACGACTCGCAGGTGCGCAATCCCGATGAAGACGTGATCATCCTGCACAACTGGGAAGAACTGCGCCGCTTCATGTGGGACTATGTGGGCATCGTGCGTACCGACAAGCGTCTGGCGCGCGCCCTGCATCGCGTGGAATTGCTGAAGCGGGAAATTCACGAGTACTACAGCAACTACACCATCTCCACCAATCTCATCGAACTGCGCAATCTGGTGCTGGTGTCCGAGCTCATCATCCGCTGCGCGCAACTGCGCAAGGAGTCACGCGGCCTGCACTACACCCTGGACTATCCCGACCTCGCCCAAGAGCTGCATGACAGCATCCTGACACCGGTGAACAGCGCACATCGACATTGAACCAATCACTGGAGCGGTAACGGCGGCGGCACTTGCTACTGCGACCTTTGACAGCGAGCTTTGACAGTCGACAAGGGGCGCGGTAAACCACGGCATCTTTTCCATTCCTCATCTGCCAGGGGCTCACCATGGGCAACCAGATCCTGATCGGCAAGGGCGATCTGCCCTGCATCCTCGAAGGCCGCTATGCCAATCGCCACGGCCTTGTCGCCGGCGCCACCGGCACCGGCAAAACCGTCACCCTGCAGGTACTGGCCGAAGGCTTTTCCGATCTGGGCGTGCCGGTCTTCATGGCCGATATCAAGGGCGATCTCGCCGGCATTTCGCAAAAAGGCGCGGACAATCCAAAATTCACTGAGCGCGCCGCCAAACTGGGCGTCAGCGATTACCGCAATCAAGCCTATCCCACCGTGTTCTGGGATGTTTTCGGCGAGCAAGGCCACCCCGTACGCGCCACCATCTCCGATATGGGCCCCTTGCTGCTGTCCCGGCTCATGGACCTAAACGACACGCAGGAAGGTGTGCTGGCCCTGCTCTTCAAGTATGCCGACGACAACGGCCTGCTGCTGCTCGACCTGAAAGACCTGCGCTCACTGGTTGCCTTTGCGGTGGACAACACCGCCGCCTTCGGCAAGGACTACGGCACCGTCAGCAAACAGACGCTTGGCATCATCCAGCGCGAATTGCTGGGGCTGGAGCAGCAGGGTGCAGACAAATTCTTTGGCGAGCCCGCGCTGACGCTGGCCGACTTCATGCAGACCACGCTAGAAGGTCGCGGTCATATCAATGTGCTGGCTGCTGACAAGCTCTTCCAGCAGCCCAAGCTCTATTCCACTTTCCTGCTCTGGCTGCTGTCCGAGCTGTATGAAAACCTGCCTGAACGCGGCGACGCTGATCTGCCCAAGCTGGTGTTCTTTTTTGATGAAGCACATCTGTTGTTCAACGATGCGCCCAAAGCCCTGCTCGACAAGATAGAGCAGGTAGTGCGCCTGATACGCTCCAAGGGTGTGGGCGTTTATTTCGTCACGCAAAATCCGCTGGATATTCCGGACAGCGTGTTGGGCCAACTCGGCAATCGGGTACAGCACGCCCTGCGCGCCTTCACACCACGCGACCAAAAAGCGGTAAAAGCGGCGGCGGAAACGTTCCGTGCCAAACCCGGACTGGATGTCGCCACAGCCATCACCGAGCTGGGTGTAGGTGAAGCATTGATTTCCACGCTGGGTGAAGGTGGTGTGCCCCATCCGGTAGAGCGCGCCAAAGTCTGCCCTCCGCGTTCACGTCTGGGAGCGGTCACGCAGGAAGAGCGTGCTGCCACACTGCAACGTTCACCTTTCCGTGAGCGCTACGAAAAAACCGTAGATCGTGAGTCTGCTTACGAGCGCCTGCAGGCACGTACGCAAGAACAAGCCACCATGGCTGCACGCGAGACACAGGCCAAAGCCGACGCCAAGGCGGCAAAAGCAGCACCAGCGCGTCAAGCCGATACAGTCTGGGAGGCGGCAGCAAAGAGCGCGGTGCGCGCTGCCAGCTCGGAAGTGGGCCGCAGCATAGGCAAGCAATTGCTGCGTGGCTTGCTGGGCTCTCTGCAGAAATCCATGCGCTGAAAACTCCCGGTTTACGGCGCCCTGGCAGGCAGGGCTCCATGACGCAGACGTACACGCAAGCGCCGGAAGGACTCCGGCGCCAATGCGTCCGGAAAAATCACCAGACGGTGATGCCTGCGGCCTTGATCATCACGTCCGCAAAAATCCATCACCACAAGATAACGCCATACCTGACAACGCCTGAGCTCGACCGCCCCACTACGGCCGTCGCTTTCCAGCCACCAGTCGCCGGCCTGCTCACGCAATACGATGAAAAGCTTGCTCTCATACCGCCAGCAGCGCCAAGCCATCACCGCAATGCCAGCCAACAAGGCAAACTGCAGTACCAGGGGCAATGCTGCCCACAACACGGCCAGCGCAGCCAGCAGATGCAAAGTCAGCAGCAATCCGAGAAAAAAGCGCGATGGCCTGATGCGAAGATCAACGCGCCAAACGGGAGAGAATGAGTTCAACGATATGCTCCAGCGCGGGATCGGCTGGCTTATCCTGCTGCATGAACCAGTTGAACAGGTCCATGTCTTCGCACTCGACAAGGCGCAGGAAAGTGGCTTTGTCAGAAGCGTCCAGATCCCGATAATGTTCGTCCATGAAGGGACCAAGAATGATGTCCAGCTCCTTGAGGCCGCGTCGACAATGCCACTGCAGGCGACGTTCTTCAGCGCTCAACTCACTCATCGCACAACTCTCCAAGCACCCAGCTCACCGCCCAAAGGCACAGACTGGTCATTCATCGGTCGGGAAGGGATTATACGCTTGTTTTCCTGAGCTTAATCTCCATCTTTCCCGCCCCACGCACCTGCAACAGTATCCGTCATGAGCACACTCTGGACTGACCTTCTCAAGGACACCCCTGCAAGGTCTGTGGACTATTCACAGACCACCGCACACATTCCCCTGCCCTCGCTGTCCGTGATCACGCTCACTGGCCCCGACTCGATAAAGTTCCTGCAAGGACAGGCAACCACGGATTTTCGCGAGGTGGAAAAGGGCTGGGTACGCCGCGGCGCCATCTGCTCGCTCAAAGGCCGGGTGCTGTTCAGCTTCATCGCGATTCCTGATGGTGAGAATGTCGCACTGGTGTTGCCCGCGGAGCAGCTGGATGCCGCGCTCACACACCTCAAGAAATACGCGGTGTTTTCCAAAACCGCACTACTGGATGCGCGCAGCACCTTGGCCGTGCTGGGTGTGGCTGGCCCGGATGCCGAAGCCACTGTCGCTACCCTTGCCGGCTCAAGTCCTGCCAGCGATGCTGTTGTGCGTAATGGAGACGGCATACTGGCCATCCGCATTGCCGATGAATCACGCTTCCTGCTTCTTGTACCTGCTGCAAAGCTGCCGGCCTTGTGGCCACAAAACAAGCTCTCTATTGCTAGCGAAAGCACCTGGTGGGCAGCAGAAATTCGCGCAGGCCTCGCGACCATATTTGCCAGCACACGCGATGTATTCCAGCCCCAGGAGCTTAATTACCACGCGATTGCCGCCGTGAGTTACAACAAGGGTTGTTACACCGGCCAGGAAGTGGTGGCCCGCCTTTACTTCCGCGGCAAACTCAAGCAACGCCTTTACCGCCTGCAGGGCATAGCCACCCGCCTACCCGAATCCAGCGAAATCTTCACGCCTGACAGCCATGCAGGCGATATCGTGATGTCTGCCGTGAATCAAGATCAGCTGGACATACTGGCTGTGGTGAAAAATACGGCGGCACGCGAGCAGCCACTCACAACGGCGGATAAGCAAACAGTAGTCACCGTGCAGCCCTTGCCTTATGCACTGCCCACAGACAAAGAAGAGTGAGGCTTTGCTGAAACCAAAAATCATAAAAAATCCCGCATTCGCGGGATTTTTTATGATTCACAGTCAGCCATCAAAGGGCCGCAAGGGGATGCAACCCTGGCCAGGGCGGCACATAGTGCTCATCTACCCAGGCAGCAGAAACCTCAGCCAGCGTGGCAGGCTGCCATGTCGGTGCATTGTCCTTATCGACTAACAGCGCTCGTACTCCCTCAATAAAATCCGGATGGCGCGCGCACTGCGTAGACAAGATCAGCTCTTCGCGAAAAATGTCTGCCAGCGTCATCTCACGTCCGCGCAGCCACTGGCGCTGTATGAGCGCCGCAGATGTCGGCGATCCCTTGGCCAGTGTCTTTGCCGTGCGATCCAGCCAGACATCTTCCGGCGCCGGTGCTGTCAATGCGGCATAGAGAACTACCAGATCATCACTGGCCGTCCGGGTATTGAGCAAAGCCTCACGCGGCTTGAGTTCGGAGTGCGCTAGTGCAGGAGGGGACTCCCGCATCAGCAAGGCACTGACTTGCAGCTCACGGGTTTCCTGATCATCACTGAAGGTCTCTTCACAAAGATGCTGGATGACGGCCTCACGACGATCAACCGGGATGGCCACGTCAGCCAGACCGATGAACAGTGCGTCGGCGGCATTCATATGTACACCCGTCATGCCGACAAACAATCCGAGACGCCCTTTCACCCGGGACAGGAAATAACTGCCACCCACATCCGGATACAGACCGATCGTGATCTCCGGCATGGCCAGCCTGGATGTTTCAGTGACCACGCGATGCGATGCCCCACTCATGAGGCCTATGCCGCCGCCCATGACGATGCCCTGCCCCCATACAATAACCGGCTTGGGATAGGTATGAATGAGATAGTCGAGCTTGTACTCCTCGGTAAAGAAGGCCTGTGCATAAGGATCATCAATGCCGCTCTCACGCACGGAGAGACAGATTCGGCGCACATCCCCTCCAGCACAAAATGCCTTTTCACCTGCTCCCTGCAAGAAAATCGCCACGATGCGTTCGTCAAGCGCCCAACGTTGCATGGCAGGCAGCAAGATATTGATCATGTCCAGACTGAGCGAATTCAGAGAGCGCTCACTGTTCAGGGTAGCAATTGCAAGAAAACGGCCATCGGCGGCCACGCGCTCTTCAAGAAGGACAACAGGAGCATCAGACATGACAAGAAAACCTCAGGCAGGCAGGGACCAATCGATAGGCGCGTGCCCCTCCGCCTTCAGATATTGATTGGCTTTTGAAAAATGGCCGCAACCAAACCAACCGCCACGGTTGGCAGAAAGCGGTGAAGGATGCACTGACTTCAGCACCAGATGCTTTGTGGTATCGATGAAGCGGCCTTTGCGATGGGCATAGCTGCCCCAGAGCATGAAAACCAGATGCTCGCGCTGCTCGTTAAGCACACGAATCACTGCATCGGTGAAAACCTCCCAACCGCGATTCTGATGCGAGGCAGCCAAGCCCGCCTGCACGGTCAGCACACTATTGAGTAAAAGCACGCCCTGCTCAGCCCAATGCGTCAAATCGCCATGACGGGCAGGTGCAATACCAAGATCGCTATGAATTTCGCGATAGATATTCTGCAGCGAGGGCGGCAACACCACCCCACGTCGCACCGAAAAACAGAGGCCATGTGCCTGCCCTGCCCCGTGATAAGGATCCTGGCCAAGAATGACCACCTTCACTTGTGACAAAGGGGTGCTATTCAGCGCATTGAAAATTTCAGGGCCCGGCGGATAAATGATTTTTCCAGCGTTCCTTTCTTGCTCGATAAAAGCCCGCAATTCCCGCATATAGGAAGACTGGAACTCTGTGGCCAGAACCTGCTTCCACTCCGGCTCCAGCCTCACCTTTTGCAACAAGGCATCACTCATACACCCAACACCGCACGCATCTGATGTGCCAGTGCCGCCTTGACACTCTCGACAGAGAACTCGGGGGCACCAACCATGCCCTCATATTCAAGACGACGCACTGTAGTGAGTATGGATTTTGCTCCCAACTCCACCTCATTTGCTCCGACATACTCGAGAATGCGTGTGAAATTGCTGAGCAGACGATGCCCATGCTGCCGTGCCATTTCATGCATGCGTTCATCCGTGAGGGCGGCATACCAGAAGGCATGCTCCACAACCAGCTGCTCACGATGCTCACATACACGTGCAAGGATGTAGTCAGCCCCCATGGAGGACATGTGCTCGGTTATTTCTGCTCTGATCACCGGACTATTACGACAGTCAGGGGGAAAGGTTTTTATCCAGTCATGCGCACGCGACCAGAAAGGATCAACGAAGGTCTGCAGGGTCTCATGCGTGAACAAGGCAAAAGCGTCGGCAATCAGGTCATGTATGTCTTTGAAATAATACGTCGTCGCCGAGAGCGGCACTTCCGCTTCTTTAGCCACAGCACGATGACGAACACCTCGCACGCCATCCCTTATGAGCACACGCAAAGCAGCATGCAAAATGGCAAGCCGACGCTGCTCACTGCTCTGGCGTGCGGTTTTTCTTCCCTGATACGTCGCTGTGGCTGCTTGCATGAATCCCTAAATCCGTTTTCCCCGCGAAGGCACAAGGATACCGGTGGGGGACATGCAGCGGCAATGACATGCAGCCCGGGGAATCTTGGCCATAAAAAAAGCCTGCGATAATCGCAGGCTTTTTGAAGATGGCGCGCTGGGAGGGATTCGAACCCCCGACCCTCTGGTTCGTAGCCAGATACTCTATCCAACTGAGCTACCAGCGCGTCGAGGCGGCGAATTATGGTGAGGAGCCCCTTGCCCGTCAACACCTTGCCGGGAATTTTTCCAGATTTTTCAGCCGGTTCTGCTCGCTACCTGAAAGTTGCCCCGCGCAAGGCAATCTGGCCGCGGAGTCCACGCCAAGCATGCAGGAGAAGGAACTGAAAAAAAGCACCGCCAGGCCAGAAAGGAAAGACCCGCAGAGTACAGTGGCAAGCCCTGACACCAAATTGCAGTCAGAGGACTGCAAGAGTGTCATGAGAAGGAGATGACAGGCCAGACACCCGGAGAGTCCTCTCTTTTTGAATGCCGGCTGTGGCTTTGCGCTCTCAATGGGCGACGGCGGTTATTAGGGTTAGCTGGACTTTCCTGGGCCCTAAAAGCACAAAACCCGCACAATTAGCGGGTTTCGTGTGAAGGTATGGCGGAGAAGGGGGGATTCGAACCCCCGAGGAGCTTTTGGCCCCTACTCCCTTAGCAGGGGAGCACCTTCGGCCTCTCGGTCACCTCTCCGCGGAGCGCGCATGATACTCATGCTCCTTCCGCTTGAAAAGACAAAATCGGGGAAAAACAGGCGGTTGCTCATTTTCCCTCCAATTCAAGCCTCAGGCGACGAGGCCCGCGCCATGCCCACACTATGGCTAATATCCTACAAGAGCTTGGGTAATCACCGGCATACAGCACTCCGGCCAATCAGGATACTTCTCCTCACGGCGCAAGGATGCGACCAAGGATTGGTCAGAGCCGGCAAGGAAGAGTCAGAGGGATCTGACAATGCAAAACCGAGACGCTTTCAGGGAGAAACGTCTCGGTTTTCTTTTTGTGCAAAAAAATAAACCGCCATCCGGAGGCATCGGGAAGGCGGCCCGAATCAGGCTTCAGGATCGTGGCCATCACCTGATTTTTCGCGCTGGATACGCTGGTAGATTTCCTCACGATGCACGGCAACTTCTTTAGGGGCATTCACCCCTATGCGCACCTGATTTCCCTTAACCCCCAGCACTGTTACGGTCACTTCGCCCCCCACCATCAGGGTCTCACCTACACGGCGAGTCAAAATCAGCATCACTGTCTCCTTGAGATAGCTACGGGGCGTGCGCGCATTCATGGCGCATGCCGTCAGAAATCCGCACGGTCCAGTATTGTCCAGGCGGGCTTATAAAGCAAAAGCAGCTAACGACGCGACTGATATGGGGCGGCCGTCCCAGATTACAAGGACGGCGTCCCGCCGGTCATACCTTTATGCGGCTGGCTGATCCAGATCGAAGGCTGTGTGCAAAGCACGTACGGCAAGCTCCAGATACTTTTCCTCAACAACAACGGAAATCTTGATTTCCGAAGTCGAGATCATCTGGATGTTGATGTTTTCCTTGGCCAGAACACCAAACATCTTGGACGCCACGCCGGCATGCGAACGCATACCCACACCCACCAGTGAAACCTTGCAGATCTTGTCATCGCCCGCGACCTCGCGGGCACCAATGTCTTTGGCCACCTTTTCCAACACGCCCAGCGCCTTCTTGAGCTCACCACGAGCCACCGTAAAGGTGAAGTCGGTGGTGTTATCCGCGCTGACGTTCTGCACGATCATGTCGACTTCGATATTGGCATCACCTACCGGGCCGAGGATGCGGAATGCGATGCCGGGGGTATCGGGCACACCACGCACGGTGATCTTGGCTTCGTCACGCGCAAAGGCGATACCGGAAATTACGGGCTGTTCCATGGTTTCCTCGTCAACAGTAATCAGGGTGCCTTCGCCTTCATCGGTGAAGCTCGACAGCACGCGTAACGGCACATTGTATTTGCCAGCGAACTCAACAGAGCGGATCTGCAGGACTTTGGAACCCAGCGATGCCATCTCCAGCATTTCTTCAAAAGTGATCCGGTCCAGGCGTCGAGCCTGCGGTACGACACGCGGATCTGTGGTGTAGACACCATCCACATCGGTATAAATCTGGCACTCATCAGCCTTGAGAGCCGCCGCAAGGGCCACCCCTGTAGTATCAGAGCCGCCCCGACCCAAAGTGGTGATATTGCCTTCGCCATCCACACCCTGAAAGCCGGCAACAATCACGATGCGACCGGCCGCCAGATCAGCCCGCATGCGGACATCATCAATCGACTCGATGCGCGCCTTGGTGTATGAGCTGTCGGTACGGATAGCGACCTGACCACCCGTGTAGGATTTGGCATCGACACCAATTTTTTTAAGCGCCATGGCGAGCAGGGCAATTGTCACCTGCTCACCCGTGGACACCATGACATCCAGCTCACGCGGATCGGGTTCCGGCGTGATTGCCTTGGCCAGCGCAATCAGGCGATTGGTTTCGCCGCTCATGGCAGAAAGCACCACCACAATGTCATGGCCCTTGGCCTGCCAGCGCTTTACGCGCGCTGCCACTGCCTCTATACGCTCCGGCGTTCCCACCGAAGTGCCGCCGTACTTCTGAACAATCAGTGCCATTTTCGCTTCACACCCTCTACGTCTTGCGACGCCGTTTCATTTCAGATTCTTTCGCTGACAAAAGCCTGTACCGAGGCCAAAGCCGCCGGCAACTGCGAGGCATCCGTACCGCCTGCCTGCGCCATGTCGGGCCGGCCGCCGCCTTTGCCACCCACCTGCTGAGCAATAAAGTTGACCAGTTCACCAGCTTTCACCCTGGCTGTCAGATCAGGGCTCACGCCCACCACCAGACTCACCTTTCCATCTGCCACCGCAGAGAGAACAACAACGCTGGAACCGAGTTTGTTGCGCAGCTGGTCCATGGTGTCACGCAAAGACTTGGGATCAACGCCATCCAGACGGGCAGCCAAGACCTTGGCCGCGCCCACGCTCACGGCACTACTTAACAGATCATCACCTGCCGAAGCGGCGAGCTTCATCTTCAGACGCTCCAACTCCTTTTCCAGATCGCGATTCCGCTCGGCCAGCTGGCGCACTTTCTCAGCCGTTTGCGCCAAGGGTGCACGCACAACAGCAGCCACTTCGCTCAGCGCCGCTTCCTCGGCCTTTACATATGCAAGTGCAGCGGTACCGGTCATGGCTTCAATACGGCGCACGCCAGCTGCCACACCGCCCTCACTGGTGATCTTGAAAAGACCGATATCACCCGTACGAGAGACATGCGTACCGCCACAAAGCTCAATGGAGAAGCCTGGAGTGCCCATGCTGAGCACGCGCACGGTGTCACCGTACTTCTCGCCAAACAGCGCCATCGCCCCTTTTTTGCGTGCCTCATCAATCGCCATGATCTCCGTCTGCACCGGCAGATTGGCGAGAATCTCGGCATTCACCAGCGCCTCAATCGCATCAAGCTGCTCGGGCTTGATGGCTTCGGGCTGGGAAAAGTCAAAGCGCAGATAGTCCGCGCAGACCAGCGAACCTTTCTGCTGTACATGTGTACCCAGAATATTGCGCAAGGCCGCATGCATGAGGTGGGTAGCCGAATGATGGCGCTTGGTCGCCTCGCGCAGCCCGGCATTCACCTCAGCATTAACTTCTTCACCAACACGGATGCTGCCACGCGTCACCACGCCGCGATGCAGATGTGCACCACCCACCTTGGTCGTATCGCGCACTTCAAAACGCTGATTACCGGCATCCAGATAGCCCGTATCACCCGCCTGACCCCCAGACTCGGCATAAAAGGGTGTGCTGTCGAGCACGACCACACCCTGCTCGCCTTCATTGAGCACATCAACCTTGTCGGCGCCCTTGAACAAGGCCACCACACGACCCACACCCAGCGTGCTTTCATAACCCAGGAAGCGGGTGTCGGCGTCCACCTTGATGAGGCTGTTGTAATCCAGATCGAATTTGCCGGCCTCCTGGGAGCGCTCACGCTGCTCTTTCATGGCGAGCTCAAAGCCGGAGATATCCAGCGTGAGGCCACGCTCGCGTGCGATGTCACCCGTCAGGTCATCGGGAAAGCCATAAGTGTCGTAAAGCTTGAATACGACCTTGCCCGGAATCACGGTGTCATTGAGACCCGCCAGCTCTTGCTCCAGCAGTTTGAGGCCCTGCTCCAGGGTTTTGGCAAACTGCTCTTCTTCATTCTTGATGGCTCGCTCAATAGCCGCTTGCTGCGTCTTCAACTCGGGATAGGCTTCGCCCATTTCCGCCACGAGTGCCTGCACAATCTTGTGGAAGAAAGCACCAGAAGCACCCAGCTTGTTGCCATGACGACAGGCGCGGCGAATGATGCGGCGCAGCACATAGCCACGCCCTTCATTGGATGGCAGTACACCATCAGCAATCAGGAAAGAGCAGGAACGGATATGATCCGCCACCACTTTCAGCGAAGCCTGGCCTTCGTTCTTGCAACCAATGGCGGCAGCCGCAGCATTCAGCAGGCTCTGAAAGAGATCAATTTCATAGTTGGAGTGCACATGCTGCATGACAGCCGAAATGCGCTCCAACCCCATGCCGGTGTCGACGGACGGTGCCGGCAAGGGATGCAGCACGCCATCAGCCGTCCGGTTGAACTGCATGAAGACGTTGTTCCAGATTTCGATATAACGATCGCCATCTTCATCCGCTGAGCCGGGAGGGCCGCCTGCGACATCAGCGCCGTGGTCATAAAAAATTTCGGTGCAGGGACCGCAGGGACCGGTGTCACCCATGGCCCAGAAATTATCGGAGGCGTATTTCGCGCCCTTGTTGTCACCAATGCGGATAATGCGCTCGGCAGGCACACCGATTTCATTCTGCCAGAGAGCATAGGCCTCGTCGTCCGTGGCGTAGACCGTGACCCACAGCTTTTCCGCAGGAATCGCCAGCCATTGCGGCGAAGTCAGGAACTCCCAAGCGAAGGCAATCGCATCGCGCTTGAAATAATCGCCAAAGCTGAAGTTGCCGAGCATTTCAAAGAAAGTGTGGTGACGCGCTGTATAACCGACGTTTTCCAGATCGTTATGCTTGCCTCCGGCACGCACACACTTCTGCGAAGAAACCGCACGCGTATACGCACGCTTGTCGAGACCAAGGAAACAATCCTTGAACTGGTTCATGCCGGCATTGGTGAACAGCAGGGTGGGATCATCGCCTGGGACAAGCGAACTGGATGCCACACGGGTGTGACCCTTTTCTTCAAAAAAACGGAGAAAGGCTTCGCGGATGGCGGCGCTTTTCATGCAAAACTCCGGGCTTTGTCTCCCGGACTGGCGATATGCAGCGGGACGGACGGCTGGAAAAGACCGGCGATTATAGCGGCACAAAGGCCTGATTCGTAGGGGATTTTCGGTCAGTTTACGACCAGGAAAGAGAGTCCGGACAAAGCCTGAAAAGTCGGCCGAGAGAGACCAAAAGCGATGAAAATCAGTCTTCGACAGGCGACTCACAGCGCAGAGCCCGACCTATCTGTGTTCCGCTGAACCCACGGTATTGCAGGAAACGCATCTGTCGGGCCCGCTCCCGAGGCTCCTCTGGCAAGGCTTTCCCAAAGCGCCTCTGGCGCACAAGACCTGCTTGCTCAGTCCAGTCATAGCCGCTGGCCTTCATGGCCTCCGCCTGCAGCTCAGGCTCCAGCCCCTTTCCACGCAGCTCAGCCTCAATCACACGCGGGCCATAACCACGCTCAGCACGGCTACGCACATAGATTTCGGCAAAACGCTCATCGGACTGCAGGCGGCGACCGACGAGATCGGACAGGATGGTGTCGACCAGAGCGGGCTCGCCGCCCAGATCCAGCAGCTTGCGACGGATTTCCTGACAGGAATGCTCGCGACGTGCCTGCATGGCCAGAGCCCGACCATGCAAAAACTCGTGGGTGGGTCCGGAGGCAGAAGCTGCCTCCGGCAGGAAGCCCGACTCAGATATCCGCTTCGTCATAGGCATCATCAAGGTCAGCATCTGCGGGCACCGGCGTATCACCGATCAACTGCTCACGAATCTGCTTCTCGATCTCTTGAGCAATGGCCGGGTTTTCTTCCAGATACTTGCAGGCATTACCTTTGCCCTGACCGATCTTGCTGCCCTGATAGGCATACCAGGCCCCTGACTTGTCAACGAGGCCCAGCTTGACGCCAAGGTCGACAACTTCACCCAGACGATTGATGCCATGCCCATAGAGAATCTGGAACTCGGCCTCCTTGAAGGGAGGGGCCACCTTGTTCTTGACGACCTTGACACGGGTTTCCGAGCCAACCACTTCTTCACCCTCTTTCACGGCGCCAGTGCGACGGATGTCCATGCGCACGGAAGCATAAAATTTGAGGGCATTACCACCAGTGGTAGTTTCGGGGTTACCGAACATCACCCCTATCTTCATGCGGATCTGGTTGATGAAGATGACCAGGGTGTTGGAGCGTTTGATATTACCCGTGATCTTGCGCAGCGCCTGCGACATCAGGCGGGCCTGCAGGCCCATATGGGAGTCACCCATTTCGCCTTCGATTTCCGCACGAGGCGTCAACGCCGCCACAGAGTCGACCACAATCACGTCAACGGCGCCGGAGCGCACCAGCATGTCGGTGATTTCAAGGGCCTGTTCTCCGGTATCGGGCTGCGAGACCAGCAGATCTTCAACCTTCACGCCAAGCTTGCCGGCATAGTTCGGATCCAGTGCATGCTCAGCATCAACAAAGGCCGCCGTTCCGCCGGCACGTTGGCAAGCAGCAATCACCTGCAGGGTCAGCGTGGTCTTACCGGATGACTCCGGACCATAAATCTCGACAATACGGCCACGCGGCAAACCGCCAATCCCGAGCGCAATATCCAGCCCAAGAGACCCCGTGGAGATGGAGGGAATGGCACCAGGAGGAGGATGATCGCCAAGACGCATGACGGAGCCTTTGCCAAACTGCTTTTCAATCTGGGAAAGGGCGGCGGATAAGGCTTTGTGCTTGTTCTCGTCCATCATCGGATCCTCTTCTGTTTGGCTTAACGTTACGTTGCGGGCTTCATGTCAGACTGGCTGCCAATCATGCTGTCCATCTGGACAGTGCTGTACTTTCGCACAGCCATCAGATCCTGGCAACACCCATTTGCTCCAGAAGACCGCGCAAGGCTTTCTCCACGGTCTGGCGGCGCACGGCGTCACGATCCCCGCTAAACAAGCAGCGCTCGGCGGCCACGCCCCGAGGACCGGCCCACGCCAGCCAGACAGTGCCAACCGGTTTGTCCGGCGTACCGCCATCGGGGCCAGCAACTCCGCTGACAGCCACCGCCCAGGTGGCCCCGGCCTTTGCCGAAGCACCGGCAGCCATGGCCCTTACAACATCCTCACTGACCGCGCCATGCTGGCGCAGCAAATCCGCCGCCACCCCCAACTCACGGGACTTGGCCTTATTGGAGTAGGTCACCCAGCCTTGGCCGAACCAGGCGGAGCTGCCGGGAATACGAGTAATCGCCTCGGCAACACCACCGCCTGTGCAGGACTCAGCCGTTGTCAGGCTGGCGCCTGCGATCTTGAGGGCAACTCCCAGGCGGGCTGCCAAGTCGGTAATCACATCAGTCATGGCAAACCTTGTCTGCAGGAAATCGGAAGAAACGATAAACGTTAACGTCAGCAGCAACCAGCAGACAAAACCTTAATCCACTGGCAGCCTCTGGCCGCCATCGCCCTCACTCCTTATCATCCGGCGCTTCGCCGCACCTCGCAGCTCCAGCCTCAGCACAAGAAGACAGCCGATGAGTACAGACCTCAGCGATCACACGCCCATGATGCAGCAGTACCTGCGCATCAAGGCCGAGCACCCGAACGAACTGGTGTTCTATCGCATGGGTGACTTCTACGAGCTGTTTTTTGACGATGCTGTCAAGGCGGCACGCCTTCTGGACATCACACTGACCGCACGCGGCAAGTCTGGCGGCAAGCCGATTGCCATGGCTGGCGCGCCCTTTCATGCCGCCGAATCCTATATCGGCAAGCTGACACGGCTTGGTGAATCCGTCGTGATCTGCGAGCAGATCGGCGACCCTGCCACCAGCAAAGGACCAGTGGAGCGAGCAGTCGCCCGCATCGTCACCCCGGGCACCGTCAGTGACGAGGCCTTTCTCGACGAACGTCAGGACACGCTGCTCTGCGCCATACATCAGCAGGGCGAAGCCATAGGCATTGCTGCACTCGACATTTCCAGCGGCCGCTTCAGCCTGCAGGAAACTGCCAACCTCGAAACGCTGGCCGCCGAGCTGGCGCGCATCAATCCGGCCGAGCTTCTGTTGGCCGAGGACAGTCTGCTGCTAGAGCAGGTCAGCGATCGTCGCGGGCTACGCAAACTCATGGCCTGGGAGTTCGACAAAGAGGCAGCCGAACGCGCCCTCTGCCAGCAATTCCAGGTCAAAGACCTACAGGGATTTGGCTGTGCCGATTTGCCGGCGGGCATTGCATGCGCAGGCGCACTGCTGAGCTACGCCAAAGAAACCCAACGCAGCGCCCTGCCCCATCTGCGCGGACTGCGCGTGGAAAGCGCCGAGCATGTGCTACAGCTGGATCCAGCGACGCGTCGCAATCTCGAGCTCACACAAAACCTCAACGGCGAATTCGAACACAGCCTCGCCTGGGTGCTGGATAACTGCGCCAGCGCCATGGGCAGTCGCATGCTACGACGCTGGCTGCATCAACCGCTGCGTGAGCGCACCATCCTGCAGGCACGACAGGAAGCGGTCAGCGAACTTAGAAGCAATTACCGCTTTGAGCCTTTGCGTGAAATCCTGCGTGATGTTGGCGATGTCGAACGCATACTGGCGCGAGTGGCACTGAAATCAGCACGGCCGCGCGATCTTTCCCGTCTGCGCGACACACTGGCTCTATTGCCGCATCTGCAAGCTGATCTGCGCGGATTTTCCGGAAAGCATCTGGGCGCGCTAGCGCGCAATATCCGTGAATATCCCGATCTTTCCGAACTGCTGGCACGTGCGATTATTGAAACACCCCCCGTTGTCATGCGTGAAGGCGGCGTCATTGCCCAAGGCTTTGATGCCGAGCTCGACGAACTGCGCGCCATCAGCACGAATGCCGGCGACTATTTGCTGCAGCTGGAGCAACGCGAGCGGGAAACAACCGGCATCAACACATTGAAAGTGGGCTACAACCGGGTCAGCGGCTATTACATCGAGCTCTCGCGTGCTCAGGCAGAAAATGCACCTGCGCACTTCATCCGCCGCCAGACCCTGAAAAATGCCGAGCGTTTCATCACCCCGGAACTGAAGGTTTTTGAAGACAAGGCGCTGTCGGCCTCATCGCGCGCCCTGGCACGTGAAAAAGCAATTTATGAAGAGCTGCTGGAAAGGCTGATTGGCGACATCGCCGCCTTGCAGCTCACTGGCGAAGGCTTGGCCGAACTGGATGTGCTGGCCAATTTTGCCGAGCGAGCCAGCAGTCTGAATCTGGTTTGTCCGGAACTTGTGGACGCAGCCGGCATTGATATCGAGGCAGGACGTCATCCCGTGGTGGAAAAAGTGCTGGATGCGCCTTTTACACCCAACTCGGTTCGCCTTGATCCAGAGCGCCGCATGCTCATCATCACCGGCCCCAATATGGGTGGTAAGTCCACCTTCATGCGTCAGACCGCACTTATTGTTTTGCTCGCCCATGTCGGCAGCTTCGTACCGGCCACCAACGCCCGCATAGGCCCGACAGATCGCATTTTCACGCGCATCGGCTCCAGCGATGACCTTGCCGGCGGCCGTTCCACCTTCATGGTGGAAATGACTGAAACTGCCAACATCCTGCACAACGCCACACCGCAAAGTCTGGTACTCATGGATGAGGTAGGACGTGGCACCAGCACTTTCGACGGCCTTTCGCTGGCGTGGGCTGCGGCAGACTATCTGGCCCGCGAAATCCGCGCCCTTACGCTGTTCGCCACCCACTATTTCGAGCTCACCACCCTGCCCGAGCAAGACGAAGGCGTGGTCAATGTGCACCTTGCAGCTACCGAGCATGGTGAGCGCATCCTCTTCCTGCACAGCGTCAAGGAGGGCCCCGCCAGCCAGAGCTATGGCCTTCAGGTAGCACAGCTGGCCGGCATCCCGGGGGCAGTCATACTCAGTGCACGGGACAAGCTGGCCCAGCTCGAAAATCAGGAAGTGCGCACGCAGTTGGTCAGCCAGCCAGCGACCGCACCGCAGCAGAACGACCTCTTCGCCAGTGGCCCTTCCGCCGTGGAGCGCAAGCTGGGCAAGATCAATCCGGACGAACTCAGTCCGCGCGAAGCACTGGAGCTGCTTTACGCCCTTAAAAAACTGATGTAATCCAGCAGAATTATCGATAAATCAGGACATTGGCGTGGATTGCCAGTCTCGGGAGCAGACAGTAGACTAGCGGCCGTTTTCAGAACCCCCCGTTCAGCCTACCCGAGGTAAGGTCAGCATGACGTTCGTAGTCACCGAGAACTGTATCAAGTGCAAGTATCAGGACTGCGTAGAAGTGTGTCCGGTGGACTGTTTCTATGAAGGCCCGAACTTCCTGGTGATACACCCGGATGAGTGCATTGACTGCGCCCTCTGCGAACCGGAATGCCCGGCCAACGCCATCTTCTCTGAAGACGAAGTGCCTGCCGATCAGAAGGAATTTCTCAAGCTCAATGCCGAGCTGGCCGAAATCTGGCCCAATATCACGGAAATTGGCGAAAGGCCTGCTGACGGCAAGGAGTGGGACGGCAAACCCGGCAAGCTGGCCTTGCTGGAACGCTAAGCCCTTAAATCATGTTCGCAATAAAAAAGGCAGCCAAAGCTGCCTTTTTTATTGGCGGTCTGCCGTCGCTGCAAAAACCCGCCCAATTAAAAAGGGGCGGTTAACCGCCCCTCGCAGAATCACAAGCTCCCTGCCCGATGATTCCCTACCTCCTTGTGCCCGATCCCTTGGCATGCCGTCCTGGCAAGATTCCTTATCCCGTCGCTCCCTGCGACAGGAGCAATAATAGCCAAGACCAGAGCTCGCTCAAGCTGGCGCCCACCCAAGGGCTCTCAAGCCCAATCGCAAAAAATTTAAATTATACTTAAATTTCAATAGGTTAATAAAAAAACAGGCCATCACAAGCAGCATCTTTACGCCATCACCCACACCCATGTGCGAGATATCGCACAAATAAAAAGGCCGTACTCGCAAGAGTCCGGCCTTTCAGCAGGGTCTGACAGCGTTTTTACATCATGGACTGCTGGTAATTCTGCAGCCCTATGCGCTGGATCAGCTCCAGCTGGGTCTCCAACCAATCGATATGCTCTTCTTCGCTTTCAAGGATTTTTTCAAAGAGCTCGCGGGAGCCATAGTCGCCCACCTGCTCACAATGCGCGATGGCCAGCTTGAGGTCCGGATGAGCCTGCAGTTCCAGCTTCAGATCACAACGCAGCATTTCCTCGACGTTTTCGCCGATAAAAATCTTGTTGAGGTCCTGAAGATTGGGCAGGCCTTCAAGAAAAAGGATGCGTTCAATGAGCAGATCCGCATGTTTCATCTCGTCGATGGACTCGTGATACTCGTGCTCATCAAGCTTTTTGAGGCCCCAGTTCTTGAACATGCGGGCATGCAGGAAATACTGGTTGATAGCCGTGAGCTCATTCACCAGTACCTTGTTGAGATAGGCAATAACCTGGGCGTCGCCTTTCATGGCCAGCTCCATCAGTGGAAAACGGCAGCCAGCATAGCAGAGCCCTTCAGGAAAAAGCGCCGATGGAAATGAAAAAACCCAGGGAATTCAAAGGGAAAAGAGAATTATTATCAGGCGGCGCCGGCCATATCCCGGGCGGATTCCTGCAGTGACTCATTCAACACGTCGCGCGCAGTCAATGCACAACGACCGCATTGTGTGGCCACCCCAAGACAATTACGCAATTCGCGCATGCTGCAGCAGCCCTCCTGAACGGCATCACGAATCTGGTTGTCAGTTACGGCACGGCAGATGCAAACGTACATTTCGGGAGGCTTCCGTCAGGGCATAAACGTAATGAGAATACTTATCGTTATTGAGATTACTGTCAACCATGAGCGCTTCCCCTTCGTCGCTTCCCCTTCGCCCTTCCGCAAGACAAATAAGGTTTATCCAACTAATGGGGGTCACATTTCCAACTATTGGTCTACTACAGGCTGCTCGCTGTCAGTTCGCACATAACTGCGAACTTCTTGCGCATAAACATGAATCAGCAAGAGACTCTACCACTGAGCGGAAAAAGGCCCTTTTAAGGGCCTTTTTCATATCTGCTCATTCAGTAATTACCGCAAGGTGGTTCAGCTCGGATCGCCCAGTACTATACCAAGGCTAATTCACATCCTAGCTTTTACCGCTCCCACCAGAGGTGGGCACAGGAATATAACAAGATGGCCCTAGGCTTCGCTCTAGGGCTCTTAGAAGGAACTTTCTGTTGAAACACGGGGCACTACGGCCTTTGGCACTCGGAGGCTTCTTGGAGCCCCGGCTATGGAATGGCTACCGAGTGGCCACCGCATTTAGCACTCCGATGCCAGCTCTGCACCGCCTCTCCCTAGTAAGGAATCTATGTCATGTATTTCCAGCGTGAACAGTCAACGACATTCGAAGCCGACCAATCAGTCACAATTAATGCGCGCCCAGCCTTGGGCGGAGTGTGCTTTTTTGTCCAGTTGCGGGGTCGTGCCACTCGTTACGGCATTGGAGCGTTACCGTTGTTTGGCAGAATTCAATTCAATGCTTCAGGTTCGACATTATCCTGGCCTATTTTTGAGCTCACACGGGGTTATGCCCAGCCCTCTGCCTTACGAGCAGACTGTTGACGACCGTCCAAAACTGACCCACCTGAGGGGGTAATTTTCATCCAAAACTGACCCACCCTAAATCGCTACCCTGCTCGTTTTCTGAGCAGGGTGTGAAGGAGTGATCACAGTGGGCATGTTAGCCAAAATCAGGCGGATGCATTTCCGCGACAAGGTCTCTTTACGCGAGATCGCGCAGCAAACCGGTTTATCCCGCAACACCGTTCGGCACTGGCTCCGGCAGGAGGGCATGGCCGAACCTGCCTATCCCGCACGCGTCAGTCCGAGCATTCTCGATCCCTACCAAAACACCTTATCAACGTGGTTACGCAGCGACAGTCACCGCCCCAAGCGTGATCGGCGCACGGCCACCGTGCTGTATCACTTGTTGCAGGCGCAGGGTTATCCGGGTGCTTATGGCCGTGTGGCGGCGTATGTGCGGCGCTGGCGGACGGAGGACGGGGCGGCGCCCCGTCGTCATGCGTTTGTGCCCTTGCGCTTTGCGCCAGGAGAAGCCTTCCAGTTTGACTGGAGCTGCGAGTACGCGGTGATTGCCGGCATTCGTCGCCGGCTGGAGGTGGCGCACAGCCGGGTATTTTTGCTGGTGGCGTATCCCGTACAAACTCATGAGATGTTGTTCGATGCGCATGCGCGTGGCTTTGCCGCCTTTGGTGGTGTTCCGCGTCGTGGCATTTACGACAATATGAAAACCGCTGTCGACAAAGTCGGTCGCGGCAAAGAGCGCACGGTGAATGCGCGCTTCCAGGCCATGTGCGGGCATTACCTGTTTGATCCGGAGTTTTGCAATCGCGCCGCGGGTTGGGAAAAGGGCATTGTTGAAAAGAATGTGCAGGACCGGCGTCGGCAGTTAGGGCCGGCGTTACTGGCCCGACACTGGAACTCGGTCGACGAGATTAATGCATGGCTGGATCGTGAGTGTCGTGCGGCGTGGGCGGACATGCGTCACCCGGACTGCCCGGAGCTGACCCTGCAATCGGTGTTTGAGGACGAGCAGGATCAACTGATGCCGAACCCGGCCCCCTTTGATGGCTATATCGAACAGCCGGTGCGGGTCTCGGCCACCGCCCTCGTGCATTACCAGCGCAACCGTTACAGCGTGCCGTCCGAGCATGCGCATCATGTGATCAGCCTGCGCGTGTATCCGTGGCAAATCGTGCTGGTGGCGGACGGGCAGGAGGTGGCGCGACATGCGCGCTGCCTTGAGCGCTATCACACGATTTATGACTGGCAGCATTACATTGCGGTGGTGCAGCGTAAGCCCGGGGCCTTGCGCAATGGCGCGCCGTTTAGCGAGATGCCGGAGCCGCTGCAAATCCTGCAACGGCATTTGCTGCGTCAGGTGGGTGGCGACCGGATCATGGCGCAGGTGCTGGCGGCGGTGGCCACGCAGGGACTGGAAGCGGTCGTGGTGGCCGTGGAGCTGGCGCTGGAATCGGGCGTGGTCAGCGGCGATCACGTGCTGAACGTTCTGGCGCGCTTGCAGGCGCCGGCGGTGCCGACTGAAGCGATCATCACGGCGTTGATGCTCACCGAGGAGCCGGTGGCGAACGTGCAGCGCTACGATCATTTGCGCGACGAGGTGTGCCATGTCCATTGAGCTGGTGACACGCCTTAAAGCGCTCAAGCTGCACGGCATGGCGCAGACCTGGCCGGAACTGATGGCCCGCGCCCGGCATCATGGTCTGGATGCCGAGCAGCTTCTGCACGAGTTGCTATCGGCGGAAGCGGCGGAGCGCGAAGTGAAATCACTGGTCTACCAAGTGAAGGCGGCGCGCTTCCCGGCGCACCGTGATCTGATGGGCTTTGATTTTACGCAGGCGCAGGTGGATGAGGCCTTGATCCGTCAGTTGCACGCGGGCGAGTTCATGGTCAGTGCACAGAACGTCGTGCTGATTGGCGGGCCCGGCACCGGCAAAACGCATGTGGCCACGGCGATTGGCATGGAAGCCATACAGCGTCATCAACGGCGCGTGCGCTTCCTGTCGACGGTGGAGTTGGTGAATGCGCTGGAGCTGGAGAAAGCGGCCGGCAAACAAGGGCAACTGGCCTATCGGTTGATGCATGTGGATCTGGTGATTCTGGATGAGCTGGGCTACTTGCCCTTCAGTCAGGCGGGTGGCGCCTTGCTGTTCCACCTGTTGTCCAAGCTCTACGAGCGCACCAGCGTGATGATCACGACCAACTTAGGTTTTGCGGAATGGGCGAATGTGTTCGGCGATGCCAAGATGACAACGGCGTTGCTGGATCGGCTCACGCATCATTGCCACATTGTGGAAACGGGCAATGAATCCTGGCGCTTCAAGAACAGCTCTGCGGTTGCCAAGAAACGCCGCAAGTCCCCTTCACCCCCACCTGATGCAGGAGAAGCCACCCCCGGAGAGACAGACTTATCCACAAACGCCTAGTTATACTGGGCCCCCAAAACCCGGGTCAGAATTAGATGAAAACCCTGGGTCAATTTTGGATGGAAACCAACACATGCAGTCCAGACTGCAACAGCAAATGACGACCCTCGCTTCGCTGGATCAGAAACTGGGCGCAACGCAAGATCCGGCGCTACGTCAGCAGCTGTTGTCACAAAAGCGTCAAGCCCTTCAGGAAGGCATCACCCTGATCAATCAGGCCCAGACCGATAAACTGGATGCCAATCGCGCCTGTATTGCTCGGCAGAAAAACCTGCCCACGGATGTACATACTTGCTTTGAGGAAGAAAGCCTGGAAGATGCCCAGACCCGCATGATGTCAGTCGTGCTACGTGAGCTGGTTGCTGCCGAGAGTCGATAAGCCCTTGCCCGGGCGAGCCCTTGGGACTCGCCCGGGGGGAGCACTGACCGTCAATGGCAGCCGCTTGTGCCAGGCTTCGATGGCTGGAGATGCGCCGGAAGCGTGACCTCATCTTCCAGTCGTGCATTGCTCAGCCGCAAGGCATTAAACACGACCGACACCGAGCTAAGGGACATCGCCAGCGCAGCAATCATTGGCGATAACAGGATGCCAAAAGCCGGATACAGGACGCCAGCGGCAATCGGCACGCCAAGGCCGTTATAGGCGAAGGAGAACAGCAGGTTTTGCCGCATATTGGCCACCGCCAGCTGCGAGAGTTCGCGCGCCCGGACGATGCCCTGCAGATTGCCTTTGACGAGCGTGACTTGCGCGCTTTGGATGGCCACATCCGTGCCTGTGCCCATGGCAATGCCAACATCGGCCAGCGCCAAGGCCGGTGCGTCGTTGATGCCGTCCCCTGCCATCGCAGCCTTATGGCCCTGTGCTTTGAGGCGGGCGATCAGATCGGCCTTGTCTTTCGGTGTCACTTCGCCATGAATTTCATCAATGCCAAGTTGCAGTCCCACGTGGCGCGCACTGGTCAGGCCGTCTCCGGTGGCCATCACGATGCGGATACCGGCGTCATGCAGGCTGCGGATTGCCGCCGGTGTAGACTCCTTGATCGGGTCGGCAACAATGATCAGGCCTTCGATACGGTCGGAGATGGCTACGTACATCACGCTGGCGCCGCTGCTCCGCAAGGCCTCGGCCTCGCTCTGCAGCGGCGCGGTGTCCAGGCCCAGCTGCTGCATCAGAACCGAGTTGCCGATGGCCATGGCCTTGCCTTCAACCTTACCTTGCACACCGATCCCGGAACCGGACTCGAAAGACTCCGGTGGGGAGAGACGCAACTGACGCGCCCGGGCGGCCGCCACAATCGCCTCCGCCAGTGGATGCTCGCTACCTTGGTCCAGGCTCGCGGCCAAGCGCAGCACTTCGTCTTCCGCCAAGGCCCCCACGCTGCGGACATGGTCGAAGGTGGGTTTGCCGAGAGTCAGGGTGCCTGTCTTGTCCACCACCAGCGTATCGATCTGGCGCAGTCCTTCGATGGCTTCGGCATCGCGAAACAGTACGCCGGCCTTAGCGGCCCGCCCGGTCGCCGCCATCACCGACATCGGTGTGGCTAAGCCCAGAGCGCAGGGGCAGGCAATGATCAGCACGGCCACTGCATTGAGAATCGCGTAAACGCCGCGCGGCTCCGGCCCGATCAGCCACCACACCAGAAGGGTGGCGGCGGCCACGCCTAAAACCGCCAGGACAAAGACGGCGGCCACCTTGTCGGCAATCCGCTGCATCGGCGCCCGCGAACGCTGGGCCTGCGCCACCATCTGGACAATCTGCGCCAGCATAGTCTGCGCACCGACCTTCTCGGCGCGAATCACCAACGCGCCACCGCTGTTGATCGTGGCGCCGATCACCCGGTCCCCGGCTTGCTTGGCGACCGGAAGCGGCTCGCCAGTGAGCATGGATTCGTCCACATGCGAAGTGCCTTCTAACACCACGCCATCGACTGGCACCTTCTCCCCCGGCCGCACGCGCAGGCGGTCGCCCAGATGCACATGCGTGAGCGGAATATCCTCTTCCTCACCGTCGTCGCGCAGGCGCCGTGCCGTTTTCGGCTGCAAGCCCAGCAAGGATTTGATCGCGGCGGAGGTTTGCGAGCGCGCGCGGAGCTCCAAGACCTGCCCCAGCAGCGTCAGCGACACGATGACGGCCGCAGCCTCGAAATACACGCCGACGCGTCCGTGTGCGATAAATGACGCCGGAAAGAGGCCGGGGGCGAGCGTAGCCACGACGCTGTACAAAAATGCAGCCCCGACGCCCGTGCCGATCAGCGTCCACATATTGGGGCTGCGGTGTTGGATCGACTGCCACCACCGTTCAAAAAAGGGAAAGGAAGCCCACAGCACGACCGGCAGCGACAGCAAAAGCTCTACCCTGTTGTATTGCATCCAAAATTGACCCACTTCAGGGCCTGATTTGCATCGAAAACTGACCCACGTAACAGTCCTCCCTGTTCATTTTTTGAGCAGGGGAAATTGGAGTGATCACCGTGGGCATGTTA
>JACCDZ010607797.1_pt1 | contig 24190 bp, 11 predicted proteins | sample 7449551 | NCBI WGS metagenome assembly JACCDZ01 (sample SAMN15323452, study PRJNA562643) | freshwater metagenome | isolation source: river surface water | place: USA:Blue River Watershed | collected 2017-08-18 | reverse complement strand
GTGACCTATGCCAGCACCAGCGATGACCCAACGGCTACGAGTGCAACGCGCACGTTGACATGGCAAGTGGATGATGGTTCAGCGGCTAGTAACTTGAGCAACACATCGACCAGCACCATCAATGTGGCAGCGGTCAACGATGCGCCGGTGAACACGGTGCCTGCAGCGCAAACGACGGATGAAGACGTTGCGAGAGTGATCAGTGGTTTGCAGATAGCGGACGTGGATGCTGGCACCAGCAACGTGACAGTGACCTTGTCGGTTGCGCATGGCACGATCAACGTGTTGTCGGGCACGGGTGTGACCCTGAGTACAAACGGCACAGCCAGTGTGAAGCTCACAGGCAAGGTGACAGACATCAACGTGCTTTTGGCAACAACTGACGCGGTCACTTATGCGCCCACGTTGAACTACAACGGCAGCGACACGTTGACGATGGTCACCAATGATGGTGGCAATACAGGCACGGGTGGCACGTTGACAACCACTAGCACTGTTGGTATCACCGTGTCGGCGGTGAACGATGCGCCGGTGGCGATGGTTGATGCAGTCACAGCGAAAGAGGCTGGTGGCATTGATAACAGCACGGTTGGCATAGATCCAACGGGTAATGTGTTAACCAATGACACCGATGTGGACAACGCTACTAATACGTTGGTCGTGCAAGACATCAAATCTGGCGTTGCCACAGGCGCTGGTACCCTAGTCGCTGCAAGTACAACGAGTGTTGATGGCACTGTTGTGACAGGTGCTTTTGGCACTTTAACGATTGGCGCTGACGGTAGCTACAGCTATGTGGTCGATAACGGAAACGTAGATGTACAAGCGTTGAATACGACAAGTACCGCCCTAGCGGACACCTTCACTTACACCGTCAAAGATGCAAGCGGCGCAAGCAGCACAGCGACGTTGACCGTTTCGGTGACAGGTGCCAATGACGCCCCCGTGATTACTGCAAGCAGCACAGTTCCTACATATGGCAAAAATGCTACTGCCATCGTCGTCAACAGCGATTTGAGTTTGGAAGATGTCGATAGCGCGACATTGACTGGCGCCGTCGTGACCGTGAACTTTTTGGATACCAGTGTTGATCCAGCTGCATCAAGTGTTGTGACAACAGATTTGTTGGCATTTACGGCAGCGAATGGCATTACAGGCTCCTACAACACGGCAACAGGCAAATTGACCTTAACTGGCGTTGCAACCGTAGCGCAATACGAAGCCGTTTTACAAAGTGTGACCTATCGCAATACAAGCACTGATCCGACTGTTGGCCGAACCAAGGAGTCACGTGTTCTGACCTGGCAGGTCAATGATGGTTCATCGCTTGACAACTTGAGTAACTTGGAAGAGAGCACGATCAACGTCACAGATGCGCCCAACGGCGGATTGGCGCCAACGCTTGAAATCGTGACGGATGCCAACAACAACGAAGTGGTGGGACCGGGACCTACAGAACTGGGTGCAGCCACCACCTTCAGTGTCAAAGTGACCTTTAACTCAACGCTTGTAAAAGTTGGCGACAAAATTGTGTTCTCTGATGGGACGACAGTGACGCTCACTGGGCCACAGGCATCAAGTGGTTCATTCACACAAACGTTTGCCAAGCCTGCAGAAGGTGCTGCGTTAACACTCTCTGCTCATTTGGATGCTCCTGTCCCAACCGGTGCCCCAGCTGACACATTGCCTGCCAGCACGGAGGAGAGTGACGAAGACACCGCCACCCTCGACACCACGCCACCTAATAACAACGTGGCTCCGACCATTGAAATTACAACCGACACCAACAACGATGGTTTTGTGAACACGGCCGAGCTCAATGGCTCGACCACCTTCACGGTCAAGGCCAGCTTTAACAATGATTTTGTTGTGGCTGGCGACAGCATGGTGCTCAGCGATGGCACCACCACAACCACGGTGGTGCTGACTGCCGCGGATGTGGCCAATGGATTTGTGACCACCACATTTAGCAAACCCGCCACAGAGGGTGGCACCTTGTCTGTCACGGCTAAGCTGACCGACAAGGGTGGCAACAACACCCCCACCAGCACGGCGGATACAGCCAAGCTGGACACGACTGCCCCCAACGGTGGCAACCCGGTGGTTCTGACGATTGACTTGGATACCGGCAATGACGGCATCATCAACGCTGCAGAAAAAGGCGTCGCCACCACCACCAGCTTGACCGCAACGTTTGACAAGCTGTTGGTGGGTGTGGGTGACACCATCACTTTCAGTGATGGCACCACGACCAAGGTGGTGACCTTGACGGCCACGGATATTGCTGCGGTCAGGTCACCAGCACTGGCTGGGCTTTGCCAGCAGAGGGCCAGACACTCCATGTGACGGCTCTATTGGCTGACGCAGCAGGCAACACGGTGCCTGTAGCGACAGACAGCGCATTGCTCGACACGCTTGTGCCACCTGTGCCTACCGTGAGCATCACGACAGATGCTGACAACAATGGCTTTGTCAACGCCGCCGAAATCGGCGCATTGACCAAGGTCACGGTGACAGGCACCTTTGATAAAACCGCCACGTTTGCGGGCGATAAGCTGGTGTTCACTGTTGGCTCTACGACGCAAACCGTGACGCTCAGTGCTACCGACATTGCCAATGGCTTTGCCAGCATTGAGGTAGATAAACCAGCCGAAGGTGGCTTGCTGACAGCCAAAGTGAAGCTGGTGGACGTGGCAGGCAATGCCTCAGCCGATAGCGCCACCGACAGTGCCACTTTAGACACCTTGATACCCGCCAAGCCAACGGTCAGCATCATGACCGATGACAACAACGATGGTTTTGTGAATGCCGCAGAGTTGGGCTCTGTGGCCACCTTTACCGTGAAAGCCACCTTTGACACGTCGACCGTGCCCGTAGCGGTTGGTGACACTGTGGTGTTCACCGATGCATCGGGTGTGAGCAAAACAGTCACCGTGACCGCCGTCGATGTGGCCAACGGTTTTGCTACGACCACGTTCAGTGCGCCTGTAGAAGGCGGCAGCTTGTCGGTCACTGCCAAAGTGGTGGACCAGGCGGGCAACGCTTCGTTGTTGAGCGATGCGGATGCCGCCGTGCTGAGCACCGTCGCCCCCACCACCACCGTTCGCATTGTGTCTATCAGCGATGACAGCGGTGTGGCTGGTGACTTCATGACCAATGACAACAACGGCTTGACCGTGGGCGCAACATTGAGCCAAGCGCTCACGACGGGCCAAAAACTGCAGTACTCCACCGATGGTGGCACCACGTGGAACGATGTGGCTGCGTCTGAAATTTCAGGCACATCGGTTGCGCATGTGGACAGTGCATTGACCACCAGCAAGACGGTGACCATGCGCGTGGTGGACAGCGCGGGCAACCCTGGCGCTGTGGCCACTCAAGATGTGGTGATTGACACCACACCGCCCAGCACTACCGTGACCATTACTTCTGTCAAAGACGATGTGGGCACAGTGAGCGGCACAGTGGCCAATGGCGGCACAACCGATGACACCAAGCCTTCGTTGGTGGGTACGTTGAGCCAAAACTTAGCGGAGGGCGAAACGGTGCATATTTTCGCCAATGGCGTAGACATTGGCACAGCGGTGGCAGCTGTGGGCTCGTCCACTTGGACGTTTGCCGACAACAGCAACTATGCAGACCAGACAGAAGTCACCTACACCGCCAAAGTGGTGGATGCAGCCGCCAATGCTGGCAGTGCCAGCACAGCGTATGTGGTGAACATTGACACCAGTGTGCCCACGATCACGGTGGGCACCGTGGCAGGCGATACCGTGACAGCCAGTAGCAATGGCACCCTCAGCCCCCTTGAGTGGGCCGATGTGCAGCTGAGCACACCTATCTTGCCCACCATCACGGGCACCAGCACGCATGTCGATGGACAAACCGTGACGGTGACGGTCAATGGCAAAAACTACACCGCCACAGTAGCAACAGGTGGCGCGTGGAGCGTGACCTTGCCGAAGGCAGATGCACTTGCGTTCAATAACGGCAACATTTACAACATCACCGCCTCGGTGACCAATGCCGCAGGCAATGTGGCGTCTGACACCGACAACGCACTTGAGGCGTTGGTGGCCTCGCCCGATGTGCCGACGGTGACGAACTTGCACACCAGCAGCACCACGCCCATATTGGGAGGTTTGGCTCGACATGCTGATGGCGAGGCGTTGGCAGATGGTGACACCATCACCATCGTGCTCAACGGCGTGACCACCACCGCCACTGTGACGTCATCCACGACAGGCACAAATACAACAGGTGTGTTCTATGACAAGGGTACAAAGGCATGGGCAATTGATACCAGCGTGATTAATTTCTCTCTGGCTGACCACACCACTTACTCTGTGGATGTGACCACGGATGTCAATGGCGTGAATAAAGCCGACATCAGTACCAGCGAATTGGTGATCAACAGTACGCCACCCACCATCACGCTCAATACCATTGCGACAGACAACATCATCAACAACGCGGAACACAACCAAGCGCTGTTGGTGACAGGTACCACCAATGCAGAGGTAGGTTCTACCGTGACCTTGACAGGGCTGGATGGCACATCGCGCACAGCGACAGTCATTGCAGGCACAGGCGCTAACTCGTTTAGCTTCACATTGGCTCAAGCGGATGTGACGGCCTTTACAGGTGGCATCACGTCGTTCACTGCCAATGCCGCGGTGACCAATTCATTTGGCGTGTCTGCATCGGTAGACAAAGCGGTGACGGTAGACATCACCGCACCGTCTATCGACAGTGCGGCCACTGCCACAGCACAAGACGAAAACATCGCGGTCAACACGGTGATTTACACCGCCACCACCACCGATGCTTCGGGCATCACCTATGGCTTAAGTGGTACAGATGCGGCCAAGTTTGTGATTGATGCTGCCACAGGCGCGGTGTCCATCAAAGCCTCACCTGATTTTGAAACCAAGAACAGTTACAGCTTCAACGTGATTGCCACAGATGTGGCGGGCAACAGCAGCACCAAAGCTGTGACCTTGGCCATCAACAACGTGGACGAAGTGGCGCCAAGCTTCACATCGGGCATGACAGCGACAGTGAATGAAAACGTGACGGCCAACACGCAAGTGGTGTACACCGCTGTGGCGACCGATACGGATTTCAACTCACCAAGCACCGCCACCTCAGCCACCTTTAGCCTTAAAAATGTGGGTGATGCGGCGAGCTTCAGCATCAACAGCAGCACGGGCGAAGTGACGTTCAAAGACTCAGCCAACTTTGAAGCCAAGAGCAGCTACAGCTTCACCGTCATTGCCACCGATGCAGCAGGTAACACCAAAGAAAAAGCGGTGACCATGAGTGTGGCCAACGTGAACGAAGCGCCAGTTGCTACCGCAGACACAGCGACAGCCAAAGAAAAGGGTGGCGTAGCCGATGCCGTTGTTGGAACCAATCCGACGGGCAACCTGCTGACCAATGACAGCGATGCGGATGCAGGTGATGTGATTTCGGTCAAAGACATCAAGGCAGGAACAAACGGTGCGCTGACCACCGTGAGTGCCAACGGCACCCAAATCGTGGGTGCGTTTGGTACCTTGAGCATTGCAGCCAACGGCGCCTACACCTATACCGTGGATAACACCAACGCGACGGTTCAGGCGCTGAACACCAGCAGCACGGCATTGGACGACACCTTTACCTATACCGTCAAAGACAGTGCTGGTTTGACCAGCACGGCCACATTGACTGTGTCGGTCAATGGTGCCAATGACGCGCCTTTAGTGGGTACCGCCCTAGGTGCAACCACAGGCAAAGAGGGTGTGTTGTACAGCGTGCAAGCCAACAGCTTTACAGACGTGGACAACAGCTCGCTGACTTATACGGCCACGTTGTCAAGTGGTGCGGCGCTGCCAAGTTGGCTGAGTTTTGACGCCACCACACGCACCTTTAGCGGTACGCCACCTTTGGGTGCTGCGGGTACGTTGTCGGTCAAGCTAACGGGCAGCGATGGCAGCTTGAGCGTGAGCGATACCTTCACGATCAATGTGGCTGTTGGCAACAAAGCACCTGTGCTCGAGGACAAACCATTAGCGATCGCGATGAACACGTCCAACTTGTACATTGACCCAGTGGGCGCGATGGGCAACCTTGTGAATGACGTTATGTTGGGCATCAAGGATAGTGATAGCCCCAGCAGTAAAGCCAAAGGCATTGCCATCACAGCGGTTGACACTACCAAAGGCACCTTGTGGTTCAGTACCGATGGCGGTACCACATGGGCTACCGTGGGTGCAGTGAGCCCTACTAGCGCGTTGCTACTGGCTGGAGACTCTGACAACCGTGTCTATTTCCAGCCTAACGCCAACACCCCTGCCAGCTCTATTGCCAGCGCATTCACCTTGCGCGCATGGGACGGCACCAGTGGCACCGAAGGCAGCAAGGTGGACACCAGCAGCACAGGTGGCTTCACCGCGTTCTCAACGCTGACCGATGCAGTGGCTGTGAACATCACCACATTGCCAACAACACCTGTTTCTTTGAGCAGCACAAGCTTGGTAATCAACGGCGAAAAAACGAATGACTACAGCGGTTACAGCGTTTCCAATGCGGGTGACATCAACGGCGACGGATTGGACGATTTAATCGTGGGCGCTTACGGTGCTGACCCCACCACTGGTACCAGCGCAGGTAAGACATATGTGGTGTTTGGCACCACCAACAATGCAGCCATTAACCTGTCTGCCGTGGCCAAGGGCTCGGGTGGTTTTGTGGTCAACGGCCAAGCCACCAGCGATCAATCGGGCTATTCTGTGTCAAGCTTAGGCGATATGAATGGCGATGGCTTGGCTGACTTGTTAATTGGCGCGCGCTACGCCACTTCCGGCAACGTGGGCTATTCGTATGTGGTTTACGGCAAGTCCAATACCACAGCTGTCAACTTATCAGCAGTAGCTGCAGGCACGGGTGGGTATGTGATTAAAGGCGAAACTGCAAGCGATTACGCTGGGACATCTGTTTCCAACGCTGGGGATGTGAACGGTGATGGCATAGCCGACTTGATTGTGGGTGCGCCTGCTGCTGAGTCTGGCGGTAACAGTTCTGCAGGTCAGACGTATGTGGTGTTTGGCCAAACGGGCACGACAGCCGTGAACTTATCAAAAGTAGCTGGAGGCTCTGGCGGTTTTGTAATCAACGGTGTGGCCACGAGTGATTACACGGGCTCATCTGTCTCAAGCGCAGGCGACGTGAACGGCGATGGCTTTGCCGATTTGATCGTGGGTGGCTATGGCGCTGGTTCTGCGGGTATAGCTTATGTGGTGTTTGGCAAATCTAGCACTACTGCTGTCAGTTTACCAACGGGTAATGCTACGACATCGAGCAGTGGTTTTGTCATCAAAGGTGTTAGCAGTGCAGATGACGCAGGTTATTCGGTGTCTAACGCTGGCGACGTGAACGGCGACGGTTTGGCCGATCTTTTGGTAGGCGCGCCACGCGCTGACTTGACCTCAACCAAGACGAGCTCCGGTAAGGCCTATGTGGTGTTTGGTCAGACGGGCAACACAGCTATCAACTTGTCTGCGGTGGCTGCAGGTACAGGCGGCTTTGTCATGACAGGCCCAACGGCGACTAGCCAAGCGGGCTTGGCTGTCTCATATGCCGGTGATATCAACGGCGACGGCTTGGCCGATGTCATCGTGGCCGCTCCTAACGATGGTCCTTATACGGGCAAAACGTATGTGGTGTACGGCACCAGTAGTACGGCCGCGATTGATTTGTCGAAGGTTGGAGCGGCCACTGGGGGCAGTGGTGGTTTTGTGATCAACGGCGCTTCCTCTTCGGACTACAGCGGTCAATCCGTGTCATATGCCGGCGACATCAACGGCGATGGTTTTGATGACCTCGTGGTGGGGGCCTACAGTGCCAACGTGGGAAGTGCCACCAATGCAGGCAAAACCTACGTCATCTTTGGTGGTACCAAGCTAGGTGCCATCGTGGATTACGTGGGCACCACGGGTGCAGATACACAAACGGGCACGGCAGCTGGCGAGTATTTTGCAGGCGGTGATGGCAACGACACGCTCATCGGCAACGGCGGTGCCGATGTGATGATGGGCGGCAAGGGCAATGACGCGTTTGTGTTGAATGCCAGCAACGTCACAGCTTTGCAAAACAAGTTTGGCGCTGGTGGCAATGTGACCTTGCTGTCGAACGTGGATGGTGGCACGGGCATTGACGCGATTCAGTTGACAGGTGGTGCCAGCTTAGACCTGACCTTGGTCAGCAATGTGGGAGGCGCAACGCCCGATGGCACCAGCCGCATCAACAGCATTGAGCGCATCGATTTGGCCACCGACACGGGAGCCAACACGATCACGCTCAAGCTCAAAGATGTGATTGATATGTCGGGCGACAACGTGTTCAACAGCACCAACACCACGCCAGTCAGTGGCACGGCGATTGGCGCAACAGTAGCCAAGCACCAAGTGATGATCACTGGCGACGCAACAGACACGGCCAACATCACGGCTGCTGACTGGACGCAAAGCACCACGGTGGTGGGTTTTGAGGGACACAACTATGTGGTGTTCAACGCCAACAACGGTGTGGCTGCGCAACTGCTGATTGACCAAGCGATGGTGAATGCATCGGGTCATGTGATTTAAGCGATCCACGCAAAAAATCCACCTCCCAAAAAGAGGTGGATTTTCTTAACAAATAGACTTAAATAACTCACATATACTGTTGATGTTATTACTTTTATTTGCATCAAATGACACAAACAACATGGCGTCAAACGAGGTTTCTGGCTAGATTTTTTGCTTGTTTTCTTTGGGTGGCAGTCGCGGTTCAGGCGCAGCCGCTTCAAGAAGCTGGCGTGAACGCACCGTTAGGGGAAGCCTACAAGGTGCCTCGTTTGCTGAGTAAAGAGCAAAGTCGGGTGGTGTTTTATCGCCTAGCCACAGACGCTAATAAAGCGGTGGCGAGTGTGTACATCGACAACGGCTACCAAGGCTCGTTGCAGCCGGGTGGTTTTACGCAAGTGTGTTTGCCTCCGCGCACCATCGAGGTGGCGGTTCGCACGGTACAAAACGAACGCGATGTCAGCAGCGACTATGACGTGGTGAATGCGTTAGTGCTAGAGCCTGGCTTGGATGTGTTTGTGCGGGTGACACATCAAGAAACAGGGCGTGCATTGTTGATGTCAGTGAAGCCCGACATGGCATTGCAAGAGTTGATCAAAACCCGTGCGCAGCAACACACGCTGTCGCGTGTGCCGGGTGCTGTGGCGTGCAAAGAAGACCCCAGTCGCTTGAAGGCTCAAGAGAGCAAAGGCCCCGTGCGCATGCAAACCATCACGCTTGAGGGTGATGCGTTGTTTCCGTTTGGCAAGGCAGATGTAGAAAGCATTCCGCCCAAGGGCCGACGCATGTTGGACCACTTGATTGATCGCATCAACACCGAGTTTGGAACGGGCGGACGTGCACAAATCTTGGTGGTGGGTCATGCCGATGGCTTTGGTGCAGAGGCAGTGAACCAAAAGCTGTCGAAGAACCGAGCACAAGCGATCAAGGCTTATTTTGTGCGTGGTGGTTTGCAGGGTGAGCGTATCAAGACAGAGGGCCGTGGCGATACCGAGCCAGTCGTGAAAACGTGCGGCACCCAATTGACCGATGCCAACAAGGCTTGCAATAAGCCCAACCGCCGCGTGGTGGTGACGGTGTTGGGCACAGCAACTGATGCTGCAAAGAAATAACGGAGACGTAGCAATGGCTAAAACATACAAAGTGTTGGTGAACGATGGCAAGGGCGCCGAAAGCGTTGCAGTTCAAGTGGCGCAGGGCGCGGGCGACAAGGGCACGCCTGTGCGTTTGGTGGCGCAGCGCGGCGTGCGCTACGAGCTTCAAGATGTGACCAAGGGCAAAGGCGTTGCCCCTGATCAGGTGCGAGCCAAACGTGTGGGCAACAACTTGGCCTTGATGTTTGATGGCAGCCAAGCCCCCGATGTGGTGATTGAGGACTATTACATCGTCAAGGGTGAAGGCGCTGCTCCAATGTTGGCAGGCTTGGCAGAGAACGGTGGCGTGTATGAATACATTCCGCAAGACCCGAATGTCAACCACTTGACGCCTTCGCTGAAGGACGGCAACACGCCTGTGCTGATGGCATTGGGCGGTGGTGCCTTGGGTGAAGCTTTTGTGTTGTCGGCGCTGCCTATCGTGGCTGCGGCAGCAGGTGGCATCAGCGGCTGGGCAATTGCCGCAGGCGTGGTGGGCGCAGCTGCATTGGGCGGTGGTGGCGGGGGCGGCGGTACAGCGCCTACAGACACCACGCCTCCTGCGCCTTTCATAGCTAACTTAAAACACGACGCACTTAATGACACCGGCGTCAACAGCGACGACAGTGTGACTACCAACGTCACACCTGTGCTGCAGATCAATGCAGAAACAGGTGCGAAGGTCGATGTAGCAATCAACGGTAAAACCTACGCTGCGACCGAGACCGACACCAAAGGCATGTATGAAGTGAGAGTGACTGACGCTTTGCCAGATGGCACTTATGCCCCAGTTGTGCGTGTGACTGATGCTGCGGGTAATACGACAGTGAATGGGGTGTTTGCGGCGTTTACGGTGGACACCAGCACCACCAAAAATCTGCGTAATGGCAGTGACGACGACTTGAACAATGGCGTTGACACGACCGTAGCAATAACTGCAGTGACAGAAGACACCGGCACAGTGAACAACGACTTTGTGACCAGCGCACGCAACGTGAAGATCAGCGGCACGGTGAGCCAGTTTTACACGACGGGTGTGAGCACAGGTGATAGTTTGCAAGTGCAAATTTTCAACAGCAAAGGTGAGCTGATTAGCCAAGAGTACGTCACGCCCGCATCAAATGGCACATGGACCATGGCGGCACAAACATCAACGCTCATAGACGGCACCTACAACGTGAAAGCCGCCATCGTGGATGCGGCGGGTAATGTGTTGAAGACAGCGACCGATCAGCCATTGGTCATCAGTGAGACTTACTACAAAGCGGTCAACGATGTGGCAACAGCACAGGAAGACGTGATTGCAACGCATGACGCTACAAAAAATAATGTGTTGTTGAATGACTCAGATGTTGTGAGCATTCGTGCTGTGGTGACGCAAGTCCAAGTGAAGTCTGGCACGACAACACAAACCGTGGCTCAAGGTACGGACCATACCAACGGGACTGAGCTTGTGGGTCTCTACGGCAAACTGAAAATGGGTGCTAATGGCTCGTACCTTTACACGGTAAACAGCGACAACGTGCAAGTGCAAGCCTTGGGTGCAAATGCAGAGCTAAAGGAGACTTTTACCTACAGCGCAACCAACAGTAAGAGCAAAAGCAGCACGGCTGATTTGGTTGTGACGATCAAAGGGACGAATGACGCAGCAAAAATCGTAGTCAGTAATACCTTGATTGACGTATCTAGTTTAGATTTACCCGTTACCGGCAAGAACAGTATTACGGTGGAAGATGGAGACTCATTTGAAAACCAATTAAAAAATGTATCAATAGAGTTACCTACAGGGGCATCAACAATTCCACCTACAGAATTTAAGTCACTTGGAACATTGAAGTTAGAGCCGTCATTGATTGATGCTATCTATGAATACAAATGGACATACATCAATATGGAATCGCTAGCAAGCAATGTAGAGGTTCATGATTTATTTTTATTGCAAAGTAAAGATGGTTATTCCTCAGCAACATTGAACTTCAAATTGACGATGGCAGATGGAGCTGCAAAAGAATTCCATGCATCAGAACTCGCTGGCATAACGGCGGCGGGCAGCACTAGCACGACAGATACCTTGGTATTGCACGGTGGGTCACTGAATTTCGATTTCAGACAACCTGCCACATCGGACGCTGTGAAGGTGGCGAGTATTGAAAAAATAGATATCACTGGTTCTGGGAATAACACCATCAAGTTGACATTGGCCAGTGTGACTCAAGCTGATTTTGATGGATCAATTCATAAGCTGTACATCACAGGCGATGCCGGTGATGCGGTTGAATTAACGAAACCAACGGTAAGTTGGGTAGCGTCTGATCACCTGACTTCGCACGTGCTGAACGGCGTGACTTACAAGGCTTATCAACTCGATTCAACGCACGAGCTATTGATCAACAACGCCATCACCACCCTCACGGTCAGTTGATGCCAAGCATCTCCATACGCTAGGCGGCGTATGGACGCACTCCCCAAAAAACTTTCCTTTAAGGACTTGCCATAGTGGCTGCAGAGTGGGTTGATGGCGGCTTAAATGGTTGTAAAGTAAATACTAAAAGTTTACAACTTTTAATATTTCGAATCAAAATTTAACAGAAACTAGAAATATGAAAACCAAACACACACACATCAAACTCTCAGTTTTGGCTGTGGCTTTGTCTGCCGCCATGGGCTCACAGGTGCATGCGCAATCGTTCAGCGAGGTGGTGCAAAACGCCTTGGCGATGTACCCCGGCATTCAGGCTGCCAAGGCCAAGACAGAGGCTGCGCGTGCCGATATTGACCGCGCGCGCTCTGCTCACTACCCACAGATCAGTTATGGCTATACGCGCAACAGTTATGCGTCGGGCAGCTTGCCTTCAACGGTTGAGGCGAATACGCGCTCACCTTCGTTGCGCTTGAACCTGTGGTCTGGTGGCCGCATTGAGGCCGATGCCAAGCGCGCCGAAGCGCTGACCGAGAGCAGCGTGTTTGCCGAGGCCTCCACGCGTGACGATGTGGCTTTGCTGGCCGCCGAGGCATATATCAACTGGGCTCGCTCGATTGAGTTGTTTAACTTGGCTGCTAAAAATTTAGAGTCGCACAGCGTGACGCTCGAGGACATTCGCAAGATCGTGGCGGTGGACACAGGTCGTCAGATTGATTTGCAACAAGCGCAGGTGCGTATGGATAACGCTGCACTGATCAAGCTGCAACGCGAAACAGAACTCAGCCAAGCGCGTCAGCGTTTGATGCGTTTTTGGTTGGGCCAGCTGCCTATTCGCCCCGTGGGGTTAACAGAAGCACTGAGCGCCAATGGCCGATTAGGCCAAGTGCCGCGCAGCGTGGATCAGGTGCTGAGTGTGGTGACCGACGATTTGCCTGTGGTGGCACAGCAAGTGAAACAAGTGCAAGCAGCAGAGAAAGCCGTGTCGATGGCGCGTGGTCAGTATTCGCCCACGGTGGATTTCACGTCGGCGCGTCAGCTCAATTTGAGTGGCGTAGCGCCCTATAAGCAAGACACGTTTTCTCAAGTGCAGGTCAACATGCCCTTGTACAGCGGTGGTTCTACATCGGCTGCAGTGGACGCGGCGGTTGGTCAGTTGAAGGCCGCACAGTATGCGTTGGATGAGGCGCGTTTGATTGCGCGCGAGAAGGCCACTGTGGCGTACCACGAGTGGCAGTCTGCACAGGGCCGTTCAACACAGGGCGCAAGCCAAGCCAAGGTGGGCGACAAGGTGGTGGATGGCTATCGCCAACAGTTCCGTCTGGGCCGTCGCCAATTGCTCGACTTGTTGAACATTCAAGCAGAAGCGTTTGGTTACCAAAGCACAGCAACGACAGCGTTCTATGACGAGCAAGTGGCACGCGCACGTTTGCTGGCCGTGACGGGCGACCTAGCCAAGAGGTTTTAAGCCATGAGAACACCCGAACAAGCTGACGGATCTTCCGACGCATTGCTGGTGTGTCTGGCATTGGTGGCCAAGCAGCTTGGCCATCCTGTGCACGTGCCTGCGATGCGACAAGGTTTTGCGTTGGATGACGCGGGTCGAATTCCGCTCGAAGCGTACCCAGATTTAGCGCATCAGCATGGGCTGATGGCGGGCTGGTCGCGCAAGCGCTTGGCCGATATTCCTAGCTATGTGATGCCTGTGTTGGTGTCGCTGGTGGATGGCCGTGCGTGCGTGTTGCGTGCGATTGAGGGCAAGATGGCGGTGGTGTGGTGGGCCGAGTCGGGCGCACAAGATGACCGCGTGTCGTTGGATCAGTTGCAGAGTTTGGCGCGTGATGAGGTGTTGGTAGTCAAGCTGCCACCCAAGCGCAGCGACCAAACTTTGGCGCCCATGCAGGGTGCAGCATTCAGTTGGTTTTGGGGCACCTTGTGGCGCTTTCGTCATTTCTATGTGGAGTCGATGATTGCCACAGTGGTGGCCAACATCCTCACCTTAGCGAGTGTGTTTTTTACGATGAACGTGTATGACCGCGTGGTGCCCACGCAGGCGTATGCCTCGTTGTGGACGTTAGCGATTGGCACAGCAATTGCCATCGTGATGGAGTTCATCATGCGTTGGCTCAAAGCACGCTTGGTGGATCTAGGCGGTAAGAAAGCCGACCTCGCCATCAACGCCACGCTGTTGCGTGAGGTGATGAGCATTCGCCTTGAGAATCGCCCACAGTCGGTAGGAACATTTGCCAGCTCGATGCGCGACTTTGAATCGCTGCGCGATTTCTTCTCGTCGGCCTCGTTGGTGGTGTTGGCCGATATGCCTTTTGTATTGTTGTTTCTCGGCATGATTGCCATGGTGGGCGGCAACTTGGCTTGGATTCCTGCATTGGCTGTGCCGCTATTGATCGCCCAAGGTTTGTGGGCGCAAAAGCCGCTGATGACAGCGATGCGCGCCAACATGAAAGAAGCGGGCGACAAGCAAAGCGTGTTGGTTGAGTCGGTGTTGAACTTAGAGTTGCTCAAGGCGCACAACGCTGAAAGCTATTTGCAGCGCCGATGGGAAACCTCCAACAAAGCGGGCTCAGATTCGTACAAAGAAATTCGTTCGTTGACCAACTGGATCATGGGCTTTACCACCGCGGTGTCGCAGATGGTGACGGTGGCCATGGTGGTGGTGGGTGTGTACATGATTCACGCCAACACGTTGACGCTGGGTGGTTTGATTGCCTCTGTCATTTTGGCGGGGCGTGCGATTGGGCCATTGAGTGGCGTGATGTCATTGGCTTCGCGTTATCAGCAAGCAGTGCAGTCACTCGAAACATTGGATGGTTTGATGAAGCGCCCACGCGACCGCGTGGTGGGCCGCACGTATGTGGTGCCCGAAAAAATTGCTGGCGGTTTAGAGGCGCAGGCGGTGGAGTTTGGCTACCCCGGCGAGCATGCCATTCCTGTCATTAAGCGTTTGTCGATCAAGGTAGAGCCCGGTCAACGTTTGGCGTTGCTGGGGCGCGTGGGCAGTGGCAAGAGCACGCTGCTACGCTTGATGGCTGGCCTGTACACCCCACTGGGTGGCAGTGTGCGCTTAGATGGCGTGGAGATGCAGCAGATCGAGCCCGCCGAGGTGCGCAGTTGCATGGGCTATGTGGGGCAAGACCCACAACTGTTCATGGGTACCTTGCGCGAGAACATGGTGCTGTCAGAGACATGGATCAGTGATGCCAAGATCATTGAGGTGTTGAAGGCAATGAATTTATACGAGCTGGTGGCGTCGCACCCACGTGGCTTAGACATGCCGATCACCGAAGCGGGTGGTGGTTTGTCGGGTGGGCAGCGTCAGTTGCTATCCATCGCCCGCATGATGCTGCGCGACCCGCAGCTGGTGTTCATGGACGAGCCCACAGCCAACATGGATGGCAACACCGAAGCACATGTGATTCGTGTGTTGAATGAGTGGCTCAAGGGCCGCACCTTGATGATGTCCACACACCGCCCACAGCTGCTCGAATGGGCCGATACGGTGGCCGTGATTGAAGCGGGGCAGTGTGTGCTGATCGGTCCTAAGCAAGAAATGATTGATAAGTTGTCACGCGGTGTGGATGTGAAGACCGCCGCTCCCAACGGAGTGCCAGCATGAAGAACGAAGTAAAAAAGCCGATGGCTACGCCCAACGTTGCGCCTACAAAAGCGGCGCCACCAAAGAAACCAGCAACGCCCAAGAAGCCTTCGCGGTGGTCAAGATTCTGGGCGTTTTGGCAAGATGACCAAAAAAGTTTTGGAATTCGCACAGTAGAAGACGACGAGCGCCAAGCCAGTCGTCTGTTGGTGTGGGCCACCGCGCTGACTTTGTTGGTGGCCTTGATTTGGGCGGGTGTTTCAAGTTTGGATGAAATCACACGCGGCCAAGGCAAGGTGATTCCTTCAAGCCGTGAGCAAGTGATTCAAAGTTTGGACTCAGGCGTGCTGCGCGAGATGCTGGTGCGCGAGGGCGATGTGGTGGAGAAAGACCAAATCCTTTTGCAAATGGACGATGCCCGTTCGGGCGCGGGCTACCGTGAGGCGAATGAAAAGTATTTGGCGTTGCTGGCCATTTCGGCGCGCCTGCGTGCCGAGGCGTACGACACACCGTTGACGTTTCCAGCAGAGCTTAAAGATGAAGAGCAATTGCGCAAACAAGAGACGCAGGCTTACAAGGCGCGCAAGCTGGCTTTGGCTGAGTCGTTGCAGGCGCTGGATGCTTCGTTGGCTGCGATCACGCGAGAAGTGACGTTAACCGCCCCATTGGTTAAAAACGGTGTGATGTCTGAGGTGGAGCTGCTTCGTTTGAAGCGCCAACAAGCAGACCTGATGGGCCAACGTGCTGAGCGTAAGAACCGCTACATCACCGACGCCAACAACGAGTTGACGCGTGTGTCTTCTGAGTTGTCGCAAACCAAAGAAAACGCTTCGGCACGAGAGGATGCATTTTTGTCCACCACCATCAAGTCGCCCATGAAGGGCGTGGTGAAGAACGTGCAGGTCACCACCGTCGGTGGTGTGATTCAAGCGGGCCAGCCTATTTTAGAAATCGTGCCAACCGAAGACGAGATGTTGGTCGAGGCGTATGTGAAGCCTTCTGAAGTGGCCTTCTTGAAGGTGGGCCAAAAAGCCGTGGTCAAACTCAGCTCTTACGACTTCAACAAATACGGTGGCCTAGATGGTGAGTTAGAGCACTTAAGCCCCGACACCATGAAGGACGAGCGCCAACAGCGTCGCGCAGGCGCAAGCCCTGCAGATATGGAAGAGGGCTACTACCGCATCATGGTGCGCATCAAGGACAGCAACCTAGAACGCAAGGGTTTGAAGATAGAGCCCACGCCTGGCATGACGGCCACAGTGGAAATTCGCACGGGTCAAAAGACAGTGCTGGAATATTTGTTCCGCCCACTGCAAAACGTGTCGCAAGCGCTGCGCGAGCGTTGATTTAGGATCGGCATCTAAGGCTCGCCTTTGATGCCTCCTACATCACCTCGTTCAGCATGACTTATTCCGCCTTAACGCCTTTAGAACAGGCGCTGCAAAGCCAGCGTTTGGCGCACTCGTCGCAGCCCTACCCCAGTGCCGCTTCGCGCCGTGCGGACTTGCTCAATCTCAAAGCTTTGGTGCATGACAACGCCGAGGCGATTGCACAAGCCATCAGCGCAGACTACGGCCACCGCTCGCGTCACGAAACCATGCTGGCCGAAGTGGTGCCTGTTATGCACGGTGTAGACCACGCCCTGAAACACCTCAAACAATGGATGAAGCCACAGCGCCGCAGCATTGATTGGCTCAATTTCTTTGGTGCAAAAAATCGTGTGCTGCCCCAGCCCCTAGGTGTGGTGGGCGTGATCGTGCCGTGGAACTTTCCGATCAACCTGAGCTTTTTGGTGTTGGTCGATGCGTTTGCCGCAGGCAACCGCGCGATGGTGAAGATGTCCGAGAACTCGCGCCATCTCACGCGCTTGTTGATAGAACTTGCCCCGCGTTATTTCAGCACTGAGAAGCTGGCATTTTTTGAAGAAACCGGTGGCGTGGGCGTGGCGTTTTCGCAGCTCAAGTTCGACCACTTGGTGTTCACCGGTTCTTCACAGACGGGCAGGGCTGTGATGGCTGCTGCAGCACAAAACTTATGCCCCGTCACCTTAGAGCTGGGCGGTAAATCGCCCGCCGTGGTGTGTAATGATTTTGATGTGCGCGTTGCTGCAGAGCGAATATTGTTTGCCAAATGCTTCAATGCGGGCCAAATTTGCACATCGGTCGACCATGTGTATGTGCCAGAGAAGAAGGTCGAAAAGTTCGTACAGCTTTCTAAAGAGATCGTTGAAAAACGTTTCGCAAATTTAGACAGCCCAGACTTCACGACCATCATTGACGAACGCGCTTTTCAGCGCTTGTGCGATGCCTTGCAAGAAGCCCAAGCCAAAGGCGCAACGCTTGTGCCTTTGCTACCGGGCCCGTCATGGGATGCGGCCACTCGCAAAATTGCACCGCACATTGTGTTGAATGTGCCGCACGACTGTGCCCTGCACACGCGAGAAATCTTTGGCCCTATTCTTCCTGTGATTGGTTACGCCGAGTTAGACGCGGTGGTGAAAAGCATCAACGCAGGCCCGCGTCCATTGGCGTTTTATCCGTTCACCCATCAAGCACACACGATAGACAAGCTGATCAAGCGCGTCATGTCGGGTGGCGTAGGTGTGAATGATGCGCTGTTTCATGCGGCACAGCACAGCATGCCGTTTGGCGGGGTGGGCGAGAGCGGCATGGGCCACTACCATGGCTATGAAGGGTTTGTGACGTTTTCAAAACTGCGGCCTGTCTTTTACCAAGCCCGTGTCAGCGGCATGCGCATGATGTGGCCACCCTACCGCCAATTGGCAGACAAATACTTGAAGTTCCTGTTGAAATGAAACGCCGCGAATTTAACCAACACCTGCAACGCAGCGCCATTGCCTTGGCGCTGTCTCCTTGGCTCACTGCGGTGGCTGCACCTGCTGCTAAGCCCCGCGCATGGGCCGTAAATCCATTTGCATTGGGTGTAGCCAGTGGTCGTCCGCGTGCGGACTCGGTGGTGCTGTGGACACGCTTGGTGTTTGGTGACGAAGACCGCGCGGCGGGCACCGAGACTTTGCGTGTGCAGGTCGAAGTGTTTGCCGATGCTGCGCTGAAACGCCGCGTGCAAAAAGTCGAAGTGATGACCAACGAGGCACGTGGTCACAGCGTGCATGCGCATCTGCAACAGTTGCAACCTAGCACCGACTATTGGTATCGCTTTATCCAAGGGGATGCAAGCAGCACAGTGGGCCACACACGCACGGCACCTGCATTGAATGCCGATGTGCGCGAGCTGCGTATGGCACTGTCGTCGTGCCAGCACTACGAGCAGGGGCAGTTCATCGCGCACGAAGAGATAGCAAAACAAAAACTCGACTTCGTCCTGTTCATGGTGCACTACATCCACGAGACCAGCAACCCCCAATACGCGATGCGCAAGCACAGCAACGAAGAACCCAAAACTTTGCAGGGCTACCGCGATCGCTATGAGCAATACAAAAGAGACCCACACTTGCAAGCCGCGCACGCCGCACACCCATGGGTACTGATGTGGGACGACCACGAAGTGGTGAATGACTACGCCAACGACCAAGACCGTCACTACACCGACCCCAAGCAGGTGCTGTTGCGTCGCGCTGCGGCGTATCAAGCCTACTTTGAACACCAACCTGTACTGCTGGGACCAGACGCCAACAACCCCGCCGACATGCGTCTGTACGACCAGTTGAGTTGGGGCAAGTTGGCTGATGTGTGGACACTGGACTGCCGCCAATACCGCAGCGTCCAAGCCTGCCGCGACCCCGTGCGCGGCGGTGGTCGCATGGTGGTGCAGTGCGATGAGTTGAGCGACCCATCACGCAGCATGTTGGGTGCAGCACAAGAGCGTTGGTTTACCGATGGTTTGAGCCAATCCAAACGCCAATGGAAGCTGGTGGCACAGGCCACACAAATCAGCTCCACCAGCATCCCTGCGCCTGTGGGCCGCAGTTACTGGAACGACGCGTGGGACGGCTATCCCGAAGCTCGCAAACGAATGTTGCAAACCGTCGTGGACGCTAAGCTGAGCAACGTCGTCACCCTCGGCGGTGATGTGCACTGCAACGTGGCCGCCAATTTGCGCTTAGAGCCAAACAACCCACAGTCGCCTGTCGTGGCCAGCGAGTTTGTGACCACTTCCATCACCTCACGCGGTTTGGGCGACAAGCCTGCAGCGTTGATTCGTGAAAGCAATTCAGACCTGTTGCACTTCCGCTCAGACGAGCGCGGCTACAGCTTGATCACCGTGACGCCTAAAGAGGTCCGTTGCGATTTCAGAACCACCAAATTTCCGGCGGGCAGTGAAGTGGGGCTGAAGACGCAGGCGAGTTATGTGGTGAAGAGCGGCAAGGCGGGGCCGCAAGTCGTTTAAAAATTACGTGTTGATCACGCCGCGGTCAAGCGTGTAACTGCGGTCACTTACCCACTGCGCAAAGTGCGTGTTTTGCTCTGACAGCAACACGCTCACACCTTGGCGCTTGAGCGCCAAAATCATCTCGCCCATTTGCTCCACGATGACGGGCGCTACCCCCTCTGACGGTTCGTCGAGTAATACCATTAGTGGGTTGCCCATGAGGGTGCGTGCCACGGTGAGCATTTGTTGCTCACCGCCGCTCATGTGACTGGCGGGGCGTTGCTGCATGTCGGCGAGGTTGGGGAACAAAGCAAAAATTTGTTCGAGTGACCATTGCGGTGCTGTTGTGCCGTCGGTAAAGCGCCGCGCTGCTTGCACACCCAGCTGCAAGTTTTCCAGCACCGTGAGGTCAGTGAAGATGCGGCGGTCCTCTGGTACATAGCCCAAGCCTAAGCGTGCTGCTTGATAGGGCTCGGCATGCGAGATGTCGTTGCCTGCAAACACCACGCTTCCAGTACGGCTGGGCATGAGGCCCATGATGGCCTTGAGTGTGCTGGACTTGCCCGCGCCATTGCGCCCGATGAGCGCCACCACTTCGCCGCGTTGCACATGCAGCTGTGCGTTGAATAGTACTTGCGCTGCGCCGTACCAAGCGTTGAGGTCTTGCACGTTCAGCAACGAGGGGGTGAGTGCTTGTGTCATGCCTGAGCCTCCGTTGTTGAAGCACCAAATGTTTTGCCACTTCCAAAGTACACCGCCTGCACCTGTGGGGCTGCCTGCACTTGCGCAGGCGTGCCTTGGGCGATGAGTGCGCCACGCGCCATCACCAGCACTCGGTCCGCATGTTCAAACACCACGTCCATGCTGTGCTCGGTAAATAGCACGGCTACGCCGCGTTGGTTCACCAAGCTGCGCGTGAGCGCCATCAGTGCATGCCGCTCATCAGGGGCCATGCCTGCGGTGGGTTCGTCCATCAGCAACAAGCGTGGCTCGTTGGCCAAAGCCATGGCCAGCTCAAGGCGCTTCACATCGCCGTAGGCGAGTGCGCTACAAGGGCGATTTGCCTGAGTGTCTAGCTGCACTTGTTCTAGCAGGTCAAGCGCATCAGTGCGACGGTAGTGGGTGGCGCGCTGCCAAGGCGCGAGTGATTTGCCATCAGCTGATAGCAAAGCCATTTGCACGTTCTCAGCCACGGTGAGCGAGCCAAAGGTTTGTGCCATTTGAAATGTGCGGCTCACGCCCATGCGCCACAGCTCGTGCGGTTTGCGCCCCAGCAGCGACACACTATCCAAAGTGATGCTGCCGCTGTCTGGCGCAAGTTGGCCATTGACCAAATTGAAGGTGGTGGATTTGCCAGCGCCGTTGGGGCCGATGAGGGCCAGCAGTTCGCCCGCTTGCAACTTGAACGACACATCGTTCACGGCTTGGTTGCCACCGAAGGCTTTGTGTAAATGCTGAATGTTGAGCAATGTCATGCCGATGCTCCTCGTACACGTTGCCACAGCGCCTGCACCGACCCCGCAATGCCTTGCGGAAACACCAGCACCATCAGCAACCTGCTGCCACCCAACACAGCACGCCAATAGTCGGTGCTACGCGCCAAGCTGTCTTGCAGCGCTGTAAACGTTACGGCCCCCACCAGTGGCCCGACGAGCGTATGCACACCACCGAGCATGACCATGACCAAGCCATCGACCGACTTGCTCACGCCCAACACATCGGGTGAGATGCTGCCTTTAGAAAACGCAAACAACGCGCCCGCCAAACCTGCAAAGCCAGCGGCCACCACAAAGCCCAACCATTGCACATGCGCCACGTTCAGGCCCATGGCTTCGGCACGTCCCACCGAATCGCGGCTGGCACGCAGTGCGTAGCCGAGGGGTGACATCAACACACGGCGAAGTGCGTACACGCTGAGCGCGACAAGCGCGAGCGTGAGCCAGTAGTAAGCAGCTTTGCCTTGCAACCAATCGCTAGGCCACACACCCGTGATGCCGTTGCTGCCGCCCGTGAAGTCGTCCCACTGAAAACAAATGGACCACACAATTTGTGCAAATGCCAACGTGAGCATGGCCAAGTACACACCCGACAAACGCACTGCAAACCACGCAATAGGCGCAGCCACCAAAGCGCTAACAAGTGGGGCCAACAGCAAGGCCGCTTCGCTAGACACACCTGCACGCAGCACCAAGAGCGCAGCGGCATACGCACCCACGCCAAAGTAAGCTGCATGGCCAAACGAGTGCATGCCCGCAGGCCCCATGATGAAGTGCAAGCTGGCAGCAAACAATGCGGCGATTAACAAGTCAATGCCCAACACCAAGGTGTAGGGCGAGTCGGCGGTGAACAGTGGCAGCGCGAGTAATGCAGCGCCAACCAACAGCCACGCTAATTGCGTGCGTGCACCACCCAAAACAAACGGCGCTTCTTGCTCGGTGCTGGCACGCGGCGTACTTTGTGGCTTGCCCAGCAAACCCCAAGGCCGCACCATCAGCACTGCAGCCATCACTAAAAATTCGGCCACAAGTGTGAGTTTGGAAAACGCAAATGACACACCCAAAATGTCAACCGTGCCCACGGCAATGCACAGCGCTTTGATTTCGGCAATCAACAAGGCCGCCACAAACGCGCCGGGAATGGAGCCCATGCCACCCACCACGACCACCACAAACGCATCACCAATGGTGGCCATGTCCAGGCCCAAATGCGCAGGCTCGCGTGGCAGTTGCAGTGCGCCGCCCAAACCAGCCAACGCGCAGCCCAAGGCAAACACAGCGGTGAACAAGTGACGTGGGTTCACACCCAAGGCACCCAACATCTCACGGTCTTGCGTTGCGGCGCGCACCAACACGCCAAAGCGTGTGCGCTGCAAGCACCACCACAACACGCCCAACACGATGGGACCAATCGCGATTAAAAACAAGTCATAGGTGGGGAAGCGGCGACCCAAGATATCCACCGCACCGCTCAAGCCCGGTGCGCGTGGCCCTAGCAAATCTTCAGCACCCCAGAGCCACAACGTGCCGTCTTGAATGACGAGCACCAAGGCAAAGGTGGCGAGCAACTGAAACAACTCAGGCGCTTTGTAAATGCGGCGCAGCAACAGCACCTCTACCAACGCACCGAATGCGCCGGTCACAAGTGCGGCGCACAGCAACATGAAAAAGTAAGCAGTGGTTTGACCTGCAGCGTCGCCTAACACCACGCTCAAAGCCACAGGCACAGCAGGTGCGGCGTATGACACGAGTGAGTACGCAACATAAACACCCAACATGAAGAACGAGCCATGCGCAAAGTTGACGATGCGTGTCACGCCAAAGATGAGCGACAAACCTGCGGCCACTAAAAACAAAGACGATGCAGCGGCCAACCCGTTGAGGGCTTGCACGAGGTAGCTGGCGACGTCCATGGTGTGTGAGGCTTGAAATTAAAACGCCCGCAAAAGGCGGGCGTTGTGTTGGGGTTCGAGTGGCGTTTAGTTGCTCGGCCGGAGTATCTTCACCACGTTATCGCTGGGTTGCACGGTGGCTCCGTCGATGTAGCGGTAGTCTACCAACACGCCTTTGCCATTGTCGTTTTTGGTGCGACCCAAGAACGCGCCCATGGTGGACTGGTTGTCCTGCTTGCGGAAAGTGGCTTTGCCAAACGGCGTGCTGAAGCTCAGGCCGCTGAACGCGGTGACGAGCTTTTCGGTCTCGGTGCTCTTGGCCTTGGTGATACCTGCTGCCAAAGCGTGAATCATGCTGTAGCCCACGACAGAGCCCAAGCGTGGGTGGTCGTTGTACTTACGGTGGTAGGCCAAGTAAAAGGCTTTGTGCTCAGGGGTTTGTACGCCGTACCAAGGGTAGCCCGTGACGATCCAGCCATTGGGCGTTTCGTCTTTCAGTGGCTCTAAATACTCTGGCTCGCCGGTCAAGAGGCTCACTACTTCACGGCCTTGGAACAAACCGCGTGTGTTGCCTTCGCGCACAAACTTGGCAAGGTCGGTGGCAAACAGCACGTTGAAGATGGCGTCGGGTTTGGCATCGGCCAAGGCTTGGGTGACAGAGCCTGCATCAATCTTGCCGAG
>JACCDZ010036788.1_pt1 | contig 24190 bp, 20 predicted proteins | sample 7449551 | NCBI WGS metagenome assembly JACCDZ01 (sample SAMN15323452, study PRJNA562643) | freshwater metagenome | isolation source: river surface water | place: USA:Blue River Watershed | collected 2017-08-18 | reverse complement strand
TGCTAGAGGCGGCGGCCATGCAGCCGCAGCCGGAGTTGCACATTCGCTCACACGCCAAGGCCAAGTACGAGTCTGTGGCGCAGGTGATGGCCAGTGCTCAGCGCCTGGGCCTGAACAAACTGGGCATCGTGGGCTCTGAGCAGTTTGTGAATTAATTCAACTCAAGTTGTGATTTGTGACTGATACGTTTCCTCGGTTATTGGGAGATGTGGGCGGTACCAACGCTCGGTTCGGATGGCAGGCCTCCGCCCAAAGTGGCATCGAGCATGTTTTGGTGTTGCCTTGCGCTGCCCACGAAACGCTTGAAGCCGCCATTCGCACTTATCTTGAACTCAAGCAGTTGCCCATGCCCCGGGCTTGCGCTCTGGGCATTGCGAACCCCATCACAGGCGACGTGGTTCGCATGACCAATCACCATTGGTCGTTCTCAATTTCTGGCATGCAGCAGCAACTGGGCCTCGCGCGCTTCAACGTCATCAACGACTTTACCGCTTTGGCATTGGCGTTGCCCTCTATACCTGCTGGCAATTTGGTCCAAATTGGCGGACAGGAAGCACCAGCCTTTGCACCCAAAGCCTTGATTGGGCCGGGTACCGGCTTGGGTGTTTCTGGCTTGCTGCCCACTGATCAGTATGACCACTGGATTCCCATTGCAGGTGAAGGCGGTCACACCACATTGGCCGCTCAAACCGAAACCGAATACCGCGTCATTGAACTGATTCGCCAGCGTTATGGGCATGTTTCTGCAGAGCGGGTGCTGTCGGGACCAGGCTTGGTTGATTTGTATTTGGCATTGCGTCAGATCCACAAAATTGAGCCCGTCGATGTGGCAGGTGCTGCAGAAATTACGGCTTGGGCTCTCCAAGATCAAGACCCTTTGGCCCAAAAAAGCATTGAAATGTTTGCAGGCTTTTTAGGCTCGGTGGCGGGCGATCTGGCACTCACCTTGGGCGCCCGAGGTGGCGTTTATTTGGGTGGCGGTATTGTGCCCCGCTGGTTAGGATGGTTTGAGACTTCCAACTTCAGAGAACGTTTTGAAGCCAAGGGTCGATTTGGTGTTTACCTCAAAGACATTCCCGTGTGGGTCATCAACGCCGCTGAATCCCCCGCACTCTTGGGTGCAGCGCGCTCTTTGCAATAAGCAAGCGTTTCATTCAGCATTTCAATTGATGACATAAAAAAACCGCCAAGAGGCGGTTTTTTTAATCTGCGAGAGACATCAATCAGCGTATTTGCCGCTGGCATCAACCGCTGTCTTAATTTTAGTAATTTCAGCAGCCACAAATTTCTTGTGCTCTGCGGGCTCGACACGCTTGTCTGTCACAACCAAAGCACCCAGAGCTTCTTGCTTCTTAACGAATTCAGGATCTTTCAATGCTTTTTTCAAGGCATCATTCAGGGCCGTCGTAATGGCTGCAGGTGTACCTTTGGGCGCATACAAACCATGCCAAATGGTGAGGTTGAATCCTTTCATGCCCATTTCTTGTAATGAAGGATAGAACTTCAAAACTTTGTGCTCGGAGAGTGGCTTGGCAGTAGTGACGGCAAAAGCCTTAATGCGACCAGATTCAATTTGCGCCGTTGTGTTGGTTGTTTGGTCGCACATGACGTCCACTTGACCCGCCATCAGCGCATTCATGGCAGGTGCTGTACCACCAAAAGGAATGGTGGTCATGGCCTCTTTGGACTGAACTTGAGCTTGCCACAACATGCCGCAAATGTGAGAAGCTGAACCCAAACCTGCATGCGCAATGTTCAGTTTGCCAGCATTGGCCGTGATGTAGTTTTCAAAGTCGCGGTAGGTGTTGGCAGGCAATTGCGGCTTACCAACCAAAGTCATGGGAACGTCATTGACCATGCCCAAATATTCAAAATCTTCCAAAGGCTTGTAAGAGAGTTTGCGGTACAAAGCAGGTGTCGCTGCCATTCCAATATGGAACAACAAAAGCGTGTGGCCATCGGGGTTGGCGCGCGCAACTTTGCTTGCACCAATGGTGCCGCCTGCGCCCGCAACGTTCTCAACCACAAAGTTGGAACCGGGCATTATTTTGGACATGCTGAGAGCCAGGTCGCGTGCCACTTTGTCAGTCGGGCCACCCGCAGCAAAGGGAACCACAATGGAAATTGGCTTTGTGCCGGGGAAATTTTGAGCTTGCGCAACCAATGTCAGTGCGGCAGCGGCAAGAACTAGCAAACGTTTCATTTTCATCTCCTAAATTGGAACGCGAAGTGTAGTGGGACTTTGTCAAAGTCGCCATTGGCGGATTTACTGAAAGCACAAAAAATAAGGGCTTTTAGGCCCTTATTTGTCTCTTTTTGCGCAAAGTCAAGGGGTTATTGCAAAACGCTACTGATAACTCCGAGCGTCTTCAATGACCTTGCCATCATTGGCTAAAGTGCCAGGTGCGACCAAGTGCACATCGCTGCGCAGTTTGGTGATGTCGCGAATCGCCTCGGCAATTTGCGCTTTGAGCGCATCTTCACCATTGCCAGCCGCTTGAGTTTCCACGTGCAGTGCCATGCTGTCGTTGGCCATTTCACCTTGCACCACCAAACGCGCCTTTAAGGCTGCGGGGAAGCGTTTGACCACTTCGGCCACTTGACCGGGGTGTACAAACATGCCGCGCACTTTGGTGGTTTGATCGGCACGGCCCATCCAACCCTTGATGCGTTGGTTGGTTCTGCCTGTGGGGCATGTGCCTGCCAAGATGGCCGACAAATCGCCTGTGCCAAATCGAATCAAGGGATAGTCTGGGTTCAAACTGGTGATGACCAACTCGCCCACTTCGCCCTCAGGCACGGGGTCGCCTGTGCCAGGACGAACGATCTCAACAATGACGCCCTCGTCCACCACCAAACCCTGACGGGCACTGGTTTCGTAGGCAATCAAGCCGACATCGGCAGTGGCATAACACTGATAAGCGTCGACGCCTTTGGCCGTCATCCAGTCACGCAGGCTGGGAGGGAAAGCTTCACCAGAGACCAGCGCTTTTTTGACGGAAGGCAAAGCCACACCCATTTCGGCTGCTTTCTCAATGATGATTTTCAAGAAGCTGGGCGTACCAATGTAGCCAGCTGGTTGCAGCTCAGCCATGGCTTGAACTTGTTGCTCAGTTTGACCAATGCCGCCTGGGAAAACCGTGCAGCCTAAAGCATGCGCACCGGTCTCCATCATGGAGCCTGCAGGCGTGAAGTGGTAACTGAAACAGTTGTGAATGAGTTCGCCAGACTTGAAACCCGCTGCCGCAATGGCACGCGCCATGCGCCAATAATCAGGGCGTGCACCTTCGGGTTCGTAAATAGGACCTGGGCTTGAGAACACACGGGGCATGTGCTTGCCAAATGCCACGGCACTGAAGCCACCAAACACACTGGCACCCGCAGCACGGGAGGCTTTCTGTTTTTCTAGCAATTCATATTTGCGGACCACTGGCAATTTGGCCAATGCTGCGCGGCTGGTAATGTCCGCTGGGTTGATGCCTTGCAAAGCATCTGCCAATGCGGGCGCATTTTTTTGGGCGTGCGCAATTTGCGCAGGCAAAGCAGCCAACAGCGCCGCTTCACGTTCAGAAGGCGCGCGCGTTTCCAATGCATCCAGGTGCGTGTTCATGAAAATCCTTTGAATGATTTTGGAAAATTAAGCCAACCAACGCTTGCGGCGCTTGTAACTCTTAACGTCTTTGAAACTCTTGCGCTCACCACCGCCCATGCCCAGATAAAACTCTTTGACGTCTTCGTTGGTGGCCAAGTCTTTGGCGGCGCCGTCCATCACAATGCGGCCACTCTCCATGATGTAGCCGTAGTCTGCGTATTTGAGCGCCATGTTGGTGTTTTGCTCAGCAATCAGGAAAGTGACTTTCTCTTTTTCGTTCAAGTCTTTGACGATGTTGAACACCTCTTCAACAATTTGAGGCGCCAAGCCCATCGAGGGTTCATCGAGCAACACCATGTTGGGGTTGGTCATCAAGGCGCGGCCAATGGCGCACATTTGCTGCTCACCCCCGGAGGTGTAGGCGGCTTGCGAAGTGCGTCGTGTTTTTAGACGGGGAAAGTAGGTGTAAACCTTGTCTAAGTTGGCGGCAATCTCACCTTTGTCGGTACGGGTGTAGCTACCCGTCATGAGGTTTTCTTCGATGGTCAGGTGGGCAAAGCAATGGCGACCTTCCATGACTTGAACCACACCGCGGTTGACCAAATCGGCAGGCGAGAGATTTTCGATGCGCTCGCCGCGCAGCTCAATGCTGCCCTTGGTGACTTCGCCCCGCTCGCCTTTGAGCAAGTTAGAAATGGCTCTAAGGGTGGTTGTTTTGCCCGCACCATTGCCGCCCAAAATGGCCACAATGCCTTGCTCAGGCACTTGCAATGAAACGCCCTTCAACACCAAGATCACGTGGTTGTAGATGACCTCGATGCCGTTGACATTCAAAACTATTTTTTTCTCGCTCATGGACTTTGCCCCTTTGACCAAATGAAAACTTCGCATGGAGATCGAAGCTTTCATTTGGCAACTGCCGAAGCAGTTACCAAACTTTTTAATCGGCAACTGCCGAAGCAGTTACCGAAACTCGCCTTTCAGCAAGTTGCGTCAGATTAAGACTGGCAGTCAGCCGGTGTGCGGCGTGTCAGTTTTTTCTCAGCAGCGTATTTGTCAGCAGCGGCTTTCACCATGGGCTTGATGATTTGTTCATCAGCCTGGTACCAGTCGCTTGAGAATTCCCACTTGGTGCCGTTCCATGTGTGGATACGGGCCCAGTTGGCACCCATGTGGTCAGCGCAAGACGTAGAGATGGGACGCAACACGCCCTTGAAGCCCAATGCATCCAATTTGGCTTGTGTCAGGTTCAAGTTCTCATAACCCCAACGAGCTTGCTCACCGGTCATGACTTTGCCCTTGCCGTATTTTTCTTGGGCTTGACGAACGCCTTCAACGGCAAACATGGCGCTGAACAAACCGCGCATGTAAAGCACTTCACCGACTTCGTCCTTAGGACCTGTGCCTTGGCCTTTGGCGTGCAATTTCTCCAACACTTCTTTCACAACGGCAGAACCTTTTTCGGTACCGTGTTGCATCGTGATGGCGTTGTAACCCTTCGCGCCCATGCCAACGTCTTTGACATCTGGCTCAGCACCTGCCCACCACACGCCATAGATTTGTTCACGTGGGTAACCAGTGGCTTGCGCTTCTTTGAGCAAGGTTGAGTTCATCACACCCCAACCCCAGTTCACAACGTAATCTGGGCGATCGCGGCGAATTTGGAGCCAAGTTGACTTTTGCTCAACACCAGGGTGTGTCACGGGCAGCAAGCTCAGCTTGAAACCGTGCATGGCTGCGCGCTCTTGCAAAATTGGGATGGCTTCTTTGCCGAAGGGGCTGTCGTGATACACCAAAGCAATGTGCTTGCCTTTGAGTTTGTCAGCGCCGCCAGCTTTTTTGGCAATGTCTTGAATGATGACGTCGCCAGCCACCCAGTAAGTGCCAGCCAAGGGGAAGTTCCACTTGAAGACGCCACCGTCAGCGGATTCGCTGCGGCCATAGCCTGCTGTGATCAATGGGATTTTGTCGCCAGGTGCTTTTTCTGTCAGGGCAAAGGTGATGCCTGTTGACAAAGGTTGGAACACTGTGGCGCCACCGTTCTTGCCTTTGAGGCGCTCATAGCACTCCACGCCGCGGTCTGTGGCATAGCCAGTTTCGCATTCTTCGAAACTGGCTTTCACGCCATTGATACCACCGCGGGCGTTGACCAGCTTGAGGTAGTCAACATAGCCATTGGCAAAAGGTACGCCATTGGGCGCGTAAGCGCCCGTACGGTATACCAACACGGGGAAGAATTGCTCTTTGGTTTGTGCGGTTGCGACAGTGCTAACCAGCGCACTGGAAAGACCTGCAGCAGCCACAGTAACGGCGAGAGCGAGTTGACGAAGCTTCATGGTTGTCTCCTGTAAAAAGTAAAAGTGTGAAGCACTACGGAAAAAATCAGTGAGGGAAAGGCCAGAGGCGAAGCTTTTGCTTTGCAACTGACCACAATTTTGCCAAGCCATGCGGCTCAACAATCAAGAACCAAACAATCAAGGCACCAAAAATCATGAACTCTGCATGCGAGATGGCAGCGGTTGAAATGGTGGCACCAAAGATAGCGCCCACCCAAGGCAAAAACTGGTTCAAAAAGATGGGCAATACAACAATGAAAGCGGCACCAAAGAAGCTGCCCATGATGGAGCCCATACCGCCAATGATGACCATGAACAGCAACTGGAAGGAGCGATCAATCGAGAACGCTGCAGGTTCCCATGAACCCAAGTGCACAAAGCCCCACAAAGCACCCGCCACGCCCACGATGAAAGAGCTGACAGCAAACGCACTCAGCTTGGCATACATGGGACGAATGCCAATGACGGCTGCGGCAACGTCCATGTCGCGAATGGCCATCCACTCACGGCCAATGGCCGAGCGCACCAGGTTTTTGGCAAGCAACGCAAAGACCACCAAAAATACCAAACAGAAAAGGTATTTTTCAACAGGTGTTTGAATGGCCATGCCAAAGACATTCAAGTTGGAAACCGACACAGAACCTGAAGCTGTGTTGTTGGTAAACCAGCCCACGCGCAAGAACGCCCAATCGCAAAAGAATTGTGCAGCCAGTGTGGCAACGGCCAAGTAAAGGCCTTTAACACGCAAGCTAGGAATGCCAAAAAAGATACCCACCAAAGTGGCAAAGAAACCGCCACTCAACAGCGCAAGGATCAAGGGCATGCCTTCAATGCGAATGTAGGTGTTGTAGGCCATGTAGGCGCCCACCGCCATGAAAGCGCCAGAGCCCAATGAAATTTGACCGCAATAACCGACCAAGATGTTGACGCCCAAGGCCGCCAAAGACAAGATCAAGAAAGGAATCAAGATGGCCCTGAACATGTACTCGTCGACCAAGAAGGGCACGCCAATAAAAGCAAATGCAATCAAGGCCAGAATAGCCCAGCGATCTTGCGCGATGGCAAAAATTTGCTGATCGCTGCGGTAGGACGTTTTGAATTGACCGTTTTCTCTGTAAAACATGTTGATTTTCCTTAGACGCGATCAATGATTTTTTCGCCAAACAAACCCTGTGGTCGGAACAGCAAAAAGACCAACGCAAGGACATACGCAAACCAAATTTCTATGCCGCCGCCGACATAAGGGCCGAGAAAAACTTCTGACAATTTTTCTCCAACACCGATGATCAGGCCACCAATGATGGCGCCAGGCACAGACGTCAAGCCGCCCAAAATAATGACGGGTAAAGCGCGCAAGGCAACAGTGGTCAATGAAAATTGAACACCCATTTTGGAACCCCAAATGATGCCGGCCACCAACGCGGTGATGCCCGCGACAAACCAAACAATGACCCAGATGCGATTCAATGGAATACCAATGGACTGCGCAGCTTGGTGATCATCGGCCACGGCACGCAGCGCACGACCGGTGCTGGTTTTTTGGAAAAACAAAGACAAGGCAACCACCAACAAAGCGGCAATGACCGCAGCGTAAACGTCTTCTAAGTTGACCAAGACACCGCCAGGGAAAATCGAGTCAAACAAAAAGACGGGTTCTTTGGGCATGCCCACATCGATCTTGTAAATGTCACTGCCAAAAATGGTTTGACCCAAACCGTCAATGAAGTAGGTGATGCCCAATGTGGCCATCAAAAGTGTCACGCCTTCTTGATTGACCAAATGGCGCAAGACCAAGCGCTCAATGAGCCAGGCCAACAAAAACATGAGCACTGCGGCCAAAGCGAAGGCAATGACGTTGCTCAATATTTTGTTGTCTAAGCCTAAGACATCCGGCACCCACTCTGCAAAACGGGCCATGGCCAAGGCAGCAAACAGCACCATCGCACCTTGCGCAAAATTGAACACGCCAGAGGCTTTGAAAATCAAGACAAAGCCGAGCGCCACCAAGGCATACAACATGCCGGCCATGAGGCCACCTAAAAGAGCTTCCAAGAAAAATGCCATGTTGTTCTCCTCAATGACTGGTGCCAAGGTAGGCACTGATCACTTCTTCGTTGTTACGCACTTCTTCGGGAGTCCCGTCGCCGATTTTTTTGCCGTAGTCCAGCACCACCACGCGGTCTGAAATGTCCATCACCACACCCATGTCGTGCTCAATCAGCACAATGGTGGTGCCAAACTCGTCGTTCACATCCAAGATGAAACGACTCATGTCTTGCTTTTCTTCCATGTTCATACCGGCCATGGGTTCGTCGAGCAACAATACTTGAGGCTCCATGGCCAAGGCGCGACCTAAGTCGACACGCTTTTGCAAACCATAGGGCAATTGGCCCACAGGCGTTTTGCGATGCGCTTGAATTTCAAGGAAGTCGATGATGTGCTCAACAAAATCGCGGTGCTTTTCTTCTTCCGCTTGGGCTGGGCCAATGCGCAAAGCTTGCAAGAACAAATTGCTCTTGATGCGCAAATTGCGGCCCGTCATGATGTTGTCAATCACGCTCATGCCTTTGAACAGGGCCAAGTTTTGAAAGGTGCGTGCCACGCCCATTTCGGCCACTTGGCGACTGTCCATGTGATCAAAGGTTTGACCACGGAAAGTGATGCTGCCCTCTTGCGGTGTGTACACACCATTGATGCAATTGAGCATGGAACTTTTGCCAGCGCCATTGGGGCCAATGATGGCGCGAATCTCGTGCTCTTTGACATTGAAAGAAATGTCTGTGAGCGCCTTCACGCCCCCAAACCTCAGACTGATGTTGTTCACATCCAATATGACGTCACCGATTTTTTTGCTCATGTTGATTTCTCTGTGTTGAGACCCGGCGGGTTCAAGCCGCAGCCTTCACGGGGACAAATGTTTTGGCATCGGCAATTTTGAGCGTGGCGCTCACACTGCCTGTGCGGCCGTCCTCAAACTTGACCACGGTTTCAATGAACTGGGTGCTTAAACCGCCATACAAAGCGTCCACCAAGGGCTGATACTTTTCGGCAATGAAACCACGGCGAACTTTGTTGGTGCGTGTCAATTCACCGTCGTCCGCATCGAGTTCTTTGTGCAAAACCAAGAAGCGACTGACCTGACTGCCCGCCAACAAGGTGTCCTCAGCCAAGTCGGCATTGACTTGCTCAACACACTCTTTGATGAGTTCGTAGACTTCTGGTTTTTGCGCCAAATCAGAGTAACCGGCGTAGGGCAAATTGCGACGCTCCGCCCAGTTGCCCACCGCATCAAAGTCGATGTTGATCATGACGCAAACTTTTTCGCGTTGATCGCCGTAAGCCACCACTTCTTTGATGTGCGGGAAAAACTTGAGTTTGTTTTCAACGTACTTGGGTGCAAACATGGCACCGTCATTGCTGCCGCCTTTGATGCGACCCACGTCTTTGACGCGGTCAATGATTTTGAGGTGACCATGGCTGTCCAAGAAGCCCGCATCGCTGGTGTGGTACCAACCATCGGCGGTTAAAACTTCTGCAGTTGCTTCTGGATTTTTGTAATAGCCTTTGAGCAAGCCAGGTGACTTGACCAAAATCTCGCCGTTGTCAGCCACTTTAATTTCGACGCCGCGGCAAGGCACACCCACGGTGTCTGCGCGCGCTTGGTTGTCGGGTTGCAAGCACACAAACACAGCGGTTTCGGTAGAACCATACAACTGCTTCAAGTTCACACCAATGGAGCGGTAGAAGGTAAACAAGTCGGGGCCAATGGCTTCACCGGCTGTGTAAGCCACACGAACACGGCTAAAGCCCAAGTTGTTGCGCAAAGGTCCATAGACCAACAAATTGCCCAAACCGTACATCAGGCTGTTGAGCAGGCCAATGGACTCACCGTCCATGCGTTTGGGGCCCACTTGCTTGGCCAAGCGCATGAAGTATTTGTAAAGGTTGCGCTTAAAACTGCTGGCGTCTTCCATGCGAATGCTGACGCTGGTCAACATGCCTTCAAAAACGCGGGGTGGGGCAAAGTAATAGGTGGGGCCAATTTCTTTCAAGTCGATCATGACGGTGGCTGAAGACTCAGGGCAATTCACCACATAGCCTGCGACCAACCACTGCGCATAACTGAAAATATTTTGACCAATCCAAGCGGGTGGCAAATAAGCCAACACGTCTTCATTGGCTGTGAGGCGATCGAATTCTGCGCCCGCTTGTGCGCGGTCAATCAAAGTGCCGTGTGTGTGCACCACACCTTTGGGATTGCCGGTGGTGCCCGATGTGAAGAACATGGCCGCCACATCGTCTTTGGCACCCATCTCAACTTGCGTTTTGAAAAAGTCGGGATGTTGTTTGGCAAAGGCCTCACCGGCCGCCAACAATTCATCGACCGAGCCCAAACCAGGTTCATCGTATTTGCGAAGTCCTCGAGGATCGTCGTAATAAATGTGCGCAAGTGCGGTGTAGGTTTCTCGAACCTCAAGCATCTTATCGACCTGCTCTTGATCTTCCACCACGCACAAGCGCACTTCGGCGTTGGTCATGGGGAACACACATTCAGCAGCCACCGCATCTTGGTACAGCGGAATTGGAATGGCGCCCAAAGACTGGGCCGCCAACATGGTGGCATAAAGACGCGGCCGGTTCGAGCCCACCACAATCATGTGCTCACCCCGTTTTAATCCCGTCTGGTGCAGGCCACAGGCGAGGTGCTTCACCATGGTGGCCAAGTCTTGCCAGCTGATGGTTTGCCAAATGCCATATTCTTTTTCACGCATGGCCGGCGCGTTGGGGCGCTGAGCGGCATGCGTCAGAAGCAATTGAGGAAAGGTCGTCTGCATACGGGTCCTGGTTAGGTCACCATCTCGTCCAGTTAGGAGAGACTTGTTGATTACTGAGACTGGATGCTAGACTCTGATTTGACGCCAAGTTGTCGTTTCGACGACAATTGAAGGCATCGCCCACTAGGATTTTCCCTAGGATTTTCAACGTCTTACGGCAAATTGACATGAAATCTGATCTGTATCAAAGGCGCAGGCCACCGACCGATGAGGAATTGGCCAGCATTCCCTGGCTGGCTTTGCTTTTGCCCAAAGAACGCGAACGGGCCATCAATGCCCTGCGCGTTGGCGATGCCGAAAAGGGAGATTTCGTGTGCCGAGTTGGCCGCCCTGTCACTTATTGGTTTGGCACAGTGTCGGGCTTGCTGAAAATGAGCACCGACAACGAGGATGGTCAAACCATGACCTTCACGGGGGTGCCGCCCGGCGGCTGGTTTGGTGAAGGAACCGCCTTAAAACGTGAAGCCTATCGTTACAACATCCAGGCCCTCAGAGCGAGTGTGGTGGCAGGCTTACCCCTTGAAACCTTTCATTGGTTGATTGACAACTCCTTGGGCTTCAACCGCTTTGTCATGAACCAGTTGAACGAGCGCTTGGCACAGTTCATTGCGGCCCGAGAATTTGACCGCTTGAACAACCCCGACTTGCGCGTCGCCCGTAACTTGGCAGCCCTGTTCAATCCCGTCTTGTTTTCCGGCGTGGGCGACCTGCTTCGCATTACCCAACAGGAGTTGGCTTATTTGGTGGGCTTGTCGAGACAGCGTGTGAATGAAGCTTTGATTCATTTACAAGAAGAAGCGTTGATCCGTGTGGAATACGGTGGCTTGAGAATTTTGGACTTACATGGCTTGCGCACACGCATGATTGACCGCAGAAACAGGGACAATCAGTCCAAAGAAATTGTCCTATGACCCAACCCCCAGCCAAGCCCACATTTGTTCGTGCACCTCGACCGGCCAATGCCGTATCGTCTGCCCATCCCAACGCCTCGGGTGCCACCACCGTCCGTCTCAACAAGCGCATGGCCGAACTGGGACTTTGCTCTCGTCGTGAAGCCGATGCCTGGATTGAACAAGGCTGGGTGTTGGTGAATGGCAAAGTGGCCGAAATGGGCATGCAGGTGGGGTCCACCGACCGCATCACCGTAGAGCGTGCGGCACAGGCGCAACAAGAACAACAAGTCACCGTGCTGCTGCACAAGCCCATGGGCTATGTCAGTGGCCAAGCAGAAGACGGGCACGAACCCGCCATGGTCTTGTTTCAAGCCCGCAACCAATGGTCGGGCGACACCACACGCATTCGGTTCAGCCCCGCTCAGTTCAAAGGTTTGGCACCCGCGGGCCGCTTGGACATCGACTCGGTGGGCTTGCTGGTCATGACACAAGATGGTCGCATTGCGCGGCAGCTCATTGGCGAAGACTCCGACATGGAGAAAGAGTATTTGGTGCGTGTGACTTGTGCGGGGCCTCAAGGCGATATTGCCGTCAATGTGCAAGCGCACTTTCCTGCGGCGCAAATGCAACGGCTTCGACATGGCCTCAGCCTTGACGGCAAGCCGCTCAAGCCTGCGCAAGTTGAATGGCAAAACCCAGAGCAACTTCGCTTTGTGCTGAAGGAAGGCAAGAAGCGACAAATTAGGCGCATGTGCGAGCAAGTGGGCCTGAAAGTGGTGGGCCTTAAACGCATTCGAATGGGTCGCGTCCACCTTGGGGCATTGCCCGTTGGGCAATGGCGATATCTTGGCCCAAAAGAGTCTTTTTAAGACCTCTTGAAATTTTCAAAACCACCCCAAAATCAGTGATTGCGGCTGACAAAGCCCTTGCTGCCTAGGCAGCATCACTCCTCCAACTCCTCTTAATTGCTGTTCAGAAGATGACTAAAAAAACACATGCCTTCCAAGCCGAAGTCGCCCAGCTGCTGCACTTGGTCACGCACTCGCTGTATTCGAATCCAGAAATCTTTGTCCGCGAATTGGTCTCCAACGCCTCCGACGCTTGCGACAAGCTGCGCTTCGAAGCCCTTCACAACGACGCCCTGTACGAGAACCAGCCCAATCTGGAAGTTCGTTTGTCATTTGACACCGAAGCCAAGACCTTGACCATTGCCGACAACGGCATTGGCATGACCGCCCAAGAAGCCATCGACAACCTGGGCACCATTGCCAAAAGTGGCACCAAAGACTTTGTGAGCAAATTGTCGGGCGACCAAAAAGCCGACGCCCAACTCATTGGTCAATTTGGTGTGGGCTTCTATTCAGGCTTCATTGTGGCTGACAAAATTACGGTTGAGTCGCGCCGCGCTGGCGCACCTGCATCCGAAGGCGTGCGCTGGATCAGCGGCGGTACAGGCGACTTTGAAGTGGAAGCCATTGAACGCGCAACGCGTGGCACCAGCATTACCTTGCACCTGCGCGAAGACGCACTGCAGTACGCCAACACTTGGAAACTGAAAGAGATCGTTGGCAAATATTCCGACCACATCAGCTTGCCCATCTTGATGGAAAAAGAAGAGTGGCAAGACGGCGAGCTCATTGGCAAAGACGAAAGCGAAGGCCGCAAACCAGGCGGCATGGTGAAGACGGGTGAGTGGGAAGCCATCAACAAAGCGACGGCCTTGTGGACACGCCCCAAGAAAGAAGTCACCGACGAGCAGTACAAAGACTTTTACAAACAAATCAGCAAAGACTTTGCTGAGCCTCTGACTTGGACACACAACCGTGTCGAGGGCAGCACCGAATACACCCAACTGTTGTACATCCCTTCTCAAGCGCCCCAAGACCTTTGGAACCGTGACAAGAAAGCTGGCATCAAGTTGTATGTGAAGCGCGTCTTCATCATGGACGATGCGGAGGCGCTCATGCCCAGCTACCTGCGCTTTGTCAAAGGCGTGGTCGACTCTGCCGATTTACCGTTGAATGTCAGCCGCGAATTGCTACAAGAAAGCCGCGACGTCAAAGCCATTCGCGAAGGTTGTACCAAGCGCGTGCTGTCGATGCTCGAAGACTTGGCCAAAAACAATGACGCACCCAAAGCATCAGAAGATGGCGTGACCGATGTGGTGAGCGAAGAAGACAAAGCCAAGCAAGGTCAGTACACGCGCTTTTACAAAGAGTTTGGCGCGGTACTCAAAGAAGGCTTGGGCGAAGACTTTGGCAACCGCGAAAGATTGGCAAAACTTTTGCGCTTTGCCTCCACCTCGTCCGACGAAGTGAGTGTGTCCTTAGCCGACTACAAAGCACGCATGAAAGAAGGCCAAGAAGCCATCTACTACATCACCGCCGATACCCTGGCCGCTGCCAAACACAGCCCTCAGTTGGAAGTGTTCAAGAAGAAGGGCATTGAAGTTTTGCTCATGACCGAACGCGTAGACGAATGGGCCTTGAACTTCATGCACGAGTTTGATGGCACGCCCATGCAAAGCGTGGCCAAAGGCGCCTTTGACTTGGGTAGCTTGCAAGACGAAGAAGAAAAGAAAGCGGCTGAAGAAGCTGCCGAAACCTTCAAACCTTTGTTGGCCAAACTGAAAGAAGCTTTGAAAGACAAAGCGGAAGACGTGCGTGTGACCAGCCGCTTGGTGGACTCCCCTGCTTGTTTGGTGGTGACCGACAACGGCATGAGCATGCAATTGGCGCGCATGCTGAAACAAGCCGGTCAGCAAGCCCCGGAATCCAAGCCTGTGTTGGAAGTCAATCCAGAGCATGCTTTGGTGAAAAAGCTCGATGGCTCTGTGCACTTCCATGATCTGGCCAACATTTTGTTTGACCAAGCTTTGTTGGCGGAAGGTGGCATGCCGGAAGATCCTGCGGCCTATGTTCGCCGTGTGAATGCCTTGTTGGTTTAATTCAACGCGCTAGCTCTGGCATTGCCATCATCATGCCGCCTACGGGCGGCTTCTTTGTTTATGTTCAAACCACCAACAGCGGTTCTTGCATCTGCTCGATCTGCTCTTCCAACATTTGCACTTGGCCGCGCCAATAATCGGGCGTACCAAACCAAGGAAAGTTGATGGGGAAAATGGGGTCGTCCCACCGGCGTGCCAACCATGCGCTGTAATGCACCAAGCGCAAGGTGCGCAGCGGCTCGATCAAGGCCAACTCACGCCGATCAAAATCGCGCACTTGCTCGTAGCCATCCAACAACATGCTCAATTGCCCCGAGCGTTGCTTGCGATCACCCGACAACAGCATCCACAAATCTTGTACTGCAGGCCCCATGCGTGCGTCGTCTAAGTCGACGAAGTGTGGTCCACCACCGGGCAAATCGGCAGGCGTCCACAAAATATTGCCGGGGTGACAGTCGCCGTGCAAACGCAACATTTGAAAATTAGGCCAATCGCTGCCATGCGCAGAACCCAAGCCAGCGGCATGCATCACATCCATGGCTTGCTGCCAAGCGTCTTGCCACGCACGCTCCACTTCCATAGGAATGGCTTTGTGATTGAACAGCCAATCTTTGGGCTCTTGCATGAAGGTGTCGATGTTGAGTGCAGGTCGGTTGTCAAAAGGCTGCGCGGCGCCAACTGTGTGAATGCGCGCTAAGAAGCGACCAATCCATCCCAACACTTCGTCGTCGTCTAACTCGGGTGGGCGGCCGCCTCGGCGCTCACTCACTGAAAAAGAGAATCCTTGAAACGCATGACCTTGAGAATCGCTCTTTTCAAATGCACCTTCAAATGGTTTGTGATGCAATGTGCGACCTACCAAATTGAGCGGCGGCACCACGGGCACTTCAGCGGCCACTAACTCAGCTGCAAAGTCATGCTCTTCTTGAATCTGCGCATCGGTCCATCGACTTGGTCGATAAAACTTCGCCACCACACAGTCAGGCACTGGCGTGCCATCGGTTTGAGTGGGTGCCCGCTCTGTTTCAAGTTGAATTTGGTAGACGCGGTTTTCGTAGGAACTGAGTGCCGTAAGTCGTCCATCCCCCATCAAACCAATGTCGGCCAATGCATCCAAGACTTGATCGGGTGTGAGCGAAGCATAAGGATGCAAAGCGTCCCACTCGGTGGGACCTGGTGGGAGGTCATTCGTCATTCAGTGTTCCTAAAAATTCAAATGGCACATCTTGTTTCACCAAAATGACGGTGCAAGGTGCGGCCATGGCCACTTTGGTGGGCACGGTGGCCACGAAGCGTTGCATTTGCAGGCCATGCGTTGCGGCGCCCATGATGATCATGCTCACTTCGTTGCCTTCTGCATATTTGACCAAGGCATGGGCTACATCGCTGGCTTCCAGCACATGGAAAGAAATTTGGTGATCATGCAAGTCAAGGCCCTGCGACCATTGCTGCATTCGCGACAAATGCATCCGGTGCACGCTGCTTTCACTTTTGCTCGATTCTGTGCTGCTGGTATCGCCTGGCGAGATGACAGTGACACAGGCCAAGCGTGCACCGGGTCGTATCCCCAACGATCGGTCGACCGCTTCGCGCAGTGAATACCAAGTGGCGTCGCTCACATCAGCATGCGGTAAGGCCACCATCAAGATGGGCACTTCTTTAATTTGCTTGGATGGCAAAGGACTGGGTTGATAGTGCATGCCTGCCGCTTTGAGCCAGCGTTTGAAATGCTCTTTGAAGCCCGTGCCTTGAATTTGCCGACCCCGCTCTGTGATGCGAATTTGATCGGGGTGGCTCAAGTCCATGGCCAAGTGCGCTGCCGAGGGATATCGCTTAGCGGCCTCGGGATGCAGGCATTTCAAAATCACTTCTTGCAACCACTCGGGCACTTGGGGGTTGCGCTTGCGGGGTGGCACAGGATCCATCCACAAACGCTGACGCATGCCCGAAGCTGTAGCAGGCTCACCAAATGGCAATTCGCTTGTGGCCAATTCATACAGCATGACACCGATGGCAAAAATATCGGAACGCGGATCGCCGCGCACGCCCACGACTTGCTCGGGTGCAATCCAAGCGGGCGAGCCAACAGCCTTGCGCAATTCTTCTGCCAACAAGTCGGGATAGTGTGCGTGGCATGACAAACCAAAATCAAGCAACACCACTTTGCCATTGGGCCGTATCAATACATTGGCGGGCTTGAGGTCGAGGTGACACACATTTTGTTTGTGCAAACTGTGCACCGCATGTGCTAACTCAGCGCCCATGCGGGCAATGGCGCTGTCGTGCAAGCCTGTTTGAAATGTTTCTTTGTGAAAATTGTCAGCCCAGGTTTCAAGCGTTGAACCTTGGACGTATTCCATTACCAAATACGGCGTGCGCGACAAGTCACCTGCCGCCACAAAGCGAGGCACGTGAGCACCTGTAATGGCCGGCAAAATTTGATGCTCCACTTCAAAGCTGACGATGTTCTCGGCGCCATCACCCGCTGTCATCCGCGGAATTTTCATGGCCATCGGAAACTCTGATTCACGGCGCGATCCATCTTCGCTCATGGCGTATTGCACGTTATAAATGTGCGCCATGCCACCGGCGTGCAAACAGGCCTCGATTTCAAAACCATCAATGACGTGACCAGGATTGAATAATTTCATCGACCTAGCGCCAATCGTTCAGCAAAAAACTCGGGCAATCCTGCTTTACGAATCGCCTGAGCTGCCGCGGCATGATCGTAGGCCACACGGTGAAAAGTCATTCGTCCTGCGGTGTCGTCGTAGAGGGCATACATCGCTTCAGGCTTGTGATCGCGAGGCTGCCCCACCGACCCCACGGTGGCCACCCATCGGCGATGCAAGGGCATGGGCACTTGCACACCCGCAGTGGGATCAAAGCGCATCATGCTGTGCCCCGTGCCATGGTAATACACTGTTTGATGGTGCACATGCCCCACCACCACATGGCGCGCGTCAAAATTTTGAAGCGCATGGTCGGCACACAAATTGGCCGCACGTTCTGAATCGACATAGTGCCATCGATCGGGTGCATGTGCACTGGCATGGACAAATAACAACGATCCCGACAAAGCCGTGAGGGGCAAGGATTTGAGGAACTCGCGTTGCGCCTCGTCCAATTGCGCAAAAGTCCACTGCGCGGTGCTACTGCCCATGCTGTGATCATCAACCGGCGGATTGACGGCCATGAGATCGTGATTGCCTTGAATCACCCACGCACCTTCATCGGCCAAGCGCATGGCCATGGCCACCACCTCTTGCGGATTGCCGCCATAGCCCACCAAGTCGCCCAACAAAGCCCATCGATCCACCCCCTGCGACTTTGCATGCAACATGCAGGCGTTCATTGCATGCAGATTGGCATGAATGTCTGAGAGCAGCGCAATTTTCACAATGTCATTTCCCAGTGAGTCGTTCCGCACGCTCGGCCATGGCATGCATCATGGCAATCCTTTGTTTGAGGATAAAGACATGTGCGTTGGTCGCACTTGCGCCAAATCAATATTGGTAAACACCATGGCCTGTTTTGCGGCCCAAACGCCCCGCAGCCACCAACTCTTTCAACAAGGGGCATGGACGGTATTTGCTGTCGCCAAATTCTTTGAGGTAAACCTCCATGACGGCCAAACACACATCCAAGCCAATCATGTCAGCCAGTGCCAAAGGGCCAATGGGTTGGTTGCACCCGAGCTTCATACCCGCATCGATGTCGTCGGGCGTGGCCAAACCTTCGGACAACACAAACAACGCTTCGTTGATCATGGGCACCAAGATGCGATTGACCACAAAGCCAGGGGCGTTCTTGACGGTGATCGGTGTTTTGCCAAGCGCTGTCGCCAGCGCGTGAACGGCATCGTGTGTTTCATCGCTGGTTTGTAAACCACGAATGATTTCCACCAAGGCCATCATGGGCACAGGGTTGAAAAAGTGCATGCCGATGAAACGGTCTGCACGCGTTGTCACCGCCGCCAACTGCGTGATAGAAATTGAAGATGTGTTGGAAGCAATGATGACTTCAGGCGCCAGCATGCCATCGAGTTGCTTCAGAATTTTGACTTTGAGGTCTTGATTTTCTGTGGCCGCCTCAATCACCAAATCGGCGCTCATCAGGTCTTCGTAGCGTGTGCTGCCTTGAATTTTTGACAGCGCGTTGACTTTGTCGGCTTCTGTGATTTTTTCTTTTTTCAGCAAACGGTCTAAGCTGCCCGACACCGTGGCAATGCCTTTGGCCACGGCCGCTTCTGAAATGTCCACCATGACTACGGGAATGCCGACCACTGCGCACGCTTGTGCGATGCCGTTGCCCATGGTGCCTGCGCCAATGATGCCTACTTTTTGAATGATCATGATTTGTGAAAGGAAAAGTTAAAGAAAGGATGAATAGATCAAGTATTAAAGCGTTTGCGGGTTAAGGCCAACGCCACCCAGAAAGCAACGCCGCCCACAACGAGCAACAAACTGAGGTTGGGCAGCACATTGCTGGGCCACTGGTCCAAAAACAAGGGGCGCACCAACTCGATGGCGGCCGTTAAAGGCAAGAAATCGGTGATGCGTTGCAACCACTCTGGCAATTGACTCCGCGGAAAATAAATGCCCGACAAGAACATCATGGGCGTTAAGAACAAGGTGAAGTAATATGTGAAGAAATCGTAACCCTTGGCCATGGCATTGAAAATCAAAGCGATGCAACTGAAGGTCACGCCCACCAACCACAACACGGGCCAGGCCAACAACAATTTCCAACTGTGGCTGATGCCCAAGATCAGCATCACACCCAAAATGGCGGTCACCGTAAACAAAGCCTTGTAAGACGCCCACAGCATTTCTGCCAACACCACGTCATCCAAGCGAACGGGTGCATTCATGATGCCGTCCCAAGTTTTTTGCATGTGCATGCGCGAGAAAGCCGAATACAAGGCTTCAAACGAAGCCGCATTCATGGCACTCATGCAAATGCTGCCGCTGGCCAAAAATAAAATGTAGGGCACCTGCTGGCCGCCGGTATTGACTTCGCCCACCAAAGCGCCCAAGCCATATCCAAAAGCAACCAACCACATGAGAGGCTCTGCAATGTTGCCCACCAAACTGGGCAGCGCCAATTTACGCCACACCAATAAATTGCGCAGAAACACGGACCACCAACGCATAGACAATTGGGGTGGCGACCAGACGGAAGGTGTCACATGTTGTGGGTTCATCATGCGTTCTCCCTAATTTGTCGACCGGTGAGCTTCAAGAATAAATCCTCTAAGTTGGCAGGGCGGTGCAAACTGCGAATGTGCGGCCACGCTTGCAAGGCGATCAAAAGTGGCTGCGCTTGGGCGGTGTAGAAAAACACGGTCTCACCACTGACTTCAACGCGCGCAGCGTGTTGCCGCAAACTTGAGTCGGGGGATGCCAGCGCCAATGCACCTTGGCCATACAACTCCACCACATCGGGTTCAAGGTGCGTTGCAATCAAATCGCGGGGTTTGCCTTCAGCAATTTTTTTGCCGTGGTCAATCACCAACAAGCGGTCGCACAAACGCTCGGCTTCGTCCATGAAATGGGTGGTCAACAAAATCGATTTGCCTTCTTGCATCAGCATTTGCAAACGCTCCCACATCAGGTGACGGGCTTGCGGATCGAGTCCCGTGGTGGGCTCGTCCAACATCAGCATCTGTGGTTGGTTGATGAGCGCCCGCGCCAAACTCAAGCGGCGTTTCATACCGCCCGACAACTCACCAGGCTTCGCTTTGGCTTTGCTGGTGAGTGCACCGAACTCCAACAAAGGCCCAATGCGCGCTTTGATATCGCGGTCTTTCATACCGAAGTAACGGCCATACACCAGCAAGTTTTCTTCGGCAGAGAAATCGGGGTCCAAGGTGTCCATTTGCGCCACCACGCCCAAACGAGCTTTGATGGCCAAGGCATCTTGAGGCATCGAAAAATTCTCGAAGTACGTGATGCTGCCTGCGTCGGGCGTTGTCAAACCCAAGCACATGCGCAAGGTGGTTGTTTTGCCAGCGCCATTGGGTCCGATGACGCCCAAACATTCTCCAGGCGAAATGTGGAAGGACAAATCGTCAACGACGGTGTTGTCACCGAAGCGCTTCACCAAGTTTTCAACATTCAATAAATAAGACATGTCTTGATTGTGCCTCGCAGTCACTTGTATTTCGCTGACCTGATCTGGGTCGCTGCTGTTTTGGTGACACCCCTTGGGGTTTTGTCAATAATATGTATACTTATTAAAAGCCTCAAAGGAGACCCTCTTGAACCCCTCTCAGCCAGCCGACTCGCTGGGTCGCTTAGAAGACCTACCCGCTGACTACATTGCCGACATGACGGCTCTGTCGATCGCGCCTTTGTGGCCCCAATTAAGGGGCTTGCTACCCCGCGGCAAACCATCGCGCGCAACTCAGCCTTTTGTTTGGCGTTACCAAGATGTCCGCCCACAACTCATGCGTGCCGGCCAATTAACGCCCATAGAAAAAGCCGAGCGGCGCGTCTTGGTGCTATGCAACCCGGGCCATGGCATTGAGAAGCTGGTGGCCACACCCACCATTTATGTCGGCATGCAATTGATCTTGCCGGGCGAAGTGGCGCCCAACCACCGGCACACGCCCAGCGCGGTTCGCTTTGTGGTGGAAGGCGACGGTGGCTTCACCACCGTACAAGGCGAGAAATGTCCGATGCACAAGGGCGATCTGATTCTGACGCCCGCCGGCTTGTGGCACGAACATGGCCATGAAGGCACCGGCCCCGTGGTGTGGCTCGATGCCCTCGACCTGCCCATGGTTTACAGCATGGAAGCTTCATATGCCATTGAGGGACCGTCACAAAATGCCAGCCCCGATTTGGACGCCTCTCAAACCAAATACCGCCGCGCCGGCTTGGTACCCTTTGGCTCATTGAGCCAAACAGCGCGAGCACCTTACCCACAAATTCGCTACCCCTGGGTGGACGTGCGCGAGGCCTTGAATGCACTCGACAAAGGCACACCCAAAGATGCGGCAGTGCAACTGGCTTATGTCAATCCAGAAACAGGCGCGCCTTGTTTGCCCACCTTGGGATTTTCTGCGCAGCTGCTTCGAGATGGCGCAGACTTTGTCCCACGCCCTCGCTCAGCCAGCTCGGTCATGCATGTCATTGAAGGTCGCGGCGAATCTGAAATTGATGGTGTGACTTTGAAATGGTCAGAAGGCGATACCTTGGCCATTCCCACCCACGCTCAAGTTCAACACCGCGCCAGCCATGGCAACGCCTACCTGTTCCATGTAGACGACGCGCCCACACAACGTGCTTTGGGCTTTTACCAAGAGTTTTAAGCACCCTTCTGTGCTTCCTTCAAAGCACTGGCTTGCAGGCCTCAAAGCGGGGTCAGCAAGCCTTCTACAATAGTCCTCCATGTGAAACGAGGGAGCTCGCGTGTCTGATCAATTGGCAGTATTGCCGCAATACCTCATGCCCAAGCAGGCCATGACCCGTTTGGCGGGCCGCATGGCCAGTGCCGAATGGGGCAGCGTCACCACGTGGGTCATCAAGCGCTTTGTCAAACGCTACCAAGTCAACATGGCAGAGGCTGTGCATGAAGACCCCGCTCATTACAAAAGCTTCAACGAGTTTTTTACACGCCCCCTGAAGGACGGCGTTCGTCCTATGGCGGCCAGCACCTGGGTTTGTCCCGTAGACGGCGCCATCAGTCAATGTGGCCCCATCGACAAAGACCAAATTTTTCAAGCCAAGGGCCATCAGTACAGCACCCGCGCCTTGGTGGGCGGCGATGAAGCATTGGCCGCGCAATTTCAAAACGGTCAATTTGCCACGCTTTACTTAAGCCCCCGCGACTATCACCGCATTCACATGCCCATCGCTGGCAAACTGCTGCGCATGATCCATGTGCCTGGCGATTTGTTTTCAGTGAATCCCACCACAGCACGTGGTGTGCCGGGCTTGTTTGCGCGCAACGAACGCGTGGTGTGTGAATTTGAAACCGCGCAAGGCCCCATGGTGTTGGTGCTCGTTGGCGCCACCATCGTGGGCAGCATGGCCACGGTTTGGCACGGTCAGGTCAACCCACCACGGCCGGGCATCGTGCGCGAGTGGCGTTACGACACTCAAAATGTGCAGCTGCAAAAAGGCGAGGAAATGGGCCGCTTCTTGTTGGGCTCGACTGTGGTCATGCTGTTTCCTCAAAACAGCATTCAGTTTCCGGCCGATTGGCTCAGCACTCGCCCACTGCAAATGGGCGAGGCGATGAGCAGCCAGTAAGGTTCGGTTAAATTTCGATTTTGGAGCCCAACTCCACCACCGAGTTGTTGGGCAACTTCAGAAATTCGGCCGCTGCACTGGCGTTCAAGTGCATTTGCGCAAACAGCTTTTCACGCCAAGTGGCCATGCCACCCCCGATGGTGGGAATGACAATGTCGCGTGACAAGAAGTAGCTGGTGGTCATGGGATCAAGTTCCGCACCATGGCCTTTGAGGCTTTCTAAAGCCTTCGGCAAATCGGGATCGTTCTTGAAGCCATAGTTGACGATCACTTGCCAGCAATCGTGGCCCAAAGGTTCAATTTCCAAACGCTTGTTCATGCCAATCCATGGCACTTCTTGGCTGCGAACCGTGACAAACAAATTTTGACGGTGCAACACCTTGTTGTGCTTCAAGTTGTGCAGCAATGCATTGGGCACATTGCCAGGCTCGGCGGTTAAAAACACGGCCGTGCCTTCAACTCGAACGGGTGGTGCGACAAAAATGGCGTCCAAGAAATCGACCAAACTGAACGACTCTGCTTTGAGTGAGTTGTTTAGCAAGCGACGGCCATCACTCCATGTGAGCATGAGCAAGAAAATACCGCCGCCAATGACCAAGGGGAACCAGCCCCCTTCGAAGAACTTGAGCAAATTGGACGCCCAGAACGCAAAGTCAACAATGAAGAAGAACCCTGTTGCGCCAATGCACAAGTAAAGCGGCATGTTCCAGTTGTAACGAATCACAAAGAAGGTCAGCACGGTTGTAATGAGCATGTCGGTACACACCGCAATGCCATATGCCGCTGCCAAATTGCTGGACGATTTGAACAAAGCCACGGCCAAGACAATCAACACAAACAAGCCCCAGTTCACAAAGGGCATGTAAATCTGGCCGGTTTCTTTGACACTGGTGTGCAAGACCTGCAAACGGGGCAAGTAGCCCAATTGAATGACTTGCTTGGTCACGCTAAAGGCGCCCGTGATCAAAGCCTGCGAGGCAATGACGGTGGCCATGGTGGCCAAGCCCACCAGCGGAATGAGGGCCCACTCAGGCGCCATCATGTAAAAGGGATTTTTGACAGCGCTAGGGTCGCTCAACAACAAAGCGCCTTGCCCAAAATAGTTCAAGGTGAGCGCTGGCATCACCACCGTGAACCAAGCCACACGAATGGGCTTTTTACCGAAGTGGCCCATGTCCGCATACAAAGCTTCACCGCCCGTGACACACAAAACCACTGCACCCAAAATGATGAAAGTGGTGCCGGGGTTCTCCCACATGAAGGTCACGGCAAAGTGCGGGCTGACAGCCCACAAAATTTCGGGGTGCGACGCGATGTGATACAGGC
>JACCDZ011392802.1_pt1 | contig 24199 bp, 21 predicted proteins | sample 7449551 | NCBI WGS metagenome assembly JACCDZ01 (sample SAMN15323452, study PRJNA562643) | freshwater metagenome | isolation source: river surface water | place: USA:Blue River Watershed | collected 2017-08-18 | reverse complement strand
TATTCGGCGCATCTCTTGCAACCGCCGGCGTATTCCTCGTATTGCTCGCCGCAATCTCAAACCTCACTCTCTCCATCTTTATCGTCATCATCTTGGGCGCATTTAGCGGAATTACATGGGTTACCGGCTTCACCATGCTCGGCATGGAGGTCCACGACGAGGTCCGCGGCCGCACCTTTGCCTTCGTGCAATCCCTTATTCGCATTACCCTGGTTGCAGTTTTAGCGATCGCTCCAGCCATCGCCGCAACAATCGGCGAGCACCGCTACGAATTCCAGAACGTAAAGCTCGATTACAACGGCGCACAAATCACAATGTTGATCGCAGGTCTGATTGCAGCTCTTATCGGCGTCGTTTCATATCGCCAGATGCGCGATCGCCCAACAGTTTCACTCTGGTCTGATGTTGTTGCAGCTCTGCAAGGCGAACTCGGTGCAATCACCGGCGCACCAACTAAGGGCACATTCATTGCATTCGAAGGCGGCGAAGGCACCGGCAAATCAACACAGTCACAACTTCTTGCTAAATGGTTAGAACAAGAAGGCGAAACTGTTGTGCTTTCCCGCGAACCCGGCGGCACTGAACTCGGAAAAGATCTTCGCAAAATCCTTCTCGGACATGAAACAGGCGCAATCAGCCCACGCGCCGAAGCACTTCTCTATGCCGCAGATCGCGCACATCATGTTTACTCTGTAATTCGTCCAGGACTTGATCGTGGAGATGTTGTCATTACCGACCGTTACTTCGATTCATCCGCTGCCTACCAAGGCGCAGGTCGCGTACTCAACCCATCTGAGGTTGCGCGTATCTCGCGCTGGGCCACAGAAAGTTTGTATCCAACTCTGACAATCCTTATCGATGTCCCAGCAACAGTCGGTCTTGCCCGACTTAAATCTCGCGATCGCTTAGAAGCAGAACCAACCGAATTCCACGAACGCGTTCGCCAAGAGTTCCTGCAAATCGCACTGATGGATCCTGAAAGATATCTCGTCGTCGATGGCACACAATCTGTTGAAGAGATTCACACCGAGATCATCGCTCGCGTTGCAGAACTTCCTGCTCTCAAGCGCAATGCCGAAGGCGTCAAAACAAAGAAAATGCTCCGCCCAATTCGCATCGCAACAACTGCCGTATCCCGCGCAACACACTCTGTTGGATCGAAAAAGAAGAAGTAAATGTCATCCGTCTTTGATGACCTCGTCGGTCAAGAACACATCATCGAAAATCTCAAAGGCGCAGTCGCTGCAAGTCGCACCGGCGTTGAATCTCAGGAAATGACACATGCCTGGGTCTTCACGGGTCCCCCAGGATCAGGTCGCTCCAGCGCCGCGGTTGCCTTCGCCCAAGCTCTTATCTGCCCCAACAATGGCTGTGGCACCTGCGGCGATTGCAACGCAGCCAAGACCAGCGGCCACCCAGATGTAGAAATCATCCGCACCGAAGGCCTTTCGATTAAGGTCGAAGAGGTCCGCGAACTCCTGACCCGCGTCGCATGGGCACCATCCATGGGCGGCTGGCGCGTAGTCGTCATGGAAGATGCCGATCGCCTTACAGAATCAGCAGCCAACGCACTACTGAAAGCAATCGAAGAGCCTGGCACTCGCACAGTCTGGTTGCTCTGCGCACCGACTCTGCACGATGTCTTGCCCACAATCCGTTCCCGATGTCGCCACCTGCAACTGCGCACACCATCGCTGACCGCAGTCACAGATGTATTAATCAACCGCGACAAGATCGCACCAGCAATGGCCGATTTCGCAGCTCGCGTTTCTCAAGGCCACATCGGTCGCGCAAAATATTTAGCGCTCAACGAAAGAGTTCGCAGCAACCGCACACGTATCATGCAACTACCGCTACAACTTGGCTCACTTGCCGCAGCATTCCAAGCTGCGCAAACACTCGTCGACCTTGCAACCACTGAAGCAAACGCAGCATCCGAAGAACGTGACGAAAAAGAGATTGAGAAGTTACAAGAAGCCTACGGAAAAGGCGCAACTGGTCGCGGAATGGCAACCGGCGGATCAAAAGCTGTCAAAGAGTTAGAGAAAGAACAGAAGTCTCGTTCTACAAGAATGGTCCGCGACTCGATCGACGGAGCACTCCTTGATATCGCAACCTTTTACCGCGATGTGATGATGGTCCAATCCGGCAACACCGAATCTATGATCAACACCGATATGCGCGAGCAAATCGAAAGTTATGCTGCAAAACATCCGGCAAGTTCCACCATCTCCAAGATCAGCGCAATCATGGATGCCCGCACCAACCTTGCCCATAACGCGGCACCTCTTGTCACCTGTGAAGCTTTGATGTGCCGACTGGCTAAGCAGTAGATGCAAACATTCTCTACATCACCATTTAGATACTTCTCATCCCGATCTGGAAAAGTTGCTGCGCTCGCAACGGTATTCGCGCTGACCGCGCTCTCATTTACTGCTTACACACAATCAAAACCAGATTACCCAAAGACTTTAGCTGGCTACTACGCCCAAGAAATCAACTGGAAGAGCTGCCGCCAAGATTTCAAGTGTGCAACCTTGGCAGTTCCTATCGATTACAAAAATCTTGCCACTGGCACCTTTGAAATAGCCCTGCTCAAATATGAGGCCAGAACAAGCAAAAAACTAGGAAGTCTCATCGTTAACCCCGGTGGCCCCGGCGGCTCAGGCGTTGATTACGCCTACGCCGCCGAATATATCTTCAGCCCGGCAATCCTTGACCGCTACGACATCGTTGGCTTCGACCCCCGTGGAGTCTCGCGCAGCGCACCTATTCGATGCCTCACCGATAAAGAACTCGATGCCAACAACAATTCTGATAGCAAACCTGATAACGAGAAAGAATTCAAACAGATTCTCAACGACACAAAGAAGTATGTAGAGAAATGCAAAGCAAAGAACAAGTATCTATCTTCATACAGCACTGCTAACGTCGCACGAGATATGGATATTTTGCGTAAGGCTGTTGGCGATAAGCAGCTTAACTACATGGGTAAGTCATATGGAACATATCTTGGGACTCTCTATGCACATTTCTTCCCCGATAAAGTTGGCCTTGTTGTTCTAGATGGCGCAGTAGATCCAACAATCTCTAACTTCGAGCAATCTCTTACTCAAGCTGTCGGCTTTGATCATGCATTCACATCTTTCGCAAAAGATTGCAACAAGAAAGCCAACTGCCCTCTTCCAGCTGGTGAAGGTGCTGGAATCGCTGAGATGCAGAAACTCTTTGAAATTGCCGCTAAGAAACCACTACCAACAAAGAGCTCAAAGAGAACATTAAGTGAAACGATGATGGTTCTTGGAACAGCGTCTGCGATGTATGAGAGCGAAACGGGTTGGCCCAAACTCCGGAAAGCAATCGCGCAAGCACAAAAAGGCTATGGAGATGAATTCCTCAAGCTCGCAGATGAATACACCGGGCGACAATCAGATGGAAGTTATCCCAACAATGAATTTGATTCAGGTGCGGTCATTGACTGTTTAGACGTTGACGAACCTCGCACTGTCGTGCAGATTAAACGCGATGCAAAATCTTTCGCAGAGCAAGCTCCTCTCTTCGGACCGTATTTGGCTTATGGCGGACTCACTTGCAAATACTTTGGTCAGTCACAAGAAGTGAATATCGCGCCAACAAAGACAACCAACCCAATAGTTGTCATCGGGACAACTGGCGACCCAGCCACCCCCTATGAATGGGCGCGAGGACTTAACAAGCTTTTAACCAATTCAATACTTGTATCTCTAACCGGCGAAGGCCATACAGGCCAAGGTCAGGGAAACGCCTGCATTGACGACCAAATTGATAATTTTTACATTTATGATGTTCCACCGAAGCAATTGTACTGTGAGGCATTTTAATAATGGTTCAAATCAGTAAAGTTTATACAGGCGCAAAAGCTAATTTTATTGTCCTCTGTTTGTTACTTATGGCTTACATTTCTCAAATTCGCTCAGAAGGCACCCATAACATGTCTTATTACGTGTTGTGGGCAAGGAGCATTGCAGAAGGACGCCTCTTGGACATTTACCATGCCACCCCAGAATCTGTGATCCAGAATTCTGATTCCCTAACAGTCCCGTACACGCCGCTGTCGCAGTACTTAACAGGTGCAATGTCCTGGCTACTCCTACAATTTTTACCAGACGAACGTTCAACCTATGTGATTTCAGTAAACCTAACTTGTGTTTTATTCACTTTCTTGACTGTGTATCTTTTCTATCGGAGCAGAACTACCTTGAGTTTAAAGTCGCCGCTTTTCTATCTTTTAACTCCAGCAGTATTTCTCATCTCGCCAAAATTAGCGTATGAAGATTCAATTATGACTTTTTTCTTGGTGTCCACCTATCTGACCCTAAGAAACGAAAGATATTTGCTAGCAGGTCTCTTTGCGGGGTGTTCAATATTTTCAAAGCAACTTGCCCTAATGCCTGTTGTCGCGGTTTTCCTACTTCTGATTTATTCGAAAAAGTTATTTCCCGTCATTAGGTTTTCAACAGGATCATTAGCATCCTCCTTTTTGATTCTGAGTCCATTTATTTTCACTGGAAACCTATTCTTGTATTTTAAAGCCCAAGGCTTGACATCCGTTCACACCATGCTTTCAGCCCAGGCCGCAAATTTTCCTTGGCTAGCCTCGCTTGTTTACAGAATTACAGACTTGGGATTAGTTGATGGCATACGCGAAGGGGGTAATGGGTTAAGAATTACAAGTGATGCTTTTCGCCAACTTGGCTATTTGAGCTCTGGCGTTCTTACAATCCTGATCTTTGTGGCTTGGGCAATTTACTGGGGACGGAGAATAGGGCCTCAGAACATTGACCCTCTATTTGGCGCATCGGTGATGATTTTCGCCTACCACCTGTTTAATTTTGGAGTGCATGAAAACCATATCTTCATGCTTGTCCCCACTTTATTCTTGCTAACTTATAGCTCCAGAATGTGGGACACCTACAAACTCACCGCGTCAGCCCTGAGTGTTGCTTTATTCTCGGCTTTCGGTCTCGGCTTTGATTCAAGATTGTTTTCAGGGTTTTCGTTGAATCACCCACTACTTTTTACATCAGCCCTGGGTCTCTCATTTGTCTTGTATCTCTGGGGCTTCATCCGAATAGTTCGCACAAACCCGATTCACCCAACGACCCAACGGCGTTTAATCATTGGTAAGTTGTCATCATGAAAATTCCATTGGCATCCAGTGGCCTTCGCGATGCCGACATAGAGGCAGTTATGCGAGTTCTTAAGTCAGGCAACTTGACGATGGGTCAAGAAGTGAAGAAGTTCGAAAGTAAGATGGCAACATATCTCGGGGTGAATCATTTTGTAATGGTGAACTCCGGATCATCTGCAAATTTGTTGATGATAGAAGCCTTGCTGCGCCCAACACTCTCGAAGCCACAGCTGTACCCAGGCGATAGCATTTTGGTACCTGCAATTGCATGGCCCACCACGATTTGGCCTCTGATTCAACTTGGCCTAAACCCGCTTTTTGTAGATATTCACCCTGAAACGCTAGCTATTGATTTAGATTCAGCCCAGGCACTCATCGACACTTCGCGGATTCCTGTTCGAGGCATATTTCCAATTCACCCTTTGGGCCGAGCGATTCCACCCAGCCAACTGGCATCTTTCACTGCCAAAAATGACTTAATATTGATCAACGATGTGTGTGAATCACTTGGAAGTTGGTCAGAAGGTTCACATGCCGGCACACAGGGAATTGCTGGGTCATACTCGTTTTACTTTTCTCATCACATAACCACAATGGAAGGTGGGGGAATTGCGACAGATGACCAGTCCTACGCCGATGATTTGCGCTCGATGCGCTCCCATGGCTGGTCTAGAGATCGAAGTGATGCTTCAACTTGGACGGAACAAAAATCTACAAACGACTCAAAATTCCTATTTGTGTCGACTGGCTACAATGTCAGGCCCATGGAAATTCAAGCCGCTATTGGCTCTGGGCAAATAGATTCCATCGAAGAGTTTATCGCAAGAAGAAGAGAAATCGCCAGGCGTGTTTCAAAAAGTATTGAAGGAGGCAACCTTGAACTTATTGGCGAAGAGACTTTAAAGACTAACCCTTCAGAACATTCCTGGATGCTGATTCCCCTAAGGGTCTCTGGTGAAGATGCTTCGCAGAGAAAACAAAAAATCCTCGAAAGATTAGAAGCACTAGAAATAGAAACTCGCCCAATCCTTACAGGTAATTTTCTCGCCCAACCTGCGATTCAGAGAATTACTCGTCATGCTGTTGACCCGATGCATTTTGTGCACGCAACTAAAATAACAAATGAAGCTTTCATGGTTGGCGCGCATCATGATTTAACAAATGAGCAAATTGAATTCCTTTGCGAGTCTCTTGCTGAGGTATCAAAATTCTAACAAACCCAAGCATCTCTACGGTTGTAATCATTCCTTCATACAATGAAACGTTAGCCCTGCCCAGCATGCTTCTGCAGCTACAAAAAAATCTTTTAAAGTCTGATGCCGTAATGATTATGGATGACAGCCCTAAGCCCATTTGTAATGAGATTGACAGATTATGTAGTCACGCCATGAATAGTTCTCCAGCAAGCTACTACTTTGTTAACCATCAAGGAAAGTCGGGAAGGGGCTCTGCCATTAGGCGTGGAATGGAAAATGCTCTGAACTTGTTTCCAAACCTTGAGTACATGGTTGAATGCGACGCAGATGGTTCCCATCGCCCAGAGGATATTCTAAGAATCAAGAACTCAGATGATCAAAGTGATATGCTTGTAGGAAGCCGATACCTCCCCTCCAGCAAAATAGTAGGTTGGCCGCTGAGTAGAAGAATTTTCTCGCGCATCCTAAATTTCGCTATACCAAAAATATTGGATGTACCTATAGCTGATATAACGAATGGGCTTAGGCGATATACAATTCGAGCGGGCCGAGAGATTCTTTCTGAACAACAGACAAATTCCGGGTTTATTTACCTTTCTGAGCAAGCACAAATTGTCAAAAGCAGAAATCTGCAAATCGCAGAGTTACCTATAATGTTTATCGATAGAACCGAGGGAACGAGCACGGTAACTTGGCGAGAAATTTCCGCGTCTATCCGTGGGATTTTAGGTTTAATGGAACGGTCTCCTAAGCAGAAATCATGAAGGTATTTGCTACAGGTACAACTGGGACGATAGGCAAGCATTTAAGGCAGCAAGTTAGTTCCCTTAATCTAGATTTAGGAGAGCCGAACTTTGAATTCAACGGCGGGAATCTTAATTCTGGGGATATTTTTCTACATCTTGCTGGCATTGTGGGACCAACTGCAGTTGAGAAAGACATCCGTTACTCACGCCAAGTAAATGTTGAGGCATCCATTAGATTAGGAAGAGCGTTCTTAAACTCTTCCGGGGAAAAGTTTGTTTATGTTTCAACCTCGCACGTTTACTCCTCCTCAAATTTGCCTATCGAAGAATCTTTTGAAACAAATCCAAAGAACTTGTATGCAGCGCAAAAGCTTGAGGTAGAGGAAGTACTATGTGAATTATTTGAGAAGCATCCAGAGAGGTTGTCTATTGTTCGCGTGTTCAGTGTTCTCGATTGGGATGTCGCTCAATTCACACTTGGCGGTGGCATTAAAAAGCTTAAATTAGAGAATTCGGATTACATTTTAAATAACTGCGACGATGTTAGAGATTTCTTAACACCTAAAGTCATCGCGGACGCCCTAGTGCGCATATGCAAAAAATCTTCACTTTTTGGAATTGTTAACCTCTGCTCAGGTAGGGGCTTATCTGTGGGAGAAGCTGCCAGACTGATGCTGGGTCCGGAGGCCAGTACCAAAGCTTCACATCGGATGGCCCCAGGCCAGTCAGCTGCACCATTTATTGTTGGGAACAACTCCAAACTCACGGGCGCGCTACCTGACCTAGATTTGCGATGGGTTCCGTCAACCCTAACTTGAAGGTGGTAATTACTACCCCTGTTCATGGTGCAGAATTCCACCATGCGCCTAGATCATGTTTCTTACGTAACTTCACACGACCAGCTAGCTGACACTGTTCAGCGTCTTGGATCTCGCCTAGGAAGTGGATTCGTTGATGGTGGTATTCACCCACGCTTCGGCACACGAAACTTTACTGCGGCTCTTAAGAACGGCCAGTACATCGAAGTAGTTTGCCCGCTCGATCACCCGGCGACGGAACAAACACCATGGGGTAAAGCCGTTTCAAAGAAAGCAAATGAAGGCGGCGGTTGGTTCACTTGGGTCTTTAGTACAAAAAGCATTGCTCCAATTGCAGCAAAGTTTGGTCGCGAAGCCATTGAGGGCCACCGTACTCGACCAAATGGAACCGACTTAAAGTGGAAACAGATTGGTGTTAAAGAAATTGTAGATACTCGCGAATTTCCATTTTTTATCGAGTGGCTTTCTGCGGATCACCCATCGCAGGATGGGACACCCCTTGCTGCAATAGAACGAATAGTTATCGCTGACAGTAACGAGTTATCAGATTCTTGGTTTAAGGATGAGATTTTGGCGTCGCTCGGCGATGTAAAGATCGACTGGGTAAGTCCGGCTCAAAATGATGACCAATCAGGAATTGTTGCAGTGCATCTCTCGACCCCAAACGGCGAGATTGTAATAGATTGACTTTTTAGGAACTAAGAACAATAAATGCACAATTGCCCATTGTTGGAACCCAATAAAAAATGAAATTACTCATCGTACAAGCGGCCAAGTTGCTACGAATTTTTTCATCAGAACGTGCTAGAGCACTAGTGGGTGCTAAGTATAGAAACTACAAGAGAAACAAGGGGCGCTTACTTACAGAAAGTGCCGAGGCACTAGCAACAGCACTTCGGGTATCTCTTAGGGCCAATGGACACGGGATTCAACCCAACAAACCCACAAATGATCCGTATGAAATACTCCTCTTGTGTAAAGCCGAGGACTTCTACATTTTGGAAGCTAACCTAACTCATATATTTAAAAATATTTCCTCCGACTGCCAGAAGATCAATGTAATTGTAGACAAGGACTCTAACAGACTAAAAGAAATTGCAGATTCAAATGCATGGAAGCATTTGCGGATAATCGAAGAATCTGAGTTCAAGTCGGAAATCTCAAAACTTGATGAGTTTATCGCTCTATATAACCCGAGTCGTCAGTCTTGGATTCGTCAACAGTGTCTAAAGACTTATTTTGTGGGGCAATCTCAATTACCTATTCTCATAATTGATAGTGATACATTTCTAAAGACCGGATACAACCCAATTAATCAAGGAGTGCAACTGCTTCTTGCTGGAAATGACTATCATTATCCTTATAGCCACCACATCGAAAAGTTTCTGGCAATCAAGCCAATTGGGCTCTCATTCGTTCACCATATTCAACTTCAGCAGCCGAAAATCGTGAGAAAGATTTATGGTGAAGATGTAATCATCGGTTTGAAACGATGGCTTAATACAGGGGTCTCAACTGCCGAGTACTCCCCTATTTCTGAATTTCAAACTTATGGGGATTACTTACTCCAGCACCAGCCAGAGAACGTGCGTCTTTTTTTCCACATTCATCACCTCCAAGACGCACGAGAATTCAAAAGCAACCTGAGTCAAGGCATGGAAATCGCGCTAGGAAAACATTATGGGAAATGCGATTGTGAAGTCATCACGCTTGCCAATAAACACTTGACTGTCTGACTAGAAGGAAATCTTCGCTGAAACGTCTAACTTGTTCGGGTTGTTTGGGTAATTTAGTTGTGCCCCTCGTGGCCTTGGAAGTTCAACGAATTCACTTTCATTTGATCTCAGATACGTTGCCTCAACAACATTAGGGACAGGAACACCACCAACAATCCTGACTGGTTCATAATTATTTACATGCAGATGTACCAATTTGTGGGTCTCGTTTATTCGCCCCAAAGATGAAATTATCTCCTTGCCGCGTTGCTCAGAGGTGATTTCAAGTAAACCATGAAACTCAACGACAATTTGTTGGAATCTTGAAAGTAGGCCGACAGGGGAATTGCACAGAACATCCCACTCCGAGTGCTCAATATCCATTTTAAGTAAGACATTATTTTTCTCGTCAAAAGAACCAAGGGCTTCGACGAGAGTGATAAATCCAGGTTGCGCACTCCCACAGATTCCTAGTTTGAAAAAGCTCGCACCCCTGATTTCAACGGGTAAAGAATCAACGGTGTAGTCGTATAAATCAATTTTCCTAACATGTTCTGATAAATCCAGCTCAAAACTGACATCTGTTCCGACCCCAAGTGATAGAACAGAATCTAAAGTGCCTAAGGTGTCAATAATGACGTAACCCCCATCAAATTGATTTCCCAAACGCACGAATGATTTGTTTTTTGGTTCATAAATCCTAAGTAGATCACTTAACTGCAGAACTCGCGCCACAATTTCGGGCGATGACTCTTCCGTGTATCTGCGTTCTTCAACAGCTGAATAAATCCTAAATATATAAGAATCAAAGATTCCCCGATTGAGTAATCTCCTTAAGAGTTTTCCTCTTGGTCCCATTCCGTTACCCGTTTCTAGAATCTTTAGAGTCTTGAACTATCAAGATATACTCAGAACATGAGTTTACCCGAAGATTCGAAATCCAGTGAGACTCGTATTAATTTTCAAACCGAGCCACTTATACATTTTGAAGTTCAAGGAAGACTCGGAAACCAATTATTCTGTTTGTCAGATGCCTTCAGTCTGAGTCGATACTTCAATCGAAAGGTCGTCCTTGATGTATCTTCGGTTTTGCAAGAATATGGAAAACCCGAGTGGCTTGAATACGCCCTCGAATGGGAGTGGGCTCAAGTATCAACAATCCCGGTGGTTCATCTCGAGATAGGAGAACTCAATAAGGTCAATGTTGGGGTAGCCAACCCAAAGGATTTTCCGCCAAATAGTCATTTCTATGGATTCAATCCATCCATTCGAAGCCTAGAAGAGTCAGGGCTCTTCCAAAGAGGAGTGTTTCCATTTAGCAAGCGCAAATTAACAAACGTCAAGAAGAGCCAACTAGCACTTTGTGTTAGGAGGGGCGATTACCACCAGAACCCACATCTTGGAATGTTGCCAGGAAAGTATTACAAGAAGGCATTGGCTGAAATCAGCGAGTCACTGAATAAGCAAGAGATAGTGGTTTTTTGCGATTCAAGAGAAGAAACTAAAAGTTTCTTGAATGCAAACAGTATTCCCTATAGTAGGTTTGATGAGAACTTGAGCCCTCTTGATGCATTGAAAGAATTGTCCGAATCTCAGTACATAATAATGGCCAATTCTACCTTTTCATTCTGGGGGAGCTTTTTCTCCAACGCTAACTCCTTCATACCAAACCCATTTTATATCTCGGAACCTGGATGGGGCTCTAAGCTCTCTGAAGGATCAACCGTCATCAGATACATGCGATTACCTAGGGTCTGCTATTTATATAGATTAATTCTCCGAAAATTATTCAACTAATTCTCTAAGAATAGCTCCTTGAGACTTTCAACGTTAATTTGTGGTTTTTCCTCTGCAAGAGGCAATTTGTTAAGGTCTGCCCAATCTTCTAAAATTATCACCGGCAAATCTAGGTGATTAAATGGCCAATACTTCTTCTTCACAATAGGAATCGCACCCAGATACATAGCTTCCCAAGTTCTGTGACAATCAACGCCGTTTCCAGGAGGGGAGAGAACATACTTTGAACTGATTAACTCATGATGGTACTGTCTAAGCGAACCTTGAAATTGTCGCATAGACACATCTGTGCAGCCGCTCGCCGCGTCCAAAGCATTTGATCTTTCTTCGGTATTGGTTGAGATATTAAAACTTACGAGAAGTTGATTTTTTCTTGACTGAATTTCCGGTATGCCATCCTGTATCAATTTAAGAAAGTCCTTAGGAACACCATTAACATGGAGACTTCTGTTCTCTAAACCTATCGGTATGGCTTGTATATTTCGAGCATTCCCCATCCAATTGACACATTTGATAGATTTGAATCTCAAAGATAAAAGTTCTAACTTATCTTGCTGTGGCAATATGTCACCATTATGGAGCACAAGTTGGTACGAACTAAAGTCTCGTTGATCCGATTCTGCCCATTCTAGAAATTGGGTCGCGAGAGGCAGGGGCACAAAAATTTTTTTGCCGGAGCTTTTAGAAAATCTATCTAACTTTTGTGAAAGTCGATAGTTATCTCCATCATAAGAGAAGTCACAAAGTGCTCTGTAGGTATCCCCGGAGATGAAAGGAAACGACGAACCAGATCTGTGAAGTCCGAGTTTTCTCGTTACTCTCCTAAACAGTGTCATTTGCGCTACTTTCCTAGGACGTGGCGAAAGTAGTTTGCTGTTTGAGTTAATCCCTCAATCAATTCAACCTTTGGGTGCCACTCCAGTATTCCTTTCGCAAGCGATATGTCAGGGCATCGTTGTTTTGGATCGTCTATCGGTAGTTCGCAAAATTCAAGTAACGAAGTGGATGACGTTAACCTCAAAGACTGCTGAGCCAATTCGAGCATAGTCATTTCGTGAGGATTTCCGATATTGACTGGAGAAATTGGCCTTTCTGAAGTTGTTGCAATTGCTATTGCCCCTGATATGGTGTCTGAAACGTAACAGAACGAGCGGGTTTGCAAACCATCACCATAAATTTTTATTGGGTCTCCATTCAGAGCGGCAACCAAGAAATTACTTACGACTCTACCATCATCGATAGCCATCCTTGGTCCGTATGTATTGAAAATCCTCATGACGCGAACATCTAGGTCATACATTCGGATGTAGTCGTAAATGGCAGTCTCAGCTGCTCGCTTTCCTTCATCGTAACAGGCTCGGGGTCCATTTGGATTTACGCGACCTACATAACTTTCCTTTTGTGGCGAAACATCAGGGTCACCATAAACTTCACTTGTCGAAGCCTGCACCAACCTTGCTCCAGTTTCTCTACACAACTCAAGAGCGTTGAGCGTTCCTAAGAAGCTTGTTTTGAGAGTCTCTATAGGTGTAAGTTGGTAATGTACTGGAGAAGCAGGACAGGCGAAATTAAGAATGAGATCAACTTCAAAAGAATAAGGAGTTGTCACATCCATCTCAAGAAATTGAAAGTTTTGATTGGCCAATGCGCCAGAAAGATTCTCTATCGAACCAGTACTTAGGTTATCAATACCGATTACCGTGTGATCGTGTTTAAGATACCAGTCAACTAGGTGTGAACCTAGAAAGCCTGCTGCACCAGTTATCAGAACCCGCATAGATAGACTACTTTCAGTAGGAGAGTTATTTGTGCTCAATTCTAGGCGCTGAAAGGAGGACTTGGTGAACTTCGCATTAGTTTATCTTGGGAAAAAAGTACCAGAATACGTTTTTCGAAATCTTACATACCTAAAAGCCGCGTTTCCCGAGGAAACTATTTACTTTGTCTCTGATTCCGAAGCAGCGCTAGACAAAGCAGATAGAGTGGGAGTGAAGACCTTCAGGAGTGTAACCAGTACGACTTTGAATCAAATACTGGATCAAAACCTAACTCATCCAAAGAACTTCCGCGGGAATTTTTGGCTTCACACTACAAGTAGATTCTTTGCGCTAATGGAACTTTCAAACCACATCAACGAGCCACTGATTCAAATTGAAGCAGATGTTTTTCTGTTTCCAACCTTTCCAGCTTCAAGTTTCCTGTCAATAGAGAAACTTGCCTTTCCCTTGGAAAGTAAAGTGACAGGTGCCGCCAGTATCTTTTATGTCCCCAATCCAGCATCTATTGCACACTTTGTGACGTTCATTCTCGAATCAACAGCGCAGAATGGTTCTGAGACCGACATGACCCTTTTGGGAAAATATTGGACTTTAAATCCGGAAAGAGTTCAAATTCTGCCATCTTTACCAGAAGGGCTTGCCTGCGCGAAAGAAAATTCCGCAATCCGCGACGCGTCTGCCAATCTAAAAACTTTTAAAGGTTTATTTGACCCGCTCTCCTACGGCATGTATTTGCTTGGCGCAGATCCAGCCAATAACTATGCACGAACAATTTATGGTGAAAAACCTCAAGCCCACTTAACCTCTAGTTTGCCCCTTAAGTTTGAACAAAGAGAAAGTTCCTTGTTTTTAGTTTTTGAAGAAGCAGCATATGAAATATTCTGCTTACATGTGCATTCAAAAAATATTAAGATTTTTGACTTAAAACGCTTTAACAAGGAAATAGCAAGTGGGATTATTTACGCTGAAAAATCAACAAAAAAGGTTTCATTTAGAATCTTCTTTAAACTTTCGAGGAAATGGCTTGTCGCTAGAATTCGAGGCAGAAACAATGTCTGACAGCTGGATATTGCTCACTGCGGGATTGGGTTCCAAGCCTTTTGAAAGCGCAGCCCAAAGAGTTTTGTCGGAAAGCAACTCACTCCATGGCTGGGAAAAGCAAATTGCACTAAATTCTGGGAATTTAAATGAATACTGCCCAACAACCGTGAAGCTCTATTCGCATATCTTGATGCCAGAAACAACCGGCTTCGGCTTTATGTCGTGGAAAGCTGAAGTTGTATATAGAGCCCTCAATCATGATTTTGGCCCCTGCGATGGAGTTGTCTGGGTCGATGCGGGGTGTGAAGTCGTTTCAAATCCCCTATCGCGCTACATTTTAAAGCGTCGAATGGATTCAGCGAAAAGGTATGGCGCTGCAATTTTCACTCTTGATACACCCGAGATGTTCTACACAAAACACGATCTTTTTGCCGAATTTCCTCTTGTTTCAGATGTAGATATAACCCCTCAGATTCAGACTACGAATTTCTACTTGTATGGGGATGTAGGCCTAAGGATTGCAAAGAAATGGCACGAGGTGGCCTCAAAGTCTGAAGTGATGGTGGACGAGTCCAAATCAAAATTTGGAGAAGTGAAGGGATTTAAAAATCATAGACACGATCAATCTGTTTTCTCCCTATGCTGCAAGTCAGAAAAATCGTTTTATGAATTTAAACCCTTAACGACGGGTACGGGTGGATACAGGGCAAAACTGAGGGGATTCGGCTCCCCTTTTTGGGCTGCCAGAAACAGATCGGGAGTCACATACGTCCCCCGATGGTTTAATTTCTAATTGGCAGTCAGATAAACACGAGTGCGCATGGCATAGCATTAGGGGATGCGGATTTTACACCTTGCAACCTCAGGGAGCGGTGGAGCTGGAATAGCGGCGAGCAGACTCCATTCCGCATTAGCCGCAAGCGGCCACGAATCCATCTTCTTGACACTAAGACAGCTTGAATCAAGAGGGCTATTTAAAAAATCTAGCTATTTCCTTTTACGGAAAATATTTACAATTCTGAATAAGTTGAACACTAAATCCGGTTACATACAAACTAGTACATTCTCTCTAAATAGTGTGAGCCTTAAGGATTTGGACAGTTTTGCACCAGATGTTGTTCACATTCACAACTGGTACAACATGATATCTATGGAAGGCATAAGCGAAATAGCCAACAGTTTCCCTACACTCCTCACATTGCACGATGAGCGAATCTATACTGGCGCGTGCCACTATGCTCTGAACTGCGATGGTTACCTGAAAAATTGTGCTCATTGCCCCGCCGTTTATGGTTTTCGAAAAAAAATTAATTCAAAAAAGAGCAGATTCCCTGAACTGATTACATTGAGTGCAAACTTTTCTGTAGTGGCTCCTTCGCAGTGGCTTCTTAATAGACTTGACCAAACAGTTCTAGGCCAACGGGTAGTTAGGTCAGTGTGTATCCCAAACATTATTCCCATCCCGGATACTCAAGAATTTGAAATTGTGAGAGACCGTGTCGAGAACGAATTACACTTCTTGTTTGCTGCGGTCGATCCTGGTTTACCCACAAAAGGCCTTGATTTGCTGAAAGATGCTCTTTGCGAAATTGCCTTAGCTCAACCACGCATTCAATTAACCTTGCACATTGTTGGAAATCCAGTAAAACATGACGCACCCCTAAAGAATCTTACTTTTGAGCACCACGGCTATTTATTCGATGAAAGCCTGAGAAAGCTCTTTCGAGAAGTAGATCTAGTTGTCGTCCCAAGTAGAATCGATAACTCCCCAAGCGTAGTTTCGGAAGCACAAATTTCGGGTGGCTTGGTGCTGGCAACAAACGTAGGTGGAATTTCAGAATTAATCGAAGATTCTGTGACGGGCTTTCTTTGTGAACCGAATGCAGAGTCGTTGAGAAAATCGATACTGAGAGTCATTGCAAGCGAACACAGTTATGAGATTTCAAAAGCAGGCCAAGCGCGCGCATTGAGGAGACATGATTCAAATGAAATTGTTACTGCTCATCTCAGCCTCTATCAGAGAATAATTGAAAATGGTTGAACATAATGCAGCACTAATAATTGCGTATCAAAGGATTGAACATATTTCCCGGTTTGTACCAACCCTAATTGAATCAGGAACCACAGATATATATGTTGCGCTTGATGGTTCTAACAATTCAAACATTGCAACGTTGCAGAAACATCTAATTGATGAGATTGTTGCTGCGGCCCAAAACCCAAGAGTTAATGTGTGGATATGGATGAGAGACCAAAACTTAGGAGCAGCGGTGTCTGTATTCACCGCAATCGAGTGGTTTTTTCAGTTTGAAGAAGAAGGTTTAATCCTCGAAGATGACTTGGCGTTCAATTCAGATTTTGTGAGTTTTGCTAAGAAATGTCTCAAAGATTTTAGACAAAGCAACAGCGTATGGCTAATTTCAGGGAACCAGTTTTTCGAAAGAGAGTTGGAAACAGATGGCCCAGTACTTTCACATTACCCATTGATTTGGGGTTGGGCGACCTGGAAAGATAAGTGGTTAGACATCAAGGAAGCGATTCTCGCGCCCGGCTCTATACAAAAAAGATTTTGCCTAAACCCCAGAATTTTATTCTGGGAATTTGGTCGAAATCGTTCACAAAGCGGGAAGGTGGATGCATGGGATATTCCATTGGTATCGCCAATGTGGAAGAGAAATAAATACTGTGTTCAGCCACCAAAAAATTTAGTGTCAAATGTGGGGGTAGACAACTACTCGACTCATACAACTCACCCAGTCTGGCCTCTAATGATGGGAGTTGAGCATCTTGAGAGGCACTCAGAAGATTACAAAGCCAGCGCCCCCGAGTTGACCCAAAAATTGGATCACTTACTAACAACAAAATTCTATAAGGTTCGCAAGCGTCATTGTTTGCTTCCATTCTACGGACCCATAAAGGATTTGTTCACACCCAATAAATTCCAGCTCGGGTTACGAGAGAGAGTTTCGAGAGTTTCCATTCCAGAGAAGCGGACTCTATTAAATGGAAGTTAAAACTTTTACTTTGTGTGCGGTGATCCCTGTTTCTAGAATGGCCGGGAAATTGGAGCTTTTCAAATCATGGGTTCTAGACGGGCAAAATTACTCAATTTATTTTGTCATTGTGCATGATTGGAGAGATCAGGAGACTGAAAATGAATTGACTTCATTTCTTTCCACATTGGGCACCGAAAACTATTCATATATTTCATCTAAATTTGGCTCTCCTGGAATGGCCAGAAATGCTGGAATCAGTATGGCTGTCGGTGACTGGCTAGCTTTCTGGGATAGCGATGATTTACCTAACTTAAATAATGTGATGGCCGCAATCCGAGCTAGCGAAAGCAAAGATGAAGTTTTGATTGGCAACTATGAGCAATTCGAATCTGAAAATGGAAAACGGACCGAGATAGATTTAAGGAAAAACTGGCTTGAATCTGTATCAATGAACCCGGGATTATGGCGAATGGTCTTGCGTAGAGAAGCTGTCGGCACAACTATTTTTTCAGATTTGCTTATGGGCGAAGATCAGTTATTCCTGGTTGAATTCCGCATTTTCGAAAGACAAGTAAAGATATTTAGGGACACATTCTATTCGTATCAGATCATGCAAAATAGTCAAGCGACAAAGAAAAAATCTTCACTTAAAGACTTGACCCGGAGCGTTACGCTTACGAGAGAAGCAATTGGAACTTTGGAACCTACTAATTTGGTTTGGTATCAACGGATGTTAGTTAGACAGTCACTCACAGCGCTCAAGCGTCTAGGCGGTATCGGAAGAGTTAAAACTCTCTATCAAGTGAAACTCTTCGCAAAAGAATATGGATTTCGAAATACCATTCAACTTGCATTTACGATCATTCGTGAATCAAGATCTGATTATTCGAACCATTTATCTGACCGGGAAGACATCGCAAGTACCGTAAAGGAAATAAATGAAAAGTAGTCTTCAAGCAAAACATGTTTTAGTCTCTTTGACTGGAGGCTTAGGAAATCAGCTATTCCAGCTTGCTGGAGCAAGTTCACTTTCCCCAAGTAAGTTAACACTAATCACCAGATTTGGTGTTCCGAGAACTACCGAGGGAGTTCCAGATGTTTTCTATTACAAGCTGCCACCCCATATTGAACTAGAAAATGCAACCCAAGACCCAATCGCTTTTCGGAAAACCGTCGGATATTTACTTAGAATGGGAGTTGCTCCCAGATCATTCGAACAAAATAGGCATTTTCGTCTTTTTGCCACTTTCACGGCCCAAATTTTGTTGTCTTTGCGGCTGAGACAGTTCCTAGAAGTTTATGTGGCAAACGGAGTTGGTTTTTCTTCGCTTCAAACGAACAAGAATAAAGTCTTACTAATTGGCTACTTTCAAACCAGAAAGTATCTTGAATCTAATCACGTCAATAGTTTGTTTCAATCGCTTGAGTTAAAGAGTAAGCCTGAAATACTAATAAATCACGAAAGCCTAGCAAGTGTTGAAGCGCCTCTTGTTGTTCATGTTCGGTTGGGTGATTATCGCTTAGAAACTAGCTTTGGGATATTGACTGAAGAATATTATCAATGCATAGGGACTCTGTGGAATAGCGGAAATTACAAGAAGATTTGGCTATTTTCCGATGAACCTCTCGAAGCTATTGACGTGATACCAAAAAATCTCCGTCAATATGTTCGTGTAATCAATGATTCTAATGAAAACCCGGCAACAACTCTTGAACTAATGAGACTCGGCAACGGGTATGTAATAGCAAATTCGAGCTTAAGTTGGTGGGGTGCAAAACTCTCCAAAACGAGCAACCCTGCCGTCATTGCCCCAACCCCTTGGTTTAAATCCATGCAGGAACCTGAGGAGCTGATCCCGAGGGAATGGCAACGTCGAAAAGGATTCAAGTAAATCCATTTGAAGTATGATTCGAAGGCTGTCAACTAGACATAAAACCAGCAAATCTAGATACCTTTTTCAGGAGAGTTGAAGATGGATTCAAGTAAAACCTCGAGGTTCTCCAATGTAGCAGTCGTGCGGAAATCTTTAGAAGTATTAGAACCTAATGACCGTAAAAAACTCAGTGGGATAGTCGTTATTCAAGTACTTCTGGGAGGGCTAGATTTAATAGGAGTTGCGCTCGTAGGAGCTTTAGGAGCTCTAGCCGTAAGCGGGGTTCAATCTGTCAAGCCTGGAAACCGAACCAATTTTTTACTTACGAATCTTCAGCTTTCTGACTTTCAGTTTCAACAGCAGTTTGCAATACTCGGTTTATTGGCCGCTTCAGCACTAATTGGGCGAACTTTTCTATCCGTTTTATTCACCCGCCGAACACTCTATTTTCTCAGTCTGCGGGGGGCGAAAATTTCCTCTGAGCTTGTGGGCAAACTTCTGCAACAACCGCTTCTAAAAATTCAATCTAGAACTAACCAAGAAAATCTGTTTGCCGTCACTTCAGGAGTGAGTGCGATTACTATGGGAATTTTAGGCGCTGCTGTCATGGTTGTCGCAGATTTTTCTCTTCTCATAATTATTACTGCTGGCCTTTTGGTTTTGAATCCTGCGGTTGCATTCGGAACGTTGTTAATGTTTTCTTCGATTTCATTCCTTTTGTACAAGACCCTTCATGGTCGAGCACAGAATTTGGGTAACGAAGATGCCAGAATAAGTATTGCAACAAATCAAAAGGTAATTGAATCCTTGAATACGTATCGGCAAATGTTTGTTTCTGATCGCAGGGCATTTTATGTGAATGAGATTTCTAAGCTGCGCAGCGACGCAGCAAATGTAAAAGCAGAGATTACTTTTATGCCATATATTGGAAAGTACGTAATCGAAATTGCAGTCGTTATTGGTGCTCTTCTCCTAGGTGCAATTCAATTCTGGACCCAAAGCGCCAGTCAGGCTGTTGCGACACTCACCGTGTTCATGGCTGCAGGCTCTCGCTTAGCGCCAGCAATCCTGCGGTTACAGCAAGGATCTATGGGGATTAAAGGGGCCACAGGCCAAGCAAATTTAACGTTTACGATAATGGAAGAATTATCAGCAAAACCTACCGAGGCCATCACCTTTTCTGAATTCAATGCAAGCCATTCTGGCTTCCGTGCAAACGTGAAGTTAGATAAAATCAGCTTCACATACCAAGGATCGACCAGTCCGACGATTGATGGTGTTTCATTTGATTTGCAAGAAGGTAAGGTTTTGGCGATTGTAGGACCATCAGGTGCTGGGAAAACAACTTTGATTGACATTTTACTCGGGCTCATTGAACCCGATTCTGGATCCGTTCAAATTTCTGGAAAAAGCCCAAGAGTTTCGATAAAAGAATGGCCGGGTGCCATTTCTTATGTGCCGCAGGACATCCTTATTTCAGAAGGGACAATTATTGAGAATATCGTTTTAGGGTACAACAAATCAGAAGTACCAAAGTCAAAAGTAGAGACAGCAATGGAAATTGCGCAGTTGACACAAGTGATTTCGAAAATGCCACAGGGACTAGAGACAAAAGTTGGGGACAGAGGGATTTTTTTGAGCGGTGGACAGCGCCAGAGACTTGGGATCGCACGCGCACTGCTTTCAAGCCCAAAACTAATCGTCCTTGATGAAGCCACAAGTTCACTCGACGGTCAAACGGAAGCGGATATAACAGATGCAATCAACAGCCTTAAAAATTCAGCAACGGTGATACTGGTAGCTCACAGGCTTTCAACAGTTCGGTCAGCAGACGTTGTCGTTTACTTGGCAGAAGGGCAGATTAAGGCCCAGGGTTCATTCGAGCAAATTCGCAAACAAGTTCCTGATTTTGCAAGACAAGCTCAACTGATGGGACTCTAATTTGAACAGGCCACGTAGTAACTACCTTTCCAAGCTTTCTCCCAGCTCTAAAGCGAGAATTTTCAAATTCTTGAATTTTGTTAAACCGCAAAATTTAATCTTTATGGCGACCTTTGGGGCTGTTCCCAACGACAAGGTGATTCCGACTATAACCAAGTTTTGCGAGCCTAATGAAGAATCACAACTAAAGTTGAATAGCCTTTGCATCGCGATAGAGCAAGCGAACAAAAAAATGTTTTGGCCGGTTCGCCTAAAACTCCGATTTATTGAGGGTATGTCTGGCCAATCTTTCCGACATGTTTTAAACAAACTGATTTCATACGGCGATTGTTACCTTGAAATTGGGACATGGCGCGGTTCAACGGCTTGCTCCGCATTAAATGGGAATCAAATAGATGCTTGGCTGATAGACGACTGGAGTGAATTTGGAGGGCCAGCAACTAGCGCATTAAGTAATGTTTCGAAATTCGTTAGCAAGAGGAGCCGTCTTTCGATTGTGAGTCGGGATTTTAGGCTTGTCGACTACAAAAGCATAATCACCAATGAAGTTAATGTGTACCTTTTTGATGGCCCACATAGCCAGTCTGATCATGTGGACGGTGTGAAGGTAATCAATTCACTTGACTTCCAGACACTAATGTTTGTTGTAGACGATTGGAACTGGAAAGATGTTCAAATCGGGACTCAGGCTGGTCTCGAACAGTTGGATTCAAAGTTGATTTACAAAATTGAGATTTTCCCTACATCAAACAAGCGATTTCAGTATAGTCGTTGGCATAACGGTTATTGCTTTTTCATTCTAGAGAATTCGAAAACTAGGAGTAATTAAGTGAAAGTCATCGTAAGCTCTAAAATGCTGGCAATCAAAATCATGTCGAGATTGTTCATTCCAAATTCAAGGCTAGCTGAAATTGTGGAATTGGAAGCAAAGAGAAAATTGGGTAAATCGGGTGGAAGCGAGACAATCGCGCTTGAAGTTAAAACAGTAGTTGACTTCTTGGAGACAACTGCATTCGAAAAACCTTGTGTAGTATTTGACGTAGGTGCAAATATGGGTGACTACACCATTGAATTAATGAAGTTACTCCCGGAATGCAAAATTGTTGCTATTGAGCCAAGTTCTGAAGCCTATAGGCAACTTGCTAAGAGAGTCGAGATGAATCCAAACGTGAAAGTTGTAAATTATGCCCTTGGAGCAGTAGAGGGCGCAGCTAGTTTGTATTTTGACAAAGCTGGAAGCGGTTTAGCTAGCCTTTCTCAACGGAATTTAGATCACATTAATATGTCTCTTACAAATTCCGAAATGATAACCGTATCTACGGGTCAGGCTCTGGTGGAAAAAACTGGCCATTGCCCTACGTTTGTCAAAATTGATGTTGAAGGCCATGAGTTAGATGTTATTCGTGGATTCGGGGAATATTTGATTTCGATCAAACTTATCCAGTTTGAATTTGGGGGATGCAATATCGATACACGAACTTTCTTTAAAGACTTCTGGACTTTACTTAGTCCTAATTTCAAAATTTTTCGAATTTCCCCAAATGGACCACAGCTAATTTCAAATTATTCGGAAAGTCATGAATCGTTCATGACTTCCAATTTTCTAGCGGTCAATAAACGCTCGTGACCTAGTTTGATTCCTCGCCCTAGACTCACGAATCGAATCCAAGATGTTATTGATGACACACATTTTTTGTTAAACACTGACCAGCTTTAAAGTTGATTTGACATTCAACAAAGAATCTCTTTAGCAATTTTCGTCTCAAGGACATCCAGAAGAGTATGAAATGTCCGTTTTGTACCCTTCCCGCGACAATCTAGGATGGGATTCGTAGTAGTGGATAGAGGCAGCGACGGCTGGCTCGGCAAGACCAAACCGGTTAATGAAGGATCAATAAAGTGGCACTTAGCGTGTGGACAGTTGCTGAACTGGGGGCTTTTTACACTGAGCACCGTTCTGAGTTACTCGCGCATGCCAATCGAGTATTAAAGGATTCAGCTAAAGCTGAAGAGATCACCCAAGACTCACTCATTAAGTTCATGCTTGCAGCCCCAGAGCTTGAATCAGCTGAGCATGCACTAGCTTATCTACACCGCACCATTGAAAACCTCTGCATCGACTACTTCCGCCTTGAAGGCCGTCGTCCAAACCTTGTGGTCATCGACGATGCCCAGGCTGAAGTAGAGGCTGCATGGCAGGTTTCAGGCGATCACTCAGAAGTTCTTACACAGGCTGAGGATGCAGCAATCATTCGCCAAGCTTTAGCACTCCTTTCACCTGCAGAGCGCGCAGCGCTTGTTATGTGGGAGATGGAAGGCCGCTCAACAGAGGAAATCGCAGCAGAGCTTGGAATCAAGGAATCTGCAGTGCGCCACACTGTTTCTCGCGCTCGCACATCACTTCGCCGCGTGCTTTCAGAGCTTGTTATCGATCAGGAGCGTGGGCTTACAGCTCTCGACATGCTTTCAACTACTTATAAGAAGGCAGCAGAGCTTGCAGCGAAGTCTTCAAAGGTTGCTCTCTCCTTACTTTTGGTAGTAACTGCATTCTTAGGCTTTAACTCGATGACAGGTCAAGAAGGCGTCCTTCCAACTGTCACAACTCAGGATTCAACAGGTGAAGTTGCTAAGGCTGGATCATCTGATTCAGCAGCTCCTGCACCAACTATCTCGATGCCAGCAAAGAAGTCAGCAACTATGGGTCCTCGCCTCTTTATTAAGAGCAGCAAGGCAACATGGGCAGGCCTTGATTCAGAGGGCATCCCAACAGGTTTCACCGTCACAGGTGAGAAGGGTCCAGCTGGAACAATTCGTGTAAATCACAATGTTCCAGAGGCGACCGCAACAGGCACTATTTTGGCCACCCAGGCCATCACTTCTGGGGGTGGACCAAATGTCTCGATCGATCAGGTCGTGATAGTCGATGGCAACGGCACAAAGTACGCGGCTGAGTACGTATCCTTCGGAATTAACGGGGTTTGGGCGGTAGCGCAAGCTCGCGCCACAAGCGTCGATTTGGAGCGTATGTCCAATGGCAAGTACCGTATGACCGTGACAATTTACCGACTCTCAACCCCAACTTCAGAGTTGTCTATCGCCGTGGGCGATCGTGGCTACGACGTGGTTG